>Ga0302140_10011416_pt1 | contig 10924 bp, 9 predicted proteins | sample I_Bog_E1_1_FD_202095 | JGI IMG/M metagenome (GOLD analysis project Ga0302140, IMG submission 202095) | Peat permafrost microbial communities from Stordalen Mire near Abisko, Sweden - I_Bog_E1_1 | ecosystem: Environmental > Terrestrial > Soil > Wetlands > Peat | place: Sweden: Abisko, Stordalen...
AACCCCCAGGGGAGCTCTGATCGCATTTCCGAATTTGGCCGCTTCCAGTTCTTCTTGCCGGGGGAAAACTTCGATCCCGTCCACCTGCTTCAGGACTCCCTTGATCGGCACACCCAATCTGAGCGCCAGATTGTAGATGTATATCTTGCAGAGTCTCGCCGGGAGCGGCTCTGCACAGAGGATCCATAAGTGGGCTCCGCGGCGCGACATCTCCACGGATGCTTCGACGCCATCTTTCTGTAGTTCGACCTTCAGAGCACGGAGATCGCGGTATGCGTCGCTGTAATCCGCGTCGATGGCAACCCATTTAGAACACTGGGTCTCGGGATTAATGGCATAGAGACCAATCGTGTGGTGACCCTGAAGGTGTCTCTGGACGGTGCGGATATCCAAGGCGAGCGGTTCGCGCGTGACGCGGTTCCGCGCCTGATAGAAAAAGTATTTCTTCGACTCCGCGTCGGGAGTATGCCTCTGTTGGGTGTACGCTCGACGATTCACGAACCACGTCATGTATTCGGACGCTTGTTCGGCGGTTACAGGAAGGATCTCCGGTGTCGGACGCGGCGCTATCCAGCCATTTGAGTTGACTGCTGACATGGCTCCTGCTCCTTTCGATCGAGAGTTGTGTTGTTCTACCCCGGTTCCAAAATTCGGTCAAATGGACGCGGGAGGCGGGTTCGGTGGCACAGCCCACCGGCTTTGCGTCTGAGTCAGGCTGTGCCAACGCCAAGATTCGAAAGTCTGCAAGTCAATGTAGAACTAGGGGTTGAGGCCCATTGTGCCTCTCAAGCAGTTGGAGCGGAACGGCCGCTAGCGCGTAACCATCACCCTCGACCACCATCGGGAGCGGCGTCTGGCGACGCCACGGTATCGATTTGCGGTGGTGCTTCCGTGGCCGGCGATTGCGGTTTGCGTTCACAGTGAAGTTGAGGAGGTGGTAAACCCGAACCGCGTAGTCGAATTCCCGGCTGTTGAGCGAGCCGTCCTTCACCTCGAACCGCAGCCAGAAAAACGCTTTGAGACTCTCGTTGTAAACATAAATCGCGCCAGAATTCGGTTGGCCAGCAACACTTTGCAGGAACAACAGTCCGCCGGGCTCCTCAATGAGCCGCTCAGCTCGCGCCTCGCCGATGCGCAAGAATTCTCGCAGAATCTCCCAGCGGCTGCTGTTGGGGGCGACCCCGAGATCCTGCACGGACATTACATAGTCCACATACAAGCTACCTAGCAGCTCGCGCTTCGAGTAACGACGGTTGCGGTTCGACATAACCTTCTCCTTTGGTGGTGGTTTACAGAAACGACAAAGCCCCCGCACAGAGCGGGGGCCGGGGGAGCTACTGTGGAGGTGCGTGGCGTTATACCGGTCGTTGGCGTGGGGTGGGAGATCCTTGAGGTTCGATCTTCGCCTAGAGCCGACACTTGGAAATTTCAGAAAGTCTCGATCGGTGCTCCAAGTGCTTTGGCATTACGCCACCCTAGAAGGCACAAGAGCCTGTCCGATGGAGCAGGGTTTTCCTCATAGAGAAGCGGAGCTCTACATCCTTCCGGAGAAAGTTGGGCCGCTGACCGCGGGCTATAGCGCACGCGCCGAGCAGGTCGGCGCAGAGATCAGAGACTTGAGATTACGACGACGAGTGTGGGTGGTTAGTTACCGTTGACGTCTACATACAAGATGGCCGCAGATCGCCGAGCAAAGTCCCGCAGGAATCAGCCCGAGACTCTTCCGATCTCATTGAGTTTCTGTCGACCCGCCTTGCTCATCCGAACCGATTGCCCGTTCAGCAGTAGGACCGAGCTGTCCAGCGGTCCTTCCCGATAGATTTCCCGTATCTGGTTCAGATTCACGATCGCAGACCGGTGAATGCGGATGAAGTGTTTTGGGTCGAGCTTGCTGCTCAAATCAGTAACAGTCTCGCGCACCATGTACCGATGTCCATTTGCGTGCACGCAGCAGTAATATTCTGCCGCTTCGATCCAGTCGATTCTCTCAACCGGCAGAAGGATTTCCTTCGCGCCATCCTTCACCAGGAACCGGGTGAGATACGGTATTGGTTGTTCGGTCGAGATCCGCAGGCCATCCAGCACAGCCGCAAGTTGTTCCTGCGTCATCAGAGCGGTCTTCGCCGCAATCTTCTCACGGACACGATCCAACGATATTGCCAGCCGTTCGGGACTCACCGGCTTTGTCAGGTAGTCCACGGCATGTACATCGAACGCTTGGACCGCGTGTTCGTGATATGCCGTCACGAAGATCATCGGAGGCAGATGCCGTAAGCCGATCTGTTCCACGACATCAAAGCCGCCGACCTTCGGCATCTGCACGTCCAGAAAGAGCAGATCGACCGGCTTCGACTCCAGGTATGTGACGGCCTCGCGGCCGTTCTGGCATTTCGCGACAATCTCAATATCCTCATGGTCGGCAAGGAGCAATCCCAGCAGTTCCAAGGCGAGGGGTTCATCATCGACGAGGACAGTTCGCAAACTCATGCCATCCTTCGCTCGTAAGGGATTTGAATCGTGACCTCGTACCCGCCGCCAACGGGAGCAATCGCGCGAAATTCGTAGGCATCTGGATAGAAATAGGCGAGACGCTCCCTCGTATTCTGCATTCCAATACCGTGCCCTTTGCTCAGCGAACTGCCAGGCCCACTGCCATTGTCCCGAACCTGCATCCAGAGGGTATTTCCCACCCGTTTAACGTAGGCTTCAATCAAACCGCCCATCTCCATCGGCGCAATTCCGTGTTGAATGGCATTCTCGACAATGGGCTGCAGAAGAAAGCATGGGACAAGTCCTTCCAGCGCTTCCGGGGTCGCATCGATTTTTACTTGAAGACGATGAGCGAAGCGCACTTGCTGGATCGCGAGGTAGCTTTCAATGACGCGCAGTTCCTCAGCAAACGGAACTTTCTCAGGCGCTTTGCGCTGGAGCGTAGTACGCAGTATGGCATCGAGGTGTTCCAGTGTCTTCGATGCTTCCCGGTTTCGCCCTTGAGCGACTAGGCTTGCCAACGCATTTAATGTGTTGAAGAGGAAATGAGGTTCCATCTGCATTTGTAGTGCCTTAAGCTGGGCCTGTGTGAGTTGGCGCTCGACCTCCAGCTTTTGTACCAGGGCTTGTTGTGTCTGCATGCGGAAGGAAAAGAACGCGCATACGCCGCTGATAAATCCGTAGAGAACAAGCTCCACTCCGAAGCGCTCCAGGTTCTCCACGGAGAATGTGGCCATTCGAATGCCCCACACAGGCCAATACGAGGAGGCGAACCAAACGGTGTACTGAAGCAGAGCTAAATGCGCGATCGCAAGAACACAAGAGGCTCCAAGGTGTGCCATCACCGTCAGTCCGGAAGGCTTGAACGCTACGGCCCATCGGTCAGCGAGCGTCCACAGGACCAACGTCACGACAACCCACCATACCCAATACACGCCGCCGTAGAGGAGAGAGGGCGCGAAGGGGGCGTGCAAATGGTGAAACTCAAGATTGCGATTGCAATCTCTTGCGATCACAAACGCCATAATTCCGGCAATCACTGAGACTACGGCGAGTCCAACGCCTGGCCGTATGGGAAGGATTCTTGCGTCGGCCGTTCCCTCGCTCATCGCATTTCCTTTCTGACCATGGTGAGATTCTAGTCTTGCTTTGCGCACGATGTATTCAGAACGTAAACCGCACTCCCACCTCAACGCGCCGCGCTGTCTGAGCAGCAACAGGCTGACCTAACGCTGAGGAGGACACAACCGTATTTACTGCGGTGACATTGGTATGGTTCAGCAGATTGGCGGCACGCGCGTTGAAGGTTAATGTCCGGGGATGTTCCTTATCTTTCGGATTGAGCGGGAAAACCCGGCTCAGGTTCATGTCGAGGTGAACCACGCCCGGCCTGGTTCCGAGATTGGCCGGCACGTTCCCGTTGACTGTGTTCGTTGTCAACAGACCGAAACGCGTGCTGTAGACTCCCGGTCCGGGAGCAGACGCGTACGAGGGGCGATCCGTGTAATTCCCGTCGCCGTTGTTATCCGTGCCCGTCGTGATGTTGTATGGAACTCCACTCGACGCGTCAAACTGTGTTGTCGCTTCAATTTTGTATGGAAGATTAAGGTTTCCGAAAAGAGAGAAGCCGTTTTTGCTGTCCCAATCAATTCGCGCGGACTCTCCTTGATTCGAATAACTCGACTGGGGAGTCAGGTTAGGCAGCACGTCGGACTTGAGGTTCATGTGTGTATACCTTGCCGACAGACCAAAGCGCTTGTAGCTGTGTTGATCGAGGGTGAACGAAGTCACCGTTCCGGATCCGTGGCCAGAATTTTGATACTCGACCAGGTTTTCGTTGGGGACAATCGGACGCGGTGCAAGTAGAGCCGCCGTCGGATCGGGAGCGACACCGACATTGCTGGTGACCAGCGGAGCGTTGATATTCACCGTGCGGACGATACTCCAGTACGAGGCCCAATAAAAGTTGCCTCTCGCATGCCAGTGATGGGCGAAGTCACGCTCAGCATTGACAAAAACTCTGAATGTCATGTCTTGGACCGGCCGTGGCGGAAATAGGTTAGTTGTGGCCACCTGAACAGATCCCGCAACCGGGGTAAGGGGATCGCCGTAGGCAGGTGAATATACGGTGGTCTGCCGCTGCAAGGTTCCATTTAGCCGATTGACATCCGTTGCGTAGCTTTGGTCATAGGCGCTGTTGAAGAATCCGGCGCGGGCGTGAAACACCCATGTTTGCTTTTTGTCGGGTGACCACGCAAGGCCCACTCTGGGGTTATAGTTGCCAAAGGTTCCGGGGACGGTCTGTAGTTGGTAGCGAAATCCGGCTGAGAGAGACAAGCGCCCTGTGAGCTTAAAAATGTCATCCGCCCAGAGACCGACTTGCCATATCGTCAGTGGAACCAATGGTGCTCCCGTGGTGACTTGATAACTCGTGGGTGACCCTCCGGGGAGATTGAGCAAGGCTCTCCGGTATTGTTCGAGAGCGCTGATGGTTGTCGTCTGGCCGGTTGGGTTACTGTTCGGATCGAGCACAGGCGCGCTTCCGCCGCCAAAAACGTAGGCACCGTTGAATGTGGTTGGGTCGTAGTCATGGAGGAAGATGCCGAGCGACTGTACGCCGAAAGCGACCGTGTGCTTTCCATGCGCCACAGTCACATCGTCGTCCACTTCAAGGTCACGTTCCCGGTCGTTCAGATTTTGGCTGGTCGTACCTCCGCCCAAGAAGTATCCGGCGACCTGCACGGAGGGAGTATTCGACAGTGGTGTCTGTTCTGTTCGCTTCCAGCTATATCCGATGTGGGTTTCGTGCAGGGTATTCGGGCTGATCGTCTGGGTGTTGTGAAACCGCAGATCGTACTCGCTGATCAGGCTCGAATACCCGGCATCGGCGAGGGTGAGCCCGCCAACACCTTGATTGCCCTCATTGTTCACATTGGCGGAGAAAGAAAGGCTGGACACGTTCTTCGGGTTTAATTGCCAGTCTCCGCGCGCCGATGCAATCCAGAGCCGCTGCGGAGCCGCAACCGTCTGCAGGGACGGAACACCATTTCCATGCGGCCCAAGGCCGCCATCGGCGTCGAGCGTGACGGCATTTACCACGTTGAATTCGTCGATGTCACGCTTTTCGAGCGCCAGCGCAAAGCCGCTCTTCTTCGAGAGGATGGGGCCACTCAGTTCAAAGCCGTATCGTTGCCGGCCGGCCGGCGTCGCTGTGACGGAAAACGGATCGGTGGTATTGAAGATGCCGTTGCTATCGGTGAAGAACGCCGCTCCGTGGAACGTGTCGGCGCCCGGCTTAGTCGTAATTTCGATGACCCCGCCGGAAAAAGGAGGACGCTGATATTTGGCCGAGAAGAGATCCGGGTTGATGCGAATGGACGCGATCGAACTCTTTGGCGGGAGGACGCCCGGGTTCTGGAAACCGTCCACCATGATGACCGCCAGTGTTGGATCACCGCCAGCTTCGGAAGACAGTACCTGGAGCTCGCGCAGAAAATCATCCGGGTCATCGGCGAAGCCCTGCACAGATTTCGTGTTTAGGGTCGTTGTGGCACCGCTGCCGTCGATGCCTGAATCCCCATTTACCTGCACATCCGATTGAACGGCTGCGAGGGCCAGTTGCAGATCGACGTGAACGCTCCCTCCAAGTCGTGTTCGCGCCGACGCTGTACCTGTCGCAAAGCCAGTAGCCTGTACCTTGAGGATGGTTCCGGTTGCCGGGAGGCACGACACGACATAGTGGCCCGTCGGGTCCGTCACAGTTGATAGGTCATTGCCGGCCTCAACCTTCGCGCCCGGAATCGCCGCGCCCGTCTGGTCGGTGATCAAGCCGTCAATACGAATCCCGTTCGCGCAGGGCTTTTGTCCAAATCCAAGGACCGGCAACATCAGCCCAACCCATGCCATCGTTCGTATCCCGCGCTTGACCATGAGATCGTCCGTCTCCTGGTCTGACAATCCCAGAGACGAGGAATGCTATCCAGCGCTTTGCAAGGAAGAGCTAGATGGAGGCGGGGAACGATCAAATTCTTACGACGAGAATAAGGTCGAAGTATCGCGCTCTTGAGGCGCGCCTGCGGCGCCAGAGGGCGTCTGGCTCGTATATTTCCTTCCGACCGCCATCAACTTCGGTCCGCCGGCTCCGGATTCACCAAGGCTCGCATTATGTGGCAAGCTATTTCCGGAGAAGAGGCGATGGTCTATGCGCAACAGCAGCGTTCGTATCAATGTGATCGGTGTGGAAGTCCAGAGATAGTGGCCCTCTCACTCCTCTATGAGCGCGGCACGAGGACGCGATCCGGCCCGGCTTATTGGGGAATAAGCCAGTCGTTTTCTGCTCAAAATGCGGAACCTCCCAGACAAAAGGGCTATGGTGGGCCAGGCCTCCTTTGCGGCTTCCTGCTCGCCTTCCTCTCATTCTGGTTTGGGCTTTCTCTCAGGCATACGCGAAATTCCCGCGAACTGCGGTCAACGTGCTTCTCATTCTCGCGCTGCTGGAGGTGGCTTGCGTCGTTGGATTTGCCGTGAGTTGCCGCAGGATCAGCCGTTACAATCGCGAGGTTTTCCCCACGCTCCTGTGGAACTGGCGTCATTCATATCGCTGCCAACGTTGCGGGAAGTTCGTTCATCTTCCGTTTTGACCCTACACTAGCCGATCGATCAACACACTGCAGTATGTATCCTTTTTGAGGATAAGGTGGGTTCGCATGATTGCGATACGGCACGTTCCGAGGGCTACGGCTTCTGCTAAATCGGTCGGCGAATTGGGCTGCTCAACCTGCAACGGGAGCACGTTTCAACGGTCTCCCGCTGCCTTGCTAGTACACGGAAAGCTCTCAGCACTGCGATGCCTTCTGTCGCGCATTTGGCAGAGGTCCGTTCAAGTGCCAATTTCAACCCAATTTCGAGGATAGTCAGGAATAACTTATTACTTATCAAGCGATTCTGGGCGCTGGCGGCTCTCTGAAGGTACAGAGGAGGCAGACAGAAGGAACACGCGAGGTATGGATCGGAATCGAAGAGGAATTTCAATCTTAGCTTCTTGCGATACGTATCCAGCGGCGACTGTCCCTGTCCAAATGGACGCCAAGGGGCTCTACGAACGGCCAAGAATGAGCAAGGTCACTCAACTGCAGACACTCGTTGCCGCGAGGGAATTGCTTCAAGAATGTCTTCGAGTGTTGTTTTGTTGCCGCCAAGACTGCGCGTTGAATAGAGACGCGTGGCCAACGGACTCATACAGAAGCTCCTCGATGTGGAGAGGACAATTGGAAATCGCTGTTCTTCAAACTCTGCCTTGAGTTGATACAGCAGATCAATTGAGGACGTGAAATAGACGAGCAGCTGTATCTGATTTTCATCTTCGATTGCTGCCACAACTTCCCGGTATCGCGCTGACGATTTGAGCGATCTTTCGTATTCGAGCGCAATCCTGTACTGGGATCCGTGCAATTCCAATTCGGCGATCGCGTCGTAATCTTTGGCAAGCGGCAGATCGATCGATTGATTGATCGATCGCACTTCGATGTCACCGGTCCACCCCCTTAACAATTTTGTGCGCCGGAATGCCGCCTGAATCTCTCCCAATTCAAGGTAATGGAGAACCTGAGCGGGATTCGCCAGAGTCCTGGACTCGGATGTCAGACTCATTAATCCTTGTCCGCAGGCCTCCAGACAAGCCAGGCCGCTTCGGCTGATCGAGTAGACGGGGCCGCAGTAGGGTAGCTGGGGAGGCAATTTCGTGACGACACCCGCTTTGACAAGCCGCTGAATTCGCCAGTTGAAAGCGCGCCTCGAAGCCTCGCTGCCGCCGGCAACAAGCTGGTCAAAAATCTGGCCATGGGTGATAAAGCCCGCGTTTCTGATCGCGAGCAACATCGGAAGGTCGCGCTCCTGGCTATAGCGAATGTTGGTGGCCTTCGATCCGTCGGCCCGTCCAACCGCATCGCATCTCTCAATCACCGCCGTTTCATTCCGTCCCATGAGACCTCCCAACGTCCTCTATCGGTTTGAAATTGCGCACCCGGACTCGCCAGCAGCAGCGTCTCTTGATGTCCCCTCAGAGCGCTACCGGAGATCACTTGAATCTCGTCATCGCTCCATGGGCTGTCGAATCGGATTCTGCCAACGACCGTACTGTGTACGCACGCCATAATCTTCTCGGCTTTGATACTGCGATTTAGCCTTCGGCACAAGAGCAATCGGTTCCACTCGCCGCGGCGTTCGAGTCCCGGACATTCATAACGCGCACCGTCGAAATGCGATGTGCCGCAATGCATCACCGCGTTGATTCGAATGACGCCTGCTATGTGCCACAATCGGCGTTCCCGGGAATTTGAAATGAATCCGGTGGTGTTGAATATGGCTCCCCGTGACGAAAAACGAAGCGGGTCAGAGACGTCATCTCCGGGCCGGAGCCACCATAGCGAGCCGAAACTGAGGCAATGTATGACCATAGCTGTGCACACTATTTCGCGGCTGAGCTCTGCTGTCGCTCGCCTTCCAAGGTGTCGTGAGCGCGAGTGAGGCGGCCCCGCAGATTTGTAATCTGGTTGTCCTTTGCCTGAAGCTGGGCATCCTTGCGCTGCAGCTTCGTCTCATAATCCGCCAGGCGGGTCCGCAGAGCCTCAAACTCTAGATCGTCTTTCTGTTCTCGAATCGTCGTTCGATCCGATGAAATCGGGTCTAATGCCGGCCCGCTCTGAGAGGCGTCCTTGTCCTTCTTCGCTCGATCGAAGTCAACCCGGGGTTCGGCTCTTCCTTCCTCCTGGCTCTCCCGCTGCAGTGTTCCGGCGTCCGCCATGGCGCTCAGTCGGTTGTGCCGGTCGACCAGTGAGTTGTACCTGGCGATTGTTTCGAGCACCTTCGCGCGTGAATCGATGTATGCGTTGAACAGCTGAACGACGACGTTCGCGGAGATCGCGAGCCGCCGTTGGCGTTCCCGAATCAACCAGCCATTGGCAAGCAACGATGTGCCGAGCGCAATGCAGAGGACGACAATGCTCCAAAGATAGAGACGATTTATCGCGGTCTCGAATACCTCTTTCCGCCATTCCGAGACGGCGGAACCGTAGTCCTTGTTTTGGGGATTGACCCCGGCGAGGGTCGTCTCCACGACCCCTCGGGGTTGGCCATTCCCCTGCGCTCTCGCCATCGGATCGTACGAACTACGTCCCGATAACGCTTGACCTGCGTTCGACGGTTGCGTGCTCGGCGATTGGGGTTGCTGCCCATTTGCGAGGGGCAACGAGAGCAGCAAAGCGAGAACGCTCACTATTGCGATCTTCATTTTCTCCGCCTCCCTTGTCTCTTCTCCTCGAGATCGGGGACTGGGAAACTCAGGTTGAGGCCGCGAGAGTCGGTTGCCAGAGTGTCAAGCTTCGGGTAAATGCTCATTGGCACACGAGGGAGCCATTGATGCGACGCCCTCTTGATGTGGAGGTGGGTGTGGATCGTGCCACGGAATGGGTCGGTCATTAGCATCTCCATTTGCCCAACCGGCATCTTCTTGATGTGCTCATCCTGAGCGAGAGTGTCCTTGATTTCCGTTTGGCTACCCTCCGTCCCTTCCTCGAATTCTGGCTTGAATACACCCTTCTTCAGGACCCGCATGCTGCGCCGCATCTGGCGGACCCGCGCGCTGGCTTTTAGGAAATATTGGGCGGTCTCCTCATCTTTGGTACGGAGCATGAACGTCGTATTGGGGGCGCTTGCGACGTCGTTGCGGAACCCACGTCCTACCTGCAGGAGTTGCGGGGCACTTTGCAGGGCGAACAGAAACGCGACGTTTGCCCCGCGCGCCGTCTGCAGAATATGAGCAAAGTTGTCGTACGCGAATGGGCTGAATTCGTCCATGATGACGCTGACGAAGGGCTGGTGCTGGCCCTCTTCGGCGCGTGAATACCGCCTGCCAATCATCAGTTGGAGATTCTGCAATAGCATTCTGCCCAATGCCGTGACCGCGCGCTCGTTCACGTTGACGTTCAGACTCATGAACAAGATGAGGTTCTTGTCGATCACGTCATCGAGCGAGAGAAGATCCTCATACGGCCCGGTGATCAGAGCCATCTCGTCACCCATGAAGGTCATCATTTCGTTGATGAGTCCCTGGATCTTGGACACGCGCTCCTTGTCGTCAAAGGATTCGAGCAGGTGACGCATGCTCATCGTAAGCGTCATCTGCTGCTGCGCTGTGATCGGGGCGCCCGCAGAAATCCGGTCCAGGGCCATCTTCATCTGTGCTTTCAACTGCGATTGGTCGTACGCACAGACAAGGACGTCGGTGAAATTGAACCGCTTTCCCGAATAGTGGAGCACCCTGGCGATGTTTTCGAGGTAAACCCTCTGATGCCCCTCGAAGAAGTCCTTCTCCATATTGAACGACTCAAACACAAAAGCAACATGCTCCTCGGCGTTTCCCTCAGGAGCCCAGAAA
>Ga0302140_10011420_pt1 | contig 10922 bp, 6 predicted proteins | sample I_Bog_E1_1_FD_202095 | JGI IMG/M metagenome (GOLD analysis project Ga0302140, IMG submission 202095) | Peat permafrost microbial communities from Stordalen Mire near Abisko, Sweden - I_Bog_E1_1 | ecosystem: Environmental > Terrestrial > Soil > Wetlands > Peat | place: Sweden: Abisko, Stordalen...
CGGCCGACTTCCTCATAGGGCTGGCCCGTGGACTTGAGTAATTTTCTCTGTCCGGGAAACATTTCATATTCGTCGATATCGTGGAGAGCACGTATGATTTCGTACTCCGCCCCAGGCGTGTACCCTTGGCCTTTCAAGTAGACAACATCGCCCCTAACAAATTTGGAGGTCGACGGGGTCTGCAGGCCACCCGCGATATAGTTTGAGTCCGGTAGACTTTGCCGGTTAATGAAACCGGCGCAGTAAACATCCGCGTAGGTAGGCATCTGGACCCGCTGTACGGGAAAGTTGGCCGAGGTCGCAACCGTGCCTTGCGGGCTGGTCGTGTCTACGGGGGGCATGTCGGAGGTCGATTGAGCTCCCGCCACTGCCGCAGCTAGCATTACTAAAAGTCCTATTTTCTTCATCTTACCTCCGAGAAGAGACGCACGCAGCCCCTTCTCCAGCACCATCACAGGGAAGCTAGGCTTCAATAGGACGGTAACAAGGGGGTAGGGGAGGGTCAAGGTTACGAGGGTGTCAGGGCGGGCTGGAAATAGGTTTTTTGGGCTTTTTAAGAATCCCTGTTGCATCTGCAATTCAGCCCCTGTAAGATTCGCGCCGAACCTTTATTACAAAAGCGTTGACTTAGGGCATTGGTTCAAACTGCTGATTCAAGATGATTTCTGCTGCTAAAAGTTATCCGCCAAGGCTGCTGCCTCTGCGCTTACCGCGGGTTTGCGTGGCGGTCACCGCCTCCGATCCTGCTGAAATGGTCGAGAAGGCCGAAGGTTTAATTCGCGATAACTCCTTTCTGGAGTTCAGATTAGACTACGTTTCGAAGCCCGCGCTGGCGCTTCCGAAGGTCAAGCATTTCATCGAAACGCATCCCGGGACCACCATCATCGCTACCTGCCGCCGTGTGGCCAACGGAGGCAGATTTCGCGGTACAGTAGCGTCGGAACTGGATATTTTGACCAAGGCTTCGGCCATTGGATGTCAGCTGGTAGATGTGGAATTGCAGACTGCGCAGAAGTGCAAACCGGCGCAACTGCAGAAACTGCGTACCCGCTCGGCGCTGATTCTTTCTTTCCACGATTTTCGCGGAACCAAGAAGCTGGACGAAACCTTGGAGAAGATGCGCGCCTTCCCTGCGGACTTCTACAAAGTCGTCAGTACTGCGACGACGCTTTCCGACAATGTTTCGATGATTCAGTTTTTGGGACGCGAAGCCGACAACAATTCCATTGTCGGAATGTGCATGGGCGAACAGGGATTTATCAGCCGCGTCCTCGGGGTCCGCGCCGGCAGCGTGTTCACCTTCGCCTCGGTCAGTCCAGGAGAAGAAACTGCTCCTGGTCAGGTTACGGCGCAGGAGTTGCGCAGCGTTTACCGCATCGAGACCGTGGATGCAGCGACTCGCGTCTACGGCGTCGCGGGAGATCCGGTGGCGCACTCGCTCTCACCCGCGATCATGAATGCGGCCTTCCGTCGCGAGAACGTGAATGCGGTCTATCTTGCGCTGCATGCCAAGACGCTTAAGGATCTGCTGAACCTGGTGCGCGAAATTCCCATCCACGGCCTCAGCATCACAATGCCGTATAAAGAAGCGATCCTTCCTTATCTCGATAACACGGATTCGCATACCACGAAGATTGGCGCGTGCAACACGGTGGTCCGCGCGCAGGATGGCAAACTTTACGGCTTTAACACCGACACCTCCGGAGTAGTGAGGCCGCTGGAACGGCGGTTGAGCACTCTGCAGGATGCGAAGATTCTCGTCCTCGGCGCCGGAGGTGCAGCCCGCGCCGCGGTTTTCGGCCTGCGAGAACGTGGGGCGGAAGTTTACATTCTGAACCGCGGTCTGGCACCGGCGCAGAAGCTGGCTCGACGGGCTCATGCGCGTTCGATCAAGCGCGCCGACCTGAAGAAATATTCCTTCGACGTGATCATCAACGCCACGCCCGTCGGCATGGGCAACAGCCGGGAAACTCCGTTGCAAGAAAAAGAGATCAACGCGCGCTACGTCTTCGACATGATCTACGATCCGGCGGAAACTTTGTTCTTGAAGCTGGCGAAACAACGCGGCGCCCAGATCATCCCCGGCATCGAGATGTTCGTCCACCAGGCCGCCCGCCAGTTCGAGATCTGGACCGGAAAGCCCGCGCCCCAGGACGACATGCTGCAGGTGGTGATGCTGGCCATGCAGGAACGGGCGGCGAGGGCCGCGGCTGCGGCGGCATCGAAGAAGAGGTAACCTCTAAGCGGGAACTTGCTCCAGCCTCTGCCGCCGCACCTTAATCTTCCCTTCTTCCTTTCGCGCCTGTGCCAGATCATAGGCAAGCTGCATGCGCAACCAAGTTTCAGGCGTGCTCCCGAAGGCCTTCGACAGCCGAATCGCCATCTCCGGACTGATGCCCGACTTGCCGTTGACCACATTGTTTAGTGTTTGCCGGGTTACGCCTAGAACCTCCGCTCCTTCGGTGATGGATAGGCCGAGGGGCTCAAGGCAGGCGTTTCGGATACTGCGCCCCGGATGTGGCGGGTTTTTCATCGGCATGGTGTTTCCTCCGTAGTGATAGTCGATCAGTTCAACGTCAAATGCATCCCCGCTTTGAAAGCGGAAGATGATCCGCCAGTTCGCTCGTATCGTGACGGACCAGAACTCCCTAAAGTGTCCCTTCAACGGGTGCAAGCGGTAGCCCGGTAGGTTCATCGCTTGCAGTGTCTCCGCTTCGTCCAGCCGGGCCAGGATGTCTTCAACGGCGTGGCGCAGATCAGGGCGAATGCCACTTCGGTCATCACGTTCGTACAGCCGCTTCAAGCCTCGATGTTTGAAGCTCCTGATCATCAGGATATAGCGTAAAGCGAGTATTGTCACTTGTCATATAAGGACCGAAACCAGGATCGACATGGATGGAATATACTTCTGCTGACGATTCCTTCTGTCTGAAAATAAGAAGCGTACTCCCTATGCCCGCAACCGAGCCCGATCGCCCAGAACACGAAGCTCTCGCCCTGCCCCCGCTCGCCCTCGGCGCTCTGATTGCACTTTGTTCCATTAAACTTCTCCTCCACATCTTCACCAGCCTGCGCCATTACGGTTACTTCCGCGATGAACTTTATTACATGGATATGGCGCGGCATCTCGATTGGGGCTATGTCGATGCCGCGCCGCTGATTGCCGTCTATGCCAAGATCGCACTGTGGATGGGCGGGTCGCTGGCGGCGCTGCGAATTTTGCCGGCGCTCGCCGGAACCGCCCTCATTGCGCTGACCATTCTCATCGCCCGGGAACTCGGCGGCGACCGGTACGCACAATTTCTTGCCGGACTCTGTATCCTTCTTTGCCCCGCCGTATTGAGTATCGACAGCCTGCTCACCATGAACGCCTTCGAGCCGCTGTTTTGGATGGGCTGCCTATGGATCGTCGCACGAATCCTGCGCACCGGCGACTCGCGGCTCTGGCTATGGTTCGGCGTGCTCGCGGGACTTGGTCTCGAAAACAAGCATTCCACGCTGTCGTTTGGATTTGCCGTAACCCTTGCTTTACTTCTCACGCCGTGTCGCCGCGAGTTCACGAAGAGGTGGATCTGGATCGGAGGGGCCATCGCGGTGGCGATCTTTCTGCCAAATCTCATATGGCAAGCCCGCCATCACTTCCCGACCATCGAGGATTTGGAGAACGTGCGCCGTGAAGGCAAGAACGTGATTCTCGGTCCGCTTGCATTCGTGAAAGAACAGATTCTCTCTGAACATCCGATCCTGTTCCCGGTCTGGCTGGCGGGGCTGTTCTGGTTTCTCCGCGACCGCCGCTGGCGCGTGCTCGGCCTGACTTTCATCATCTTTTTCGTTCTGATGGAAGTCATGCACGGCAAAAACTATTACCTCTTCCCGATTTATCCCATGCCGTTTGCGGGAGGAGCGGTTGCGATCGAGTGGTGGGTGGGGCGTCGCGGGGCTCGAATTCAAACTCCCGCCCGAGTAGCCGTCGTCGTAATTATCGTTCTCGCCGCGCTTCCTGCGCTTCCGCTGGTGACGTGGATGCTGCCGCCCGAACGTCTCGTCGCTTATCAAAACGCGATCGGATTCAAGCCTGCCAAAATGGAAGTCCATCACGAATCGCTTCTGCCCCAACCCATCGCCGATCAATTCGGATGGCCGCAGATGGTGAGCGAGGTGGCCAGCATCTATAATTCGCTGCCGCCCGAGGATCGCGCCCAGACCGGCATTTGGGCCGGGAACTACGGCGAAGCCGGAGCGATTAACCTTTTCGGCCCGCACTACGGACTGCCGACCGCGTATTCGCGCCACCAGAATCATTGGTATTGGGGTCCGCCGCCGCAGGTCTACAAGAATCTGATCGTCATCCAGTGGAGTCTCGACGATGTCCGCGACAACTGCACCTCGTTTCAACCATTTGAGCACAACGAACGCTTCGGCATGGGCGAGGAGAACCGGCCAATTTATTTATGCCGAGGGGTGAAATTCGACATCCAGAAAATCTGGTCGCACTCGCATCATTGGAATTGAGCCCGGCGGGAATTGACTTCGGGGAATTAACCGGCAGGCTCTGCTAATCCGGGCGATTCCCGATGCTTTATCATCCCGAACCGTTAAGATGACCCATGATGGCGGTGGTATACTTCGCGACTTGAACTTAAGTTTCTTCGTCGTCGCATCTTTCAATTCTTGATCGCAAGGAGTTTCACGCATGCCCGAACTTCGGGTTCGGAGATCAGTGCTGCAAATTCTTGTCTTCTTAACGGCCGCCGCGTTTCTGTCGGGATCTTTTTTGGGGGCACAAACGCAAGAACCTTCCAATCCCCTTCCCTACCTGAACCCGGGTCTTCCTATAAGCCAGCGTGTAGACGACCTTGTTTCTCGAATGACTTTAGAAGAGAAGGCCTCGCAACTGGTCAATCAGGCGCGCGCCATCCCGCGACTGCAGGTGCCGGCTTATGACTGGTGGAGCGAGGCCTTGCACGGAGTCGCCAACGCGGGTACAGCAACTGTTTTTCCTGAACCGATCGGGCTGGCAGCAACTTTTGATGCTCCGCTGGTCCACGACATGGCGGTTGTGATCGGCACAGAAGCTCGGGCGAAACACAATCAGGCGGTGCGTGCGGGCCGGCGCGACATTATGGAAGGCCTGGATTTCTGGTCGCCGAATATCAATATCTTTCGCGATCCGCGTTGGGGACGCGGTCAGGAAACTTATGGGGAAGATCCGTTTCTTACGGGGCGAATGGGTGTGGCCTTTGTAACCGGAATGCAAGGCGACGATCCGAATTATTTTCGAGTCATCTCGACGCCCAAACATTTTGCGGTGCACAGTGGCCCCGAAACGTCGCGGCACACCATCAATGTGGAGGTGTCGAAGCACGACATGGAAGACACCTATCTACCGGCATTCCGCGCCGCGATCACAGAAGGCAAAGCCGGATCCATCATGTGCGCTTACAACCGCGTCAATGGAGAACCGGCGTGCGCCAATACTTTTCTGCTGAAAGATCAGTTGCGCGGGGCGTGGAAGTTCAACGGTTATGTGGTCTCCGATTGTGACGCCATCGTTGACGTTTTTGGCGGTCATAAGTTCGCCAAAAGCATGGCCGAAGCAGCGGCAGTTTCGCTGAAGAGCGGTATGGACAACGAGTGTGCCGACTTTTTTACCAAAGCCACCGACAATTCCGACTATGTGAAGTTTTTAGACGCGGTCAAGCAAGGGCTACTCAGCGAAAAGGATATCGACGTCGCCCTTAAGCGCCTGTTTACGGCACGCTTCCGGCTCGGACTGTTCGATCCCCCGGAGGCGGTCGCTTACGCGCAGACGCCCGAATCGGAGATCGATAGCGAGGCACACCGCGCCCTCGCCTTGAGGACGGCACAGGAATCGATTGTGCTGCTCAAGAACAACGGTCTGCTTCCACTGAATCCTGATGTTAGGAAGATTGCAGTCTTTGGGCCGCTGGCGGAGTCGGTCGCAGTCCTTCACGGAAATTACAGTGGCACCGCCTCGCACGCGACAACGGCGCTCGAGGGCTTTCGAAAACAGTTCGGGGATCAGGTTACATTCGTGCCGGGAATGAATTTCTTGCGCGAGCCATCGGTCATTTCGTCAAATTTTCTTTCCACCGAGGATGGACAGAGGGGGTTGAAGGCAGAATATTTCTCTGCCGACCTGGGGGGGAAACCGGAAGTAGTTCGCGTCGATAAAAATATCGATCTGCAACTTTTTCATTCGGATTCCTCTGCGCTCATTCCACCCGCCGGCATGAAGGATTTCTCCGTCCGATGGACAGGATTTTTGACTCCTGCCGAATCCGGCAGGTATCAGATTGGCCTTCTCGGCTCGATGAATCAGCTATGGCTGGATGGTCAACTGATCGCTGACGATCCTGTGGGGCATGATCCGAAACCTACTACGAGAATCGTTGCACTCGAAAAGGGGCACCGTTATCCGATTAAAGTTGAGTTTGTTCGCGGCGGCAAAGAAACGAAGCTCACCTGGCTGAAACTTATTTCCGATCCCATTGGAGATGCGATAGCCGCGGCGCGGGAAGCTGATGTGGCAGTCGCGGTGGTCGGGATTACGTCCCAACTGGAAGGCGAGGAAATGAAAGTTGACGTGCCCGGCTTCGAAGGAGGAGACCGCACCAGCCTCGATCTGCCGAAAGAGGAAGAGGAGTTGCTGGAGGCCCTGAAGAGCACGGGCAAGCCGCTGGTGGTCGTCCTGATGAACGGCAGCGCGCTCTCGGTAAACTGGGCGAGTGAACATGCCGACGCAATGTTGGACGCATGGTACTCGGGCGAAGAGGGTGGGACAGCGATCGCGCAAACCTTAGCCGGAACAAATAATCCGGCGGGCCGGTTGCCGGTTACGTTTTACAAAAGCGTCGAACAATTACCGCCGTTTGAAGACTACTCGATGAAGAATCGGACCTACCGATATTTCGAAGGTCAACCACTTTATCCGTTCGGCTACGGGCTTAGTTACTCGAGGTTCGAATACAGCAACTTGACGCTGTCCGCAACTGCTCTGACTGCTGGCGATTCCCTCGGCGTAGAAGCGGACGTAAAGAACGCGGACCAGTTTGATGGCGATGAAGTGGTTCAGCTCTATTTGAATTTCCCCAGTTCTCCGGGTGCGCCTTTGCGTGCGCTGCGGGGATTCACGCGCATACATTTGGCTGCGGGAGAAACGCAGCACGTACATTTCATGCTGAACCCGCGCGACTTAAGTGAAGTGAATGGAAATGGAGACCGCGTCGTTGCCGAAGGAACATACGGCATCAGCGTTGGCGGAGGACAGCCGTCCACGACCGCTCCTCACGCGAGCGCTGAGCTCAATATTAAAGGTAATGCAAGCCTTCCAGAGTAAGTTGGATTTCGGCGTCCGAGTCTCGCCTGGGATTCGTCATTCCCCGCTGATTGGGCTACCATTGTTTTTACGCTTTACTGTGTGATGCATGATCGGCCTTTTCTCCATCCTCGCCGTGGGATTCTTTCTCGGGATGCGCCACGCCACCGATCCAGACCATGTGATCGCGGTGACCACGATCGTCAGCAATCAGCGCAACAGTATGCGCGCGGCGTTAATCGGAGCCTTCTGGGGCCTGGGGCATACGGTCACGATTTTCATAGTTGGGGCCGGCATCATTCTTTTCAATCTTGTGATTCCGGTACGGCTCGGCCTCAGCATGGAGTTGTCGGTCGCGGTCATGCTGATTATTCTTGGCGTCGTGAATGTCGTTGCATTTCTGCGAGCGACGCCGGCGGCCTCGATACAAACCGATCATAGCGAAATCGTCCATTCTCATGCGCACAGCCACGGTGGTTTGGTTCACACACATCCTCATTCGCACGAACCGGCTTCCGAGGCGCCGCTGAACTGGCTGGACCGCACATTTGGACGGAACAGCCTTTATCAATATCTTCGGCCGTTTGTGATCGGCGTGGTGCATGGACTTGCGGGCTCGGCGGCCGTCGCGCTTTTGGTGTTGGGGACAATTCGAAACGTACATTGGGCGATTGCTTATCTATTGATTTTCGGCGTAGGTACGATCGCAGGCATGATGCTGATCACGATGAGCCTGGCCTCGGCCTTCCGAGTGGTGGGAAGAGCGCGGCAGAAATTTTCTCAACGCCTGACATTCGCGTCAGGCCTGCTGAGCCTGGGTTTTGGTCTTTTTGTCGCCTACAAAATCTGCCTTGTGTACGGCTTGTTCAGCGCTCACGCGCATTGGACGCCGCAGTAAGACCCACTACGTTCTAATTCGTCATTGTCTTCCCGGGCGAAGCGACCTGGTTGCCTTCCGTTAATTCCTCGAACGTTTATGCTCAGGGTGCGCGCCGGTCAAAACTAACTGGCAAAGACTGTCGACGAAATCTGGCGTCAATTTGGCATGCCGGATCAGAAATCGCATGTAGATCGGCCCGTACAGCGAATCAAGGAGCAAATCCATATCCACATCTTTGCGCAATTCGCCGCGTGCAACCCCCCGGCGAAGAGTGGCGTAGGCTTCGTGGCGTCGCGGCCATAAAAAACGCTCGCGGAAAGCTTCAATCAGGTCGCCATCACTTTGTCCGCCGCCAAGCATCGCGGCAACAATACGTCCGCGGGGACTTCGAAAAACCTTTATGAGCTGCCGCATCTGCTGGCTCATGTCCGTGCGAAGCGAGCCAGTGTCGGGAAAGTGAAGTCTCTGGGTGGTGCCGCTGGCGAAGGCGTCTGCGATCAGCGCCGCTTTATGCGGCCACCAGCGGTAAACGGTTGCTTTTCCAACTCCGGCCTGCGCCGCCACTTCCTCGATGGTGAAATTCGAAAAGCCGTTTTTGCCCAGAAGCCTTAATGCGCTGTCCAAAATCGCCAAACGCGCTGCTTCGCTTCGCGGGCGGCCAGGCGGGCGTTTTTCTCGTCTCACCTGTTTTGCCGCACCTGCTTGCTTCTGGCGCATGCCGTTACCCTACCATATAATCGTGAGAATGCTTTAGAATCCAATACGCCGAGTATCGAATCTAAATTTTCATGTTTGCGGCCCTGCCTCGCATTGTGGGTGCGATGCAGGCTTCTCGGAAAACCGGAGTAGCCATTAAAGCATGTGGATTGTAGCCCTAGCCCTCAGGCGTCCTTATACCTTCATTGTGATGGCGATCGTCATCATCATCCTGATGGGGGTTACGGTGGTGCGAACGCCTACCGACATTTTTCCGGACATTAATATTCCAGTCGTTTCCGTGGTCTGGTCCTACACCGGCATGTCGCCGCAGGATATTGCCGATCGCATTGTGACCAACTCCGAGCGCGGCATTAATATTACGGTCAACGACATCGAGCACATCGAGTCGCAATCGGTGAGCGGACTCGGTGTCATCAAAGTGTTTTTCCGTCCCGGAACGAACGTGCAAGGCGCGATTGCGGAAATCACAGCCATCTGCCAGACCACGTTGCGCGGCCTTCCTCCAGGTACGGTTCCGCCACTGGTAATTTCCTACAGCGCGTCTACCACTCCGATTGTTCAACTTGGCCTGAGCAGCAAGACTCTGCCGGAGCAACAACTCTTCGACTTGGGCCAGAACTTTCTGCGTAACTATCTGGCGACCGTGCCGGGAGCGGCCACGCCGTATCCCTACGGCGGAAAGATCCGGCAGATTCAGGTTGATTTGGATTTACCCAAGCTGCAAGCTTATGGACTTTCGCCGAACGATATTGTGAATGCGGTGAACGCGCAGAATCTGATTCTGCCTGCCGGCACCATCAAACTCGGCCCGGTGGAATACAACGTCGAAATGAACGGAACGCCGGCCACGATCGCGGAGTTGAACGACCTGCCGGTAAAGACGCAGAATGGCGCAACGCTGTACATTCGCGACGTTGCCCATATCCGCGACGGATTCGCGCCCCAAACCAACATCGTGCGCCAGGATGGAAACCGCGGCGCGCTGATGTCGATCTACAAGATCGGTAACGCCTCTACGCTCCAGATCGTCGATGGAATCAAGAGGATTGTGATCCAGGCGGCGCAAACCCTGCCGCCGGAACTGAAAGTCACCGCGCTCTTCGATCAGTCTTTATTTGTGCGGGCTTCGGTGTATGGCGTAATTCGTGAGGCGGGAATCGCGGCCCTTCTTACGGCGCTGATGATCCTGCTGTTTTTGGGCGACTGGCGTCCAACGATTGTCATTTCGATTTCCATTCCGCTTTCCATTTTTTGTTCGATCATCCTGCTGGGCGCGTTGGGCGAGACCATCAACATCATGACTCTGGGAGGATTGGCGCTGGCCGTCGGAATTCTGGTGGATGATGCGACCGTGGAAATCGAAAACATCGAGCGCAACCTCGCCATGGGCAAGGAAATGCGGCAGGCCATTCTTGACGGTGCGCAGCAGATTGCCGTTCCCGCCTTCGTTTCCACGCTCAGCATCTGCATCGTGTTCGTGCCCATGTTCTTCCTGGCGGGAGTCGCAAAGTTTCTATTTGTGCCCCTGGCCATGGCCGTCAGCTTCGCCATGCTGGCCAGCTATCTGCTATCGAGAACTCTTATTCCGACCCTGGTCATGTTCATCATGCGCGGCCACGAGCACCGTGCGGAAGCACCGAAGTCATTTCTGGGACGCTTTCAGCGCGGCTTCGAGCGCAAATTCGAAGACTTCCGCCGCGGTTACGAACGCCTGCTGGAAACTACGCTGGAGCATCGCGGAGTGTTCGTTCTGTGCTTCCTCGCTTTCTGCCTGCTCTCCCTCGGCATCTTTATGTTTTTGGGGCAGGATTTCTTCCCGCAAGTAGATGCCGGACAGCTCCGGCTGCATGTCCGCGGACGCGCCGGACTGCGGGTGGAAGAGACAGCGCGGCTGTGTGACCAGGTGGAAGCCGTTCTGCGGCAGGAAATTCCGCAGAAAGAGTTGCAGACAATTCTTGACAACATTGGATTGCCCAACTCCGG
>Ga0302140_10011421_pt1 | contig 10922 bp, 10 predicted proteins | sample I_Bog_E1_1_FD_202095 | JGI IMG/M metagenome (GOLD analysis project Ga0302140, IMG submission 202095) | Peat permafrost microbial communities from Stordalen Mire near Abisko, Sweden - I_Bog_E1_1 | ecosystem: Environmental > Terrestrial > Soil > Wetlands > Peat | place: Sweden: Abisko, Stordalen...
CTCGCGGGTGCGAAGAACTTCCCAGATTTCGGCGGGGTTGGTGGCGGAGATTTCCTCAGCGGAATCCTCATCGCCTTTGCGGCTTTTGAGGATGTTCATGCCGCTGCGGGTATCGGTGCGCGGTTTGAACACGGCGATTTTCTTGTGGCCGTATTTGCGCAGGGTATCGATTTCGGTAAGAAGATGGCGGGTTTTGCCCGAAGCCATGTTGCCGATGAACAGTCTGAGGAATCTTCCGCGAGCCAACACAATATCGTAGCGCCAGCCGAACGCGGGACAAAGTTAATCTGAGGGTGTGAAGTTCGATCTCATAGTGCTGGGCGGCGGACCGGCGGGAATCGTGGCGGCAACCACGGCGTCGGGACTGGGAAAAAGCGTGGCGCTGGTCGACAGCGATCCGGAGTTGGGCGGGGCGGGCGCGAATACCGGGACGGTGCCGAGCAAGACGCTGAGGGAAACGGCGCTGGCGCTTTCGGGGATGCGTTCGCGGAATCTGTATGGCGTGGATTTGTCGCTGCGGCGCGAGGCGACGGTGGCGGATTTCCTGCGGCACGAGCGGAGCGTCAAGGCGGGGCTGAACCACTCGCTGGCTTGCCGGATGGAGGCGAGCAAGGTCGGGGTTTACCGGGGCATCGGCGTTTTCGTGGATGCCCACACGGTGCGGATTGACGGATCGGACACGGTGCTTGAGGGGGAGAAGATTCTGATTGCGACGGGGTCGTCACCGGTGCGGCCGGCGGATGTGCCGTTTGGGCTGCCCGAAGTCTACGACTCGGACACGATACTGGAACTGGACCGGATACCGGCTTCGATGGCGGTGATCGGGGCGGGCGTGATTGGCGCGGAGTATGCGTGTACGTTTGCGGCGCTGGGCACGCAGGTTCATGTGATCGACGGGCGCGACGTGTTGCTGGGGTTTCTGGATGCGGAGGTATCGGCGGCGCTGAAGACCGCGATGGAGCGGAACGGCGTTATCTTTCACTGGAAGAACCGCTGCAACTGCTGTGAGGGGGCGGCGGGCGGAGTGGCACTGGACCTGAGCGAGGGCGGCAGGTTGGTGGTGGATGCGGTTCTGGTGGCGGCGGGGCGGAAGAGCAATGTTGAGCGGCTTGACCTGGTGGCGGCCGGCGTGACTGCCGGTGAGCGCGGGCAGATCACGGTGGACGATCGCTACTGCACCAATGTGCCGCACATATTCGCGGTGGGAGATGTGATCGGATTCCCGGCGCTGGCATCGACAAGTATGGATCAGGCGCGGCGGGCGGTGCGCCATGCGTTCGCGCCTGAGTTGTATCCGGAGAGAGCGTCGAAGCTGCTGCCCACAGGTGTTTATACGATTCCGGAAGCGAGCATGATCGGCGAAACAGAAGAAGCGCTCCAGCGCGACAAGGTGGATTATGTGGCGGGCCGGGGGCATTACCGGTCGAGTGCACGGGGACGGATTATCGGGGACGTGGATGGATTTCTGAAGCTGCTGTTCCGGCGCAGCGACATGAAATTGCTGGGCGTGCATGCGATCGGGGAGCAGGCGACGGAACTGGTGCATATCGGATTGATGGCGATGCTGCTGGAGGCGTCCGTCGAGATCTTCGATGAGGCGTGTTTCAATATTCCGACGCTGGGGCAGTTGTATAAGGTGGCGGCGCTGGATGCGGCGGGAGCGCGGTGAGCGCGGCGATTCCGGACGATTCGATAGCCGCGGAGCGGGGAATGTAGTATTCTCGTCCACGTGATGTCCTCCTGCAATATGACCCGTCGCGGCGCTCTGGCGCTGCTTGCGACCACGCTGGCTCGCGCCGCCGATAAATTGCCCGCCAATAAGAACGTGAAATGGGCGCTCGGCTCGAACTTGTGGAATTATTTTCCGCCGGTGCCGTTTACCGACATTCTGGACGTGATGAAAGACACCGGTTTTATCGGGGTCCGCGTGACGCAGTTTCCGCAGATTCTGAAGAAATACGACATCACGACGGAACAACTGCGCAAGGAAGTGGATAAGCGCGGGCTGCGCGTGATCACGATCTCGTTTAATGGCAATGCGCAGGACGCGGCACAGCGGCCGAAGATGTTCGAGGACGCTAAGGTGGCGATGAATTTCCTCAAGAACTTCGACGCCAATCTGCTGGTGGTCTTCTCGCCGAACCGGAAGTTCCTGACTGACGACAGCTTCAAGGTGATGTGCGAAAGCTATAACCAACTCGGCGAGATTGCCGGCGAGATGGGCTTCCGCGCCGGGTTGCACAACCACCTCGGGCAGATGGTGCAGACTCAGGAAGAGGTTGATCGCTGCATGGCCATGACGGATCCGAAGAAGTTCTGGTTCTCGCCCGATTTGGCGCATTTGTACATGGCGGACTGCGATCCGGCGACGAATCTGGAAAAGCACAAGAACCGCCTGATGATGATGGATTACAAGGACGCGAAGAAGAATCCGTCGGCGAAGTCGTTCATAGAGAACATCTACGATCTGGGCGACGGCGATGTCGATTTCCCGGCTTGCCACCGCGTGTTGAAGTCGATGGGGTACAAGGGGTGGATCTGCGTGGATCTGGATACGGCGCGCAAGGGACCGCGGGTGAGCTACGAACGCAGCGGGGCGTACGTGGTGAACAAGCTGGAGCCGATTTATCTTTAGGGGGTAATTTGGCGCGCCGTGCCCTGATCGCCGCCTGCCTGGTTCCGCTGCTGGCGGCTGCGCAGACGGTCGACATCCGGGTGGATACGACGCTGGTGGTGGTGCCGGTCACGGTGACCGACGCTACGAATCGTTTTGTACTGGGCCTTGAGAAGGCCGATTTTCAGGTGTTTGAAGACGGGGCGGAGCAGAAGATCACCCATTTTTCGGGCGAGGACGCGCCGCTTTCCATCGGACTGCTGATTGACACGAGCGGCAGCATGACGATGAAGCTGGACACGTCGCGGCGCGCCGCAGAGGAATTGCTGAAGACGCTGAACGCGCAGGACGAGACGTTTCTGATCGAGTTCAGCGATCGCGCGCGAGTGGTGCAGGAATTTTCGAATCGTGCGGAAGATGTTCAAAAGGGGTTGGGAACGCTGCAGACCGGCGGCTTGACGGCGCTGCTGGACGCGGTGAATCTGGGAATCGCCGAAATGAAGAAGGCGAAAAACCCGCGTAAGGCGCTGGTGGTGATTTCCGATGGCGGCGATAACAATAGCCGCTACAGCCAGCAGCAGATACGGGATATTGTGCATGAAGCCGACGTGCAGTTATATGCGATGGGTGTCTTCGAGGCAGCGCTTTTTCCGAGCCTGACTAAGGAGGAAGTTTCCGGGCCGAAGCTGTTGTCGCAGATCTCGGAGCAGACCGGCGGGCGCGCGTTCGGCGCGTCCGAGGCGAGCCAGCTTGAGGCCATTGCGGAGAAGATTGCGATCGAACTGCATAACGAATATTCGCTGGCGTATTCGCCTTCGAATGCGGCGCGCGATGGGAAATTCCGAAAGATCGAAGTGAAGATCAAACAGCCGGCGGGGCTGCCGGACCTGAAGGCGCGGTGGCGGTCGGGGTATTATGCGCCGGTAGAGTGAGCCGGGGAATTGCGTTGCGCGGCGGCGAGAAGTTCGTCCGCCGTTACCGCCCATGTGCCGTGATGGCTGACGGCAACTCCGGCGGCGATGTTGGCGATTGCCGCGGCATCGGCGAGCGAGAAGCCTGCCCCGAGTGCGATGGCAAGCGCTGCGACGACGGTGTCTCCCGCGCCGGTGACGTCCGCGACTTCCTTGACAACCGCAGCCAGATGGCGTTCCGGCCGACCGGGTTCGAAAAGCGACATGCCCTCTTCGCCGCGCGTGACGAGTAATGCGGAGGGCGCGATGTGCGGGAGGAGCAGGGCTGCCGCGCGGGCGGCGTCGATGCGGAGGTGGGCCGGTTCATGGGCTGCGGCAGCGGTTTCTCTGAGGTTGGGTGTGATGACGGTGGCGCCGCGATAGCGCGCGAAGTCGAGCGCTTTGGGATCGACGACAATGGGCAGGCCGCGGCGCGTGGCTTCGGCGATGAGCCATCGGCTGAAGGACTCGTCGATGACGCCTTTGGCGTAATCGGAGATGATGCAGACGGTGGCGGTTTCAAGACACGTCAGCGTGCGGGCACGGATTTCGACCGCGATTGCGGGGCTGAGGGGGGAAAGATCTTCGTCGTCGAAACGTACGATCTGCTGACCGGCGGTGATGCGGGTTTTGGTCGTGGTGGGGCGTGAGTTGTCGGCAATGAGCGCTTCGGCGCCGATGCGGCGCTGGGTGAGTTGCGCGCGGAGTTGCCAGCCGGAATCGTCGTCGCCCGTAATGCCCGCAAGCGATACCGCAACACCCAGGGACCGAACGTTGGCGGCGACGTTCGCGGCTCCGCCGGGAACGTAGCGGCGTCGGGAAACGTTGACGATCGGGACGGGAGCTTCGGGAGAGATCCGGGAGGCGCTGCCGGAGATGTAGGCGTCGAGCATGGAGTCGCCGGCGACCAGGACGCGAACGGACGAGGCGCGTTCGATAAAACGTGAGATATCGGCGATCATTCGCGGTCCCGGGCTTCCGCTGCGCAGATACGGGAGATCAAGCCTGAGGTGGAGCGGCCTTCATGAATGGGAAGGAATTCGATCCGGCCTCCGTAGCCGAGGACGATTTCGCGTTCGGGGACGGGGCGTTTTCCGTCGGCATAGTCAGCGCCTTTGCAGTGAATATCGGGCTGGAGACGGGACAGAACCGCGACGGGATCGGATTCGTCGAAGATCGTCACGTAGTCCACCGATTCGAGTGCGGCGATTACTTCAGCGCGGTCATCCTGATGAACCACGGGCCGCAAGGGACCTTTGATGGCGCGCACGCTGGCGTCGCTGTTGAGGCCGACGATCAGGATGTCCCCGAGAGCCTTCGCGTCACGGAAGCTTCGGACATGGCCCACGTGGAGCAGGTCGAAGCATCCGTTGGTCCAGGCGACCCGCTTGCCTTGCGCAGCCCAGGTTTTTCGGAGACTCAGCAGATCGGCAAGAGTGCGAATTTTCGATAAAGACACTAGCCGCAAAGATACAGATCAGTACTTGTGGTATGCCAAGCCGATCGAGGCCGCACCGGTTCCGACACCCGACAGTCTGTCGGCCCAGGTACTGATGTTTTTCTTCAGGTTATTGTCCGGGACGTACAAAACGTCGCGGGCCTGAAGAGTCACATCGGGGGCTTTGCGGGCGAGGATCGATTTGATGTCAATCGGAATCTCGTGTTTAATCCCTTGTTCATCCGGACGATAGATGTAGACCTTTGGCGGTTTGAAATCGCCAAAACCCTGCGCCTGAGCGATCGCCGTGAGGACTGTTGTCGTGCCGGAATCCTGAACCGGGAAAACTCCGGAAGCATGAACGTTCCCGGTCACAACTACAGTGCCGATGACGGGAACGCGAATCAATTCCCCGCCCGTCAGTTTCACGTTCAGATTGGGGTCCGAACCGTCAATCAGAGCGCGAATCGGGATTCGCTGCGAGAATTGAACGCCCGTGTCGCCGTTCGGCCGCGTGATGATCAACTCACCCCCGGCGTTATCGGCTGTGCCACCCGCTTTTGCCAAAGCCTCCAGCAGATTGACCGTTCCGATAGCCTGAAAAACCGTCGGATTCTTCACCGCGCCGCTGATACTGATAGGGCGGCTGTGATATTCGACCACGGATACCGTAACAAACGGATCGACCATAAGCTGTTCACGCTTCAGTTCGTCCGCGATCAAAGCCTCAATATCGGCCGGATAGAGTCCTTCGACGCCGATCATTTCCTTCAGCATCGGCATCCGGATCTGACCGTTGTTCGTCACGCGGTACGAACGGCTCAGTTCGGGAAGATCAATGATCTGAACATTCAGGAGATCTTCTTTGCCGATTTTTTGAACCGGGAGATTAGCGGTATCGGTCTGGCCAAGCGCCTTCGGGAGAGTGTTTTCCTGAGCAAAAACCGACGTTGCCATCAACGTCACAAACGTAACACCAGCGATTTTCACAAGCTGCATAAGGTTCCTATACGGTCGAATCCTGACCATTATCTCACGAAAAGCGATCGCCAGACTTTCGTGCGCCTGGGCGCGACCCGAAAACCAGATAGAATCGTTACGACAGGAATGAGCGGAAAGACCGTAAGTCTCACGATAACGCTCGGGGTGCTGCTGCTCGTCACTGCACCCGCGTTTCTGTGCGCCGCCGCCACCCTCACCGGCCGGGTCGTGGATGAAAACGGCGCGCCTGTCGAGAAAGCGCGGGTTGCAATCGCGCCGCCGGGAAGTATAGTTTCTCCTGTGAATCTGGTAGATACCGATGCCGCAGGAGCGTTTCGCATTGAGATCGAAGCGGAAGGCGACTATCGGGTTCGTGTCGATCACGAAGGTTTCTTCCAGTTCGTGAAGGACATGAGCCTGAACCCGGATTCGCCGATTGAAATCCGGATCAACCACGTGAAAGAGCTGGCCGAATCGATGGATGTCCGTTATTCGCCGCCTGCGATCGATCCGGAACAGACGTCGGATACGAAGCAACTGCACAGTCCGGACATTCAGAACGTCCCGTATCCGGCGTCGCAGGATTATCGCAGCGCGCTGCCGCTGATGCCGGGAGCGATTCAGGACAACAGCGGCGCCATCCACTTCAACGGAGGGGCGACGAACGAAACGAACTACCGGCTGAATGGCTTCGATGTCTCCGACCCCGCGAGCGGCGGGCTGGGAGCCCGGCTGAATGTCGACACCGTGCAGACCATCGAGTGGGAAGCCAGCCGGTTTTCGCCGGAAACGGGGAAGGGTTCGGCGGGCACGGTCGAGATCAGGACGCAAATGGGGGACGATCACTGGCGGTTGATGGGAACGAATTTTCTGCCAGGACTGGCTGCGCAGAACGGACTGTATCTGAGCCACTGGTCGCCAAGGCTGATCTTTTCAGGGCCGATCAGGAAGCGCAAGGCCTGGTTTCACAATTCCTTCGACACTTATTACACGGCCAACACGGTCTCGCAGTTGCCCGGTGGACAAAACCGGACCAGCAGCCTGACCGCGACGAATCTGACGCGGCTGCAGTGGAATATCAGCGATAAACAGATCCTGACCGCCAGTCTTCTGCTGAATCTCGGCGATGCGAGGAATAACGGCCTGTCCTTCCTCGACCCTGCGGAAACGACGACGAATACGCGGCAATCGCTCACGATTGGCGCTATCAAGGACCAATTCATTATAGGTGGCGGGTTGCTGGAATTTGGGTTCGCCGATACCGCCGGATATTTCAGAGCGGCTCCGCAGGGCGATCAGCCCTACGTCATTACGCCCGTTGGCGCGGCGGGGAATTTCTTTCGCGACGACAAGGCATGGGACTCCCGGCAGGAATGGATGATCCACGGCTATGTGCGGCCGGTAAGGTGGCACGGTTCGCATCAGATCGAGGTCGGCACGGACGTGGAGCGCAGCGATCTCGACCAGACGATCTTCCGCCATGGGCTCACGGTGGTGCGTGCGGACGGGTCCACGGTGCGGACGGTGCAGTTCGAAGGCAGTCCGCGCCAGTTCCAGACGAACGTCGAAGCTTACGGCTATGCGCTGGATCGCTGGAGTCCGCGGCCGGATCTGACGGTGGAAGCGGGTTTTCGGACGCAGTGGGACGAATATACGGGAGGCGCTCCGCCGGCGCCGCGTCTGGCAGCCTCGTTTGCTCCGAAGTGGCTCGGGGGCACGAAATTATCGGCGGGCTGGGGAATTTTTTACAACGCCGTTACACTAAACATGCTGGCGCTGAACCAGGAACAAACCAGCGTGAGCACCTATTATTCGGCTAACGGACAGCAGGCGGGAGTCCCTGTCGAATCTGAGTTCGTGCTCAGCCCGCACGCGCTCAAATTGCCGCGATTTGCCATCTCCAGCTTTACGGCGGAGCGGCGGTTGCCGTGGAATGTATATGGCCGCGTGAATCTGATTTCGCGCGAGGGGAGCCGGGGATTCAGCTTCGAACAGGAAGCGGCCAATCCCTCGACCAATCTATACATCCTGGACAACATCCAGCGCGAGCGCTACCGGGCGGCGGAGTTCACGCTGAAGCGCACGTTCCTGTCGAAGTACCAGTGGTTCGCGAGTTACACGCGTTCCGAGGCGCGGTCCAATGCGGTGCTGAATTATTCCATCGAGAATCCTCTGCTCACACCGCAGTCCGGCGGACCGCTGGGCTGGGATGCGCCGAACCGTATCACCACCTGGGGCTGGGCACCACTGGAGCGGACCTGGTTCCCGACGCTGGTACGGCCGTTGATCGGCGATACGGACGTGCAGCTTCTGGCGGACTTTCGCACCGGTTTTCCGTTCAGTGCGACCTCAGAAACCGGATACATCGTGGGGGAACCGAACGATCTGCGGTTTCCGGATTACCTGACGGTGAACGTGGCGCTGGAGCGGCGTTTCCCGTTCCATGGATATCTGTGGGCGTTCCGGGTAGCGCTGATCAACTCCCTGAACCGGGCGAACCCGAACGTGGTGAACAGCGATTTCAACTCGCCGCAGTTCATGGAGTTCGGGCGCGGGCAGGCACGGGCCGTCAACGTCCGTCTTCGATTTATCGGCCGCAAATAGAAAAAGCGCGGCATGAGCGCCGCGCTTTTCGGTAAACCTTGTGGCCAGTCTTATTTCTGTGTCTGGCCGAGAACGATTTTCACGCGATTGTGAAGGCGGCTCTTGTAGCGGGCGGCCGTGCCTTGTTTGATATAGCCTTTGCGGGCGGCTTTATCGAGAAGCGAAAACGTGCCTGCCATCGTGACGTTCAGGTCGCCGGGATTTTTTGCCGCAAGGGCTTTGCGCATCGCGCGGATCTGGTTGCGGAGGCGGGTCTTGGCCACGCGGTTGAAATCGGTACGCCGTTCGGTTTCACGAACGCGCTTCAGGGCGGAGAAATGATTTGCCATCTACTTCAATAGTCCTCTACTTTGTAATCGATCCTTCAGGATAACACGGCTCCGTCGGGAAGACTGCGCCGGTTTGCCGAACTTTGCCGACCCCGAGTGCGTAGATAATGCTGAAGGACGATCCGGAATGCTCAAATTTCTCGTCTGGTGTTTGTTGCTGGTGTTCTGCTGGCCGCTCGCTCTGGTGGCCCTGGTGCTGTATCCGCTTATCTGGCTGCTGCTGATTCCGTTCCGGATTGCCGGAATCGCGGTGGGTTCCGTTCTGACCGCAGTCTGGGTACTGGTCATGCTGCCCGCGAGGGTTCTGCGCGCGATTGTTTGAATCTCAAGTAAAAGAAAGTTCAGGCCGAAAATGGAAAAGTTGAATACGATCTTCGAAGAAATCAAAGTTCTGGGTTCCGATCTCAAGGACAAAGTAAAGGAACTGATCCACGAGGGCAATGTCCATCGCGTGATCATTAAAGACGATCAGGGACACACGTTCGTCGAAATCCCGGTTACCATTGCCGCAGTGGGTGCCGTTTTCGCCCCGATTCTGGCGGCGGTGGGGACAATCGCGGCGATGGCGGCGAAGTTCACGATCGTGGTGGAAAGAACGGCGCCGAAGGAGACTCCCGCAGCGCCGCCCGTCGATACAGCAACCACCGTTTAACTGCTATTTGACGTAGACGTTCGTTCCTTGCGGCGTGGCGACCCCGCCCGCCGTAAGCGATACGTTGGCGAGGCCGGGCGCGATACCCAGCGGCACCGTGACCGTCACGTCGAGAACGCCGGATACGTCCTTCGCGAAGGAGGTATCCGATCCCACTGTCGCGGTGATGCCGTTGAAGGTCACGGCGATTGGGGCCGTCGGTATCCGGCTGTTGTCCGCTTCCACGATGCCGTCGGTGTCCGCCGGGCTGGTGACTCCTTCACCGGTTGCGAAGAGCATGATCATGGAACCCCGCGCGGCGGGATTGGTGGGCGAGTTCACCGTACCATCGGCATTGAGGGCGACGGCTGTGCCGGTGCCGCTGAAATTGACGGTAAACAGGCCGGGCGAGGTCGGCGCCACGGGAACCACGAACGTCGCGGCGGTCTGACTGCCGACCGTCATTACGACGTTGGCGGATGTAGCGCCCGCAATTTCGTACGGCACCTGCACGGCGGTAGCTCCGGAACCGGCGTAAACGATGGGAGCGGCCGTCCCATTGAACGTGATGCTTGTTGTGTTCACGGGAATGGCGGCATTCGCGACCGTGGGCAGGTTGCCTTTGGCCGGAATTGTCGACGTGACCGAGGGCGAAGGACCGACTGTCTGACCGGTAATCAAAACGATCTCGCCCGGTGCCACGTTGCCTGAAAGGATGCTTGCGGCATTAACCATCGACGTGATTGCGGCGGGAGGCGCAACGCTGCCCAGAAGTCCGCGCGGAATCGAACTGCCGTTGGGTACGCCGGCCGTGAAATAGAGCGTGTTAGTGTCGCCGCCGCTCTTGCCGTTGCCGAAGATCAGAGCCCAGAGTCCGGAGATTGCGATCGGGCTGCCGCCGGAGTTCTGAAGCGTGCCCAGTTGCGTGCCGGTCGTCGCATTGAACGCGTTGATGGTGCCATCGCCGAAATTACCCACCAGCAGAGCGCCGCCGAAAGCGCCCCAGTTGGCAGGCGCGATGGCAACGCCCCAGGGGGAGTTCAGCGCGCCGCCCGAAATCAGGTGCGTCAGCAGGTTCCCGTTGAGGTCGAAAATCGATACGTAACCGTTTCCTGCGCCGGCGACATCCAGGAACTGATTGGCATCCTGTTTCGCGTAGGTCACATAGAGTTTGCCGCCGATATTCCAGACGTTGAACGGAGCAAAGCCACTGGGCACGGCGGAATCGGTGAACGTTCCCGTAAGCGTGACGGGTGCCCAGGTTGCGCCGTATGCCTCTATTTTGCCCGAGCGGAAATTGGCGGCGTAGAGCGTCGGACCTGCGGCGCTGGTTCCGATTGCCAGACCCTTATAGACGGCCTTCGTCGCCGAATTA
>Ga0302140_10011430_pt1 | contig 10919 bp, 7 predicted proteins | sample I_Bog_E1_1_FD_202095 | JGI IMG/M metagenome (GOLD analysis project Ga0302140, IMG submission 202095) | Peat permafrost microbial communities from Stordalen Mire near Abisko, Sweden - I_Bog_E1_1 | ecosystem: Environmental > Terrestrial > Soil > Wetlands > Peat | place: Sweden: Abisko, Stordalen...
GTCGTTTGGAAAGAGGGTCTCATCAGCCGGAGCTCGCAGGATGATTGAGACGGCGGGAAAGGATCCTGCACGGGCATTCGAAGGATACATCCCCCAGAATGCTTGCTGTAGTGATTCAAGAGCTCGTGGGATCGGTGTAGCTCGAAGATAGATCATGTCTGCATCGTTGATAATAGGAGGCATGAAATGCAACTGATCTACGTAGAGATGCCGCAATCGTCGCCCAAGGCTGTATGTGGTTTCTCTTCCCTTGTCTGTCAATTCTCCTAAGTTGCAAATGGAGTCAACCTCTCCCTTTGGCCCAGATGCAATAACGGGACCATCATCACTACCGAAGGTCTCGAGACGTCGGCGCCATTGTAGAGGGGTCCATTTGTTCTGGTTGGCTTCTCGTGTCGCAGACACCATCTGCCGGGCGACGGAGCAGTACGGCCAAAAAGCAACAAGTCCAGCATTCTGGAAACGGGCGGATACGGGCGATCGTTCACCATGGCGTAGGAGGACCTGAACCAGCTCGAGCTGGAGGCCCGGAGGATAGAGTTTCTGCAGTTCGGCGTCCGAATATGGAGGACGCGGCTGAAGGGTCGTCATTATGTTCTGGAAAGTGAGGTGACGGCCAACACAGCCTGAATGCGAATGTGTTTGGTTTCGACCTGGGAAGCGTTGAGGTCCTTTGCCGTGCCTGCATACGGAGTACTTCGCTCTGGCTCTGGGAAGCTTCACCCCCACCCATGTCGAACTGCACCTGCAGGGGCTGGTGACAGGGGTGCAGCTTGCGAAGGTCCGACCACCGACCTCAGTCAGAAAAACATAATAAGGAGAGCAAGCATGCCCACGATATTCCCAATGACCTCAAGTAGTGTAGAACAACGAGTGGTATGAATCCCTCTCATATTTGCCTGGCATGTCGTCGAAGACTCAGTGTCTTCCGCCTCCCCAAAACCGTTCAATGGCGCCCTCGCGCGACATTTATCTCCCTCAGCAAGAGCAAGGAAACCGCGAACGAGGAGCAGGCCACGAAGGAGCTCTTGGATCTGGGAAAAGAGGAAATAGACCCGCAGAATACTTCGAAGGCAGGTATTCCAGTTGGAAGCTCACGCATACACCGCCGCCACCAGAGCAATCGTTCCGGCGATGATCTCGAGGCTCTCTTCGAAAACAGTCTGCATGCGCCAATTCCTGCCGAGGATGACCCCTCCCAGTTGGCTACCTCGCTGGAGCCCTACAAGAACACCGAGAGGTTGAAAGAAATGCTTGCGGGTTCGGCTCCTCTCATGGACGCATGGCAGTTTTTCGTTCAACATTTCGGGCCACATACCGTAAAGCCTGCTTACACCTCAACACCATCTTACCTTAACTCTACCGCTCAAGAACTTTTGAAGAAAATCATACGGGCGAGAAAGAATGATCTTTCTTCCGATAAGATCCCCAGCGTTACGGAGGTTTCAAAAGTCTACCTACAGTTGACAATCCTTTCTGGTGTGGACTGGAGTGATATGATGTTTACTCTACTCGAGTCTATATTTCGGAATGAGCAATCGACATCGGTGTCTGTCCAAGAACATCTCATTGCCGATATGCTCGGTTCTTGGAACGTCGTTTGTCGGCAGCCAGGGAGCCATCACCACTTTCCCGCCGAGGGTTCAGACTTGAACTGGTCGTATATTCCCCGTATTTCATCTGGGGACATCAATCACATGCATCGGAAACGTGGCCCCCAACCAGCTTTTGGAATCCTCACTCCTCCTCTGAAGCTTCGTCATTTGCAAAGCATTCCTGTTATCGCTCTCGCAACTTTCATCGTCCTCACGCAGAATGCAACAGCGAGAGCTTACCTCGCAAATGCTTCGCCTTTTGTGTCATTATTAAGTCAGATTATCAATACACCCGGCCTTTCTCTCAACCATGTCTTGGGTAGATTTGACAGCCCAAGCATCGTTGCAGAATCCATTAAGAGCAATTGGGTCGCGATAAAGGAGCAAGCTGCTCGATTTTCAGAAGACCCTACGTCTGAGCCGGAGCAGCCAGTCATAGATGGGCAGTCCGGTCCGGATGACCTATATAGGGTCAGCTTCATCAACAAACGCCTCCAAAATGCATTAAAGAGAGGAAATGTGCGAGAAGTCAATGAGCTGTGGTCGGATGTAGAGCAATGGCCAGTGAAGGAATTTGATACGCCTCAGCCGTATAGTCTGAAGCGAGGCACCTTGACAGAAGCACTTTGCAATTTATTCATTCTAGTCTATATGTCTCTGCGCCAACCGAATCACGCGATTGATGTATGGAACCATATGTTGAAGTCAGGCATACAGCCTACGCTGCAGACTTGGGACAATATGCTCTCTGGCTGCAAAGCATCTCGGGACTGGAAGACTCTCGAAGTGGTATGGCAAAGAATGTTGGCATCAGGTACGCAACCTGACGTTGTCTGTTGGACCACCCGTATCAGTGGACTCATCGACGGTTATCAAGTCAACCTTGGAATACGAGCTTTGGACGAAATGGGCCGCATTTGGCTTGCTGCAGCAAAAAAGCAATACCCACATATGAAATTAGAACAACTGCAGCTGTTGTCCGAGATCGATGGGGCTGTAAAACCCACAATCGGCACTATCAATGCTGCAGTGGCTGGTCTCTTTAGCAGGAAAAGTCCTGATGCTGCACATCGTGTTCTAGCCTGGGGTGGCAAGTTCGGCATAGCCCCTGATCTGATAACTTATAACACCTTATTAAGGCCCCTTATCCGTAATGGCCAGGTTAAACAAGCATCAGCACTTCTGCAGCAGATGCAGAACGCGGGTATCCAGGCCGATGTTGCGACTTTCACAACTATACTGGAAGAAACATTCCGATACTCAGAGCATCATACTCCTGAAGAGCAGAAAGAGATTGTTGATTCCGTCTTCTCAGAAATGGAGGCGGCGGGTGTGGAGCCGAATCTGCACACCTATGGCAGAATTATATACCAACTGCTTCAAAGCTCGCACGGCGACATGTCGTCCGTCAATGCCGTAATGGAACGAATGTCTGCGCAAGGCCTCCAGCCGTCACCACAGATATACACCATGATGGTTGTTCATTATTTCCAACAGACTCCTGTGAACCTCGACGCGGTCAGAGGTGTCATTGAACGGGCAAGTATGGTGGAAGGTAGCACAGACCACAAGTTCTGGGACAGGGTTATTGAGGGGTATGCTCAAGAGGGCGAAACAGCACATGCTCTCAGAATTCTTGCCGATGTTCACCGTGCGAACCAGAAAGTAGGCTTTTTGGCGATGCGGATGCTGCTGTTTGCTTTGGCGCAGAACCAGGAGTGGGATGCGGCGAGGAACTTGGTGCGCAAGGTCTTTCTGCTCACTGGAGGGCCTCGATCTGACGGTTCACATTTGAGAATGGGAGAAAATCTTTTCTGGCAGCTCGCTGGTCAATTGCAGCTGACGGATGGTATGAGTAGTGTATAATATGTTGATGAGATTGCGAAATGGCAAGATAAAAGGTTCACAGTAGTTTGTGCCGAATTGGTTCAGGGAGAAAACAGAAGACTTCTAGAAAGGAGTCGTATTGTGGAGGGAGTATTTGAAGGGGATCCTCGCTTGGACTTGCGCCGGTAAATGAGAAGCTGGGTTAGGATTGACGAGAACTCAAAAAAACTCTTGTCTTTAGAGTAAATTGTGGATTGAGAGGGTTCTTGTGTCATTGTCTATATATACAATATTTTACAAATCCATGCCCTTTATGCTATGCAGTGATCGACTGATCTTGCCCAATGCCAATGCCAACGCCTTTTCGAGAGATTCTAAATTGTGGTGGGATGTGATTCTAGGTCCTTTGCACAACCCCATCCTCGTTCTCATAAAGCTTTATCAATGCAGGTTTGAAGGCTGCGAGCTTGGCAAAATCCCCCAGCTTGACTCGCATGTAATCAAAACCAACAATGACGACCTGGTCCATGCCGCGTTGATCATCCAACACGGGAATCTTCTGATATCGTTGTGAGAAGTGGGTCAATAAGATTCTTCTGGCGTTCATCTTTCTGCCGATATCCAATGCCTCTGATGTAGTTGAATGTCTCTTCGCATAGGCATCCCCTTGGAGTTCGTCGTCGAATGTAGCTTCGTGTATAAGGAGAGTTGCTCCTTGCCCAATGTCGGCAAATTGTTGTGAGGGCCGGCAGTCCCCTGAATAGGCGAATTTGAAGCCGTTGGGCAGAGTGAAGGCAGCAGCAAGAGAGCCATGGCAGTGCTCCACTGGGCAAGCTTGAATGGATGAAAGACCGATGTATTGCGATTCCTCGGAGCTGAATTGATGTTTGAAATCATTTGCATGGTTCACAGAGATGTGTTGAACTCGATCCTGACCAAAGTCCTCGACTCCGGAATACTCCTTGAGCCACTTGATCATGCCATCGTCAGAGGCTACCGTGATTTTATTGCCTTTGGTAGATTCGTCCTCAAAGGTTGCTTGAGCCCATGCTCTGATAACAGATGTTGTCCCGAGCTGGTGATCAGCGTGAAGGTGGCTGATCCAGATAGCTTTCAAGTCCCTCAACACGTCGGGTAATTCGTCCCCGAATACTCTTTGAAGCTGACCCAATGTATTCTCTCCACAATCAAGCATATAGCTACCAAAGCCGGGTACCCGAAGTAGAGTAGCTGACACATTTCGGTATTTGGACGGAATCGCAGATCCAGTACCAAGGGTAATAACTTCTGCGTCCTGGTTTAGGATATCCTTCTGATTCTCATCGAGTTTAGTTTGGAACTCCGTGCTCATGACTTCCTCGCGAGCTGTTTCTGCTAATTTAAGTACATCTTTAGGCATGTTTTGAACAACGGCAGCGGTGTCGAGATATGGGATTATGGTCTCGTGTTGGACCTCGAACTTGGGTTCAAGCTGCAATGTCAGACCAGCTCTGGCCTTCGTATAGGGACGTGGGCCTTCTGTCTTCGGTAAAGGCACTTCATTGCTGTGTACTGGGATCGGAAAGCGTACAGGGTCAATGAGATGCAAGCGGATAGCCGCGGTTGCGGGGGACTCTAGGGCGATATGATTAGAGCAGCAATCTTTCGAGGATACAATGTGTTGCAACTCGGAGTGATCCTTCATGAACTTCTGCAGTCTCGGGTCGTCGATCAGGCCAGGCCCAAGAATCCATATGATGGCTCCAACGCCGGTCATGACCTCTTTTGACGACCACTCTTCACGAGAAAGTAACGGGCCGACATAAGACTCGTCTGGCAACTCAACGATGGCAAATCCGCTGCCCTCCTTGCCTGGCGCGAGAACTTGATCGGGGGTCACAACCTTGCCATCAGGGGTGGTAACGCTTTCTCCCTTCGTCAAAGCACTGAAATCTTTGCCAGGTACAACCCCCAACTCTTTAGCCACCTTTGGATTGAATTTTCCTCGTTGTGGATAATTCTTCATTATGTAACACATTGAGCTTGTGGACGGTGTTGTAGGTGGCAGAGACTCAATCATTGCTCCAGGCCAGGGATTGCGTACGAGTACATCGATGTCTGGAACTGATGGGTCTTCGTCCAATGTCGGGCCATAATATCTTTGAATCTTGCCGTCTTCGTCTCTGTAGAAAATAGCGGCAGGTCTCTTCACCTCTGAAAGCTTCCGTTTGATCAGAGCATCTAGCCTCCAGTCAGAGTCGAACATGTGTCCCACCACCGCTCTTCGCATCTGATCATATCGATCTTCCCGCTCTTCGACACTCTCTTGCCTTCCGTCTACAGCCTCGAGTAACGGCGACTCTTTGAACTCGTCGTGGCTTCTCTTCCTCGCACTTGGAGTATCGGGCTCAATAACCATAGGCCATACTTGAATCCTATCATCTTTCCATGTAGGTTCCCAATTCTTTCTCTGCAGACCCGCCTTATCTCGTATCTCATTTGTGACCAGTGGCATGCCCTTCCTAAACGTGAAACGCCTCGCTGTGGCCAACAGATGCGTCAAGTTCTTTCCACCGTGTATGTTCAGCAAATGCTTCTCCACTGGCGCAACGTCGCGATTCCCTTTCTTCCTCTGGGCGTCCCTCTTCCCTTCATTGGAAGTCGTAGTAACGTCGGCAAGAGTGAGAATCATTCCCAGAAGCCCCCCAGCAGTCTTCCATCCCACTGTGCCCGTCAAGAAAATATCCCCGATCCTCATCAGCGCCTGCTTCCTCTGAATCGCCGCTCGCTGTGTTCCCTCCGCCACATTTCCAATCAGATACCTCCTGCTGTCGAAGTGAAGGATTAGGGTAGTCCCAGGTGTATCCGATGTAGGAGTGCTGAGGACTTGGACCCAACACTTCATCTTGTTGTACCCTGTTAGAAGCGGATGCCCAGTTGGAAGCTCGGTGTTATCTTGCCCACTTGCAAGATTGGCCCTCTGATCTTGAAAGGCAATGAAGTAATCAGTATCGAGAGTCTCTCCATTAAGAGGTGGGCCGGGGAAGACTCGGCGTGTAGGAAGATATCGAGGTCGCTTGTCATGGAGCTTTCGAAGGGTTCGTGGGGATCGGGAAATAGGGTTGACGCGATTGACAAGAGATTCTGTTTTTGAATATGTACTCAATCGCAGAATCCTGGAGGTCTGAGAGATTCTTTTCATGGAGCGAATAAATGCGGCATTGCTGGACTAGATGGACTGGGAGCTTTCATAAAATAAAAAGTTTACGACCAACTGCGATAGGTCGACAGCTGAGTCAGCCTCTTATCGAAAATTTGATATTGCAGGTAGAGCCAGATCAGGAGTGCATCAAGGTTCTTATTCGGGTAGAATTCTCTAAGTACTCGCTGCACTTATCATAGACTCATCGCGATAAGCTCATCGCAGAAAACTCATGAAGTAAAGCCAGGCATCTGAAAAATCTTGAGTCTCTATTGTTGGTATCCACAACGTCCTCCTAGAAGTGATTCTAGAGCAATGGGATGACCAACAGTCATATAAACACATTAATGCCATCCATAGCACCGAGTCAACATTTGGTGATCCAAGTGGTAAGAATGCCGTTCGATTGCCTTTGCTCCCCCATAATCCTGAACGCCGTCATTTCCATGTATCATTTTCACTCAATGACGATACCTTGCTGGTGCCGCAAGTGGAGGTGCGCTTGCTGCTTCCGCAGTTTGCATTTTTCTCTGTATTCGGATTTTAGTAGCTTCAGTCCCGTCATCTGGTGTTGCTGCCTCCTTAAACCAGGGGTGCTGGAGCGCCTGTTTGGCGGTAATTCGTTCCGCAGGATCATAGACGAAGATTTTTTGCAGCAGGTCGAGGAAATTCCTACAGAACTTATTGTTGTCTGGTATGATTTCCTGTCTTGCGTCAGTTTGTCAGATGGTTCCCAGGACTATCTCCACTTACATCTAACCGCTTCATAGCCTTCACAAAACGTCTCGAGGCTCGGGTCGTATCTGGTTGAGGATAATCGAGTTTTAACCTCTTAAAGAATCTGGGGAAATGTTAGGATATGAAAGAGTCTTTACCCCCGGAGAACTCACTTTGCTGCTGGATTGCCTCCATTTCGCTTTGCCATGGTGTTGACTTGCTGAATGAGATGACTGTCAAGTCTGGTGCCACAAACACTCTCCATCATCGCCAGATGCTCTAGATTGTCGTGGGTTTGAAACAACGCATCTCCTGTGAAGAACTCGACTAGAATACACCCAATACTCCAAATATCACAAGGAAAGGACCACCCGAGGCCAAGAATGATTTCTGGGGCTCGGTAGTGCCGAGTGGATACGACGGAAGAGTGGTACTCGTCCTGAAAGGTAGCGGAACCGAAGTCGATGAGCCGGATTTCGGTGTCAAGAAGCACTTTGCGCTGAGCAGCTTGTCGGTTGACAGTGGTTGATGAAGAAGGAATCCTTCGACTATATGTGAATGCTTGGTATGCACTATCACATAATAAAATATTCTCTGGCTTGAGGTCGGTATGGATAAGGTTGAGATCGTGTAAGACTTGAATCCATTAGCTTTGAAACATTTCCGCGTAGACAACGAGAATACTTACAAGCAACACTCGTGAAGAGCTGCCGAGCAAAGCTCTGAATTTGGCTATTGGGAAATGGAACAAAGGCGTTGCCCTTGAGGAAATCAAAAACACTTTGTCCAAGTAGATCCATGACAATGCAGATGTGTCCGCGGTAATCGAAACAATCTCGAAGGTGTATACATCGGTTGCGGTTTTCGTGGTCGTTAGCCTTGAGAGTTGACAAAACTCGAAGTTCTATACGTGAAGCATCTCTGTACTTCTGGACCGATCTGATGATCTTGATTGCAACATGCTTATTCCGCTTCTTGTCGCGGGCCTGCACAACCTTTCCGAATGTCCCTTGGCCGAGGAGTTTGGTTACTTGGTCTGAAGATTGTCAGTATCATTCGGATCTGATAGAGCAAGTGGAACTCACATCGGTCTGTGAGGTCTGTGTCTGGAACAACAATATAATGGCCGTCGTCGTCGTCGACCTTGCTGTTCTTGGTATACGAATTCTGAGTCTTGTCAGAATGGATTCTTCCGTAAGAGGATCGAGTACTCACATCAGCTACTTGCTTCACCTGAACATCGGGAGCCTTGATAGGCGGCCTCGGTGGAGGCTTGTAGTTAGTGAATGCATCTCCATTGGTTTCTAGTTGTTTCTGCCTTGCCTCGTTGGCAAGTTGAAGTCGAGTATTAGTGCGCTTTCTCTTCTGGCCTGGCTGGACTTCTGCAGCCTCGTATCCGCTCTGTCCGTTCGAAGAGTGGGAGCCCAAAGAAGTGGCTGCAGTTGTGTGGATGGCAGATGTGGTCCGATCAGTTGAGATTGTTGACCCGGACGAGTCTTTGTATTCAGGGCTCTGATTGACAGAGTGGGAGGGCTCCAAGTGATAGACAGGATCGTAGGCAGCGCCGACGTCATCTCGCCTTCGCTTCTTTGCAGCATGTCGACTTCCTTCCCCAGCTACGGAACGGGTTGCTTGCGTATTTGAGAGTATAGACGCTGATGGCTCTGGGGTGGGCGAGTCATCGATGACGATGACCTCTTTGGGAAGGCCATTTTTATAGAACTTGTGCCAATCGGGCTCCCTGGGTTCTCGGGAGCGTTGTCGTTTCTTCGGGTTCGGCCTCGATACGGAGGCTGAGGAAGAGATAGGCATGGCTGGTGGTTTTGTTTCGTGTATTGAGGACGAGTGTGCCGCGTTTTGACTGCCTCGAGAGGGGTCGGCTACACCGACGCTGTTCGAAGAAGTGCCGTTACTCGAAGGAGTCGGAAAGTTATATGATGCTCCTAGCCGGCTGCCGCCGTTCAAGAGATTATTGTTCGCTCGATAGCCGCCGTTCGATTGATAGTTCTGGTGATGAGAATATCCGTAGTTGGGGTGGTGTGGGGGCAGGGTTGACGGCGTCGACATCGAGAAATGTTGTCGTTTCGAACCCGGGAAAGGGCTCAGACGACAGCACCGAGATCTTTATCGTGGACTCGCCGGCAGGCCTGTGATATGCCGGAGGGAACTACAGCATCGACTCTGGAGTGCTGTAGACTGGATTGATGAACGATGAGGCGTGGATTCGTAGTTGTTGTGGGATCTGGTGGTCGGAATGGTCCAACAGGGCGGGCTCTGAAAAGGACTAGATTTCCACGCGAAGCATTGTTCGCAGGGACTGTGGAGGCCTTCGTAGTCTCGGACTGACTGTGCAAGGTTGGAAGAACAATGTCGGTCGCCTTGACAATAGCAAGTGGTTGGCGTGTCGAAGCTGCTACTTTGAAGGTCTTTGCCGTCGTGGTTAGCGACTACATAGGCGAGGAAGTGCACTGGCTGTTCAGGCGCGCGTGGGCGTCGGCGCCGCAGCAAAGCAGAAAGCAGACAGATACAACTTCTCCCTCGCGCCGCCTCACTCCTACACCAGCAGATCCCAGAGAAAAGCTATGCTCTCTCTGTTCCCTCCCATTCTACGCAAATCGCACCGTGCTATTATGGCCGGGGTACAGCAGCGAGTTCTTCACGTTCTGCCCGCACAGCCCAGTGGTGGCACTCGAGGAATCACTCTGGGCAACCACAGTGCCCTCAACCCAATGCTCTGATAATCAACTAAAGCTGCTTCCCCAATGAGACCTTCCGCATCCAAACCAGTAACATTCCCTGGTCGTAAGCTCAGCAGACAAGCCGGTCCTCCGCCTTGCAGCCCTCCTCCTATCGACTCGAGGCAACTCAATTTGCCGGACCACCAGACTTTATTTTTGACAGCCCAGGAATGAGCTCGAAAGCCCCGAGAAATCAAGCAAATCGCGTCCAGGTGGCACTACTTGACTGCTTCACGTCTGAATCAAATCTCAAAGTTGCCCCCTCCTCGCAGCCGGTTATTGCCTCAATGCTCCGATAAAAATTGTAGAGATTTCGTGATAAGCCTAGCGTTTGTACGCGTTCGATCTGACCCCTCTCTCCTCCTCGAATAGGAACATCGGGTTTCTGGAGTGGCAATTTCACAAACGACCTGCGACGGATCGCCATCTCTGGCTAGCACGTCTCACGGGAGTTCATGTCGAAAGTCCTCCACACTTTGGAAACAAATGAAGCTACAAATAAATCAAATGTTTCTATGAAAAGCTTAGTATGGACGTGCGTGAGGTGTGATCGCCTTCATCGTCGCATCATTTATGCGGAGACCTCATTCGCCGGAGAATGGTGGGGATGAAATGTGGGCGGACACGTGATCATAATAATCTCAGGGGGGGGACCGGATGTTTTTGATGTCTTGGACCCGAGTTTCGATAGTGCATGTTGCTTCGTGATCAGTTTTCCATTAATGAGTTCTATTTGTCTGCTGTGAATCTAAAGCCTCTCCAGTCATCGTAATGCCATGCTCGAAATGCTGTTTTAGGGTGAAAATGCCTAATTTTGCCCCCGTTTATTCGTTGCCGGTTGAATGTATTTCTTGAAATTCG
>Ga0302140_10011436_pt1 | contig 10917 bp, 8 predicted proteins | sample I_Bog_E1_1_FD_202095 | JGI IMG/M metagenome (GOLD analysis project Ga0302140, IMG submission 202095) | Peat permafrost microbial communities from Stordalen Mire near Abisko, Sweden - I_Bog_E1_1 | ecosystem: Environmental > Terrestrial > Soil > Wetlands > Peat | place: Sweden: Abisko, Stordalen...
TAGGCACCCCGTATCTGCCGGGCGCCCGCGGCCGGAGCGGCGGCATTTGCCGGTACCCGGCTGCGAAGCTCCTTTGGAGAAGCGGGTCTGTTGCTGCTTCCGGCGACTTCGACCACCTGATCCAGTTGTTATGCAGGCGGGGATTCCAATCATTACGCCGCCACCTGCTCCGGGGAGAATACTGCACGGCGGTTCCAAACTGGGATAGTGAGTGCATGGCGATTTTTCGCTCGGTATTTTGAGACCGCCGAGTCGGCAACGATCTTCCTACAAACCAGTTCGGGAGATACTTGCCGACTTATCATTACCTATCTGGCCACAGCGCAACTCGCAACAAGATGAGAAAGGCTCTGGCATGGCATTTAGAGAACTGCGACGTATTCTCCTAACACTCGCCCTTTTCGCAACTCTTGCCCTCGCGGCATCCAGTTCTGCACAGTCTTCAGCGCCTAAGCTCAACTCGGCAAGTGATGCTGGACAGATCAGCAAAGTCCTCAGTGTACGTAAAACTCCGGTGGGCCTACATCTTGTGAGCCGATATCCTCAGATCCGCTATTATTTGCTGCATCTCACAGTTCGCGTCGACGACAGTACGTATTGTGCTGAATATCAAACACCGGTTATCGAAGAAATTGACGACCTGCTTGCTACAAAGAACAAGGATGTGGGCATTGTGATCCATGGCAAAAGGCTCTTGGTCAAGACCCCAACTGGCATGAAGCTCAAGGCCTGGTTATCGAATCCGAATCAATGCTAAAGAGATCCTTCTAGGCGGCGCGTCGCTCGTGCTTCCCCTTATTTCTTCTTCCCCGCACGTTTTCATTCCAAGCCGAATACATCCGCACGCCCCCCGCAACGAAGGTACAGAACACAACGGCGAGAGCGAATAGGGCGAAGATTCCCTCGCCGATGTCTTTACCTGTCGCCCCGGTAAGTGCCCGCAGAGAATCGCGCTCGCGAACCTGAACGGCAACGAAAGCCAATTGTTCGAAGATGCTCATACATGTCTCCAATCACCAGCCCCAATTACGGGAGCAACCTTGTCCCAGTGGCCTGACGTAGTTGTTCGAGAGACAACATGTAGTTGGCGATCGACTGACGGTAGGCGAGTTGCGTCGTGCGATAGGTGCGTTCAGCGTCCAGAAAGTCGAGCAGCGCAGCCGCTCCCTGCCGATAGGCGAATTCGCTAATTTCGCGCGAGTCGCTGGAGTCTTTCAGATATCCTGACTCGTAGAGCTTCACGATCTCTTCACTGCTCTTCATCCCCTCAAATGCATTACGCACGTCGGTGACTACCGTCTCTTCCGTGGCTTTCAAAGTTAGTTGTGCCTGGGTCTGAGCAAAACGCGTACGTTCGATCTCACCCTGGTTGCGATTGAAGATTGGGAGAGGGATGTTGAAAAACACCGATCCGGTGCTCGCCTGCGAGACGTGCGAGTAGTTGAAGGAGACGTTCAAGTCTTGCTTGCCGTTCGCCTTCGCCAGTGACACTTGGCTCTCAGCGGCCTTGATGCCCAACTGAGAGGCGCGAAGATCGGGACGCTCTCTTAAGGCGAGCGCCTGCAGATCTTCCACTCCGCCCTTCACGGGTAGGTATTCGAGCTTCCCCTCTATGTCATAGTCGCGGGGAACGGAATCGTAGCCAACCAACTGCCGCAGATTAGTCAGTGCCTGCACCCTGGCGAGCCGCGCCGCACTCACATCGTTCTGGAATTGCAGGAGCTGTACCTTGATGATCAGGTAGTCGTTTTTGCTGATGTCACCAGCCTTGAAGCGGTCTTCGTTGATCTTGACCGTCTTTTCGAAGCTCTCCAGGTCCGCGCGGGCAAACTCCAGATTCGATTGCGCCAGCAAAGCACTGACGAATTGCTGCGCGACGTTGAATTTCAGCGCGCGCTCCATATCTGCGATCTGTGCTTCGGTGACATGAGTCTGATCGCGAGCTGCATCCAGCCTTCGAAGCCGCTTGCCACCGCGTTCAATCAGATAGCCGGCGCCGATATCGAACTGTTGCAGGGTGTCGAGCGTGTTGGTTGAAAACAGTCCGGGATTGAAGACGGGAACGAACTGCGAATCCCACGACAACAGCGGGTTCGGACGTAGTCCAGCCGTTATCTCCTGCGCTTTGTTCTGATTGATCTGAGTACGTGCGGCCTTGATCGAAGGATTGTTTTGCAGTGCCAGGTTGAGAGCCTCGTCCAGTGAAATCGCGTATGCCGCACTGGGAAGCATCATGGCCAGACCACACAGCGCCGTAAAGAAAGTGCCGAGCAGAAGAATGCGGTTTCGTTTCTTGCATTGAGTTCTCATGACTATTCACCTGCCCCTTCCGGCTCGGGTTCCGGCAAGGTGTCCCCAGGTCGTGCCATCAGTACGTACAGCGTCGGTAGCAGGAATACGCTGATCAAGAGTGCGACCAGCAACCCGCCAACGATGACAATGGCAAATGGGCGTTGCGAGTCCGAGCCGATGTCGTGCGACATGGCCGCCGGAAGCAGCCCGAATGTAGCTACCAACATAGTCATCAGGATAGGACGGAGGCGGAGCGTGGCTCCGTTGATGGCGGCATCGAAAACGGACTGTCCGCGGGCACGCGTCTGGTTGATGTACTCCACCATGATCACGCCCGTCTGCACGGACACTCCGAAGAGTGCAAGGAATCCGATGCCCGACGACACACTGAAGTGAGTGCCGGTCAACAGCAACGCCAATAGCCCTCCAAGGGGCGCCATGCTGACGTTAATCAAAACCAATCCAGCCCACTTGAATGAGTGAAACATGGTGTAGAGGATGAAGAAGATCAGTAGAACCGTGAGTGGAATGATCATGGCCAGACGGGCATTCGCACGCTTCTGGCTTTCATACTCACCAGCCCAATCCAGGTAGTATCCGGTAGGCAGCTTCACTTTCTGATTCACCTTGTTCATTGCCTCTTCGACTGCTCCACCAAGGTCGCGGCCTCGTACGCTGTACTTGATGGCGATGTAGCGGGAGTTGGCCTCGCGATAGATCATCGATGCGCCGTCTTCGATCTTGATGTCGCATAGTTGCCCGAGAGCAACACGCTCCCCGGACGGCGCAAGGATTCGAACGCTGGAAATGTCGTCGATGGTGCGGCGGAATGGCTCCTGGTAACGAACCACCATGTCGAAGCGTTGTTCGCCTTGCAGAATTTGGCTTACTGGGTTGCCGCCAACCGCAGTCTGAATCGCATCCTGCACATCGGCAACGTTGATGCCATAACGATCCGTCTTCTGCCGGTTCACGATGAGGTTGACGTTGGGCTGGCCGAGAACGCGGAACACCCCAAGATCGGTAATGCCGGGCACTATCCTCATAACATCGGCGATCTCGTTTGCCTTGGTTTCTAGCTCTTTGAGATCAGTTCCAAAGACCTTGACCGCGGACTCGCCTTTCACGCCGCTGACAGCTTCCTCCATGTTGTCTGCGATCGGTTGTGAGAAGCCCCAGGTCACGCCCGGAATCTTCTCGACTTCCTTGTCCATTCCCGCGATCAATTCTTCCTTATCTCCGCGGAACTGGCTGCGCCACTCATTTCTTGGCTTCAAATCCACAAAGTATTCGGTGTTGAAGAATCCAGTTGCGTCGGTGCCATCGTCGGAGCGGCCGACTTGCGATACGACCTGGGTCACCTCCGGAAAGCTTGCAAGAATTACCCGTGCCTGGTCCATGATTCGCTTGCCTTCGGTAGGGCCGGTGCTGGGGTCCAGCGTTCCCCGCGCCCAGATCGCGCCCTCATCCAGATGTGGCAGGAACTCAGACCCGATTACGTTTCCGAATGCGAGATAGATCATGAGGAGACCCGCAGTGCCTGCGACCGTCAGCGTTATCCGACTATGCTCCAGATTCCATTGAAGCGTTTTACGGTAGCGTACAATCGTCCACGCCAGCACCGGATTTTGCCATTCGTGCATCTTGCGGCGGAACAGATAGTGGGCCAGTACCGGGGCGAGGAGCATCGAAAAGATAAGCGCACCGAGTAGCGCAAAGGCCACTGTCCACGCCATTGGCATGAACAAGCGCCCCTCTACACGCTGCAGTGTAAAAATCGGCAGGTAGGCCGTGATGATGATGGCTATGGCATAAAACACCGGCCGTTGAACCTCGTGCACGGCAAGCCGAATCGTGTGGCCCAGGCTGACGTCTTTCGCTTCAGGTTCATGCAAGCGGCGCAGGATGTTCTCAATCATGACAACACAGCCGTCAACGATCATTCCGAAATCCAGCGCCCCTAGCGACAACAAGTTTGCCGGAACGTGCCGGAGGTCCAGAAGGATCGAAGCAAAGAACAAGGAGAACGGAATGGTCAATGCGACGATCAGTGCCGAGCGCGCGTTCCCGAGAAACAGAATCAGAATGACGACAACCAGAATGATGCCTTCGCTGAGGTTGCGAAGGACAGTGTGCGTCGTGTAATGCACCAGGTCGTCACGGTCGATGTGTGGAACGATCTTCACGCCCGGCGGGAGGATGCGCTCGTTGATGTACTGAACTTTCTGGTGGATTGCCGCGAGAGTCGCTTCCGCCTCGGCTCCCTTGCGCATCTGCACGATGCCTTCTACCACGTCGTCATTGTCAACGACACGCCCATTCTCGTGGCGAATGCTCTTACCCAGACGTCCCAGGCGGATTCTCGGTCCCTGAGTTACTTGTGCAATGTCGCGAACCCTAACCGGCGTGCCGTTCTGTGCCTTCAGCACGGTTGCACCGATGTCGTCCGTAGTATTCATCAAACCCACGACCCGCACGTTGTACGCTTGTTGGCCCTTCTCAATAAAGCTCCCGCCCGCGTTAACGTTGTTTGCCGCCAGAGCCTGCTCAACCTGTAGAATGCCCAGTCCATAAGAGACGAGCTTGTCGGGGTTGACCTGTACTTGGTACTCGCGCGTCTCACCACCGAAAATTGAGACTGCGGAAACATTCGGCACAGACATCAATTGCTTGAAGACGACCCAATCCTGTAGTGCCTTCAAGTCCATCGTGGTGTACTTCGGGTTGGTGCTGGCCAGCGTGTAGAAGTAGATCTGGCCAGCAGGGCTGAAGTCCGGCCCAATCTGCGGGCTCAATCCGTTCGGAAGATTGACTAGTGTCAGTTTTTCCAGCACCTGCTGGCGATTCTGAAGATTGTCACTATCGTCATCGAAAATGATGGTGATGAACGACAGCCCTGCAAGAGACGACGAGCGGAGGTGCGTCATGTGACCGACGCCGTTCAACTGGGTCTCAATCGGAATCGTTACCTGCTGTTCGACTTCTTCCGCAGCCCGGCCCGGCCACTGCGTGATCACCCATGCATATTTGTCCGCAACATCGGGGTAAGCTTCAACCGGCAGACGGTGGAAGGAGACGATGCCCCACACCAGCAGGACTATCCCGGCGCTTAAAACCATCAGTTTGTTCTTAAGCGCAAAATCAACGATGTGTTTGATCATCTTGCTATTGCGACTCCGCCGCGCTGGAGAACTGCAGAGCGCTTGCCACGACCTTTGAGGCTGGAGTAAGCCCCGCAATCACCTCTTGGTGACCATCGGGAAACACAGCTCCAAGTTGCACCTCCTGACGACGGAATTGGTTGCCGCCGGCCGGCAGGAAGACCCAGTCTTTGTCATGCATACGGATGACGGCCGACGTCGGGATAACGAGACGTGAAACGGCCTTGGTGGCCTTGAACGAGGCAGTCGCAAACATGCCCGAACGCAGGACTCTTCCAGGATTGTCAATCTCGATGCGAACCTTTGCGGAGCGAGTGTTCGGGTCGAGCACTCGGCTGATGTTGCTGACCTTTCCGCGGAAGACGCGACCTGGAAATGCATTTACCCGAATATCCGCCAGGTCGCCATCATGTACCCTTGCCAGCACATCTTCATAGGCATCGCAGAGTACCCAGACCCGGGAGAGATCCGCGATCGTAAACAGGTTGGGCGAGTTATCCATCGAGCGAACACCGGTTCCGCCAACCACGTTTTGCTCGACGATGGTTCCAGAGATGGGTGCGCGCACATCGAGCACCGGGGTGGGATGTTTGGGATCGCCCCCGAGAATGTGTACGCGCTGGATCGCAGTAGCCAGATCGACCTTCGCCTTGTTTTCGGCGTCCTCTGCTACTTCAAGATCCTTCTGCGCGATGGCCCCTTTCTGGTAAAGAAGCTCGGATCGCTGTCGCTGCTTTTGTGCGAGGATTTCATCCGCCTCAAACTTCTGGAGGTCTGAGAATGCGGAGGACACATCAGGGCTACTGATACGGACTAGCACTTGGCCTTTTTGAACATCGTCACCAAGCCGGACTCGGATATCAAGGGCGCGCCCTCCTGACAGCGAAAGCACAGGAACGGTCCTGCTGACATCGGGGGCCACCACACCGTTCACATGGAGCTCATCATAAACGCTGCGGGAGCTGACGTCAGCGATACCAAAGCGCTCGGGAGCAGCAACCTGAATGGCGTTGGGATCTGCGACCACAATTTGTGTCTTCGTTGGCTCTGACTTTGCCTGCGTGCAACCAATGTCGCATGCAAGTACAGCGAATACAGAAGCAAACCCAATCCACTTCCACAAGGCGCTTGGCCGCGAAACCGTCGTGAATTCATGATTATTCTGAAAGATGTACCTACGCATCAAGAAGCTCCATCCTGTACTGTCGTCTGTGACGGACGCCGCGCGGAGGGCGGCACTACGAATAGACTTGAGTGTCGATCATCATGATTCGTGCGGGAAGAGTATCTTTTGAGAGTTGAAGCTATCTTCTGGATGACAAGGCTATCTTTTGGCCAACTGCAGGCTCTAAGTATTCCGGAGAATGCGGTGCGTAGCAGAACATAGGAGGACGTTATGCCACTCTCGGCAGCACTTTCCATCTATTCTCCGGCCAACCGTAGTAGACTCCTGATTCTCGCGGGTCTGATAGTAGCCGTGGTCGCTGCGATCGATTGGTGGACGAAGCCCTACATTTCTCTCGGCTTTCTTTACCTCTTTCCAATCATGATTGCTGGCGGTTTCCTGTCACGATCGAAGATCGTCACTCTTGCCCTTCTTTGCGCTTTTCTGCAGGAGGAGTTCAGCAACCTCCCTGAAGGCGACGCCTGGCCGCGCCTGATCCTCTCATCGGCGGGATTCGTTGGCACCGGCTTGTTTATCTTCGAGTTGCTCCGTAATCGTCGAATCGTACTGGATCATCTGAATGAGGTCGAGGCCCAGGTGCAGGCGCGCCATGAAGCAGAGGAGCAGTTGCAGGTATTGGTAGAGAGCAGCCCCGCGGCTATCATCACGCTGGACACTGACGGGACGATCTTACTGGCGAATGAAGCAGCGCAGGAGATGCTGGCTCCTGGAGGACCTGCCTTACGCGGTCAAAACACCTGCGCTTATTTACCTTCCCTCTATACGGCTGTTCAGTCGAAGAGCCGGAAGAATTTTCGAACTACGCTACAGTGCAAGGGACAACGAAATAACGGAGAAGTGTTTCTTGCTGGTGTTTGGTTTTCGACTTACTCATCCAGTTCCGGCAATCGGCTGGCCGCGATCTTCGTCGATCTCTCAGACGATCTGAGAAGCCGCGAGGATTTAACCCTCGACTACCTTCTCACCAATACGCGAATTCTGATGAGCGCCGTTTCTCACGAGATACGCAATCTCTGTGGCGCGGCCCTTGTGGTGCACAAGAACCTGACGAAGGTAAGCGAACTGCGGGGCAATGCTGACTTCGAAGCGCTTGGAACGCTCATTCATGGACTGGAACAAATCTCAGCAAAGGAACTTCGCGGTTCCACCGAGCAACGCCGTACGGCCATTGAGTTAACATCCGTGCTGGACGAACTGCGGGTCCTCATTGAGGCGGTTGGCCATGATCAGGAAATCTCAATGCTGTGGGAGGACAACGGCGCAGTGCCTTTACCTTTAGTCTGGGCTGATCGTTATGGCCTGATGCAGGTTTTCCTGAATCTCTCCAAGAACAGCATGCGGGCGCTGGAAGGGGTTCAGAAAAAGCGTCTGACGATATCCACGGAAGTTCTACCAGACTTGGTTACTGTACGCTTCGAGGACAGCGGCATTGGGATCGTGGATCCCCACGCTCTTTTCCGACCATTTCAGAGCGATGCAAAAGCCACCGGCCTCGGTTTGTACGTCTCGCGGGCGCTGGTCAAGAGCTTTGGCGGCGACCTCGTCTATGAACACAGAGACCACGGCTGCTGCTTTGCCGTGGTATTGGAGCGAGTGACCCATACAAAGGAGGAGGTTGCCAATGTCTGACCAAAGTGCAAATATCCTTCTCGTCGATGATCACGCTCTGTTTCGCGAAAGCGTGGCCCGCTTCCTCGATTGCGAGCCTGGACTGAGAGTCGTTGGCGGCTGCGCTACCGTCGAGATTGCGAAGGAGTATCTGCAAAAGAACGTGGTCGACTTGGTACTTCTTGATTTCGATCTTGGCGAGCGCGACGGCATCGACTTCATGCGCGTGGCGGAGAGCATTGGCTTTAGAGGAAAAGTCCTGCTGGTAACCGCTGGTGTAGACGAGGCGAGTGCGGCTAACTTGATAAAGCGCGGCGTTGCAGGCGTCTTCCTCAAGCATGACCCTCCAGCCGTGCTCGTCGACGCAATTCGCGAAGTACTCTCCGGCAAGGTCTGGTTCGAGCAGAACTATTTACAGAAGATCGTCGGTCGTGCAACTGAGGAAGAGTTACCCCACACGCGCAAGCTCACGGAGCGGGAACAGCAGGTGCTAGTTGGCGTCTTTGAAGGATTGGCCAACAAGCAGATAGCCGACCGCCTTCAGGTTTCCGAGAGTTCAGTAAAAGCTACCCTGCAACAACTATTCCAAAAGACAGGCGTCCGCACCCGCAGTCAACTCGTCAGGATAGCGCTCGAACAATATCGCGATCTGATCTGAATCCTAAGCTGCGGGCGTGCTGTCTTTCTTCGTCTCAGCAGGCTTACCGGAGTTGTCATTCACGGCATCCTTGAAGTTCTTGATTCCCTGTCCCATCCCTTTGCCAAGCTCTGACAATTTGCTCGGGCCAAACACTAACAGGGCAATGAACAGGATCACTATCAAGTGCATCGGTTGTAGAAGTCCTTCGAACATAAAGCCTCCAAGAGCGGGTTGCGCACGCATCAGTTGCGTATGAGTATGAGTTTAGCGGTTGGAACTGCGGAAAACAGTGCGGTGCTCCGTAATTTCGACCTATCTTTCGATAGCCGCAATCGCTATCTCCGGGGCAACAACAGGCCAGCCCGCGGAACGTGTGAAACGAACACCGCCTTCCACGGCAAGACCATGGTGAGCCGATCTCGTGACGCGATCCCGAAGTCTCGTTCTGGGAAGCCAGCTCTCTTGTTGGCTCGGCTCACAGAGTTGGTGGGCTTATCCATTTGTCACATGCAGGCCGTTCGCGTGCTGGATTAGTAACGATAAACGCGGCTCAATCCTGGAATGCGGTCACGAAGCCGGAATCTGAGAAGATTCCAACTCCATTGGCACTTGGGAGTCAACTGCGGGTCGAGGAAGACCTAACCGGAAGCGATCTTTTGGGATACCGGACGACAACATGCCTGGTATCGCAGTATCTCCGATTGGAACGAGTCGCAGCATTCGGATTCGAAATCGATCCTTGGATGAAGTTCTGTGCTGGCAGAATTCCACCGGAATAGGTGGCAGCACACCGGCGGTCCCAGCATCTGTTGCCGTTGCTCCTGCCGTTCTTCTTTTTCTCTTCTGCCCCAGTGTCGATCTCCGTTGGCGAACCAGCAGTCGTTAACCTTGCTTCTGGTCTTGCTCTGTTGCTGCTCTCGCTCTGGCATTGATCTCGTTTGCGCTCGATCTTCGCGACCTCGACGGACGTGCGCCTTGAGAGGGTCATCCTGAGCGCAGCGAAGGACCCCAGCACCGCTCAAATCTCCCGCGCCGCGTCAGAGACTTTTCAACCAGCCATCAATCCTGAATTACCTCTCATCCCAGCGCCCCCTGCAAAATCGCACCCGCACCTCACAAGTTGTACGATGTGACTCAGGAGCTTTTTTCCCATGCCCTCCTTCGAATTCGCCACCGCCCAGCAGATCCTCTTCGGCTCCGGAAAAATCTCTCAGCTTCCCGCCATCGCCGCGCGCCACTCGCTCCGCCGCTGCATGGTCGTCACCGGAAGCTCCGCCGCCCGCGTGCAGCCTGTCCTCGACCTCCTCACCCGCGATGGAATTGAACTCACGCTCTTCGCCGCCTCCTCCGAGCCCAGCATCCCCATGCTGCGCCAGGCTGTGGCCCAGGGCGCCGGCTTCCACTGCGACGGAGTCGTAGCCATCGGCGGAGGCTCTGTCATCGACCTCGGTAAGGCCGTCGCCGCACTCCTCCGCAATACCTCCGACCTCTTCGACTATCTCGAAGTCATCGGCCGCGGACGCTCCCTCGAAAATCCCAGCGCCCCCTGCATCGCCGTGCCGACCACCTCCGGCACCGGCTCTGAGGTCACTCGCAACGCCGTGCTCTTTTCTCCCGAGCACGCCGTCAAGGTCAGCCTGCGCTCGCCCTCCATGTTGCCCGTCGCCGCCATCGTCGATCCCGCGCTCACCCTCGACGTGCCGCCCGCCACCACCGCCGCCAGCGGCATGGACGCCCTCACCCAACTCATCGAGCCATACACCTCGAGCCGCGCCAACCCTCTCACCGACGCGCTCTGTGTCGAGGCCATCCCCCACGCCGCCCGCGCTCTGCCCCGCGCCTTCCGCAACGGAGCCGACCTGGAAGCCCGCACCGGGATGTCGCTCGCCAGTCTCTTCGGCGGCCTCGCCCTCGCCAACGCCGGACTCGGCGTCGTCCACGGCTTCGCCGGTCCCCTCGGCGGAATGTTCAATGCTCCTCACGGGGCCATCTGCGCCGCCATCCTCCCTCACGGCATGGCCGCCAACATC
>Ga0302140_10011437_pt1 | contig 10917 bp, 8 predicted proteins | sample I_Bog_E1_1_FD_202095 | JGI IMG/M metagenome (GOLD analysis project Ga0302140, IMG submission 202095) | Peat permafrost microbial communities from Stordalen Mire near Abisko, Sweden - I_Bog_E1_1 | ecosystem: Environmental > Terrestrial > Soil > Wetlands > Peat | place: Sweden: Abisko, Stordalen...
GAAATAAAGAAAAAATCGACATTTCTAACAAAATTGAGAAACTTCTCCAGACCACGCAAACTTCTATCGCTTTCACACCAGGCAAAGAATTCCAAGGAAAAAGTATGAAAGCCTTTACATTTGATAATGAATCGGACTCAGGAAGAGAGGTGCCAAGCATAGGGACTTTAAAAGATATCATGTTGAAAGACATCCAGGAAGAAACTAATGATTTTCAAAAACATGATGAATTTGATGGAATGAATGACCTTTTCGTCAAAGAAATCGGAGTCGACACAAAAGACTTAATGCCAATTAATAACCAAGAAACAACCACAAAAGATCTGATGAAATACTTCAGCAAGGATCAAGCTGCCCAAACTGTTTATTTTGATGAGATCAATGATGATAATGAAGGCAATGAGAAAAACCATGGGAATTCATTTGAAAATTCAGAAAGGTCTCTGGAAGTTTCACCTTTGTTAAAATCAATCAATAAATCTTCTAATGGAAACATTATGGAAAATATGGTGGAATCCACTAAGAAAAAATCGACTGACAGTCCTTTTGAAAAACCATTTCTCATTCGAAAGCGAATGTTTTCATTTTCTGCCGAATCATTACAACATCTCGACAAATTCAAAGAGATCCAAACCTATACATTAACAGGGATTAGCGAATGGTATTCCGGAGAAATGGAGAATTTCTTTCAGTTTTTACGTAATTTGACGGAAAATTATGGCAAAGAGAATTTCTATGAGCTTTTGGATCAATTCGATTGGGTCAATCTGACCACTATGTTTGGGAATATTTGCATGATTCATGAACAATTCATCAAAAACATCAGAAATCGTGATAACACACGTTCCAAAGAGATCCTCCAACATAAAATTGAACTTCTTGAAAGGAAAATAGAAATGGATGAGGCAGAGAAAATGAGGAACTTGTTCAGGAAAAATTATAACAAATTGCGAGAGAAATTTGAAGAATTCTATAAAATGACGATTAAAATTCAATCCATGAATGAAGATGAAGAGATCCAAACGTATCAAAATTTAACCCCGAACCTGCAAGTTTTAGAAAAATTAAATATTGAGAGAAAAGCAAGCATGAATGTGATCTTTGATGAAGGAAATATGGAAAAAATTGAGAAGGTGGGAACAGAAAAAAAAATAAAAACGGTCAAGCCTAAAAATCATCCTGACATTCATGTAAATATTTCTTCTTCCATTAAAATCGATGAAGAAGAAAAATATGAAAATTCTTCTGTTTCCATGACAAAAAGTCAATTTTTAACCAAGAAATTTGAAGATTTTCCTGTTAAAATTTCAGACAAGAAAAAAATGACTTATTTTTCAATCAAAAAAGCGCCTCCTGTAGAAATCAAAGACAAAGAACAGGATAGAACTGAAAATTCAAACCTATCTATTGAAACCAAAGGACTTCCCAATTTGAACAATCAATCGATAACTCCTTTTAGTTCCAATATGGCAAAATCTTATCATGATATTGTACGATTAGAAGAGGAAATGGCTTCATCAAAACATAAAAATTCTGCAAAGCTTTCAGCTGCCATAAGAAAGCATCATCGAGAGAAATCAGAAGTTGATTTGATGCATTCAAGTTTTCTGCCAACCAAAAAAAACAAAGATTTCGGTATTTTTGAGCGACAACTTGACATCAAAACGACTCTCGAAATAATTGATAAAGAAAAAAATGAAGTGAATAGACTTGAAGAAAAACAATTAAAAGATCAAAAGGAGTTTAAAGATATGATGGCCAATGAAAAAATGATTGATTTGATAAATCAGGCAAATAACGTGCTTCCACAGAAGAAAAGCTGGGATAAAATTAATTCTTTAAATGCAGATAAATGTTATGCTTTCTTGCATAGAATAGAGGTCAGCGAGATCCTTCCTTCTAAGAAAGTCACTTTGGCCACTGTTTTGAAATTAATTTCTCAATTATTGACCGAACTCATAAAGCTCAAATTTAAAAAGCAAGGCAATTTGAACCCCTTATTTTTTATTTTATATGAGTACCTCATGCAAAGATACGGCAATAACAGGGAAAGAGCTGAAGGAAAAATGATAAAAATCATGCAAGGCTGCAAAACTCATTTCGAACTTCCCAGAGTGAGGAATTTTGCTCGACTTTTGAGCATTTTACCTGACAAAACCGACCCTTTATCAAGCACTTATGATGGAAATGATTTAGAATTTTATTTGAATTATTTCATGCAATTAGATGATAATCCAATGTCAAATATTCCAGGGGTTATGCTTGCAATGAGTCCTCAAGATCATGCTTTTATTGCACTTGCAAAAGCTTTGGAAGTGTTTAATAGATTTTGTGGGAATTACAGTAGTATTATTTCAAAGGCCAAACAAGAAAACATCGTAAATCAAATAAAAGCAGTGAAATTAGATGATCCAATTGTTTCCAGAAAATATGTCGTGGATGTGGATTTTGTTTTGGAAAAATTCTTCGAGATGCGAGATGAGATCTTCAAAATTTATAAAACTCCATTTTTAGCTGTGGATGTTGATTATAATGAAGCTTTGAACATCAACGAATTTATGCTTTTGATTAGAAATATTGAGCGGAATAAATTTACTGAGAAACAGATCATTGATCTTTTCGGAATTGAATATGATTTTTATGATGAAGAAAACGAAGAAAAATGCATGTCGTTTAAGAGATTTGCCTTTGTTTGTGAAAGAGAAAACATCATAAATTTGAAGAAACAAGAAATATTTGCGCAACAGGTCACAGATGAGGTAAATAATGTGAAACAATTGAAAGATGATTGGGATGTGAAGAAGAATCTCATTAAACTGAAATTGATTAAAACGAATTATTATAACTCATTTTATGTGAAAGTTATCAAGTGCATTGAAGTTTATTTGAACTCCAAAAACACCAATGAAGAAGAAGGGAAAATCAATTGGTTTAGATATAGAATCATGGATGAAGAAAGCAATACGTTTTTGTTACAATTTGAAACAGATTCTTGCTTACCGAAGGAATTCAATCTGGTCTCGATGAAAATTGGGGAATTGTTTTAGGAAGGAAGTTTTTTTCCATTTTTTTTTTTCAAATTAAAGTCTTAAAAAACAAAAAGAGAGAAATCAAAAATCTTTTGACAAATAAAAAATATTTAACAATTAAAAAAATTGGTTTTTTTTTAATTTCTCCTTTGTTTTATAACAAAACCATAATATTTTTTTCATAATTTGTTTTTGTTATATAAATATATAATAAAACCCAGATTTTAAGAAAAAAAATTCTTAATTATTTGTTACATTAATATTAATTTAATATATTCCGATTTCTATTTCATTTTCTTATATGTCTCAAGAAAAACCAACTTCTCTTGAAAAAATCCTCCAAGACATCGATTCCTCTCAAAAAGACCTCCAAGAGATCTTTTCCAAACGAACAAAAGGCCAGAAAAAGTTCGAGATTTCCAAAACCCACGACATCCTTGACGACTTTTCTATTCAATTGGCCTTCGATTTTGAAACTGCCAAGACTTATTTTTCAGAAGACAATTCCCAAATTCCATCCAATGTAGACAAAAAGTATTCATAATTTCATTGAATTTTTTTCTAAAAACTTATTTTCAGAAATGTGAATTATGAGGGTTTCATAACAATTTTGAAACAATGGTTGAAAAACGTCGCGTTTCTCGATGAAAGCGAAAACGAGATGAAAGATCTCGCGAAATCAGGTCAGATTTTCGACAAAACCTCTGTGAATCCGAGTAAATTTTCTCTTTAAATTCTTTTCCAATATAATTTTAAAGATTATCTGCGAAACGTTAAAAGATGGAACGAGCTTTTGGACATCTTTTCTGAAAAACTCAATAACCAATTCCTCAATTACATAGGCGAATTCAAGCAAATCACCACAGAATCCGAACATTTAGTCTCTAATTCCTCACAAAACATCCAAGATAGCTACAAAATAAAAGAAATTAAGGTGCCCACTTTGAAGCCTACAGATAAAATTTCAGTGCAAGACCTCCAAATGGTGCTTCGAGAATTCTTTTATGATGATTCTGGTTATGTTCTAGTCGATAATCCTGCTGCAAGTGAAGATTTCTTCTATTCTGTCAATAGTTATAAGACGATGCTTAAATGCATTGAACGATATTATAAGGAATTCAAGCAAAAAGGCAAGAAATTTAAGAGATTTTTAGACAAATATTAAGTTTTTTTTTTTTTAATTTAGACCAAGACTTCGATTATAAGAATGCGAGGATTTCTATGGCTGAAGCGATGGAGATCTTTGATTATTTCATGCGCACTGATCCGAATCTGACCATTTTGGAGGAAAACGAGTTCAATAAAAACTTAAATCTCAAGATTCAGAAAGAGGAAGAAGCTCAGAACCAACAAAGTGACCCTCGAAATATGATTCGAGAAACTTTGGTGGAAACGATTGTGAAATATCAAAAAATGATTGATAAATGCAAAACTGAGGATGAGAAGAAAATGCTGATTAATATGATAAATATCGTCAAACAACAATTGAACACTCTTCAAACTACTGAAACTACTGTGAATACTATAGGTTCTATCATAGCCATAGATCAGACACTTGAAATCAGTCCAATTCCGAAGAAAAATGCTAAGGTCGGAGACAAAAAGAAAAGGAATGAAGAAGGATTGAAGGAAATCTTTAATTTTATTGCGAAACAAGGACATGTTGTCGGGAAAAATGCCACTTTTGATAGGGTCCAACATGAATCACAAATTTTGAGTCTAGGGGAATATTTTTTCTTTTGCAAGACGTTTAATTTGTATAATGAGACCTTTGATAAAAGGGTAAATAAATAAATTAATTGAAGAGAAAATATTAATTTATTTATATAGAAAGCCCAGGAACTCTTCAAGAAAACTGGTGAAATCCATAAAGAAGTGAGCTATGATGATTTTAAGGTAAAATCAAGAGAATTTAATAAAAAATAATTAAAAAAAGGAACTTTTGGTTAAAACGGCAAATGAAATCTTCAAAAATGATGAAAATATGAATGATGATAGCAAAATGGAAGCTCTTTTCTTAAAGCTTGGCTTTGATCCTCAGAAATCAGTAAGAACTTATTAATTTTTCTATTTGAATTAATTTTTTTTCCTAAAGTATAAAGAAAAGCTCCATTATAGTCATCTCCCATTTAGTTCTGTTGATAAGGAAATGTTTCGTTTTTTACCTGAAAGCATCACAAGATCCAGAGTGAAGCCTCTTGTCGGCAAGAGTGTGGATGATATCCGAGAAGATATCAAAAGTTGATTAGAAATTTCTTTTTGCAAAATAAAGGTTTTTTTTAGAAAGAAAAGAAGAAAGAGAAAACCGGCTCAAAGAAAGACAAGAGGAGAAATCACGCATTCAATCTTTTAAGAAAAATTATGAGAAAGTTCAAAATCAATCAATTTCATTGAACCGATCAAGTAAATCTCAAGAAAATTCTCTATAATATCTGTTAAAATAAAAGAGGAAGATAATTATTCACAATTACAAGTGAAAAGCTCAATCAACAAATTTGATCTTAAGAATAAAATCACATGGGATAAATTAGAAAATATCTCTTATAGTGATCTTAAAGCATTAAATGATGACAATTTCAAGCCAACAGACCTGTTCGATGATAACTACGATGAAGAAGATCAATATTATCTCGCTGAATATAGCCTCACAAATGATAAGGCGCAAAAAGAAAAACAAAATTTGGAATTGAAGAAAAATATTGAAGATTATGGAAAGTCTTATCGATTTATTCAATTAAAATTAATTTATTGTTATTTATATGTGAACTAGAATCAAAGAAAAAGTGAGACCCACACAGAAATATCAGGGAGAAAGCTCCAAAATCCTCAATAATAATGAAATCAATGATTCGAAATCGCAAATTCCAGCCAAACAAACTGTCAAAAATAACAAAGGTAGATATTTAGATTTATTAATATGGTTCTTATAAAAAAGAATGAATAGCCAGTAATTTAAGCAATCAGATTCTCGATCGAGCCAATCAAATAGACATTGAATCTAAGAAGAAAGAAAAACAAGTGAGAATTTGAAAAAATTGCGATTTTTTTTCGAAAATTTGTTTTTGTTTTAAAGTTGTTGAAAAACATCGATGAAATCCAAAATAATCAACTTAAAAAAGGATTGAAGGCCTTGAATAAAAATAAAATCACAGCCAATTAAATAGATGAGGCAATCTATGCTTGATATAATTAAAAAAACTTTATTTACGTAAATTATGATCTTTATGACTTAAAAAAAAATTAGTTATTTGTTTAGCAAAAAACATTTTTTACTTTAATAAAATTTCATTTTTTTTACAAAATAACAATTATAATTAAAATAAATTAAAAAATCTTTTAAATTTTTCAAAAAAAGCGAAAAAACTTAAATTAATTTCTTTTGAATCCCGCACTTCTATTAAGATTTTCTTTCGTAATGTTGTTGCTCATATTGGTCGAATTAACTGGAGAATTCAACATGGCCTTGTTCACTAAGTTATTATTGATATTGGGCACGATATTTGATAAATTGTTGCTTTGATTATTCAAAATTGAGTTGAAATTAATGTTATTTGCGCTATTCATTAAATGGTAAGTGTTATTATTGAAATTTGAGGTGCTATTTGTTAATTGATAAGTCAGGTTGCCATTTGTGACATTAGTATGGTTAACATTTTCTAAATTATCCATCATACGAGTCAATTCAACCATTAGATTTTCAATTCGATTCAATAATTCTTCAGATTCATTGTTGGCAGGATTTTGTAAAGACATGGCATGCATATTCTGGTTTTCCTCAATAATGTTATTAGGATTCGGATTTATGGCCGACCCTAAAAATTGTCAAAAAAATGAAGAAATTGAAATATTTTTTTACATGAATGCATCGCATTTTGTTGCAGATTCACAGCATAATTGCTCAAAACGTCCTTCATTTTCTTATTTTCAAACATCAGATTCACATTCATTTGTTCTGATTTCAACAATTTTTTCTCGAGTTCATTACAATTCTTGCATTTATTGATGAATGAAGGGTTTTCATTATTGTCATCATATAAAGATTTAATTATGTTCTCTTCTTTAGTATTATCTTTCTCAGGATCGTTATTAGAGACAGTCCTTTGTTGGTTCAAGGTTAATTTTTTATTAGAGAAATTTTGTGATTTTTGTGGGTTTTTGGAATTGCTTTCGACAAAATTCGCACTAATCGGTGATTTCTAAAAATGCTCAAATTTAAATAATGAAAAAACAAAATAAAATTTACGTCTGAAGTGTTATCTTGTAGATATTGTTCGAAATCTTCTTTATTCTCATGATTTTCACCTAAATTGTCATATATATATTCTTGTTTCTGTTGTTTTAGGATTTGTATGTTTTTGATGAGTTTTTCTAGGACGACTCGTGAATAAGTATGTGTGAATCCAGGATTATTCCTAAAGAATTTTCCAATCCCCCCAAATAATTCTAAATAAAAAACCTCAAATCCATTGAAATTATGCTTTCGTTGTTGAGAATCACTTCTGTGAGTTCTTGTATTCCTTCTTCATTGATATAATTTCCTCTGAGATTAATGCTCTATGGTTTTTTATTAAGGAAATATGGGAAAATCATGATCAAACCCTAGTCCAAGTGTCATATTTTAGGAATTGGCATAGATCCCTCACAGAAAGATCATCAATATTATTATAGGAGAGGTTAATTTCACAAACTCCTGGATGAGAAAATACATATGATTTTATTGGAAATTTAAATGTTTCAAATACCTTTTAAAGATAAATCCTCCGTAGGATATTCCCCTCGAAGACTATACATCCAAACTACTTCATTGCGTTTTTCGCAATGACTGCTTAGGATTTTCCCGATCAAGCTTCCGATGTTTCTGGAAAGCTTATTATGAGAGAAATCCAATACTATTAATGATGAGTTTTGGCTTAAAGCATTTGTCATCGTTTCCACATCTAAACATAAACATTCAATCAATAAACAATAAATCAATAAAATTATTAAAATTTTTAAAAAGAACCTTCGTTTTTCAAGTCACAATGAGTTATGAACAATTCTTTCAATGAGTTGCTTTTGGCAAAACCCTTGATATTTATTAGTTTTTTTAAGTAAACAGATAATAATTCAAGAATTTACTTCTGATAAAGCTGATAGACTCGACCCTGAAAACTTGAGGTATTGGAACCTGATTTGAGAAAGTTGCTGGATTTCTTCGAGATTGATGGAGATTGCTCTTTAGTTTTTTAATTTTTAATATAACACATAGAAATTCAAAATGTTATTTACCTCAGAAGGGTTTCCATCATTTCAGGCTTATTATAAATCGATTTATCTATTAACAATTCAAAAATTCCCTACCAAAAACCATAAAAACCTTTATTCGCCTTTTTTATCTTGCTTTCCGAGGAACTTCCATTTAAAGAATTCATGCTTTTCTTTAATAAAACGCTTTTGGAAACAGTCAAATCTGGTTTTTCTGGATTATTCCCATGGAAAAAAATCGAGTTAAATTTGCATTGACTTAATAAAATTGAAAGCGCAGGCACATCACTTTCATGTATTGTCTCTAGGTTCAGACAAAAATCCAGATTTTTCAAGCTTTCGAAGAAAAATTAGAAGCATGTTTTGGAATTTTAATAATTTTACGAATGGGTAACTGAATTGTTAATATTGCAATTTAAGGCCATGCAGAGCTCCTTATAAATTTGAGTGGGGTTTTTATTGGATCTGTTGCTGACGAAGTTTTCATCGATTTCAATGAATGACTTTGTATAAAATTAGAGTTTTTTTTGGAAATGAATTTGAAGAACCTGAAGGTCCGTTGTATTTTTCATTGGGAAAATGAGAAAAGTAGATTTTTTTTGTTTTTAATTTTTTTTTTAACGAATAAAATGAAAAATTTTATTTACATGAGTTTTTAAAAGATTCGTTTTTTTTTTGGACGAATCGATTTTCTTCCAAAAATATTTTGTTTTTTTTGTGAATTTTAATTAGAAGAAAATTCATTTATTAGAAATGAGAATCTTTCTTTTTTGAAAAGAAGCATTTTTAAAAAAATTTAAAACAATTAAAATTTAAAAAACCAAAAAATAATTACAAACTTTTTTTTTAAATATTTTCAAACATAATTAACTCGGTTTTTTAGTTTTTTTGGGGTTCGTTAGAGGAATCTTCAATTGTTTTCTATTTGGAAACGTCATTTTCTGGAATTTCTTCAAAATCAGGTCCGAAATCATATCAGGCAACTAAAAATATAATAAATTTTTTTCAATTTCTAAAAATGGAAATAAATAAATTTTAACTCCTGGAATGTTATTGATCGAAAACTTCGATTTTCCAATCTTTGGGTCAATTTCCAAATTTACATGAGGCTCCCCAATAAAAGAATACCTTATTTAATTGAATTAATCTTGGTTTTTTTGTTGTTTTACCAGCTTTTTCCTTTCTTCTTTGGGACAAAGCAAACCCTCACTGTTCCTATCAAGGATTTCAATTTCACACTTGCAAAAACTGGTACTTTTGTCTTTTTTTTGAAAATAAAAGATTGTGAGAATTTTTTTAATACTTTTGAAAAATCCACAGAAAATTGGGTCTCGATTTCCATGCAGAAATTGCCTCTGTAGGCAAAAGACAAATCAAAGAGAAACTTGAAAAGTTAGTAAATTATAAAAATTTAATTTACTTCATTCTTCACACTTTTCAGATGAACGATGTCCTCAAACACAGGAGCTGTCGCATCAAGCTAATATTTCCTTATAAATTTTATTTTTAGCAAATTTACCTTGATTTTTGTAACTTTTATCTCTTCAAACAGGTTATTATTTTTATTAAAAGATGTATATAATTTCTTCTTAATTTTTTCCTATAAATTTATACAAATCATTATTAAAATTTGATTATATTTCAAAAAACTAGAAAGATAGTGTTTTCACTCCATTCTGCAAAAAAGCTTTTGATTAATTCTGTAAGGACAAACCCTGCGAACTTTTTTACAAAAATAATAATAATAAATATAAAAATCGGAAAACTTTTTCTTTTTTCTCAATGTTGTTTTTTCCGTCTTCATCTTCAGAAGTATCTCCATCACTATTATTATTTGGTTTTATATTTGTATCGAATTTATCATAAGTAGCGTCATTTTTCTCCTCCTCATCTTCTTCCTTGAAAATCCTTTCGAAATCTTCTGGTTTATTCAATAAATCGAAATATTTCTCATCCACTATAACAAATAACAAATAGTTAATTTATTTGAATTAATTTATATTATCTACCTTCCTCCACTAAATCATCAATGTTTTTGGTTTGTTTATTGATAAAATCCAATGTTTTTATAAAATAATCGAATTTGATCCCCAAAAGATTTTCCGAATGTCGATTCAACGCATCTTGGAAAATCCTTAATTCAGTGTTTATTCTTGGGAACATATGGTTTTTTTTTATCATGCATTCAGAGTTTAGGTCATGATTGAGATTCATTTTGTTATTGTTTCCATCATTTTTCTTCGAAATTTCGCTGATATTTTTGCAGAATTTCTCGAATTCCTTCAGCTGATCAGCACATGATTCTATCAAAGCTTTTTTCTCTTTTTCCCCATCTTTTATATAATTATTTAAGTCCGAATGAATGATTTTGAGATCCTATTATAAACAATAAAATATTCAATATTTTGAAACTTTTACATCCAAATATTCTTTGAATTTCTCTGAATAATCTCTTAACTTCATGATTATTATTTCAAACAAGGCTAGATAATTCCCGCTTTTTTTCTCAAAGGTTTTTATGAATTTGTTATGGAGAAGCTCCCCTAGACTATTCATATAGGTTTCCTTGCCTTTGATCAATTCCTCCAAATAACATTCTTTGATTTCCTTATAATATTTTATCGAATCATTCAATTTGAGCTTA
>Ga0302140_10011440_pt1 | contig 10915 bp, 6 predicted proteins | sample I_Bog_E1_1_FD_202095 | JGI IMG/M metagenome (GOLD analysis project Ga0302140, IMG submission 202095) | Peat permafrost microbial communities from Stordalen Mire near Abisko, Sweden - I_Bog_E1_1 | ecosystem: Environmental > Terrestrial > Soil > Wetlands > Peat | place: Sweden: Abisko, Stordalen...
AACCCACATAGCCCGGAGGAGCGCCGACGAGACGCGAGACCGAGTGTTTTTCCATATACTCGCTCATGTCGATGCGGACCATCATCTTTTCATCGTCAAACAGGTACCCGGCCAAAGCTTTGGCCAGCTCGGTTTTACCCACACCCGTGGGACCGACAAAGAGGAAGGAACCGAGGGGACGATTGGGATCGCCCAGACCGGAGCGGGACCGGCGGATGGCGTTCGCCACAGCGACCACTGCTTCGTTTTGACCCACGACGCGTTTTTCTAAAGCACTTTCCAGATGAATGAGCTTTTGGGTTTCACCTTCCATCATTTTGCTAATGGGGATGCCTGTCCACTTCGCGACCACTTCGGCGATTTCCTGATCGGTGACTTCTTCTTTAAGCATGCCGCCCTTTTTCTGGATTTCGGCCAGCTTGTCTTCTAATTCTTTCAAATGTTTTTGGGCTTTGGGCATGATGTCGTAGCGAAGCTCGGCGACCTTATCCAGCTTGCCTTCGCGCTCAAACTTGGTCTCGGCGACCTTGAGGTTATCCAGCTCTTCTTTAACGGTGCGCAGTTCCTGAATGGATTTCTTTTCGATCTGCCATTGAGCCTTCATTTGGGAAGAGCCTTCTTTGAGGTCCGCCATTTCTTTTTCCAGCTTGGCCAGACGGTCTTTGGAAGCCGAGTCTTTTTCTTTTTGAAGAGCCTGCTTTTCGATTTCGAGCTGACGGATTTTGCGTTCCACCTCATCCAGTTCCACCGGCATGGAATCAATCTCGATGCGCAGTTTGGAGGCGGCTTCGTCAATCAAGTCGATCGCCTTGTCCGGTAAAAAACGGTTGGTGATATAGCGGTTGGAGAGAACGGCGGCCGCCACCAAAGCGGCGTCCTGAATGCGCACGCCGTGATGCAGTTCGTAGCGTTCCTTGAGCCCGCGAAGAATGGAAATGGTATCGGGAACTGTGGGTTCACCCACCATCACCTGTTGAAAGCGGCGTTCTAACGCGGAATCTTTTTCAATGTACTTGCGGTATTCGTTGAGCGTTGTGGCGCCCACCGCGCGCAGTTCACCGCGGGCCAAAGCGGGCTTAAGCATATTGCTGGCGTCCATTGAGCCTTCGGCGGCACCTGCACCCACCAGGGTATGAAGTTCATCGATGAAGAGAATAATTTGGCCTTCGCTGGAAGTAACTTCTTTCAGGAAAGCTTTCAGGCGGTCTTCAAACTCGCCGCGAAACTTGGCGCCGGCTACCATGGCGGAAAGATCCATGGCGATGACTTTTTTGCCTTTCAAACCTTCGGGCACGTCACCGGAGACAATTCGGTTGGCCAGCCCTTCCACGATGGCGGTTTTACCCACACCCGGTTCGCCGATGAGCACGGGGTTGTTTTTGGTGCGGCGGGACAGCACTTGAATGACCCGACGGATTTCCTCGTCCCGGCCAATGACCGGGTCGAGCTTGCCTCTGCGGGCCAGGTCCGTCAGGTCTTTGCCGTATTTTTTAAGGGTTTCGTATTTGCCTTCGGGGTTTTGATCCGTGACACGGGTATTGCCCCTGACTTCCGCTAGAGCGTGCAAAACCTTGTCGCGGTTGAGGCTGAATTGCTTAACGACCTTTTTCACACCCCAGTCTTCGGGATGGCCCTGGGCGCCGGGAGCGTCGAGCAGAGCTAATAACAAATGCTCGGTCGAGACATATTCGTCTTTCATCTTGTCCGCTTCTTTTTGAGCTGCGTCCAGCGTTTTGCCCAGACGGGGCGAAATATAAAGCTGTTGCCCGCCCTCGACTTTGGGGAGACCTTTCACATCCTGTTCCAACAGTTTTTCAACCGCCGAAGGTTCGACACCGATCTTTTTCAGAATGGGGTCAACGACGCTTTCTTCCTGTTTTAAAAGCGCCAGAAACAAATGCTCGTTATCAACTTGTTGATGCCCATGCTCGCTAGCCAGGCTTTGCGCCGCCTGAACGGCTTTTTGGGCGTTCAGGGTAAATTGGTTAATATCCATGGTAAAACCTCAGTATTTATTGAATGAATCAGGTCTAACTTAGGACTGAAATTGAGGTCTTTCAATGATGGAAATCATATTTTTGAAAATTGAGTGAATAAATGGATTACTTTTCCTGAAAAGCTTTGGGGTCATCCACAAAAATCGGAGCGGAAAGAATTTTAGGCGATTTATCCGTCTGAATTTTTCCCGGAATCTCAAAGTAATACCATGTATCGGCGATCTGGCCCGTGGGCGGGGTTTTCAGTATCCAGCTTTTGAGAATATCCGGCGCGGTGGTTGAAAAAGCCGGACTCAATTGGATATAGGCGTCGTTAATAACATAAACCCAGCCGGGCTGGGGACCTTTCAGGTCTTTTTGCGTCCAATAGGCCCAATTCATTCCATAAACTTTCGGGTCCATGGCGCCAAAATAAGATAATTTCACGTGATCCCAACCGCGGACATTGGCCGCTAAAGCGAGACGCTTGGTGTCTTGACCAAAATCTAAATTGGAATCGCCCAGCCAGTAAAGACGCTGATTCGGCGAGACCAGTTCGTTGAAATAACTCACCTGAGCGGGAAAACAAAGACCCACACTGAGAACTTGAAAAAGTAACAGCCCGGCCCAGACAATCGGTAATATCCGCTGGTCTTGAGAACGAGCGGTCAACCATTCCCCCGCGCGGCCTGCCATGAGAATGCAAAAGGGATAAATGGGCAAAATCAGACGCAGACCCATGTCATGATTAAAAAGAAAAGCGGCGAAAAAAACCAGGGGCGGAACCCACTGCCAGGCTGGCCATTTTATTTTTTTCCACAGCGCGAGAAATAAACCCAGGCTTAATAATATAAGAAAGGGCAGCGGGGATTTTAATAAAAAAGCCGTCGGATAATAGTCCCAATGGGTTTGTTGGCTCAATACTCCCCGGAAATAATAAGAAGCCCCGAAGGCGCGGGAAACTCCATGAAACCCGTTCCAAAAATATTTCAGGGGGGAAAAGTGGCCGGGGATCCCTATGGTACCGGGCAAATAAACCAGACAGACCCCTCCCAGAGCCGCACCTATACCCCATAGCCATCGCTGCGCCATGGCCCTCAAAATCGGCCTCGGTTTGGTTTCAATCCAGGCGAAAAATTCCAAAATCAAAAAAACCGGGATCAAAAGAAGCGCCGTGAATTTAACGGTCACCGCCATGGCGGATAAAAGACCGACCAGAATGGCCTGATTTCGAGAGGGTTTGGCGGGTTTTTGAATTATTTTTTGAAACTGAGGGAGAGCGGTGAAAAAAAAGAAGGTCAGAGGCAGTTCGGACAGAGCGAAGCCCGAGAAAGCGAGCAACGCCGGCTCGAAAGCCCATAGCGTCAGCACCGTCAAAACAAAGGTTGTGGATTCCCGCCGCGCCCACCCAAACAAAACCAATCCCAGCGCCAAACCAAACAGATAAGTCACAAACCTGGCGCTTTTGATAATGGTCCCGAGATGATCCTTATTGAGAACTGTCAGAAAATAAGCGTCGCGAACTAGATAGTTTGAAAAATCTAACCCTGATTTGGATTTGAGTCCCATCGTCCATAAAGGCAGACCCTGTAAGGCCTTGGACAGCGGCGGATGTTCGGAAGTGGAAAGCACATCGCCCATCCAATAGTAATAGCCGTCCACAATGTCGAGATTTTCATCGCCCACAACGGCATCCTGAGTCAACCGGGGCAAAACCTGAAGGGAAAAAAGCGCGGCGAAAATTAAAAACCAGTAGAGGGGCGCGGATCGGGTGGAGGGAGACTTGGTTTTGAAAGTCATGAGCCTAGTTTAGCCGACTATCGGAAGACCCGAAGCTGAAAAACAACCGGGGGGCGCAACACCCCCCGGCCCTTAGCCTAGAACGACTTCGACTTCGTTTATTTTCTTGGAAGTTTGTGGAGGAATGACATTTCCCTTCACTTTCTTTCCATTGACCGTTATGGAGGCGACACCCTTGCTCACCCCGTTGGGGTTTTTGACCACGATGTGATATTCAGCGCCGCGGAATTTACGCGTCACTTTATATTGGCCCCAGTCCTTCGGAATGCAGGGATTGATCTCTAATCCCGAATAAGTGGGTTTGACGCCCAAAATATACTGGGTGGCGGCCACATAATTCCAGGTCGCGGCCCCGGTCAGCCAGGAGTTGCGGGCAAACCCGAAATCACGATGCTCCGCTGAGGCGATGGCCTGAGCGTAGATATAAGGCTCCGCTCTATGAATATCCTGAATCTGATCTTTGGTGGTCGGCAGCAATTGCTTGTAATACTTCATGGCGATATCCGCCCGGCCCAGTATGGTTTCCGCGATGACTGCCCAGGGATTGGCATGGGAGAAAATACCGCCGTTTTCTTTTAAGCCCGGCGGGAAGGTCGCCACTCCGCCCAGACGGGGGCTGTAATGTTTAAACCCCGGATACATAAGAGCAACCCCGTATTTGGAATCCAAATACTTTTTCACGGCGTCCATGCATTCGGGACCGCGTTTCTCATCGGCAACGCCGGAGATAACCGCCCAGGTCTGGGTATTGAGATAAACTTTTCCGTCTTTTTGTTTCTTGGAACCCAGCATAGTTCCCCATCCGTCAAACGCCATGGCGTACCAGTCCCCGTCCCAGCAAATTTTGTTGGTTCGTTTGGCCATGTCATCCGCCATCTTGCGGTATTTTTTTGCGTCTTTGTCTTTTCCAATATATTCGGCCAAATCAGCGAAATCCCTGGCGCACTTCACTAAAAACTGGGCAACCCAGACGCTTTCACCGGGTTTGGGGCCGTTAATTTGTAAAGTGTCGTTCCAATCCGCGAAGCCCATGCAGGGAATATTGTGCTGGCCCACGTTGTCATAGGTATAGTCCAGCGGCGCTTTGAGATGCTTATACATGCTGTCCGAACCGCCGTCCGCCCACTTCACCTGTTCTTTCAAGAATTTCAGATCACCGGTTTCTTTGATATAAGCGGTGGTGGATAAAATGATCCAGAGCGGATCATCCGAATAACCTTTGCCGTCCCCCTCACCCGTCAGGCGGAAAAACTGGTGGTAGGCTGTCCCGTCGCTGAACATATTTTTGGCGAGGTCGGTGATGAGTTTTTTAACTTTATGGGGAACACTGTGAATAACGCTCAAAACATCCTGGTTACTGTCGCGGAAGCCCATACCGCGGCCGATACCGCCTTCATATATGGAGGGGCCACGAGACATGCTGAAAGTCGTGTGGACCTGATAAGCGTTCCACTGGTTAAGACAAAGGTTAATGTCTTTATCCGGAGTTTCGACCTGAAGCGAATCCAGCTTTTCATCCCAATGGTCTTTGAGGTCTTTCATGACCTTATCCACCATGCCGGGCTTGGTGTAGGACGCGATCAGCTTGGCGCCGGCGACGATGGAAGGAGCCACGCCCAGAATATAAGTTAAGGACTTGGTTTCTCCCGGTTTCAGAGTTATGGAAATCGAGGTGGCCGCCGCCGGGTTGCCGCCATTGGCTTCGGAACCGGAACATTTTCCCGCCTCCACCGCTTTTGGATTGGCTTCGGAACGGTACAGACCCATAAAGGCCTCACGGTCGCAATCAAAGGACGCGAATTTCTGATCCGCGGAGAAAAAGGCGTAATACCCCGCACTTTCGATCATGGTCGTATGGTGAATAGTGTTGTCCTTCTCATAAACCCGGGCGATGTTGTAGGTGTACTGGAAATTGATCATGTCGTTTTGCGCGGCGAATAAACACAATTCCGCGTAGGAAAACAATGTCAGGGTTTTTTCCGAGGAGGTCGTGTTGGTCAGCTTGATATTCCATAATTCCAAATTATCGTTAACCGGAACCACATAAAGGGTCTCGGACTTAATACCCTTGTAGGCGGAAGTGACTTTGGTATAGCCGAAGCCATGACGGGTTTCGGTTTTATACTCGGCGAGATCTTTTAATACCGGCTGCCAGGTGGCGGACCAGTAGTCTTTCGTTTGTTCGTCGCGGATATAAATGTAACGGCCCGGACGGTCCATGGGTATGTTGTTGAGACGGTAACGCAAAATCCGTTTGTCTTTAGCGGAAAGATGGAAACTATAGCCGCCGCCATTGTTGGAGATGAGGGCGCAATACTCATCGTTGTGCAGGTAATTCATCCAGGGTACCGGAGTATCCGGCCGTTCAATGACGTATTCTTTTTTTTCCGTGTCAAAGTAACCGTAACGCATAATCACCTCTTAAATGATTTTGGAATTTCACGGACGATCACAACCCCGGAGGTCCGCCAGTGAAGAAACCGCCACATTATATCGACTCATTCTTAGTTTTCCATGAAGAAGGTCAAAAACGGAATGACGGTTAAACCTTTGGTTTATCGTGATAAATAGGATAGTTGGGATTTTTAGGCAAAAGACCCAGATCGAATCCGTTTTGAGCGATCACCTTTTGATACCAGTGGGCGCTCTTTTTAAAAGTACGCTTGAGTGTTTTGTAATCCACGTGAATAAGGCCGAAACGCGGATTATTTCCCTCGCACCACTCAAAATTGTCAAAAAGCGACCAGGGATAATAACCGGTCAGAGGCACGCCGGCCCGGATGGCCTTTTGCGCCTGTTCCATATAGGCACCGTAATAATGGACTCTGGCATCGTCTTCTAAAAGTTCTTCTAGGGTGTGGTTGCTGGTTAATTGCGGATAACCATTTTCGGTGATGATCATCTGTTTATGCCTGTATTCTTTCCAAAGGAACATCAAAAGATCGTATAAAGCCGTCGGGCTGACAGGCCAACCCAGCTCATTGGTGGGCATACCGTCAATGGGTTTGCCGTCATTCTCCCAAATATTCAAATCCTTCACATATTTGGCAAAGCTGGGGTTGTAATGATTCACCCCCAGAAAATCGAGCGGTTGATTGAAGAGGCTGTAGTCCTTTTCATAATCGGCTTGATTTTCACCCGTAAACTCAAAAAAGAAGGGCGGATAGGGACGGCCTACGGAAGGATTGAGGAACACGCCATTGTGAAGGTCGAACATTTTTTGCGCGTATTTTTCATCTTCCGGATTGCCATCGCGTGATTTAAAAGGAAAAATTGCCAAAACCAGCCCGATTTGACCTTTCAGGTTCATCTTCCTGAAACTTTGAACCGCCAGAGCGTGGCCCAGATTGAGATGATGTACCGCTTTGGCGAAAAGTTTTTTATCCTTTTTACCTGGAGGAAAATAGGCCTGTAAAAAACCATGGCCCGACACAATGCTCGGTTCGTTCATCGTAGCCCAAAAAGGCACCTCATTGCCAAAAGCCTTAAAAAGAACCTCGGCGTATTCCTGAAAAGCCAAAGCGGTTTCACGGTTTTCCCACCCTCCCTCAGCCCAAACCGGAACTTCCCAGTGAAATAGGGTGATATTGGGCATAATGCCGGCCGATAAGAGCTCTTGAATGAGGCTGCGGTAAAAATCCAGTCCTTTTTGATTCACCTTTCCCCGTTCCGGAATAATCCGGGGCCAGGAAATGGAAAAACGATAGGACTTCAACCCCATCTGCTTCATAATCGCCACATCATTTTTATATAGACGATAGTGATCAATCGCCACGTCCGCCGTATCGCCGTTCTTAATGCGTCCGGGAGTATGAGTCCATTCGTACCAATTGCTTTTCGCCGCGCCGTCCGCCAGCGGAGAACCCTCGATTTGAAACGCGCTGGTTGCGGAGCCCCATATAAAATTTTTAGGGAATGAAATAAAATGATCGGGCATGGAATAACCTTTCGTGAGGTGGCGAATAGTTTATTCGTTTAATCCAATAAAACAACCGGTTTCGGATTCAAAAGGAACCTATATAAAAAAGGCGAATTATGAAGACATTTAAAATTGTTTCGATTGGCCACCCAGTCCTGCGTCAAAAAATAAAAAACGTAACTCCAGCTCAGCGAAAAACAAAAAACTTTCAGAAATTTTTAAAAGACATGGTGAGATGGATGCGCCAGGCTCACGGGGTAGGTTTGGCGGCAAACCAGGTAGGTGCCGATAAACGGGCTTTAGTAATGGAATGCGCCGGCAACAAACGCTATCCCCGGGTAGCTTCGGTACCACTACAGACTTATCTGAACGCCCGAATCGTAAAATATTCCAAAAAACTTGAAAAAGGCTGGGAAGGCTGTTTAAGTATTCCTGGTTATCGGGGCATTGTTCCCCGCTCTCAATCGGTGACGTTCGAGGCTCTGACGCCTGACGGGAAAAAAATCCGAAAAACCGTTTATGGATTTGAGGCTCGTATCATTCAGCACGAAGTGGACCATTTGAATGGTTTATTTTATGTGGATCAAATGCCGAATTTAAGAAGCTGGACCCATTTGGACGAGTTTAATAAACATTTCAAAACTAAAATTAAAGACCGCAAAAAATAATTTCAATTATCTGACGCGAGGAATTTATGAAACTTTATTTAGCCCGGCATGGTCAGGCAGCTGCGCCCGAACCCGGCGCCTCCTCGGTCCTGACGGAACAGGGGAAAAGCGATTTAACGCTGGTAGGCCGGGAGCTGGCCTCCCGAAACCTGAACATCGAGCAAATCTGGCACAGCCCCAAAACCCGAACCCGCCAAACCGCTCAAATTTACGCTGAGATTTTAGGCATCAAATCTTTAAACTTAATTGAAAAAAAAGTACTCTCCATCGACGGGGACATTGACCTTCTGCACCACGAAATTAATGAGTCTTATGTTCAAAACCTCTTAGTCGTCAGCCACGAACCCCTTTTATACGATTTGTCATCTTATTTGGGGGTAAATTCAGAGGATTTATCCACTCTGGTTTTCCCCCCGTCGGGAGTGGTCGCTTTTGAAAAAGGACGCGATTGGAAATGGCTTTGGCTGTTAGAACCTTCTATTTTGAAATAGATATCTTTCCTTTAGAAATTAAAGACAAATAACAAAATCAGTTATAAACTCAATTCTCAAACCAAACCCTTGGAGGCGACTTTTTTATGGCGACCACAACTTTTGTCGTGAGCGGCACTCAATTTGAGGAATTGATGAAAGGCGTGGATGACGAAACGAGAAAAGCGATGGAGGATGGTATTCTTCTTTTCGCCAATGACGCCGATACTTCCGGCACAGCAGAAAAATACCGGTCGGATAAACTGAGAAACGTTTACAACGCCCTGGTCGATTTTTTAGTTTCCAATAAACTCAATGAACTAAATCCCAACCAGATTGTCTTTCTTTGCACCGGAGCCATTGGCGACAAAATAACCGTTCAAATGCCGCCCAACACAAAGGAAATTCAACTTTTACCGACCGAGTTTTTTTTAAGCCTCCTAAAATCATTTTCAGAAATAACCACTCCCTGCATTTATCCCATCTATACGGTCACGGATAAGTTCGTCGCGATCGCCAAGGGAGAACTTTTGCCTATGTCCCTCGGCGACGAACGAAAAGCGGCTTTGCGCAACTCGCCCCAGGATCAAAAACGCTTTAGAGAAGAACTCAAACGCAAAATTAGCCAATCCAAGGCCGAGATTTCCTCCGCGATCAACCAGATTGACATCTTCTTTCCCAAAGCGCTAAACGGCTTTAACGAAAACTCCGTTAAAAACGCCAAAACAACCATTGAAATGCTGAAAAAAGTTTCGACCTCCTGGGGCAAAGGAGATAACGCCACGCCTCAGGAAAAAGCCATTCTTCAGGCTTTTGAGGGAAAAGTCGGAGACGCGGGAAACGGAATGACCAAATGGCTGGAAGAAACCCAGGGTTACATCGGGAAGGTTTTAGAAAACAGCAGGATACTATCAGAAAAAAATACCGCGATGGTAAAAGCCACGAACGAAATACTCAAAATGGATAAAGCTGTTCCCGTAGCGGTCGTAGGCGGCCCGCTCTTTTCCAAAGACGCCGTTTCCAATATCAAAATCGACGTGGACAGCACCAACAGCGTCTCGGTACGCGCGGCGGACGCTCACCCTTTAAAAGTGACTTTCAGCGCTTCGCGCGTCATGGTTTCAAAGCAATTTATCGAAGGCGAGGTCTTCAAAGACCGCCTTTGCACTAAAGAAAACGTGACCGCCTCTTTGGAAAAAATACTGAAGATTCACACCAACCTCTTCCCTAAAGATTTCGAGGGGAAATATATTGTTCCCACGATTATGATTGAACCCTTGAGAAACTATGTGGACTTCTTTGATGACCGTTTCATTATGGCTCTCATTTCGGGTGACGCTCCCCGCCGCGGCCCTTTCATGACTTTCACTCCCGTGGATATTCAGGTGTTGAAACTTTGCGCGCTTTACTTAACCAAGGACAACATTTACGACTACCGTGGCGAGGTGAAAGTAGGAACCTTCATGGGCGACTACGTGGGAAAAGTTGAGAAAAATACCAAGGTCAAATGGACTGGAGCGGACAAAAAGTTCAGCATGGTTTCTACCCAGAGCATGGAAGACACCGCCAGCCGCGAGGACACCGTGGGTGATTACGTGGATTTCATGAGTGCTATCGCCAATGGGACCGCCCCGAATCCCAAGATCAGCAAACGCAAAATCAACATCATGCTCAAGTATATTCACTTTGACCAGGTGGAAAAAAACATCGCTTGTATTTTAAAATTGGTCGCTCAAACGGAACCGGGCGAAGCCAAAGACTCGATTCTTTCTTTCACCAAACATAATGATGTGGACGCCGCCAAGGAATTGATTCGCGCTTCACTAAAAGTGGATGTACAGACCGCGAAAATGTTCAACGAAAATCCGGACTTTGCTATCACAAGAGTGTTCGGCCGCGGCTAAGATTTTTTATACTGGAGTTTCTTATGAAAAAATTCGTGGCGGTTTCGGCCATCGGCGAGGACAGGCCGGGTATTGTGGCGGCTCTGACCAAAGTTTTTTTTGAGACCGGCTGCAATTTGGAAAATTCCAGCATGACCCAGCTGCGGGGCGATTTTGCCGTACTGCTTTTGATTTCCAT
>Ga0302140_10011441_pt1 | contig 10914 bp, 9 predicted proteins | sample I_Bog_E1_1_FD_202095 | JGI IMG/M metagenome (GOLD analysis project Ga0302140, IMG submission 202095) | Peat permafrost microbial communities from Stordalen Mire near Abisko, Sweden - I_Bog_E1_1 | ecosystem: Environmental > Terrestrial > Soil > Wetlands > Peat | place: Sweden: Abisko, Stordalen...
TAATAAACAAGGGGTTGATTATTCCAAGCCATTTTTGTTCAATGAAGGTACTTGATTTCAAATGCAAATATTAAAAGCTTTAGAGGCTCCAATGAAGCAAAGAAAAATGAAATGTCATACGAAAATAAGGAAAGAGAGATTGTTGAAAAATTTTCAAGCATAATTCAATTTTTTCAACAAGAGTTAATCAGAAAGGTTTAATTTTAGAGTTTTAAGCTTTATTGAATGCAATTATTATAGAATACCAAAATTGCCATTTTGGAAGATAAAATCGTCAAATATCAAGAATTATACGGAGAACTCAAATCGCCTTGATTTCACTCAAATTTTTCATACTCTTTAATTTTTGGTTTTAATTTTTTTTAGTTTTCTTTATTGTAATATTTTTTAAAAAATTTTAATTTCCTTAAAATCTCTTTATTTTTAATAATGAATTTTTTTTTAAGTCTAAATAAAGTATTAAAATAAAATTTTAAATTGTTTTTTAAAAAATTCTTCAAAAAAATCAAAATAATTATTAAATATTTTGAATTAATTCAATGTCTTTTGTTTTAAATTACATGGTTTTTTAAGTAATTTAAAAAATTCATTAGCTAATAACTAAGGTATTCATACTTGTTACATCACTATTCGTATTTGTGTTCAGCACCATTTGTGTGCATCCTATGAAATTTATGATATTTAATCATTATCAGCATAAGGAACTAAAGTGTTATTACCACTAATGAATTTTTTTTCCTCATCCTGAAGATTTTCACCACCGAACATCTCCTCAATTTCTTCAGGAGATTTTCCTTTTGTTTCCTTCACAAAGATAAAGATATAAAACAAACCGGCAACACAACATCCCAAAAATATTAAAAATGTTCCTTGAATGTGAATCGCATGTTTAACCAATGGGAAAAATAGTCCAATAATTCCAACTCCAACCCAATTCGCCAAAACTGAAAGGCTAACTCCCTTTTCAGGAAGTATTTCAGGTAAATAGAGCCATACAATTGGACCCAATGAAATACCAAAGCTGAACATATAGACCAAGATGATGTATTTTGAAGGGTTGCTGAGGTCTAAAAAACCAAAGATAGCGAGTATAAGCAAAGTAATGATACAAAAAACTTCGCCTAGGAGAAGAATTGATTTCCTGCCAAATTTGTCAATAAACTTGCCAGAAAGCCAAGAAGAAAAAATCAGGATGCAACCGATTAAAATGGTAAATATTTTGGCCATTTTATCATCGAATGGGTCGATATTATCAGGGTCGCTATTCTCTCCTTTGAGAATCTTATTTGAGTAGAAAACTATTGCATTACACCCTGACAATTGTTGAATGAAGCCTAAAACAATACCGACTGCAACTCTTTTTCTATACTTTGGTCCAAACAACTCTCCATAAGAAACGTCTTTGCAATTGTTCATCCTTGTTTTGATATCTTTATAAATATGTTCGGAGTGTTCTGCTGAGTAAATTTTTTCAATGATTTTTTTTGCTTCCTCATCTTTTCCATTTGAAATCAAATAAGATGGAGTGTCAAATCTAAATATGAAGAGCAAGCATATCATTCTCAACGCAGCAGTGAGAATTGGGAAGGCAAACATGAATCTCCACCACCATTCGTCATCGGGATGGGCTTTGATGGTAGCAGTCTTGGACACATTAAGACCCATGAGAAAAGAAACAAGGATCCCCACATTTACTGTCAATTGAGTCATTGAACCCATTGTTCCTGCGATTGAAATTGGGCTCATCTCATTGATGTATAGAGGCACGATGGCAGAATTTATACCAACTGCCACCCCAGAAATCAGTCGACCCAAAAGTAAAGGAGCATTGCCTTTGAAAATCCAGATCACACAACCAATGATTCCTATGATATCTGCCAAGATAAAACTCTTCCTTCTCCCTTGTTTGGTAACAAGAAACCCACTGAGAAAAGCTCCAATGATAGCCCCAATTGGCACAAATCCTATTAAACAACGAAAAAATTCAAAATAAAACTATACTCAAAGAATACCTGTGACTAATCCATCATATAATACCTTATTGTCACCCCAATCATTGACGATTTCCATACATTCTTGAGTAGGATTGAAAACACCAATCATGTAACCAAAAAAAAATGTCCCCAGACATGCGTTAGCAACTATTAGCAAAACATAAAAGGAAGATTTGTGCTTTTTAATATCCATCATGTTACCTCGTAAAATTACAGATTAAACAATAAATTATTTTATCATGATAAGTCTCTGTTGTTTTTAGAGAGGAAGTACTTCAGAACTCCAGTATTAATTAATATATTTAATAGGTATTGATACCCTTGAATTCAAAGTATTGTTTTCTTAAATTAAATTTTAAAAAAAAAAATAAACATTTTGAAATTGTTATTTTTTATAAATAAAATTAATTAATTTTTTGCATTTGAAGTTAAATTTTTTTAATTTTTTTTTTTTTTACTCATTATTATTTTGGACCTGAACTTTCTAAAATGAGAAGAAAAAAAATTTAGTCAAAAAATAAAATATTTCAAAATATATTTTGAATTTTATTTAAAACTAAATTTTTTTAAAAAAAGAGACTATATGCAATCTATGATATTTATTAATGTTATATGTGATCAGCATTAATTAAAAAGGAGCTGAAGTGTTTCCACTAATTAAATTTTTCTCCTCATCCTTAAGATTTTCATTACCGAACATCTCCTCAATTTCTTCAGGAGATTTTCCTTTTGTTTCCTTCACAAAGATAAACATATAAAACAAAGCAGCAACGCAGCATCCCAAAAATATTAAGAATGTTCCTTGAATGTTAATCGCATTTTTAACCATTGGGAAAAATAGTCCAATAATTCCACATCCAACCCAATTCGCCAAAGCTGCGAGGCTAACTCCCTTTTCAGGAAGTATTTCAGGCAAATAAAGCCATACAATTGGACCCAATGAAATACCAAAGCTGAACATATAGACCAAGATGATATATTTTGAAGGGTTGCTGAGGTCTAAAAAACCAAAGATTGCGAGGATAAGCAAAGTAATGATACATAAAACTTCTCCTAGGAGAAGAATTGATTTCCTGCCAAATTTGTCAATAAACTTGCCAGAAAGCCAAGAAGCAAAAATTAGGATGCAACCGATTAAAATGGTAAATATTTTGGCCATTTTATCATCGAATGGGTCGATATTATCAGGGTCGCTATTATCTCCTTTGAGAATCTTATCTGAGTAAAACAGAACAGCATTAACCCCTGAAAACTGTTGAATTAAACTTAAAAGAATACCCATTCCCACTCTCTTTTTATACTTTGGTCCAAACAACTCTCCATAAGAGACGTCTTTGCAATTATTCATCCTTGTTTTGACATCTTTATAAATTTGTTCTGAGTGTTCGGAGAAGTAAATCTTATCAATGATTTTTTTTGCTTCCTCATCTTTTCCATTTGAAATCAAATAAGATGGAGTCTCAAATTTAAATATGAAGAGCAAACATATCATTCTCAACGCGGCAGTAAGAATTGGGAAGGCAAACATGAATCTCCACCACCATTCGTCATCGGGATGGGCTTTGATGGTAGCAGTCTTGGACACATTAAGACCAAGGAGAAAAGAAACAAGGATCCCCACATTTACTGTCAATTGAGTCATTGAACCCATTGTTCCTGCGATTGACTGTGGGCTGATCTCATTGATGTATAGAGGTACAATGGCAGAATTTATACCAACTGCCACCCCAGAAATAAGTCGACCCAAAAGTAAAGGAGCATTGCCTTTGAAAATCCAGATCACACAACCAACGATTCCTATGATATCTGCCAAGATAAAACTCTTCCTCCTGCCTTGCTTTGTAGCAAGAAAACCACCGAGAAAAGCTCCAATGATAGCCCCGATTGGCATAAATCCTATAAAAAAGAGAACAGTTATATAAAGTTTTTAAGAAATAAAATACCTGTGACTAATCCATCATATAAGGCCTTATTGTCACCCCATTCATTGACGGTTTCCATGCATTCTTGAGTCGGATTGAAAACACCGATCATATAACCAAAGAAAAATGTCCCCAGAGAAGCGTTAGCAACTACTAGAAAGACATAGAAGGACGATTTATGCTTTTGAATATCCATGGCGTTGACAAATAAAAAATAGAAAAATAAATTATTATTAACGATGGGGTCTTTCTTTTTATAGACGAGTACTTCAAAGCTGAATTAATAATACGTCGTTTATAATAACTCAAATGTTATTATATTTAATATGTATTGCCCCATTCATAAAATAAATTTAATTAAGAATCTTGTTTCTTTTTCATGATTTCAGATTTTATTAAAAAAAAATTTTATTTAAAAAATAAAAAGATAATTTTTATTTTTTTTATTTTTCAAAATTGTATAAATACGAGAAGGCTGAATATTAAAAGACCAAAGTTGCTTCTGAAATGTCAAAAAAATAAATTTTTTTCTAGTCATTTTTTTTTATATCTATAAAACAAAACAAATAAAAAATACCAAACGGAATGACTTTAAAGCTTAATGCAACGAATATACTTTATTATCCAAGCGATTCAACATAATCTTATTATTATCATCCAACTCCGCCAAACATTTAAGCATTTGTTCTTTATTCTGGATTTCTGCTTCCTTCTTTTCAGAAATATACTTCCACAGCTCATCCACTGTTATCTGCGTTTTCTTCTTTTCCGAGAAAAAACCACTCAATATCCTAAAAACATATTTAATTTGCGATTCTTGCACTTCAACAGATGCTAGAACATTTTCTTCTATAATTTTGATAATATCTTCGTTTTCATCTAAATGGATTTCCTTCATTTCGCGCTTCAATTGTTTGGAACCAGATCCCTCATCTTTCTTTTGTTTCTTACCAGAAATTGACAATTTTTGAATTTCCTTCTCATAGAAATCTTCTTCCTTTTTCTTAGGAGTTATGTTTCCTCTCAAAGAATAACCTCCTTTGTAATTTGAAGGCTTTTCGGTTTCGTTGATCATTTGGTCTTCTTCATTGATTTTAGTTTGGAAATTGAGTTCCTCTTCAGGATCCATTAATTCATTAAATAAGGCATATTTGAGCAGATTCAAGGCTACGAAACAGTCAGTTTTCTCCACCTTTTTGCTCAATCTCAGTTTCGCATGAGCTGAGGCCAATCTGATCAAAGTTTCAAGGGTTCTAATAGTAATTGACAGATTTTTCACCCCACTGGTGTTGCTAGTGTCCATATCTTTTTGTCTCAATTTGTTCCAGGCATCGGCTATATATTCAATGGAATTGTCTTCCAACACAGGACTGTATGATTTTTTGGCATAATAAATGTATTTCTTCAGAAATCCTTGAGAAACCAACTCCTTTTGATTGGTGCTATGCAACACATGATTAAACTTCTCAAAGACTTTGACATTCTTATCATCGATATGTTCTGGTTCAATCACATAATTGTCTTCATTCATGTTGCCCAAGCCCATGCTTTCACCACTTTGATTTGGAGCCATATATCTATGGTTTTTAGTGACTCGCTCAGCAACTTTTCTATCATGCATCGAACTCTTTTCATCCAAAACAACATACAACAAGTCAAATCTGCTTAACAGAGAGTCTGGCAATCCAATGTTCTTGGTTGGAGGAAGATCCTTTTGATATTCTCCATAAATAGGATTCGCAGCTGCAATAACTGAACATCTGGCATTAAGACTTGTATGAATTCCAGCCTTTGCAATAGTCACAGTCTGTTGCTCCATCACTTCATGGATTGCCACTCTGTCAACCTCACTCATTTTATCGAACTCATCAATGCAAACAATCCCACGATCAGCAAGAACCATGGCTCCAGCCTCTAAATGCTTCTCACCAGTCTCTTTTTCAAAGGCAACGGCTGCTGTTAGACCAACACCTGATGAACCACGACCAGTTGTGTTAATGGCTAAAGGAGCAATGTTGAGTATATGACGCAACATTTGTGATTTGGCAGTTGAAGGATCTCCGATTATTAAAATGTTGATGTCTCCTCTAAGATGAGTGTTGTTTTCTAAAGTTTTCTCAACTCCTCCCAAAAGCATGAGTAAGATTCCCTTTTTAATGAACTCATGGCCTTGGATAGAAGGAGCAATTGACTTGCTCAACAGATCAAAAATATCTGCTCTTTCTGCCATTTTCCTCATGTTCTTGATATCCTCACCTGAAATATTTGGAACATTGAGCTCTGTAGATAAAGCACTGATGCTTGTTGCCACAAGGACTACTTTAAAATATCCGTTTTGAGATGTCGTATGATTGGCCACAGCTTTGTAAACTCCAATGACTTGAACTCGATCTCCAGGCTTCACTTTGTCAGCTAAATCATCTTCAAGAACCACTTCAACGGATCTTGGTAACAACCCAGTTGGCGCACATTCCGGCATTTCTTGAATCACAAGGTTTTGGAAGTCTTTGAACACACATGATCCAAAATCACAAGTCAATGGATTTCCTTCTTGATCCTTCAAAGGAAAAGCATTGGTCAGACCGTAGTTTTTCTCTGCACCGAGCTCATAATCATCATTGTACTCCTTGCCTGTCATCTTTTGTGTTTTCTCACAATGATGCACTGATTTCACCAATTTAGGTCTGACCAAAGAAACTCTGGTGACAATACCTTGCACTCCGACTAAATTATGCACCAGGGCAGATGATAATCCTCTTGGAGTGACCAGATTTCGGCCCAAATTACCCTCGAAAGCAACTCTATATCTTGTTTCTTTTTGGGTCATGAGTCTTTTTTTCTCAGACCCTCCTAATCGTTCATCTATTGCTGCCTTCAAAGCATTTTCAATGATTTTGATGGCTTTGGTAGGAGTTTGGATGATGCTTTGGCACAGGTTTGAGTCCAATTTACGGAGTTCATCTAAATTTACAGGGAAACGAGATTGATTGTTGCCAATCATATTTTCGATTTTGAGGTTGTTTTCCGTCGTTGAAAGGAAGTGGGTCAACATACGCGAATAGGAGTCCCATTGGATTGCTGGGTCTGCGTTTTGAAAGTCCATTTGGAAATTTTGGAGGGAAGAGAAAATATGTGTTATTGTGTTTTAATGATTTTCAAAAAATTGGCCGGGTCTTTAAATAGGAAAAAATTGGCGGGGAATGGGGCATTAGTTAGATATTTTCGAGCTTTTTTATTTTTATAAAAAAAAATTTTAATTTGGTTTTTGTATTAAAAAAAAAAAAATTTGAAATTCAAAAATTTGAATTTTATGGTACTACAAAATATATAATAAAACATAAGCATAAAAAACAATAAAAATAGCAGTCTACCTTGCAAATTTCCTTTTATTTCAGAAATTTCCCTTGTTTCCCATTCTTCAAAATAAAATTTTTCTTCGACGGCTTCGTGGATCCATTTACTACTTTGTCAATATTTTCTTTATTTGTGATACATTTATTTCGAGGCATTGTGTTTTTATCAATTAATCGAATAGAGGTCGATCTTTTCTTCTGAATGAATTTTTTAGTTTGGCACACAAAACATAAGCAAAAAAAGTTATGATCCTCTATGTTTTTTTGGGACCTAATATTATTTTTCTCAATTTTTCTAATAGGTTCCGTTTTTGGAATTATGTCTTCAGACCCCAGAAATTCGAAATCAAACTCCTTTTTGAGGTTCCTTGCAATATTTTGTTGTTTTTGAAGGATTTGGGTTTTTAAAGTGAATTGATCTTGGAATGTGATATCAATGTATTTTTCGAAGTTATCGAAAAATTCGTTGACATCGAGATCATTTAAGGAAACTGGTTCCTTTTCATAGGAACAAAGACTCATTATTAAATCACTTGATTCATTTTAAAAAAATTATGAAATAACAGAATTTTTTTAATTAATATTCTCAAATAATTTTTTTGAATTTGGTCTTAAAATGATATTTTCTGTTTTTTTTTAAACAATAATATTTTTTCTATTCCTCTTCAAATGTCTTTCCAAATGTAATAATGCAAAAATCTTCAAAATTCACAAAACCATCCTCATCTCGATCTGCTTTCCTAATCATCTTCTTCAACTCATCATCAGTCATTTCCTGTCCTAATTCATCAGCGATTTTTTTCAAATCCTGCTTCGAAATCTTGCCCTTGTTCCCAATGTCAAAAATTTTAAAGATTTTCAACAATTCTCTTCGATTTGGCTTAAACTCCGTCCTTAATACTGCCAACTTCAAAAATTCACCAAAATCTATCACCCCACTATTATCACGATCCAATTCAGACAAAATATGGTAAATCACTTTCTGGTTTGAACTCATACCCATTTCGGCAAAAGCATCTCCGAGTTCTTTGGGTGTGATTGTGCCACTGCCATCAACATCGAAAATATCAAAAGCTTTTTTGATCTCTATTATTTCCTCTCTACTTACATTAAATCGGGGGTCCATGTAAGGAGTCGGATCAAAAGCTTTCACTGGAGAAACAGAAGAGGTAACTTCATTTTTTACGGGTTTTGAAGCCTGAGCTTCTTTTCTTTTCATTATTTTTTATTTTAGTTTTGTGAAATAAAATGCTGTCAGGGATTCGAAATTTTGAAATATTTTTGGATTTTAAGAAAAATTATTGTTTTTGCAACAAAATTAAAAAAAATTATATATTTAATTCAAAATGATGGAAATTTCTTTAAACAAAAATGGAAATATTAAAAAATTCGTGCCACTATATTTCCAACTTTATTATCATAAAATAAATAAATGCGTACCTAATGATGAATTAAAAAAATTCTTATATAGTAAATTATATATTATCAAATTCAAATTGCACTGTGGGCGCCTAGCCTTGAACGTACCAAAATATCTCTTCAATGAGGTCACCTGTTTCTTTAAATGAAAAGCAGACATTTGGTTTTTCTTGCTCATTACTTAATGTCAGAAATTTCATCGATCAATACAGGAGACACAACATGGGTTTTATCATCCTCTTGCTTAGTAATGATTATGACTCCAGGTCTTGGTTTTTTTTATGGTGGTTTGGTCAGCAACAAAAACTTGCTCTCGACAATTTCATATTGTTATATTTCTTTTGCAGTGATTACTTTAGTATGGTATTTGTTAGGTTTTTCTCTGGTATTTGGAACCTCTTCTCATTCAAATGGCTTTATTGGTGATACATCTTTGGCCGCTTTAGATTATAACTGGAAAGCCCCCAGTGCTTATTATGGGACGACAATACCATCAATGGTTTTTTTCTTCTTCCAACTGAAATTTGCAACAATAACTCCTGCTTTAATTGCAGGATCTGTAGCTGAAAGAATGAGACTTTCTCGATACCTCCTTTTTGTGATTATTTGGTCCTTGGTGATTTATTGTCCTGTCGGACATTGGGTATGGAACGTAAATGGTTGGGCTTGTCAATTGGGAGCAATTGATTTTGCTGGAGGCTTTGTGGTTCACATGAGCTCTGGATTTTCAGCTTTGGCCGCTGCTATCGTTTTAGGGAGAAGAAATAAACCAAATAAAGCTCCATGCAATGTTCCTTTGGTTATTTTAGGAACAACTTTATTATGGTTCGGTTGGTTTGGCTTCAATGGAGGGTCTGCTCTAAAGGCTAATGAGTTGAGTGCTTCGGCTTGCGTGGTGACTAATATGGCTGCGACCACAAGTGGACTCATGTGGTTAGTTGTTGACTATTTGCTCAGCAAAAAAGTATCTAGTGTTGGGTTTTGTACAGGAGCAGTTTGCGGCCTCGTTGCAATAACACCAGCAAGTGGATTTGTGACAGTTTGGGCATCTATTGTAATAGGTATGTTCTCTGGATTACTGCCCAATCTTTTCTGCAGATTCAAGATCAAATATGATCTTTTTGATGATGCTTTGGATGTATTTGGTTGCCATGGAATTGCAGGATTAGTTGGTTCTATCTTAACGGGATTTTTCGCTTCGAACGATGTCAACGATGCAGGCCCCAATGGCGCAGTTTATGGAAATGGCTCTTTGCTATGGAAACAAATTGTTGTTTCTTTAGTCGTTGGGATTTGGTCATTTGGTATGAGCTTTTTAATTTTGACGCTCATGAAAATTACTATTGGACTAAGAGTTAACGAAGAAGAGGAAAAATTGGGAATTGACCGAGTTACATTCGGAGAAGAAGCGGTTAATTTCTCATTTTTTGATGAACTCCGCAAAGTAAAAACTGAAGTGGAACTTAAAGGAATTTTTTCTTATCCCAGCATGAAAACTGTTACTAATAACATTCATAATGATGGCCAATGCATATAATATAGACGAGCTTGTTCTTTAGTTAAAAGAAAAAAAAGAATTAATCTAAAATCTAATTATATATTTGAATTTTATGTTTTTAAACTATTTTCCTCTTCTTGATCCTTCCCCCCATTCATAAACATTTCCTCAATTTCTTCTTTGGATCTAAATCTTGTTTCCAACACGCAAAATTTTATAAAGACCAAACCAACAATAGTAATTATACAGAAAATCAAAAAACATCCTTCAATGTTAATTTTGTCAACAAAAATGGGAAACAACAATCCAATTAAAAAACAACTAAACCAATTGGCCATGATCGCAATTCCAACCCCCTTTTCCGGCAGAATTTCAGGCAAATACACAAAAACCACAGGACCCAATGATACTCCAAAACTTAAAATAAACAACAAAATCAAATATTTTGTTGGTTCCTCCAAACTCAACCAACAAAATAACATCAAAAGAAACAATGTCAAACTGCACATAAATTGCCCAAATAACAAAAGGGATCTTCTTCCATATTTATCCAAAAATTTACCAGATAAATAGGCTGTTATTATTAAAATCACTCCAATTAAGGTCGTAAATACTTTAGCGTAATAATCGTTTCCATTGCCACTATTCATAAAAATCTCATTGGAATAAAATATCACAGCGTTGATACCTGAAAATTGTTGGAAAACGCTTAACAGAAGCCCAACCAG
>Ga0302140_10011444_pt1 | contig 10912 bp, 13 predicted proteins | sample I_Bog_E1_1_FD_202095 | JGI IMG/M metagenome (GOLD analysis project Ga0302140, IMG submission 202095) | Peat permafrost microbial communities from Stordalen Mire near Abisko, Sweden - I_Bog_E1_1 | ecosystem: Environmental > Terrestrial > Soil > Wetlands > Peat | place: Sweden: Abisko, Stordalen...
TCCACAACAAACCTCTGGCTATATCGCGCCTCCAGAGACCGGCAAGATACTTTGAGTCGTCCTCGTCGTGGGCCAAGAGCGAAGAGACTGCGGCTGCAAGTCCGGAGATTGCTGGAAATTTATCGCCCGGAACCGTCAAATTACGGGAGGAATATCTCTCTATTGCCATCAACCAATCGTCAAGGATAGTAGGCGCCAAATGAACTGAGGATCGGAGCATCGAGGCGGTCACAGGAGGTACTTTCGCGTCACTCTCGTGCTTTTCTCGGTCGATGTCGAATAATCTCCACACTGCGAAAGTATCACCACCCCCGCAGAGAAATCGGGGCACAAGGGTTGGCGAATCCTCGTAGGCAATACACTTCCGACATTCCCAAAGAAGGCGCGATTTCGTGAAGTGAACAATTCTAGTTGACAGCTGATGTTCTTGGAACGCCCATCCTCGAGTACTTAGCCGGCCTGTCAAATTCAAGCTCCACTTGGCCAGATGATTGATTGGAGATGACTTTGGATTCAAAAGTGTCGGGATAAAAAGGCCATCAGTTCCATCTTCTGCATCAAGGGCTGATAGCATACAATATGCACGTGCGTATATCAAGCTCATCCGGGAACATTCAATCTCCCAGTCCGTGGTGTCCTGTTGAATGATGCAAAACGAGTCAACCCAAAGATACCTCACTCCAATCTATCTCGTGACCTCTATGGCGTTCTCAAAAGTCTTGCTAAGCCCAGTGATCTTATCTTGGTGTTGCGTAAAGGTAGCAGAAGTTGTCTTTGGGACTTTGCTTGGGTCACCCCAGCAATGTGATAAAGTGACATACCGGCAATCAGCAGCCTTTTCAAGGTCTGATGAGAGAACAAGGCGAGGGGTAGCGCCCGGTGCTATTCCGATATCGATCAGGCGCGTTGGAAGCTGGAATTTCGAGGCGAAATCGGGCACGCGAGCGCATGCGGGATGGAGCTTGCATTGCGATATCCACGACCGGATGAGGTCAAAGTTAGCCTCGCAGTCGGCTCGATCTTGAAGTGGACGTGTTGCTGCCATTTGTTGTCGGGAAGACGATGATTGAGGAGATGTTGAGGAAGACCTTGGGGTAAGTCTGGGTATATTTGCTTTTTGGGGGTATGAGGCTAAGTGTGTCGTTGCTAAAATAACCTGGCGGCTATACCTCCCTCTCAGCCTTACATATAACGTCCAACCAGAATCTGATACTAATTAGCTACCCAGTCCCAAATTCCTTCCCCTCATAGCCCTTTCTATCAACTATCCTTAACACCCATCCCCCTCAAACACACCCCAAAATCACTCACTGTCGCATTCCCCTCTACCTGCCTCAAACAACTCGTCAACAATGTCAACGCCCCCTCAACCTCCATCTTACCCTGAAACTCCCTCCAAACACGACTAATCTGCAAAACACTCTGTTTCGAACCTGGATACTTCAGCACCGCCCAAAGCCAAATATAGCCATAGAAAGCGAGCCAGGCACCCCAGTACATCAGCGCAAGCTTGAAGAGCGCGAAACGGATGTACTGGCCGCTTGGCTTTAACGAGATTTCTTTTTGCTGCGCTGCTAGGAATATGAAGGCTGCGATCTGTGTTCGTTAACATTTGATCCTGTGGAGTAGACTGATAGGAATGCAGATCGAGAGGGCAGGAGGAAGACGTACGAAGGCCGACATCACGAGCATACAAACAACGACGCAGTACCATGCCAACTTCGTGAAATACAGGGGGTCGAGGCCTGATGTTTCGAGGTAGCTTGGGACGATTGCGCTCCCGAAGATGGAGAGGATTATGAATGCGACGTAGCCTGTCTCGCGCCAGGTCATTGGCGGTGAGGGCTCCTCCTCCTCGCTCGGTGGTGTGGACGGGAGTTGTGCTTCTGGGTCTGCATCGTTCTCTATTGTTGAGATGGTAGGTGAGTTGGGAATAAGTGTTGTTGTTGAGTCGGAAGTTGAGAGCAAGGGTGAAAGCTCGTTGATGCAGGCTACGTCTTGGATCTTGTGAGCGTCTTCGGCGCCTTCATTTGCGAGACTCAACCGCTCATCGGCGGGAAAATTGTGGTCCATGTTCACTATACCGCCAGATACTGCAACCTAGTCTTTGCGCACTTAAGGCAGTGCTTTGGAGGTAGTTGAGTTGTTTTGAAAATGAATTTATTGAGAACTTGCGATAATGAAGGCAGCAAATTCTCAAAATAAAAATAAGGCGGGGTAATAAATCCCGATCACGAGCCTTAAGTAGGCTGATATTGCGTCACATCATGCTGTGTAACCCGATCCGTTGATAAAGTCATCGATATCGTGAAAAGAGCCTTCGCTTATTCTAGAACACTTCACGAGTTCAAAGCGAACACTTTCTTGATTTCCTATTAGGGAGGACCATTTAACAAGCAAGATATTAAAAGGTAGACCAAAGCCTCCTGCCTTCCTGTGGCTTCGATGTGAGAGCCCAGGTTACCTAAATGCGCTATAGCAGGTGACCATTCCTCTCTCTCCTTACGGTATAATACACTTCATTTTGAATCATACTTTGCTTTTGGTTTTAACATTTCCTTTTCCTCACTTCAACTCGTCCTGGCGGCCCTTACAGTAGTTCAGATACTCAAAAATTCGTTGGTACTACCTTACATTTGGAATGTTGCTGATGAAAACAACCAAGACTGCACAATAGCTGTAGCGACGTTCAAATACAGTGGTCACTACGGTTAGGAAGACTTACCCTGCAGCAGCACCAAAAATCTCATGGCGCTTTGCTTGAGTGAACATTGAGAGTACTGCTGAAAAAACGAGTGTAAATATGAGGAGTACCCCAATACTGGCTGTATACGTCACATCCAGATTATTGAGCACAGTAAATCTGTACAGAATGAAGACGGGAAGTATTAGCAAGCAAAGTAAGACCAGTGTCAAGATGCCCGTGATAAAGTAGTCCTTCCGGCTTTTGCTGTAATAATGAAGATTCGGATCCTTTGTTTTCTGTCGATCAGCTTTCGTGCAGAATATCCGCTGTGGTTCAAATCAGCCTTGTTGAGTGCACTCGTAAGATTGCAGTTACCTGGAGGAGAGAACAGTGGAATAATTGAAGCATCTTCTCGGTGAAGGCATCTAACATCGCCATCTCTCGTCCATCTCTTAAGGTAATGAGATCTTCTTGCCGATATATGAAACCGCATTCCTCGTCAATCAAAGGCGTTTTGTCGAACATGTATGTTTCGACACTCTTGTAATCCCTCGCTGCCGGCTTGTTGAGTGCGACCATCTGTTGAGCCTTCAAAATCCAGTCATCTCTTTGATGTTAGATATTGATTTAAATTGCTACGCTGTATTGACTAACCGTATTTATTGAGCTTGTGCTCAATCTCATCCAGTATCATCGTTCGCGTTCGCATTCCTTTGGGATATTTGCGATCAGCAGCTTGATCCAGATCCCTTGACATGAGCAGTCGTCGCTGCTGCTCTGTGCCATTGGCGTCCTCTTCATCGTAATCATCTAGTTCGGCCTCGAGCTTTCGCAACTCGTCTTGTTTCCTCAAAAGCATGCGAGAGTGCAGATATCCGAATCGGCGATATACCATGAAATTCTCATCACTATCTAGAAAAGTGCTAAGAGAATGATATCCTCGATATTTGTCGTCCACTATTAACAGAACTGGGTATTAAAAACTGCTTCTGGAACCCTGAATCTGTTTTTCGGTCATACTTACATATGCGGATATTGGGTTCCCTTTTCAGGTTCTTCGAGGCTACTTTCCACGGTCGCCACTCTAGAATTTTCCTCAATGAGGAGAGCTGGCGGGATGAGACTCTCGTCACTAGAGAGCAATTGGTCGAACCACTTATGGAATTGCTTTGAGCTGAATTTCCTTTTTCCAGGTCGGTGGTTTGAGATGTTGGTGAGTCCATCGTCGAGGTTTCGATGCCCTGAAAATTTGATTCAATTGGAATTTCACTGCTGATATACTTGCAGCGGAAGTTGAGACTGTACCAAACGAGGCTGGTGAGCTCACAGCGGGAATGCATGAGTTGGCATAGGGCATCTGCAGTCTTCAGCCCAGCCAATGAATTGGCATGTACTACGCCCGAGGGAGACAAAAACTACTCGGTGTCTGCAGCCAACACTCTTTCAGGCTCAATTGCCGGGCTGCTGCAGCTGTTCTAAGAAGAACAGCATTTAGACTGGCACAATGTAAGGCTTCAGTGAAAGTAGGTCTCGGAACGCAGAAGCACAGCCTCCTTTTGTGTAACCCAAAGTTCTTTTTCTAAGGCGTCCCATCATTAGTAACTAGGCTGGGTCGAGCTTGTCCTGGGCCATCCACTCCCCACCGTTGTGCAGTACACCCTCTCTCCCTTTCACCTGGTACACATAGTTACCAGTCATCTCGTCCTTCTTCCTGGAAAGAATCTCAACCTCAAAAGAGCCTCGTCTCCCGAGCTTGAGCCACACCGCATTTCCTTGATCAAATTTCGGAATTGACTGGTTCATTATCGTTAGCTTTCGGCTTCAATGAATTCTATCATCGGTTCTTACCTCCGGTGGGTTATTGGATGCTACGTAGCCCGATCTATCATCTAGGGTCTTAGAACTCTGGACTACATGATCAGCGAGGCTACAAAACTTTGATGAACAGGCTATCATGCCTCACCGCCAAGTGGCTTGTCTTCTTGCACCATGTCAGGCGTTTTTGAATCAATTGAAACCTGTTTCGGGAAGTTCAAGAGTTCGAGTTTGATGATTGCGCCTAGGAGAAATTCTGCCTCGGGAGGAAGCCTGGGGACCGCCCAGAACTCTGCTTTTCAAATCAACTGCCACTGGTTTTGAGGCTCATGCTTGCCTTTTTGTATGCCTTGGGGGGTTGATTGGCTAACGGAAAGAAACATTCTTGACTAATTGGCTAGCTGCAAGCTTGAACGCGCCATCGAAGATACCAGCGAATCACTTGCTTAGATAAGACTTTTTGCGTAACACACCATGATGCTGGATGCCTGGCACATGCATCGAGACCAGGCTTTGTTTTTGCTTCTGTATCGCTCGTTCCCTGCCTTGATGGTTCTCGCTTACAGGCGGTGGGCTTTCACAGCCGCAAGCGACGCGCCGCAAGCCATGCACCTTTCCGACAGGTTGGTCTTAAAGGTTTTGTTCGCCCCATTCTTGGGCGTCTGGCCAGTTGATTCTTTGGATACAGTTACATTGCTCGTCGTTGGCCAGTACCCCTGGATTTACCCACATCATGGCAAACGCACGGAAAGAGAATTCCCGGGGTAGTTCGGATCACAGCTTGCCCAATCAAGGGGGAAGCGTGCAAACGAGAAACTACCAAGATGAGGCGGCATCCAATGAGTCAAAGCTGAAGGCTTTATGGGATGAGCATATGGGAACTGTGGAAAAGGAAACGATATTCTACCGCAAGGCTGTTGTGCTTCTGCTGTCGTGGCACCCAGATGTCGACGATCTACACACCGAAGAAGAAGTGAGGCTCTGAGCTTGTAATTCTCACATCTTGGCTAATACCAATAGGTAACGGAGCTTGACGATGTGTTTCGAGATACATTCCACTATGAGACCGTGAGGAAGGTCTTGACGCAAGGCTCTGGACCTACGGCTCAGAGCCAAGCCAACAAGTACCTGTCGGATTTTGTCTTTGACCATGACGACACGAACACGTTGTTGATTGTATACTATGCTGGGCATGGGAGGCCAGGGGAGTCAACTGGCGGGTTGAAATTGGCAAGGTATAGTTCCAAGCCAAATGTTTGATAAGTAACAATTCTAATGCTCAATAGGAGGCGATCTTTGATCGAGGAAGACGATTTGCATGAAGTCATCTGGAATTCTGCAGAGCACAATATCAGATCAACGAAGAGCGACGTCCTAGTCATCTTCGATTGCTGTCATGCTGGGGAGCTAGAGAAAAATGTTCGATCGGGGTTCACTCGCAGAGCATTCGAATACCTCGCTGCCACCTCTGCCAAATCTACCACAAGGAAACCTGGGAAGCATTCCTTCACCAAGGCGCTCATATGGTCTCTTCAAAACCTCGTCGAAACAGAGAAAAGTTTCACCACTCAGGAACTTCTCACAAAAGTCCTCCACGCGCCTGATTTCCCAGAGGATCAATCCCCCAGACTCTCAGAGCGCGGTTCCGCATGTGTACGCAGGATTGTGCTTGCACCTCTAAACAGAGACGTTGCTCCCGAAACGGCAGAGCTGAGGCTGGAAGATGAGGAAGAAGGACCCAGGATGGATTTAAGTCTCCGTTTCGTCTTCAACAGGAGTATAAGCAAGCAAATGGTCAAGAATCTTGCCCTCGAGTTGCGTCGAGTCGTAAGCGGAGACGATTTCAAGGCAAGAACTGTATTGTGGGAAGGTATCAACTCCCTAGACTATGCCACGCGATTCTACGCGCAAAAATGGCTCAGACATACGAGGGAAAAGAGCAATGGCTCCACTCCGACCGACGAACCACCGTCTCTCGACCCTTCCGGTGCTGCATCATCCTCGAGTGGAAGCAGGATACCTACGCCGAACCAAGAGGACGCCACGGTAGAAGTTGAGATTGGACAAGACAAGGGGCTTAATCCAGTGAAATCGCTGTCGGATTCTAACGCCGACGCGTTGTCTGATGTTCGAAAGATAACGCATACAAACGCAAGTCTGACTATTCCAAATAAGAAACGGAAAAGAGTATCACTTCAGGAGGATGGCACTGAAGTAGAAGCGGAGAATAATCCCCCACCACAGAAAACATCGAGAAGAGAAGGAAGAAGAGCTCGAAATCGGCCATCGACATGACCATCTGTGGTAGTTTTGACAGTAAAGAGTTTGCTTCTAAATACAGATATAGAAGTTACGTAACGCAGGATAATGCAGAAGATAATTTGGCTTACCTTTTCACGTGACATTCATCAAGAGGCAGATCTAGAGTTGATTCTGCTTTCCGCAGACTTACAAGACTTGCTTTTGTTTTACTGGATGTTTTATACAATCATCGCTCTGTGGAGCGGATCGATGAAAGTACTCCGTCCCTAGCTACCCGAACATCAGTCAGTCAAACGCATCTACTGTAAACCAAAGGAAGTATATCACTTGCGGGACTTTCACTACTGATTCATCATTGATCATTACTATTCCAAGTGTCAATTTGGGGCTATCAAGAGTACAATATCATTTTCCTACCTCTAACGCCCATTACCATGCAACGCCATCCCGATGTCTTTCCTGACCGTCAATTTTGTTTTTGCAGATTGACCGGCAACTAGGTGATATCCAGCTGATTTCACACAGCTCACTCATCCCTGCCACTTGAACCTACTCTCCCGAAACATACTAACCATACCCGTGGGCAACAATCCCTTCTCAACCACATTCAGTCCTCCAAAGCGAGCAATCATATCCGGCGCATAAAGCTGGATGATCCATCGCTGGTACGAACTCATGCGATCCCAATTGGCCTTTGCCACGCCAGAAGGACGACCAGTGTAACCACCTCTGCCTCCACGGCCACGACCTCGACCAGCGAAACCTGGAGGAGAACGACCAAAGTCTGGCAGAGCTGCAGTCTCAAGAACACTGGCTACGTCGGAGGTGAGAGTTACTTCATCCTCGGCTGGCTCCTGGGTCAAGTTTTCGTAGGCACCTTTGAGCTCGAATGACGTCTGCTCGCGATAGCGAGTGTATTCCTCGAAGTTCATGAAGGGTTCGTTATCAAGGGCGGCTCTCTCGGCGAAAGACAAGTCAGTGGGGGGCCGAATTCCACGACGGCTGTTTGGGTCTTCGTGAATGGCCTTTAGACGACGATACGTAACCTCCTCGTCGATGAAGAACTTGTCCATGCGTGAGTCAGGGATCTTGGTGATCTTGTCTCGGATAAGATACAGGTTGACAAATGGACTCTTGAGATCGAGACCACCCATGGAGGTAGGGAAGTACAGATAGCCTTCAGGAATGTCCTTCACTCCAAACCGGTCGCTGAGCATTCGTTTGAGGGTAGATGTCACACTACCGCCAGTGGAAGCAAACAGCTTGGTTTGGATGCGCTTGAAAGTATCAAGCATCATATCAACGTGTGCCAGTCCGAAGCAATTAGCGGGCTTGCCAAAGTTGTTGGTGAAGAAGCGAGCACCGTAAATGTTCCAAGCGTGGATCCAGTCAAACACAGATTTGCAAGCCTCGAGTTGTCGACGAAGCTCTTCGATGTGAGTATCAACCATGCTCTGGTCAATGAGGAATCTCCCGGTTGCCGCGTCCAACTTCAGGAATCCCCACCGAATATCACCTTTGGGAAGGGTTGATGGTACAGGAACCAGCTCTCCTGGCTTCCGGCTGATTTTGACGCTTCCAGTCTTCCCATTGTTGAACTCGAGGCCAGTTAATTTAGCAAACTCGTTCATAACAGCCCAGCCCTTGACGCAGGTCTTCTCGGCACCCCAGAAATAAATGTCATCGTGTAGTCTATACATTAAAGCTCCACTGGTGCGTTGATTGAACGAGAAGTCGAGGCAAAAGAGAACTGTCTCGCCTAGCATATCGCTCATGGGACCGCTAATGGGGGTGCCTCGCTTTCGGATTTGCACGGGGGCGTTAGGACCATCTTGGACGAACTTCATCGGCGCCTCTAAAACACGGCGGAAGAAATCAACCCATCGATCTGAGACGCCCAGGTAACTCAACACGGCAAACATCGTGGAATGCGGCAAAGATGGGCCGAACCATTGAAAGTCTGTTCTGACAACAGTGATCTCCTCGCCAAGTCGGGTCTTCATGATGATCTCGGTGGCGAGAGTGTGCAACAACGTCTGCGTGATTTGCTGACCACTCTTTCGAGTATCGTTCATATCCTCAGAGTCATCATCATAACCTCCGCGCTTCTCATCGACTTCCTCTGCCAATTGTTCCAGGAAGATTTCGTCGAGGAAGTGCTGCGCGCGGACAGTTTCGACACCATGTCCGTTGCTTCCGAGGAAATACTCTCGTCGCTTTCGATCTGCGATAGGAACAGGCCTCGAAGATGGAATCCACACTCCAGCAGTCTTCATGAATGTCGTCAAGACTTCCTTGAAATGAACTGACCACTTGACGCCGATGTACCTCAAGAGAACAGTCTGAAGAAGATCTTCATCGTGATAGAAGCGATAACGGCCATTGAGTTGGCGTCGCTGCTCGACTGGAGTTCCATTGCTGTCCCACTTCCATTTCTCCAGAGAGGAAATGCGCATGTTGAGAACGTCAGCAACTTCCGCAAGGACGACCTTGTTGTTGAGAAAGTCCTTCAAAACCTTTGTCTTCTCATCGCTGATTAGATCACTCCGAAGAAGGCCTTGAATGACCCATGTCAAAGTTTCGTCATTGAAATGGGTTGTAGTTGCCAGCTCCTTTTCAAATGACTTCGTAGCTTCTCGCACGGTCGCAAAGGCGGCTTGAATATCCTTGCTCGACTTGAACAACGATTCAAGATATGAGTGGAGTGCGGCCGTATCAGTCTCGCGAGCAGTGAAAACGTAGTCCTCCCATTTTACACGCTGATCATGCATCTCTTTTCGTCCAACTTCTTCGAAGTTTCCATTATCGTCCGAAGCGGTATCGGTACTGGAAGAAACCGAGAGCCATTCGTTGACCAGATGACCATACAACGTGGCATACTCATATTTCAGCGAATGAATGTCCAGTTCGTTTTCAAGCTTGATCTGCCAATCCTTCTGAAGCTTTTCAGACACGGAAGGATCGCAAAGAGCTTGTGCGATGAACTGCTTGACATTCTTGAGTGAGAAGATGGGGCTGTCCTTCAGCTTGCCCATGGATGAGAGGCTTTCGATCCGGTCAAGAAGGATGCAAACCTTCTCACGGAGCTCGGGTTCAGCTTCGACTTCTTTCAAGAGCTGAGCCTTCTCAGCTTCGTATGTAGATCGCTGACTAGAGATCTCGTCGAGCTTGATAGCGGTGATCGAGGACAGGGTTTGAGAGAGGATGTCTGAGGACGCCATGACTACGAATGAGTGTGAAGGATAGGTATATGAGTGAGTGTAATTGCAGGTCGAGCCAATGTAGAGTCGTGGAAAGCAACAATGTCCGGGCTGGATTTCTATGGTGAAAGTTGAAGTGGAGTGCGATGAGATGGGGAATCTGCAGTTTAAGGAAAGGAAGGCAGCCATGATACTTATAGTTTCTGGTACTCCCGACAAACAAAGATCTTGAAAGGTGAACGAATACAGTATCCCGCGTGAGTCAGCCGGGAGGCTTCACGGCGGGTCAAAACTGGCGCCTAACTCCTTCCCGTTGACTCACAAGGCAAGAATAGCTCCAGAAGACGATACGGCAAGAGCCTCGCCAAGACTTCTTGATGGGTCAGTTATACATCAGGGTAAGAAAAGATTGGTTACAAACAGAATGGGATATGACGAGTAGTGCGGTGAGAGTCGGCAGGAGGAAGTCTGTCGTTGCCTCAAGCTTCTTTTAAGCGACACGCTAAGCTTTAGCGGACCTCGGGAAAAACTACAAAGTTCGCTTTAGCAGCCGTCCACTAATTCTACAGGCCTTTAATCTCTAAATTATATCAATTTGTGCCTATGACCTAGGCTTTACCTAAGCCTAGCCACTTATCCGTCGCCGCCCCTCGCGCCCCCTCGCCGTCGCACCTATTCTTACCTTTAATAAGTGAGTAGAAGCTTTTTATTTTACGTCGAATATAAGTTTTATGTATATGCATATAGTTAGATAGTCATAGAAGGGCAAAATGAGGTTGTCGGGATATTGAGCCCGTGAAAGTTAGCAAGTAGCAAGTTCTCGTGATAATGCGGGGTAATCTAACCCCGTTCACGAGCCTTGTGCTTGGTGGTCCCAATCAGCCGACGTATATCTCTTGAGCTGCTGATATTACGTCACATTAGGTTGTGTAACCCCGCCCCTTTTACA
>Ga0302140_10011448_pt1 | contig 10910 bp, 9 predicted proteins | sample I_Bog_E1_1_FD_202095 | JGI IMG/M metagenome (GOLD analysis project Ga0302140, IMG submission 202095) | Peat permafrost microbial communities from Stordalen Mire near Abisko, Sweden - I_Bog_E1_1 | ecosystem: Environmental > Terrestrial > Soil > Wetlands > Peat | place: Sweden: Abisko, Stordalen...
TAATGCTTACCAGTGACGAAATAGAACTTATATATACATACAGGATCACCCAAAGAATCATCACCCACAGTTATATATAAGGTCTTGTTGACATCATCTTGCATCCATTTGGAATGAAGAGTTGAGACTGTGTCCTCGTTGGCCTGTCCTGTGGAGGACATAAAATAAGTCTTGAAAGTCCCTTGACCTGACATGTTGATGAAGATGTCCAAATTTGGACCAATCAAAGGGTTTGTTGCATTGATTGATACCAAATTTGTGTTGTTGGAGGCCCAAATTGTGTGGAAAAGCCCCAAGATCAAATGACATTGAAACAAGAATTTTAGCAGCATTTGCTTGTTTTTAAAATTTTTATTGCTTCTTTGAAATCTATTTTACAAGATTAGATAATTTTTCAGTTAAACTATTAAACAAGAAAAAAAGCAAAAAAGAAAAAAATATTAAATTTTATTCATTGCAAAATCAAATTATATTAGGCTTCAAGAGAAATCATCATTTTATGAAGAAAATAAATATTTCATTTCACTACTGTAAAAATTCTCCTTTCTAAAAATCCGCAATTTTACATTCCATGTCTATTTTAAAAAAATTAATTTTAACTTAAAAAGAACATTTTCTTAGCAATAATGGCTTTTCAAACGTAAAGAATCATTTAATTATAACATTGGGATGCACTTGATAACATTTCAAAACGAAAATCTTCTGAAATGACAGATGACAATTTAAAAGTTATTTTTAAAAGTGGATTACAATAGTTTTTTTTTGGAAAAATTATGAAGGTTTTGTCTTGAAATTTTAAAATAAAGAATTTTTTACTCGCATTATTAAAATTTTTTTATCAAAAAATAACAAAAATCAATATATATCTACAAAATACAAATAATCACCTGCATACTATCCTAAAAATGATTTCCGTTCATGATGCCAACATGTTATTTATTGACAGAACTGATCCCCTGAATTCTTTCATATATCCATTGCAATCCTCAGAGCTAGAAATTATTAAGCTAATAGATCTTGTTGGTCAAATCCAAAGATCCAAAAATTTTCATTTATTCTATATGATTGTTTCAACCGTCCAATCCCTTCCGAAACCAATTGGTCGCTTGAAAAGGCTCGTCCATAGCAAGCCTTTTTCATTGAAGATGTGATGAAAAATGAGTTCGATTTGAATGTGATATATGAGGGCCAGGCTTTCAAAATCAAGGCTAAAAGTTTGAATAATTTATGTGAATTGGGGGGTATCAGTTGGAAGTATTGACAGGGGTTTTTATTGAAAAGCAGGAGTTTTATGGAAAAAATGCAAAAGAGCACCTGCAAATTATATCCAAATATTATATTCTGAAGAGGATAGAGAATTTCATGAGCTATAATAACACTTTATTTATGAAGGTGAAGCAAAGTCATAATATGCATTTTGGAGGCAGGATTTTTAAAAAATTCTTATTTTATTCCAACCGTCCAACCAAACAACAAAACGATCTTCGTCAAATTTCCCAACAACAAATTTCAGGTCCTTGAAACCAAAGACAAGAAAACTGTGCAAGACTTAATCAAATGGTTAGAAATAATTGGGGATAATTTCATATTGACATTGAATGAAAAGCCTTTAGATCCTTCAATGCCCATTGAAAAATGCCCTTTGGAGAAAGGTACTGAGATAAATTTAGTGCCAGAGAGAATTTCCGTTTCTTAGAAGTTACCAATGAATATGAGACAAGTTATTTTATAATGAAAACCAATGAGAAGGTCAAGGCATTAAAGAATTTTTTTAGCACGAACCTTGGGATCCCTGCTAAGATTTTTCATAAAGGCTTGGAATTAGGCAGTGATGAGATGATTCCCAATTGTGAGAGGCTTTACTATACACATTTTACATCTATGCAACTTTTCCTGAAGACTTTGACAGGGAAAACCATTACTCTTGAAGTGGATTCATTAGAAGACAAATTTGCTGAAATTAAGGAAAACGTCAGAAGGAAAGAAGGAATACCTCCAGAACAACAAAGGCTGATGTTTGCAGGGAAACAGAAGAGAAAGTACATTTAGTCTTAAGACTTCGAGGAGGTGGTAACTCTATGGCGGGAACATCCTTTGTTGATATAACTCAAGAGAATAAAGCTAAAACTATAGAGTTTAGCTCGCAAGCGCCGCAATGGAGAATGTGTTGTTATGGATTGAACTTGGAAGGGGTTTGCAAATATGCAAGCTGCAAGGCTTTCAATCATTGGGTCATTATCATGAAAGGTATGTGCACTTATGATCTGGTTTACGATGAACATGAGAACGTTTGTCCGATTTGTTGCCAATATCTGGAAACAAATAAATGTGCCTTTAGCAATTGCAACTATTCTTATGTTGGTGTGAAATTAGAAAAAGGCCAACCTCTGAAGAAAATCATGAGTGAAAAGGAAAAAACTGTTGGGAATCATTATTTATTGTTCGATCCGCATGAAGCTGGGGTATGCAATTGGGGGAGCTTGAAAATTTGCACAAAACCTAAGAATTTGGAAGCTGAAATGGGGAAATTATGTTGGGATTTGCCGGAAAGAGAAAGAATGAGATCAAGATGGAGTGTCAACATGTATTTCATGATGAATGCCAGGCGGCAATTCAGAAATTGAATATCGCGTGTGCTTTATGCCATTTATAGAATGAAGTTATAAATACAGAGAGTTTTGAAAAATTGGAAAATATAAAAAATTAGATTTATATCAATTAGAAATTGATTTTTTAATTAAGGAATTAGAAAAAATTATTATTTTTATATTTTTTTAATTTAAAATAAAATTTGAAAAAATCAAGGTTTATAAATAAAAAATTCAAAGCTATTTTAAAAATCAAAAAATGCTTGATTTTTTTTCTTTTTAATAAAATTTAATCGCTTCTTTTATTCTTTAAATTCGAATTTTTATAAAATTTTCTAAAAAAATTATAAATCTTCTAAAAATTCAAACTCCATCTCCATATCAATATTAAATTTGCAGGGCTGACTTGTTGCCAGATCCCCAAAATCATTGGAAATAACACTTTTTATCTCAAAATCTTTGGTTTTTTTCATTTTTTCCTTTGTTTTTCCCAAAATTAACAAGTTTTTTCCTTCATTTTTAAGCCCAATCCCCATTTTTTTATTGAAATTTAAGTCCAGACCTTCAAAAGTTACATTAATTTTTTCTTGATTTTTACAATTCTTCAAATTTTTCATTTTCCCTTTAACAATATTATTCTCATCAAATAAAAAAAGGAAAATTCTGCCTCCATTGCAAATTATGGGGAAAGTTATACTATGCAATTTGAAGGGTTTTTTCATAATTAATTCATAGCCAAGCAACTTCTGATATTGATTTCGATTTTTATAAATGAAAGTGTTTTCAAAATCAATCAATTTCAAGGCAAGTCTCCTTTCATAATTTTCCTTTAAAGTCTGGCATAAATCTGTGATTTTCTTAAGATTTCCAATTACTTCGAGACTTTGTTTGAAGAAGAAATTTTGTGAGGAATCATCAATATTTTTAAAAACGACAGAATATTCATCCTCATGAGTTTTTTTATCGTGAAAACAAGCCAAAATCTCCTTTTGAGGGTTTTTAAGGGAAAGCAATCTCTGTTGAATTTCATCTAATGTTTCTAACAACTCTGATAAATAGGTCTCATTAGTTATTTGTTGATATTTTCTTATGGTTGTCTCCAAATCAACAATATTTAAAGGGTTTCTTTGTATTTTAAATAAGATCCTGCTCTGATCCAAGATATCATCTATAAAGGAGTTTTCTTTCTTTTTAACGAAATGTAGTCTTTGGCCATCGAAGCTTATTTTCTCAATATTGTCTATATAAGGATCGGAAGAATTATAAATCTCGATGTTTTTTTCATTTCGTTTTAAGGCTTCGAGGTAAAGAGGATGTTGAAACGCTGAAATGGCACTAATAAATAAAGGAATAAGAAGAAAAAAACTCATATTTTTGTTTAATAATGAAAAATGCAAAAAATATTTAAATTATGACTCTTTTAATTCTGTTTTTTCTAGTGAATTGGCTTATAAGCTCATTCCAGTTGATTCCAGCTGACAATAATCTTGAATTACTTCAAGCTCAACGAATTTCGAGGCTTTTCTCATTAAATGCAGACATTTTTAAGCTATTAGACGAACATTCTGAAAAGAATACAAGATCAAAGGTCTTAAATTCGTTTTCCTTTTTAAATTGCAGAATAAAACTCAATGAAACTCAAAGAAAAAAAATAGATTTCAATGATTTCTTCCAAAATGTCATTAATCTCTTCAATGATCCTTTGCCTCAAGACTCTTATTTTAATTTGTCAGAGGTTTTTTTGAAATATGATGATTTGAACCCAAAAATTAGTCATGAGATTTTAATTTCTTGGGATTTCGCATTGACTTCTTTGAAAGAAACGATAGAAAATTCACCAATTTATACGAATATCACTAGAAAATCAATAGCTGAGCAATTGAATGTCCCATTGAAATTTATAGAAAGACTATGGTTTAAGCCTTTGAAAGGTTTGATGACAGAATTCAATACAAAAATAGCCATTTCTCTAAAAAACATCAATGATCTAGCCAATATATTAACAATCATCAGGAATAATTATAATCCTTTATTTATGATTGAATTAGCTCCAAAAGGATCGAAAATCAATGATTTCAATAGCGAGTATTTGTTTTCTGAACATAAGGATTTCGGGTTTATTGGTTATAAAGTCAAACTTAAGAAAAAAGCCATGAGAATCGAAGAACTTTCAATCAAAGGGACTTTAAAAGGAAATCTTATCTTGAAGATTTATGACATTTTGGCCCAAAGAACACTCTATCATAGGATAAAAGTTAAGATCAATACAGAATATCAGGAATTAGAGATGAAATTCGAGGAAATTGGTTTAATTTTGGATCCTAACAGAGAATTTTTACTTATGATTGATTATGAAGGGTTGGGTAGTTTCTCCGGAACCAAATCCCTAAAGAAAAAATGGACATTATTGAAACAAATAGAAGTCCAGCCAATAATTGGAGAAAAAAGCAAAGAATTTCTATATAAAAAGACTCAACAGGCTTATAAAATAAAATTATCTCTTTATTAGAAAAACATCTATATAAAAAAAACTCTAATATGGCCTCCTATAATAAGGTCGCGCCTCATCACCCGCTTCAGAATCTCTTAAACCTCTCATTTTCACCTAAAAAGAACCCAGCAATTCTTGCTAAACATAACACCTTCATGATCTCTGATAAAATCATGAAGAAAACACCAAAAGGCAGGCCCAAAGTCTTGATAAATGATTATTATGAGCTTAAACAATCTACAAGAGTCCAGACTCAACAAACCCAATATGTTAAGACCTCACCAACTGAAAAGAAATCTCTGATAAATCTGCTAAATATTGATAGTCCGAATAAAAAACCATCACTCATGAGTTCCTCAAAAGGCAAAATCAAAGATCTGCATATTTATACTGATCTGAAAACAATTTGCAGAGAAATGGTGGATAAAACATCAAGAGAAAGCGAGGATCCTAATGAAAAAAAAAGGAAAAAAGGGAAAATTTCAAGAAAATTGTTCATGTTGAAAGAATTACAAAATGAATATTACATTTTGCAGAAGAAATCCATTGAAAATTATCTCAAAGGAACAAATGTCAACAAAGAGCTCATCGAAATGGATTTTTATGCCTTTGCAAAGCTTAAAAGGGCGAGACTTCTTGAATATATCTCCGATCTTGAAATCAAAAGAGAACAAACCCCCATAGAACAAATAATCTCCCAAAAAGACAAAGCCTTATTATTGAAATTTCCCAAAAAACTATCAGAATCAGCGAAAAAACTTTCTCTTAATAAAGAAAAACATCAGAAAAATCTCGATTTTCTCACTGAACTCATTGAGAAACAAACTAAAATGCAGGAGTATTTTGATAATAAAACGGATCAAATCAATCAGAAGATGGACATTTATAACCAATATTATATGAATTATTTCACACCTCCTGCCAATCCTGATAGGCTTTTCACTTCATTGAAAGACTTGGCTGTGAATAGGTTTTCTCTAGCTAATGACCTCATGAATAAAGTTCCCCAAAATATCACACCTGTGAGACCCACATTCAGCAAAATAAGGCCACAAAGGTCGCTTTCAAAGGATTTAACACGACCCAGTCGCAAAGAATCAAAAGATAATCCAAAAATAAAGGATTTTGAGGGGATTAAAGGGAAGGAATTGGCTGGGATCGGAGTGATTGAAAAGGTGAAGAGGAAACTTGAAGAACAGGATATTGAATATGTGAGGAATGAGGGTGAGAAATTGATGGAATGGAAGAATGAAATGGATGATAAGAAGGAACTTGAAAGAGATGAGAAAGAGTTCCTCAAAGCAGTGAAAAATGGCGATGTTAAAAAAGCCAGTTTCTTTCTAATAGATAACAAAGGTTTCGTGAATATAAAGGATCAGGTAAAAATACTTAATTTATTAATGATTAATTCTTTTTTTTTGGGGCGAAGATTAAACAAACTCCATTACATTGGGCCGCGAAACGTGGGTTCCTGGATGTCGTGAAACTGTTGATTGAGAAGGGGGCAGATTTGAATGCGTTGGATATGGTCAGTAGGACTCCGAAACAATTGGCATATGTGAATGGGAATAAAGATGTTTATGGGGTAATTTTTAAAGAAATTAAGAGAATTTAAATAAGAGCGTAGGTGTTGCAAAGCACTGAGGAATTTAATAGAAGACAAGATGAATATAGAAGGTCGATAACGAAAGGAAGGACTGTTTTCCGTTTAGATCCAAAGCAGATACATGAATAAGAGCTTTTGTATATCTAGATGTTGTTTCTTTTTTCTTAAAATAAAAATGTTTTCATTCCACAATTTTGTCTAAAAACCGATTTAAAAATTCCTTATAATCTCTATTTCTTTGGTTTGGCTCCTCCTTTGGCAGCTGCATCCTTCGCAGGGGCAGCAGGCTTGGCCTTCGCATCTCCTGCAGGTTTCTTCTCAGCAGCAGGCTTAGCCTTGGCATCTCCAGCAGGCTTAGCCTTAGCATCTCCGGCAGGCTTAGCCTTTGCATCTCCAGCAGGCTTAGCCTTAGCATCTCCAGCAGGCTTAGCCTTTGCATCTCCAGCAGGCTTAGCCTTAGCATCTCCAGCAGGCTTAGCCTTAGCATCTCCAGCTGGCTTAGCCTTAGCATCTCCAGCAGGCTTAGCCTTAGCATCTCCAGCAGGCTTAGCCTTAGCATCTCCTGCTGGCTTTTCTCCAGCCGGCTTTCCTCCTTTAGCATCGCCGGCTGGTTTCCCACCTTTAGCATCACCGGCTGGCTTTCCTCCTTTAGCATCAGCTGGTTTTCCACCTTTTGCATCTCCTTTTGCATCTTTCCCTGCATGGTCCTTTGCATCCTTGGCATGATCAGCCTTATGTTCACCAGCCTCTTCTTCTGGTTTATGAGCCTTCCTTGTAAACCCAATATCTTTATCATCTTTGTCCTCTGGATAGATCTTGGAAACGACTCCGGCTGCCACAGTCTTGCCTCCCTCTCGCAACGCAAATCTTTGGCCTGTATTACCGAGGAATAGTCAGAAAGTTATCGGAAAATTACAGGGGACTTACCGTTCATCACAGGCAGAGGAAAAGCCAATCTCATCTTCACTTGGAAGTGATCCCCTGGCAAGGCGATCTTCGCAGTAGCTGGCAAGGTGATCTCAGTAGCCACATCAGCAGTTCTAAAATATGCTTGAGGCCTATAACCTGAAGAAAATGGCTTTTTCCTTCCACCTTCTTCCTCCTTTAATATATAGATATTGGCATCTAAGCTTCTTATCTGCACCAAGGTATCCGGCTTACAAAGGGTCTGGCCTAAAAAGAAGAACAGCCCCCTTTTTTATTAAAAATCATCTAAATTTTATCAAATTACCTCTGAAAACATGTTCTCTTTGCCAGGCTCTCACCAAGACTCCGACATTATCGCCAGCCTCACCATAATCCAATTGCTTTCTAAAGGTCTCTATGCCTGTGATTGTGGTTCTTTCAGTCTTTCGGGAATATCCCACCAATTCCACCTCATCTCCAGCCTTGATCTTCCCTTGTTCAATGGTTCCTGTAATCACAGTGCCTCTGCCTGGAATCGTGAAAGTGCTTTCAATCGGCATCATGAATGGTTTATCAATGGGTCTCTTGGGCAGTGGGATATATTTATCCATGACATCTAAGAGCTCCAATATCTTTTTTTCACCTAATTCAGGATCTGTTCCATTCACCGCGCAAAGTGCAGATCCTTTCACAAATTTGGCCTCTTTACCATCATATTCATATTGCGTGAGGATCTCTCGGGTTTCCATTTCCACCAATTCGTGAAGCTCCGGATCTTTGATCATGTCGCATTTGTTGATAAAAATAATGATCGTCTCAACACCCACTTGCTTGCATAACAATACATGTTCTCGGGTCTGTGGCATGACCCCATCGGCAGCAGAAACCACCAAAATCGCCCCGTCGATTTTTGCAGCACCTGAATTTTTCCTTTTAAATCTAGTTTTACATGAATTTTTAATTACCTGTGATCATATTTTTCACATAATCGATGTGCCCTGGGCAGTCCACATGACCGTAATGTCGTTTCTCGGTGAAATATTCGACGGTGGAGGCGTTGATTGTGATACCTCTGCTTTTTTCCTCAGGAGCCTTATCAATTTGACCGTATTCCATATATTGCGCCAGATTCTTCTTGGCCAAGACCTTGGTGATTGCGGAAGTTAGGGTCGTTTTACCATGATCGATATGACCCACGGTACCCACATTCACATGGGGACGATCTCGCACGAATTTGGCAAAAGGCTGACATCGCGAAGAAGTGAGATGGGAAATCGTGGGGGAGATGAATGGAGATTTCAGGAATGTGCGAAGCATTTTGATATCTGAGGGGATTTATTTGGTTTTTTTGGGGTTTGATTTTTATTTGAGTTTTTTAGGAATTTAAGATTTAATTTGAGGAGGAAATTTAAAAAAGACAGGAATTTTGTTTTATTTGGGTGGGGGTATGAAATGTTGATTTTTTCGAAGTTGAAAAGAAATTTATTGCTCGGAAATTGAGTGTTTTTCATTAGTTTGGTGGGTTAATGGTATTTATATATTGGCGTCTAATATTTAAATAAGGATTTATAATTAATTATTTGTAAATTTGGTTTTTTGCTCTATTTTTTTCTTTTTTCTATATATTATTTTAATTAAAAAACTATTGTTTTTAGACAAAAAGTTCTTTTTACATTAAAAAATCACGAAAACCAATAGTTAAATATACTCTTTTTCAGTTTGTGGAAAAATCAAAACTTTCTCAAATGAAGCATTGCTATAAAATTATCTACTACTTGGATATGTTTAAAAGTCCAGTCGCTCTTCTTTTTAACTCAAAAGAAAAATTAGCTACAAAATTTGGATCATTCATTTCTTCAGGAATAATCGTGTTCTTGCTAATTTTTTTCTTCCAAAGCGATTTATTTCATAGAAAGATGCCTTTCACCACAATTCAAACCTATTATGAAAAGACAAGACCAAACCTTCAATTCACAAATGATAATATGGGATTGGCCTTTGGAATTCAGGAGAATTCCAATCAGTTTATTGCATTTGATCCCTCCATCTATACGATTACTGTTTTTTGGTCATATGTGAACAGTTCAACAGGGGACATGATCCTAGAAGAAGAAAAAAAGCTCAAATTTTGTCAAAAATCTGCTCTTCCAATCGATGAAAACACTTATGAAGATTTAAAACTAGAAAATTCCTTTTGCATGGTTGATGGAAACTTTTCTTTGAAAGGTTATTGGGATGAACAAAGCTTAAGCAATTTACAAATCATCCTAAAACTATGTAATAATCAAACTTCAGAAGTGATTTGTCAAAGTCCAGAAATTATTATTGAATACTTCACAGAAAAATACTTGACCATTTTTTACATTAATAATATTATTGATGTATATAATTATGATTTACCAATTCAAACTGCGTTTGAAGTACAATATATGAGTCTTGATGCTCATCTTAATAAAGAACTATCGATTTATTTCAGCAAAGCTGAATTCATAAGTGATGATGGAATCATTTTTTCCTCGCAAAAAACGATTGAAACTTTTCAATTCGCAGAAACCACCACCGATTCAACTACAAATATGACCAATGAAATTGCTGTTATTTCACTTTATACATATAATGAAGTTTATAGTGTCAACCGAAGATACCAGAAATTTCAAGAAGCTGTTGCAAATGTTGGAGGATTAGCAAATTCTCTCTTACTAATTGGGGCTCTCTTAACATATTTAGAAAAAGAATTCATTGTATTCACTACAATAATGAATAAAATTAAAATTTCTGAGATTTCAGAAAACATTTTAAAAAAAACAGAGGCTACATTAACGCCAAGAGAAATTAAAAAAGTTGAAAATTCAAATCATATTTTTAAAATGATAAATCCAAAAATCTTACCCCCAGACCCATTTATTTTGGAACATTATTCTGAAAAAAACATTGTTACTCAATTGAAAACAAAAAAAGAGACAAGTCTTCAAAGTGATTCAAAAAAATTGAAGACAAAGGATGAAAATTTGGACAAAATAAGTTTTTTTGAATTTTTAAAAATCAAATTTTCTTTACCTTGCAAATTAAACGAAAAGGAGAGGTTTTTGGCAGAAGCTTATAAAATATATCCTAAAGAAATTGATTTGATTGAGATCATTCAAAAAATTCATGAGATCGACAAATTAAAAATTCATTTGAATGAACAAAAAAAAATGTTTGATTTCTCGTTTAAGTTCAAAAAAGAATTAATTAAAACAAATGTATAATTAACGGGAGTTAAATAAAATTGAGAATTTTACTCTTATTGATAACTTTCAGAAAAAATTAATTAAAAAAA
>Ga0302140_10011450_pt1 | contig 10909 bp, 10 predicted proteins | sample I_Bog_E1_1_FD_202095 | JGI IMG/M metagenome (GOLD analysis project Ga0302140, IMG submission 202095) | Peat permafrost microbial communities from Stordalen Mire near Abisko, Sweden - I_Bog_E1_1 | ecosystem: Environmental > Terrestrial > Soil > Wetlands > Peat | place: Sweden: Abisko, Stordalen...
TTGCATGGGCCGACAGGCTGGGAATACCACGTCTCTGCTGACCTCAACTTCTCGAACCGCCGGATGCGGACCCGCATGTCCGGTGGTGTGGCAGGGGAGAGCGGGTGACCGCTCCCCCTATGCCGATAATGAGTGATATTGGTATCCAGATCCAGGGTGCCACCCTTGCATCATGACAAGGCCTGTGCCCCATTCATCGCAGCTTCACCGCGATGAGTGGGATAGCTACCGGCTAACCCCGGCAGCCGCGGCAAACCCGTCCACCTGCGGCACCGGAATTGTCGTTACCGGCGGGGGCGACGCAAACGTCGAATTCTTCGCGTTGATCGCCGTGGAGTAATCCGGCCCCAGCCTGAGTTTCAGCAAAGCCCGCGAATCCGGCATCAACTTCGTCTGCCAGCCCTGGTCTGCCTGGTACTTCTGCATGGCCGCTTCCGTTGTGGCATTCCACTTCCCGTCGGCTTCGCTGCTCAGGTAGTGCTCACGGATCAGCGCCTGCTGAATCTGCGTCACTCGCGCCGGATCAATGGCTTGCTGCCCGTGCAGCCGGTGCGACGCCTTGGTGGGTGCAGCTTTGTGAAGCGGCGAGCGCGTGTGACCGGCCGCGGCTGTGTGATGGGTGTGGCCCGCAAACGCCGGAACCGTGGCCAATACGGCCAAAAGCGAAAGTGCCAGACTTGCTCGGAATGAAAGCATGCTGGTTCAACCTCGTATAAAAGCGGATTTTCCGGGACTGTTCTTTCAACCTTATCGGAGTGTCCCGCATTGCGGCAAGCGGAAAAGCGGTTCAGCTCCGGAATTGTGTGCAAATTCAGGCAGAACACCGGCTTCGGGAACTGCTTCCGGCGACCATCCTCTGTCGCTGCGGATCGGCAATTCCCGGAGCCGTCGTCCTCGTTCCTTACTCCAGCGTACCGCCCAGGTAATTGACTCCATTACCCGGATGCCGCGGATCAACCACCTCGAACACCACGTCATCGCCGGGCTTCAGTTTCCCGACAACCGCATCGTATTGGTCCTTTGTTCCCGTCGGCTGTTTGTTGATCCGAATAATGACAAGGCCCGGCTCAAGTCCCTGCAGGTCCGCATACGATCCCGAACGCACAGACTGAACCACCACTCCCGGCATATGCAGTTTGGCAGCCGTCGCCGGTGAAACGTCGCGAACCACCATTCCAAGCTTGGTTTCGCCCGCGTCGCCCTTTTCGTCCGGACCCGCTTCCGCCTGGTCATTGCCCTGTTCTGCGAACACTTTGTCCAAATCGCCAATGGTCACCGTCGTGTCGCCGGGCTTGCCTTCACGCACGTAACCCAGCCGGATAGTCATCCCAGGCTTACGGGTCGTGATCTCGTTCACCAGGTCGTCCCCGTCCTTGATTGGCCGCCCATCGATCGTCGTGATGATGTCGCCTACCTTGATCCCGCCCTTTTCCGCGGGGCCGCCAGGCTGAACCTGCTGCACCAGTACGCCCGCTTTGAAGCCGTAGACCCTATTAACCGCGCCTGAAAGCCCTTGGTTGAACCGGATGCCGATCGACCCGCGCGTCACCTTGTGCCCTGCGCTTATCAGGTCGTTGTAAACACTCGCTATCGTGTTCGACGGCATCGCGAATCCAATGCCCTGGTAGCCGGCCGATTGCGTATAGATGGCCGTATTCACGCCAATCACGTCGCCGTTCATGTTCAGCAGCGGGCCGCCGCTGTTTCCCGGATTGATCGCCGCGTCCGTCTGGATAAAGTGCTGGAACTCGCCGCTCGCGCCCTTTTCAATGGTCCGGTTCTTGGCCGAGATAATGCCCGCCGTCACCGTCTGCGCCAGAGCGAACGGGCTTCCAATCGCTTCCACCCAGTCACCTACCTGGGCTGTGTCGGAATTGCCCAGCTTCACGGTGGGCAGCGGCGTGCTGGTATCGATCTTGATCACCGCCAGATCCGTCGACTTGTCAAAGCCGATCACCCGCGCCGGCCGTCCCTGGTCCTGGTTATCGGGATCGGTCGAAAGCTTCACAAAAATCTTGTCGGCCTTCTCAATCACATGGTTATTCGTGATGATGTAGCCCTTGGGATCCACAATGAACCCCGATCCCAGCGACTCGCGAACCTGCCCATCGTCCCCGCCTTCCTGGTCGGGCGCCTGCCCGCCAAAAAAGTGGTTGAAAAAGTCCTGGAAGTTCCCCTGGCCTTGGCCCTGGTCATCCCCCTGGTCATCTTCGTCGCCGGGGCTCTGCGGATTCGGCATCGCGCGACCGTGCGGATTCTTGCGTCCCTTGTTCTCTGACTGCTTCGGCAGCGTCTCCGTATTAATGTTCACCACCGCCGGACCAACCTGTCTGGCAATCTTCACAAACTCGTTGGGAGCCACGCTGGAGTTGACCACACTCAATGGGGAGGCGTCCACGCTCTGGTTCTGCTTCTCTTGTCCGCGAACCCCATGCGCCAAAAAGGAACCGGCCACAATCGTGACCGAGAGGGTAGCCAGCAGCGCAAATACTGTAGCGAGACGGCGCGTGCGCAGCCGTTCAAAAAGCGAATTCATGTGTTCCGTAACCTCGTCGGGGTGACCTGCCTTGCGGCAGGATGATTTCATGCACCAAGAACCAGTATAGCCAGTTGCGGGCAAACCCGTCTGGCAGAACTACATCCAGCCCCTGTTCCTCGTTGGATGCCGACATCCCCCAACGTGCGGCCCGGAGCAGAGCGAACAAAACCTTCGCGGCACAAAAAAGCAGCTCTGTTTCTATAGACGGAAATCCGGCCAAAGAGACGCAGAAACAACGTGGTAACATCCCTCATGGGTTCCCCCAGCCGCAACAACTTCCGCCTTGCTGTGTCCCTGCTCGCTTTCGCCTTGGCCGCCAGGTTTTCCGCCGCGCAATCCAGCCCTTCTCCATCGCCGGCTCCCAGCATTCTCGACCGCCTCAACGCCATGATGGCAGGAGGCAAGAGCGCCTGGACCCCGCAGCAGCTCGCCACCATGGAGCGCATCCGCGAAGCCGCCCTCAAGGATCCCTACGCGTTCGATGAGCTGCGGCACATTACGGAAAACATCGGTCCCCGCCTCAGCGGCTCGCCCCAGGCCCAGCAAGCCGTCGACTACGTTTCCGCCGAAATGCGCGCCCTCGGCGCCACTGTCACCAACGAGCCCGCCACCGTTCCTCACTGGGTCCGCGGCCTCGAAACCGCCGAAGTGGTCGCCTGGCCCGGCCAGACCCCCGGAACCACGCAAAAGGTCGTCCCCACCGCCCTCGGGGGCAGCGTCGCCACTCCTGCCGAAGGTCTCACCGCTGAGGTCGTTGTGGTCAATGATTGGAACCAGCTCCACGCTCTCCCGCCCGGAGCCGTCACCGGCAAAATCCTGCTCTTCAACCACAAGTTCGACAAGGAACTCGCCGCCCAGGGCAAAGGCCTCGATGCCTACGGCGGTGGTGTTGTTTATCGCGGCGCAGGCCCAATTGCCGGCGCCGCCCTCGGCGCAGCGGCCGTCCTGGTGCGCTCCGTGGGCGGCGCGGATTTCCGTCTCCCGCACACCGGCCTCACCGAATACGCCGACGGGGTTTCCAAAATTCCCGCCGCCGCCCTCACCGCCGAAGACGCCGACCTGCTCCGCGATCTTGCCGCCCAGGGCCCTGTCCGCCTTCATCTCACTCTCTCTCCCCAAACCCTTCCCGACGCGCCCAGCTTCAACGTCATCGCCGACTGGAAGGGAACTGAGCATCCTGAGCAGGTCGTCATCGTCTCCGGTCACCTCGACTCCTGGGACCTCGGCACCGGCGCCATCGACGACGGCGCCGGTGTGGCCGTTTCCATGCAGGTTATCCACCTGCTCAAGGATCTCGGCATCCATCCCCGCCGAACCGTCCGTTTCATTGCCTGGATGAGCGAAGAAGAAGGCTCACAGGGCGCCGCCGCCTACATGGCTGAGCACGCCGGCGAGGCCATGAATCACATCGGCGCCATCGAGAGCGATCTAGGCTGCGACCACCCCACCGGCATCTATTACGCCGGCAAGCCCGCGCTCGGCCAATGGTTGCGCCCCGTGGCCCAGATCCTCGAACCCATCGGCGCGGAAACACTCGTCGATGCCCCGGAAACCGGCGAAGATATCTCCGGCCTCACAGCCAAAGGTGTGCCGAGCTTCGCCCCCGTCCAGGACAGCCGGTTCTACTTCAACTACCACCACACAGCCGCCGACACCTTTGACAAAGTCGACCCTCGGCATCTGAATGAGAACGCCGCCGTCATGGCCGTCCTCGCCTATGCCCTCGCCGACTCCCCAGACCCCGCTCCCCGCTAACCCCATACGCTTCTGCGAATCTGCTATCGTCAAATTGCGCAAGAGGGTTTGAGTGAAAAAGCGTATCGCATCCTTGGACGTGCTCAGGGCGTTGGCGGTGATTCAGGTTATCGGATATCACCTGGCGCTCCCCGTCTTCGGCCCGCTGGGCTCGTTAGGGGTCGACTTGTTCTTCGCCCTCAGCGGCTTCTTCATCTCGGGGATTCTCTTTACCGACTTCGAACAGCATGGAACTATTCGCCTGGGACGCTTTTGGATGAACCGGGCGTTCAAGATCCTCCCCCCTTTGTACGTCTTCCTGCTTGCGATGCTGCTGGTTGTCCCCAAGCAGAAAACCTGGGAAGGCGTTGTCCACAGTGCCCTCTTTTCCATGAACTATTTGCCCGTGAATGGGCCTGTCCTGCACACCTGGTCACTTTCTTTGGAAGAACAGTTTTATGCGTTCCTGCCCCTGCTCCTGGTTCTCCTCATTCGGCTTCTCAAAAAGCCGATGGATAGCATCCCGTGGGTGTTTCTCGTCATCGTGATTGTGACCTTTGTGCTCAGGATCCCCAATACGGATGGCGCTCCGTTTCATCTCCGCGCCGACGGATTGTTTGTTGGAGTATTTATCCGCTACCTCAGCAGCTACAGGCCCCGCGTGTTCCAGGTGGTGGCAAAGTTCTCTCTCGTCCCGGGCCTGTTGGTCTGGGTGCCCGGAATCATGCTGCCCTTCTATTCCGGTCTCGCGCACAGTGCTCTCTTTGTCTGCATCGACATCGGCTGCGGGTGTCTGGTGGCGTGGTGCTACGCCTACGAAACCTTTCCATTCTGGAACTGGGTTCCAATCAGGATTCTGGCCGCCATAGGGGTCTGCTCGTATTCCACCTACCTTTGGCAGCAGCCCATTGTCACCATCTTCAGGTTTGGACTTGGTGGTTCTCCCCTGATGCTGCTGGCTGGATTCATTCTGTGTCTTGTAGCTGGATGGATCATGTACAGGCTCGTCGAAGTACCGTCGATGCGCGCCCGTAAATGGGTACAAAGCCGCCGGGAAACCCCCGCCCCAGTCGAGGCGGAAGCGCATTGAGCAGCGCCGGCCGCGAGACCGTCAGTAGTGCGGGCGCCTCGACTGCACTGAAGCCTGTGCCCCACCACGAGCGCATCGAGGAACCGCTGTTTCGCCGCGCCGTCCAGCTTCTCGATGCCGGCGACGAACCGGGTCTGCGTGCTCTCTTGCACCAACATCCCCATCTCATCCATCAGCGCGTCGTCTTTGAAGGGACAAGCTACTTCCGCAATCCGTCGCTCCTCGAGTTCGTAGCCGAGAATCCCATTCGCCATGGCACTTTACCGTCCAACATCGTTGCCATCGCCAAAGTCATCCTCGAAGCAGGCGCGGAGTTGCCTGCGATCAATGAAACGCTGGGCCTGATCTGCTCCGGCCGCGTGCCGCGTGAATGCCGCGTTCAGCTGCCGTTGACCCACCTTTTATGCCATCACGGCGCCGACCCCGGCAAAGCCCTGCAAGCAGCGCTCACCCATGGCGAATTCGAAGCCGCCGAAGCATTGCTCCTCCACGGCGCCGCCTTCGACCTGCCCGCTGCAGCCGCGTTTGGCCGCACCGAAGACTTCCTGCGATTGCTCCCACTCGCAGCCTCCGACGATCGCCACCGCGCGCTTGCACTAGCCGCGCAGTTCGGCCACATCGAAATCGTGAAGGCGCTGCTCGATGCCGGCGAAGACCCAAACCGCTACAACCCGGTCGGTTTCCACGCCCATTCCACGCCCCTGCATCAAGCCGCCCTCGCCGGACACGACGAGCTCGTGCGCCTCCTCGTCGAAAGCGGCGCACAACTCGATATCAAAGACGTCCTCTGGCAGGGAACTCCCGCTGACTGGGCAGCCCACGCAAGCCACACCGAATTAGAGGCCTGGCTCCGCGTACAACAAGACGCAAAATCTCGGCCCTGACCCGTGAGGAAGTTGGCAACTGCAAGGTTTCCCAGGGAAACGCTAACGGCACGACAGAACATGATCTGTAATCGCTTTTGCGAAAGTGTCCGGCCCCGTAACCATCGCTGAGTGTCCTTGCCCCGTTAATTTCGTCCTCTGTGCATTCGGAAACAAGGCCACGATAGCCTCTGCACCTTGGATAAGCCACGCCGGACTTTCTGAGCCCGTCAAAACCAGTACCGGCACACGCACGGCTCTCACATTTTCCGCTTCCAGCCGCTCCTCCCAAAGCATCCAGTCATGCGGCACCGCCTCCGCAACACGGCACAGATGTTCCCATCCCGGTCCGGCCTCCATCCCTGCAATCTCCGCTTCAGACATACCCACCGATTCCCGCATCGCAATGCGAATCACCTCGTCGTAATCCCCTGCGTCGAGCAAACATTGTATTGTGTTGAGTACTACGGGTGCGGGACGCTCACGCGCTCCGTCAATCACGTATGCCGGTTCATATAACGTCAGGCTCAGCAGATTCGATTCACGCGTTGCTGCCTTCAACGCCAGTATTCCGCCTGCTGAGTGACCCACAAGATGAGCCGGTTCGCCTATGGCATGCAGTATGGCGAGAATATCTTCGACCTCTCGCTCCACAGAAGAATAGGGAAGGGAATCGCCGCTCTCGCCCCGTCCGCGTCGATCAAATGTGTACACCGTAAAGTGGCGCGCCAGCAGCGGCACAACAAAGAACCAAGCAAGGTGATCGCAGATGCCGCCGTGAACAAGCAGCAGGGGCGGCCCAGCCCCATCCCGCCAAAAAGCAATCCTCGTTCCATCGGCGGAAGTGACGGTTTCCATCATCTCTTGAGGCTTTCGCTTGCATCTTCCTTCGCCAAGATCCGCTTCGCATTCACAACCCGCAACGCGCGCGTTGCGCCAGCAGAAGCCTTCGAACGCTCAATGCCGTAAGCCCGCCAAAACGACTCCGCTGCCTGGCCTCCAAAATCGCATGGCTGCGGATTCGCCTCTTTGTGAAAGATGTGACCATACAGCACCGGGCCAAGCAACAATGCCATGGCCGCGTTCATCTGCAACGTCGCCGGCAACAGAGACCGCTTGATCCCGCGCCGCAGGATCTTCTTCAAGGCAACCCGCGATGGTTCCATCACCCGATGCCGCCACGCCTCGCCAAACTCATGGTGCACCGCGGAATACGCAATCATCGCCGGCATCATCCGCTCCCGCGCCCCGTCGAACTGGTCGGGAGGTCTCCTCGTCAGCACCGTCGTCAAATCCTTGCACACATCCCCGGTGTCAACGTCCTCAGGATCGCGGTCCAACCCGTTCACCATCAGCATCACGTCGATCAGCAGTACTTCCTTGTTCGCCCAGTGGTTATAGATCGTGGCTTTGCTCACCCCGGAAGTCTGCGCAATCGCGTCCATGCTTGTCGCGTCAATGCCGCGCTCGCCAAAGAGTTCCAGCGCGGCCCGCAAAACCCGTTCGTGCGCATCCTGGCTCCGTGGTCGCACCATGGCTAAATCTCGATCTTCGAGAATCGGTACGCCCCAAAAACCAGCAGGATCGCACCCACTCCAATCAGCACTGCCAAATCCGTGGTCGTGCCGAATGCCGGCTGAAACGCTGCCCGGCTCATCAGCACCGAGCGCATCCCGTCAATCCCATACGAAAGCGGATCGAGCGCCGTCACAAACGTCAGTACCTTCCCTTGGTTGCTCAGCGGGAACATGGCCCCGGAAAGAAAGTAAATCGGCATCACCAGAAAATTCATGATGAGCTGAAATCCCTGCATATCCTGCAGGCTTGAGCCGATAGCGACGCCCAGCGCTGAAAACAGAACAGCGATCAGAACCATAAATCCCATCGCAAGCGGTAGAGCATACATGTTTACCGGCCGAAATCCCGCAATCATGCAGATAATCGTCACCAGCAGTCCCTGGATGATGGCCGTAGTCGATCCGCCGAGCGTGCGCCCAATCATGATCTGAATGCGCGGAACCGGAGCCACCAGCGTCTCTTTCAAAAACCCGAACTGGCGATCCCAAAGCAGCCCGAGTCCGGAAAATATCGACGAAAACAGCACCGACATTCCAATCACGCCGGGAGCAATAAACTGGAAGTAACTTCCATAGCCCGCGCGCTTGAACACCGGGCTCAATCCGAAACCCAGCACCAGCAGATACAGCATCGGTTGCCCCAGCGAGGCCACAATCTGCGCTCGTGAGCGCGAGTACCGCTTCAACTCCCTCAGCCACAAAATGTAAATCGCGCTCATCGTTTGCCTCCGCTCCACATCTTGGCGAACTGCCGCATCTGGTCTGCCGAACCCGCACTCTCGTCGCGTATGGTCGATCCGGTCAGCGCCAGGAATGCATCCTCCAGGCTCGCTGCCCCTGTCTGCTCCTTGATTGCCTTGGGCGTGCCCTGCGCCACCAGCTTGCCGTGGTCGATCACCCCAATCCGGTGCGCCACGCGGTCCGCCTCGTCCATGTAATGCGTTGTCAAAAATACCGTCACACCCTCGGTTTCATTCACCTTCTTCACGTGTCCCCACAACTGGTTCCGGCTCTGCGGATCAAGCCCCAGCGTCGGCTCATCAAGAAACAGAATCTTCGGCGTGTGCAGAAATCCGCGCGCAATCTCGAGGCGCCGCTTCATGCCGCCTGAGAACTTCTTCACCTGCTCCCCGCGCCGTTCCCAAAGCTCAAACAGCTTCAGCAATTCTTCCGTCCGCTGCTGCCGCACCTTGCGCGGCACGTGATACAGCACGCCATGAATCTCCATGTTCTCCGCAGCCGTCAGATCCCCGTCCAGGCTCGGGTCCTGAAACACAATTCCGAATCGCTTGCGCGCCTCGTTCTGCTGTGCCTGCGGATTCAGTCCATCCAGCTCGATGGCGCCGCTGGTTGGCTTCAGCATCGTTGTCAGCATCTTGATGGTGGTCGTTTTCCCCGCCCCATTGGGCCCCAGAAACGCGAAGATCTCCCCTTGCGCCACATCGAATGAAATGTCGTTGACCGCGGTGAACGTCCCAAACGTCTTCACCAGGTTCCGCACCTGAATCATGACCGGCCTCCCGATTTAAACCTAATACTGAACGGTTTAGTTTAGTTTGTCAACAGAACTATGTGCCACATCCCGGCCTACCTAAACTGTTTCTTTCTTCAACCCGCTTCCGCAGCCGAAATTTGCCGGAGCTCTTCCACCACCCGCTCCAGCTCCCGCACAATCCGGTTCGTCCCCGTCGCGTTGAAAACCGTCACCACCATGTCGAGATACCATATCTGCTCCTTCCGTCCGCGCTTGAACCGCTTCCAAACCTCCGGCCCCACGTCGCGATAGTCTTCCAGGATCGCTCTCGCGTTATACAGTTTGTCTGCCGCGGAAATCAGCCGTATATCCGCCGGCTCATCCTTCAGCCGCTCAATGTAGCCCTGCTTGCGCTCTAGCCACGACTGTTTGTTTTCTGTGTCCACAGAAAAGCTATCGGAGAGCCCCTCCACCATGCGCGCCACGTTCGCGCCAAAGTTTGCCTCGATGTGCGCCAGCCGCGGAAGCCCTCCGTGATCCTCCGCCGCATCATGCAACAGCGCGGCAATCACCATGTCTTCCGTCACCGGAAACCCCACGTGTCCGGCTTCGCCCATCACCATCGCCGCAACCCCCGCCAGGTGCGCCATGTACGGAATCCCCGTCCCCTTGCGCCGCTCAATGTGAACGGTGCGCGCGTAGTCCACCGCGCTGGTAAATCGTGATGTCAGCTCAAGCTGTTCAGTCGCCATGCTCGCTCCCTGCCTTTTCAATGCCTTCAGTCTCTTCCCGCGCACCGCCCAAGTCAATCGGCGAGCGTTTCGACTGACCCACAGGGGATCAAACTTTGGGTGCCCCACAAAGGTACCGTGCCCCATTCATCGAGCGTCTCCGGGGCCCCCGGCGACAGGTCTTCGTCGCTGGGGTGGTGGTCGATGAGCGGGAAAGCACAAAGCCCAGCCTTAGGCCATCGGGTCTTTCCATCTTCCGCCTCGCCGTTCGAATTGAATCACAGAAGCTACTCGGCTCTTAGAGCTTCAACAGGATCGACAGCAGCCGCCCGCCGGGCCGGCAGATAACTCGCAGCCGCCGCAGCCACCACCAGGATCAACGGCACCGTAATGTAGGTAAACGGATCAAGCGGGCTGATTCCAAACAGCAGCGACTTCATCAACTGCATCAGCGTCGCTGCTGTTACCAAGCCAATCACCACGCCCGCCGAAGTCAGCAGCAATGCGGACCGGACGAACATCCACTTGAGCTCGCTCTTCTGCGCGCCCAGCGCAAGCCGAATCCCGATCTCGCGCGTCCGCTGCGAAACGGTGTAGGAAATGACTCCGTAGATGCCGATAATCCCCAGCGCCAGCGCCATCGATCCCGCAATCGCCAGCATCACCAGCGTGAATGAAGTCCGCGCCAGCGACTGGCTATAGAGGTTCTGCATTGTTTCCACCGATGCCAGCGGCAGGTTTCCGCTGACCGACCAGACGGCCTGCTGCATCTCGTTCAGGAAACCTGTTGTCCCGGCGCGCTCGGTGTGAATTACATATGTGACAAATCGCAGCCCGCCCATCTGGGGCGGCGTTGCATATCGGTCGTAGAAGATGGCCGGCCAGTAGATAATGGCCGGAG
>Ga0302140_10011453_pt1 | contig 10907 bp, 8 predicted proteins | sample I_Bog_E1_1_FD_202095 | JGI IMG/M metagenome (GOLD analysis project Ga0302140, IMG submission 202095) | Peat permafrost microbial communities from Stordalen Mire near Abisko, Sweden - I_Bog_E1_1 | ecosystem: Environmental > Terrestrial > Soil > Wetlands > Peat | place: Sweden: Abisko, Stordalen...
TCCCGCGCTCGGCTTCCGTGCGGCGCAAGACATCGAGCGTGGTGCGCACGGCGGTATTGGCTTTGCTGTCGGGATCGTCTGGGCAGGTTGGATCGTAAAGGCGCGCATCGAGCGAGATGGCGCAGGCGTCGGAGTCGAGTTTAAGCCAGTTGTCCTCCGTTGGATCGGGCCGCTCTGGATCGCTCATCGGAAGGCTCAGGAGTTCGCCGCGCTCGGCGATACTCTGGAGCAGGGGTTCCTGGGCCGGAGTCACTTTGACAAGCATGTCTTTGCGGACAGCTTTGGGCAGAGTGATGTAGCCTGCCTCCTCGGCCTCGTCCTGCATCATCACATCGGCAAACTGAGACCAGATGGACTGGAGTTCCGGGACGTTGACGTAGTTTGCCAGCGCGGTCTTCGGCTTGATGGTGACGCCATCGGTGGCGTACTCCATGCGCGTGACCGGCTCGGCGAAGTTTGCTGCCCAATCGTCGAAATTGTTGATGGCGCACTTATTGAGGATGTCGCGGGCCAGGTATCTAGTCATCACGAATTGTTCGCCAAGTGTGTTCGTGATCGGCGTGGCGGTGGTGAAGATGACGCCTGCGCCGTTGTGGGTCTCCTGCATGAACTCGATCTTGGCGAGAATGCGTTGTGCCCGTTGGGACTCGCGGGTGCTGATGCCCGCGATGTTCCCCATCTTCGTGACGATGGCCAGGGCCTTGTATGCGTGGGCTTCATCGACAAAGAGACGATCCACGCCCAAATCGTCGAAGTAGATGGTATCGTCTTTCCGGCCCTGAGAAAGCTCTTTTAGCTTCTCCTTGTACTTCTGAATCTTGTTCTCGATCTGCCGTGTGGTCCGCTTCTCCGCTCTAGTCTTGGTGCGACCGTTTTCAGAACCTTCGCGCAGCAGGTCTTTCATCTCTTGCATCTGAGCGTTGACGGTCTTCGCTTCCCGCTCTGGTGAGATGGGCAGCATATCGAACTGCGAATGAGGAACTATGACGGCATCCCATTCGTTGGTGGCGACTCTACTGAAGAGACGTTTGCGGCTGAGCGGAGAATCGAAGTCCCGTTCGGTAACGGCCAGGACGTTGGCGGAAGGATAGGCTTTCTTGAACTCTTCACGCCATTGCTGAATCATGTTGTTTGGAACGACGTAGAGGTTCTTGCGGGAGATTCCGATTCGGCGAGACTCCATGCCCGCGATAATCACAGTGAGAGATTTCCCGGAGCCGACGAAGTGGTCAAGTAGGGCGCGGCCTTCGACCATAGCGCGCCATGCACCCCGCATTTGATAGGGCCGCGGAACGATGGTGGGATTTAGCCCTGGGAAGGATAGGTGCCCGCCGTCATAGATGCGGAGGCGGTTGGCGTTGAAGGTCTCGTTGTAGATGCGCTCGATCTGCGGATGAATGTCGGCCTGCTTGTCGTCTTTGATCCATTCTGTAAAGGCATCTTTGATTTCGCGCAGTCTGGCGCGCGCAGCGATCGTTCGTACCGTGTCGATAACCGGCTTGCCATCGGCATTGTTCTCATAGAGCGTCGGTTCCTGGAGGTTGAGACCGTATTCGAGCAGCTTGTGCCCCGACATTCCTCCGCCCGCCCACTTGTGCGTCAGCTCGAACGTGTTGTAGCAGGAAGGCAGATCGACGCTCCAGCGTCCATTGATGTCTCTGGTGATGGACGGTGCGCGGTCGCCGGATGCTGGGCGTTGCTCGGCCAGATGCCGGTTGAGAAAAGCGATGTACACCTCGGTGGGAACCCAGGTCTGCCCAAGGCGCACGTCAATGTCGATGAAGGGCACGATCTCCGGCTGGACTGCTTCGAGAGCCTTGACGTTCCGTTCATAGGCCGGGTCGAGCAGCGTGGCACCTTGAGCGTCCCTCAGCTTCTGGCGCACGTTGCCGGATAGATATTCGTCGGCAGTCTGGTATTGCTGTGAATTCGGCTCCTTGTAGATCAGGTCGGCGGCGACAAGCCGGCCAATAACTTCTGGCTCCGGTTTGTCGAGGAGGCGAGACATCAGCCCAGTGTCCAGCCGACCGCACTCGGCCAGCACCTGGAGCATGGCTGCTTTCGGATCGCTCGGAAGTTCCCGCAACGGTTCGTAGGGGCGGATCGTGCGCTTGGTAAAGATGTCGGCGAGAGAAATTCTCGAAGTCTCCGGATCGACGTTTTCAAGCGCCGTCAAGAGTGGATACTCAGGGTCATCTTCAAAGACTTTGGCTGTGCCAATATTGTTGAGCGGGCCAAAGTTCGCACGGTAGCTTTCGTAGTGCTGTAGGAGTTGCTCCTGGCATTCTGCGAGCTGGCCTTCATTCGCGGATTGGAGCTGAAGCCGAATCACTTCCTTCAACGAGTCCCTGAGCGCAACGAGCGATTTCAGTTGAAAAAGAACTCGCCCACTCGACAATGTGCGTGGGAGCGGAGTCCGTGCGCCGTTGTCGTTGAACCAGACGGTGCCTTCGTCGATGAAGTACGAATGATTCTTGATCGTGTTAGGAGCGGGAACAAGCGAGGATGCACTTCGGCTGTTCCGCGAATCCTTGGAGACAGACGGATCGTAAGGCGTGAAGATGTTTTCCGGCAAGGTCTCGATAGCTGCCTGAAGACGCTCGACGATGCTGGTGTCGTCTTCAAAGGGCTTGAGAGTGTAGTCCTTCCGCCCATACATCCGGCTTTCCGCGCTGTGAACTCCGAGGACCATCTCTGGATGTTCGTCGAAGTAGGCGTTGTAGTTGACCGCCGCCGGCTCGCCATAGCCCGGAACGATGTGCGATACGGTGTCAATCCAGACTGGATGCTCCGGTTGGGGTTCGTTGGGAAGCCGCTTGCGGAAGAACAGAATGTCGGTGGTGACCGCCGTGTTGGCGTTTTTCTGGAAGGTATCTTCAGGCAAACGAATTGCCGCTACGAGATCCGCCCTAGCGGCCATTGCGCGGCGGGCGCGCACGTCGAGAGAATCGAGCGTGTAGTGCGAGCTGATGCAGACGGCGATTCCGCCCGGCTTGAGCTTGTCGAGAGACTTGACAAGGAAGTAGTTGTGAAGGGATAGCTTGGGGTCAGAGTATTCAGGATCGGCAATCTTGATGTCAGCGAATGGAGGATTGCCGATCACCATGTCGAAGGAGTTGTTTGGCAGACGGGTGTCTTCAAACGGCTGAACGAGAATCTTGGCGTCCGGATAGAGCATGGAAGCGAGCGCACCGCTGAGGGGGTTCTTCTCGACCCCGAATAGTTCGGACTCATGGAGAAGCTGGTCGGGAATGCGGGCAAAAAAGTTGCCCACTCCCATGCCCGGTTCGAGGATGCGCCCGCCGGCGAAGCCAAGGCGGTTTGCCGCCGCCCACATCTGGTCCACGACCTCAATGGCAGTGTAGTGGGTGTTGAGGGATGTTTCCTTGACCGCATCAATTTCGTCCTCGGTGAGGATCTCGGCAAGGCGGTTGCGTTCCTCATAGTAGCGATAGCCTTGGTCCCACAGTTCGCGCAATCCGCCGAAGTCGATGTACTGCGCGATGCGATTCTGTTCATCGGTGGTCGCGGTGCGCTGCTCGGCTTGGATGGACTTGAGCAGCTCAAGGATGTCGAGGTTGTGTTGTATGCGCGCTTTTGAGCCGCCCTCGGCGATATGCGAGGCCACATCGTCGCCGAGGCGGAAATTCCGGCTGTTGCGGAGAGGATCGGGCGGAAGAATCGGTTTTGGTGTTGCGGGTTCGGTGGAGTCGTCGGAGGCGATACCAAAGTCCAACTGGGTGGCTTTGGCGTCGCCTTCGAGTATTAGTTGTCGTCCGACTCCAGCGGGGGGTAAACCAGTTCGGAGATCAACTCCTGGGCCTGATCCATCGGCAGGCCAGACGAGCGGGCTTCCTTCAGAATCTCCCACGCCTGGGCTGCTCGCTCCTGAAGCGTAAAGCGGATCGTCCCCTCCAATTCCAGTTCTGCCGCTTCCTTGGGGCGGTTCCGGTAGAAGTTCGTCTCCACCTTGGCGAGCAGGTTCTGGAAGGCTGGGAGTTGCATCAACTCCAAAATGGAGTCGGGGTTGCCGGGGATGGTGCTCGATGCGTCGGTGGGAGTCATGTCGTGCCTCCTGGTCTAGTGTAGCGAAGGATTCGGATTCCCGGAAGGTGCCGGACAGCTCCGGGAACAGGGACTGCTGCATTGAGCGAACTTGTGGCATTTCCACCTCCCCTACGTGAGGGTACACATCAGTATAATATAGTTCTTGGCGTAGTTATATAATAATTATGATCTATTCGCCCCTTTCGTTCTGCGCCACGGGCCGTCTAAGGGGGGGCGGTCTGCACTGGACTCTCGCGGCGATATTGGCGTTTACCGTGCCTTAGCCCCTGGATGCGCCAATTGAAGCTCGCGGTAGTGCAGATTAGCCATGATTCCTACGAATATGGCACTTCTTCGATGAACGGTCTAAACTGTGAGCGTGATTTCTGCTGGAGACCGTCTCTACGATGAAAAGACAAGGACCCCATATCATCTATTCCCCGAGCGATCTTGTTCGCTATGCTCAATCGCCGTTTGCATCGTGGATGGACCGGTATTACTTGGAACACCGCGATGCGTTGGCACCTGACCAAGAGACCGAGGATCAGAAACTCATCGCGTGTACCGGAGACCAGCACGAATGCGCCGTTCTGGAGGAGTTAAAGTCGTCCGTCATCGATTTGGTGGAGATTCTGAAAGACGATGCCGCTGCTGCCCATCAGAACACGATTGAAGCCATCAAGGCGCAGGTCCCCATAATCTATCAGGCGGCGTTGCAAGATCGGCAATTCGCCGGCTTTGCCGACTTCCTCATGCTCGACGAGACAGGGCGATATGAGGTATGGGATACGAAACTTGCTCGCTCACCCAAACCGCATTATGCCATTCAACTTTGCTGTTATTCGGAAATGTTTGCCGCCACCACTGGGGAGCAGATGCCGGAGAAGTTCGGGATCATTCTCGGAAGCAAGAACCGAGTTGAATTTCGGGTAGAGGACTTCATTCACTACTACCGGCGCGCAAAGGCGAACTTCCTTTCTATGCAGGAGAGTTTCACCGGAAATATGGCAGATCGCCCCGAACCGCTCCCAATGGCTGATCATGGCCGCTGGACGTCTTATGCGGAGAAATTCTTTGACGACACAGATCATCTCGTTAGAGTCGCCGGAATCACTGTCGGTCAGATCAAGAAGCTGAAAGGAGCAGGCTTTGGAACGATGGCGGATCTGGGTGCGGCCTCTGGAGCATCGGTTCCAAAACTTGCCGCCGACTCGTTTGAAAAGCTTGTCGCCCAGGCTCGCCTCCAATGTCAAACACGCGCTGACCGATTGAAGAGGCCGGATGCACCCGCGCGATATGAGATTCTGCCCCAGATCGGCGCGAACGGCGAATCCGTTGGGCTTGCCTCATTGCCCCCTGATCATACTGCCGATGTATATTTCGATATCGAAGGCTATCCTCTCTTACCAGGGGGTCTTGAGTATCTCTTCGGGGTCTGTTTCGTAAACGAACGAACTGGTGCGCTAGAGTTCAAAGACTGGTGGGCACATGACCGGACCGAGGAAAAGCGCGCTTTCGAGGGATTTATCGACTGGGTCTACGAACGTTGGAAATCGAGCCCAGATATGCACATCTATCATTACGCTGCATACGAAGTGAGCGCGGTGAGGCGACTGAGCACTCGCCATGACACCCGTCAGGATGAAGTAGATACCCTTCTCAGAAATGAGGTGTTTGTCGATCTCTATCAGACCGTCCGCCACGGTCTACGCATCGGCGAGGACAACTATTCTATCAAGTCGGTTGAGCATCTCTATAGGCCAGCGCGTTCTACAAAAGTCGCCACCGCTGTTGATTCCATTGTTCAGTATGCACACTGGTTGGAGAGCGGACAGCCGCGCGTTTGGCCGGACAGCACAATCCTAAAAGGGATACGTGATTACAACGAAGATGATTGCAGGTCTACGGCGGAATTGTTGCAATGGCTAAGAACGGTTGCGGAAGAAAGCGATATCAACGTCACATACTCTCTCGCTCTCGCGGCTGCCGCAGCGGCGCCCGCTCAAACGCCGCCGAAAGTGCTGCCCCCAGAGGTTATCGCGAGACTTGCGACCATAAGAACGCTTCGCGAACGGGGCGATGAGTTCTCTCTGGCTCTTGCTGACTTGCTAGATTTTCACCGCAGGGAAGAAAAGCCGATGTGGTGGCGGATGTTCGACCGCTCCGTGGCAACAGCAGAAGAGCTTCGCGACGATTCGGGGTGCATTCAAGGTGTTCGGGCTGTTGGCTTCCCGACCACAGAGAAGCTATCCCAAGTGCAAACATACCGTTTCGATCCGTCACAGGAATGCAAACTCACTGCTGACGGAAAGACCTCTGTCATGTTCACGTATGACCTTGAGGGAAAATTCACCCTGGCCGCGCTTGATACGTCCGAGGGCACACTTCAGCTCAAGATAGGCAACAAGGGGTTGAAAGAGAAGTTTGGCGGTTCCTTCCCTCGTCAAGGATCGCTCATCCCGTATGAGTACGTACAAGCGGCGGCAATTCAGACTGCCCTTACTGAAGTTGCAATGAAGCACCTCGCGGGAACCCTTCACTCGCCCGTTGCGGCTCTTCTTGGGCGAACAGCACCAGCGGCAGTATTGCAAGGTGCGGGCGAAGCCACAATTGATGCCGCCGTCCGCGTCACGAACTCAATGTCAGGTGGGTGTCTGGTGATTCAGGGGCCTCCGGGAACCGGGAAGACCTATACTGCGGCGCGCGTCATCCATGCGCTTCTCTCCGCGGGCAAGAAGGTCGGCATCGCATCGAACAGTCATAAGGCTGTGGTCAACTTGCTCACAGAGTGCGGTAAAGCCGCCTCGGAGGTGGGCGGTTTCCTCCAGGGAGTCAAAGCGGGCGGTGAGAAGGAAGGCCCGTTGTTTGCGGACAATCCAGCACTTCGTTACATCGAGAGCAATAAAGAGGCGCGCGCCGCGTACGTGAACGGCGTCATAGGCGGAACAGCCTGGCTTTTCAGCTTGCCGGAATGGGAGGGCGTGCTCGACTTCCTCTTCATAGATGAAGCGGGGCAGGTGTCATTGGCGAATGCTGTAGCCATGGCTCGGTGCGCAAAGAACATTGTTCTTCTTGGCGATCAGATGCAACTCGAACAACCGATCCAGGGCACACATCCCGGCGACGCCGGACTCTCGTCGCTCCAGTACGCTCTCAAGGATTTGAGGACCAGCCAGCCTGACCTGCCGATCTTCCATGCAGTCGTGCCGTTAGATTACGGCCTCTTCCTCGGCGAGTCACGCCGGATGCATCCATCCGTGTGCCGTTTCATCTCGGAGAGTATCTACGAGGGTCGCCTTGCTTCGCACCCTGATTGCGCACAACAGAAGATCGGACTTGCGCCCAATACACACGGGATCGTCACCAAGGAAAGCGGCATTGTCTTTATTGGTGTCGAACATGATGGCGACATTCAGCAAAGTGATGAGGAGGTCGAACGCGTGAAGGTCGTCTATCACGAGTTGCTGGGCCGACCGTATACCGCATCGGATGGCGTCACAAAACCACTCGCGTTGGAAGACTTTCTCTTCATCGCCCCCTACAATGCACAAGTCCGTACTCTCCAAGCCGCGCTTCCTGTCGGCGCGCGCGTTGGCAGTGTGGACAAGTTCCAAGGGCAACAAGCCCCTGTATGTATCCTGTCGCTCTGTTCCAGCTATGGCGAATATGGATCGCGGGGACTTGCTTTCATCCTGGACCGCAATCGGGTCAACGTGGCATTATCACGCGCCAAATGCTTGGCAGTTGTTGTTGCTGATCCGCGCATCGGTAGCGCCGCTGCTGGCTCAATCGGGGAGATGATGCTCATCAATCTTTTCTGTAAAGTGGCCTGGACTTAATCTCGGAGATTGACTGCTCTGCGCGGTCGGTTTCGCGCACGAAGCCGCTCGCGCTTCTCTCTGGAAACACGAGTGGTCGAGTGAAGTAGCCTTGAAGTATACGCGAATCCCTCGGCTCTCTCAGGAGTGCGGCGGGACACCTTCAATCTGGAGGAAGTATGAAGGATGGCAAGAATAGCAGTCTCCCTATTAGCGAGATTCATTCCGAAGATGGCGCTCTGGAACTAGTTCGCTCAGAAAAGATGAAGCCCTATCTCGCTATCTTGAAGGCGCAGATGTCCGGGCAGGATACCGAACCGTATTTGGCTGCGTTAGCCGCGCTGCCGCTGGAAGAAAGATATGTCTGGCGAGTGATCTCGGCCTTGAAATGGGCTTTTTGTGACCTTGATACGGAAACTGCGATTGCCGATCTTCACACTCTGTCGGAAGCGGACCTCAGGAAAGTAGTGGAACCTCTATCATTGAGAGCCATTCAATTTTGCATGTTTGTGAACTCGCTGATTGGAGAGGACGCTACGGAGCGAATCGTGCAACACGCGCTGCGGTGCTCAAAGGAATCGCCCGAACCGGCTTCGGACGAGTAGCTGGCCACGCTGCTTGCTGTGTCGGTAGATGGGAACAAGCAGACGTTTGGCTATCTCGCCCTTCTTCTGGAGCCGGTTAGTTGCAGAACTCCATATTGAGTCTTTCGCAAAGGTCGTCTATCTCTGTGGGATTGAGCGGAGAATCCTCCTCATCGCAGAAATGGTCGCAGGAGTTTGGTTCGCTCAATTCCAGTGGCTCATGGAGACCGATAGAAGTACAGCCGTGCATCTTCGGCTCCCATTGTTCCTGCATGAGGCGCAAGCCGTGAAGGACGCTGGCGAGTTCACGGCGCGTGATGTGCTTGCCGTCGTCTTCTGACGGAGGGGTGGTCGGCACATCAATCTTGTGCTGGTCCACGCTGTAGGTATTCAGCGGCTCGATCACTTCCTCGTGAATCCATTCGTCTAGCCCGTCAAAGTCCTCGGCCTCCATAAATGCCTCGGCCTTTGCTACGTCGTCCTTGTTGTCGGCATCGACGGTCAATTGAATCAAGCGCCGGTATGCGGCGCTCTCTGTTTCGTGGACGCTGGCATAGGTGCCGTTGTCGTCGTCCGCTGCGACACTCCATACGGTGATTTGCATACAATCCTTTCTGTGTTGCGCGTCTCAGGAATGCGCGGGGTTGAGGCCAGTTCCGTAGAGCATGGCGGATAGATGGTCGGCGTAGATTGCGTGTCCGGCCTGGCGCTGTATTTCGATGGCTTCGGCCATGCCGGGCTGAGCGGTTGTGCCGTCGGGCAACTTGGGTCCGGTGGCGGAGATGTTGTCGCGGTGGAGGCGATAGTGTGGGAAGCCCAGCACATTGCCGTCGATAGGGCTGAAAATGTTGAGCAGTTTCTTGCCGGTTTCCCATTCGTCTCTGGCAACCATGAAGCTGCACTCCAGATACTCGGAGTGGACTTCGATCAGTTCCACGTCTTCATAGCGGTGAATCGTTGGGTTGAGTCTGTGTCCTAGCATGGATGTCTCCGTGTGTTGGTGCGGCTGGGTGCCGGTTAAAAAAGGGCGAGTTGAACTTGTGGCACGGAAACGTCCTCGTGCTGACTGGCAACGATCTTGACTTCGGGACCGCAGAGGACGAACTGCTGTCCGCCGTGCTTGACGGTCATGCGGTCGTAAAAGCCATTGGGATCGTTACGGGCTTCCTCTGCGCGTTCGGCGCTGCCGCTCTTGTCGTGGTAGTTGGTGGGCGTTCCGTTGAAGATACGCATCGGGCACAAGCGGTACGCGCGCGCACCATCGTTGCTCAGTCCAATGGCGACCCACATCTCCCCATCCATGCGGAATGGTTTGCGAACAGGCTGGCCCATAGCGATGCAATCGCCGCTATAGCTGGCCGGGATGTCGCCTTCGTTCACATAATCGCTCTTCGCATGGTCGAAGATTCCCCAAGCGAGCCGGGCCGGATTGACTTCGCGGTTGATGGTTTCCATGATGGGCACTCACTTTCTCGCCGTGGCGGGGCTGGCTTTCGTTGTCGGGTCGTTGGGAATGGGAAACAGGAGCCCTTGTTCTGCGGGCGGGCATTCCCAATCGTCGAGAATGCAAGCGGCCTCGATAACGGTCTTGAGTTCGTCGGCTGCACGAAGGCCGAACGCGGAGCCGATTTCAAAGAGAATGGCCGCGTAGAGGTTGGCAAGCCGCTGTGCTTCCTCGACCATCTCCTCGCGGCGTGTTCTGGACAGTGTGCTGGATTGGCTCCAAAGGCGAACGATCTTGAGGCAGCGATGAAGGCCAGCGGCCTCGATCTCCGCTCCGGCCAGCAAAGCGGCGGGGTTCTCGTCGTGGATATACGGACTGTCGAGTTGAATCTGCATGACTGTACTCACTGGATTGCATTGCCGATGATCTGCGACAAAGCGGCTACCTTTGGTTCAATGTCGGCGATGGCCGAAAGAACGTCGCGGCGTTCCGCGTTCAATGTAAAGATCAGGTGCCGAATCCATCGCATGACTTTCACCGGGTAAGAGCCAAGGCGGTAGACCGGCTCCTCGCCGGGGTCCAACATTCCAAAGCGCATTGCCGCATCCCACCAATTTGCATCGATCTTTCCCTCGCGCGATGCCTGTTGGTGCATCGCAACGATGCTCAGGTTGTAGTCCACGTCCTCAAGATCGGCCTGGGCCGTCGCCAACTGTTTGCGCAAGGTGTCGAGTTGGCGTTTCGCATTCCGCGCGTTCACGCTCGGCTCCATGTCTACCGTGGCGGTTACAGACCGCGCATCGAAGAGTGAGAATTGCATTGCGGTCATTGGATCGACTCCGCTACGAACTCGCGCAGTTTGCCAACCATGTTTGCCACTGTGCCACGCGGGGAGTTGTGCAACAAGAACTCGTAGTAGTCGGCCATTGTCTTGCCCTTGGCGGCAAAGAACGAATTGGGATGAGGCTGAGTGGAGAGCGATGCGCGAACGTCGGCGCGGGCAAGAATGTCGCG
>Ga0302140_10011454_pt1 | contig 10907 bp, 13 predicted proteins | sample I_Bog_E1_1_FD_202095 | JGI IMG/M metagenome (GOLD analysis project Ga0302140, IMG submission 202095) | Peat permafrost microbial communities from Stordalen Mire near Abisko, Sweden - I_Bog_E1_1 | ecosystem: Environmental > Terrestrial > Soil > Wetlands > Peat | place: Sweden: Abisko, Stordalen...
GTCTCGTCGTTTCGCTGGCGCCCGGCAATGCTGGTGATCCCGTTAGCAGTAGCCGGCGCGGTATCGCTCTGGCTCACATGGGCCGATGCCCAGCTGGCAAACTCAGCTCGAGCCGCGGCGGGTCTCATTGAGCAGAAGACCCGCAATCAGCCCGGCACCGTCTGGTTCATGGGCCATTGGGGATTTCAATACTACATGGAGTCATTCGGCGCACGAGCTGTTGTGGTGAATGACCCGCCGCAGAGCGCAGGAGATTTCCTCGCCATCGCCGAGAGAGACCGGCTGTTCGAAATTCGTCCAGCGTTCGTCTCTTCGCGCGATGTGATTCAGATTCCCATGCGTCTAGGCATCACGACCGTCCAACGCGAATTAGGCACCGGCTTTTATTCGTCCGACCTCGGTCCTCTGCCCTTCGCGATAGGGCCGGTCTCGCCCGAGCGCTATGAATTAATTCGGCTGGGATCGAAATCGACCTCGGCTGAATCGTCACACTAAGGCGCTTCGACAGCTTTCGCCGCGCTGCCATCCAATCCCAACTTGTCCGCGATCCCACGCAGCGCATCGATGCAGAAGGCAATGTGCTCATCGAGATCGACGCCCAGGTCAGCAGCGCCGTTAATAATGTCATCGCGATTCACCTTCCGCGCAAACGCTTTGTCTTTCATCCGCTTTCGCACGGACTTCGCATCGACCTCGGCCAACGACTTACCAGGTTTGATCAGAGCGACGGCGGTGATAAATCCCGCAAGCTCGTCGCAGGCAAAGAGAGCTTTCTCCATCGGAGTATCGCGCGTCACGCCGGTATATTCGGCATGCGACATGATGGCTCGATTGATCACCTCAGGCCATCCCCGCTGCTTCAGAATCTCATTACCTTTATAGGGATGGTCTTCGAGGCTGGGATATTTCTCATAGTCGAAGTCGTGAACGAGTCCGACGATCCCCCACAAGTCTTCTTCAGACAACCCAAACTCGGACAACCCAAACTCAGACAGCCCAAGCGCCGACGCCTCAGAGTTTCCAGTTGCAAACTTCCGCGAGCAAGCGCGCATGCACGCTTCGACCGCCAGCGCATGCTTGCGCAAACTTTCCGATTGAGTGAACTCAGTTAGTAAACACCACGCGCTCTCGCGATCAATCATGCTTCCTGCCCTGTTTCTGCGGGTTCTTCACCGCTCGCTTTGCTTTTCGCCGCCACAATTCGCGGCTTCATGCATTTTAACCTTGACATCCACAGGCCTTGTACCTCAGATTGTCACTGCGGTCGGAACCTCTCCCCCAATTGTTTTGGTTCCGTCGTTAGTAGTAAGGAGTAGCCCGCTCTGGCACTCCCACAACCCGATGGCTACGACTCTTGCCCCAGTAGATTCTAGGGAAGTCGTCCGTTGCGATCATTGCCTGTTGGTTCAATTCCGTACGGTCAACAACAACTGCCGGCGCTGCCACTCGTCCATGGACGAGGAACCTGAGCCTGTGCCGGTGGTGCTGACGCCGCCGGTAATTATGCCCATGCCTGGCAATGGCCGTGGGCACCTGAACCTGGCAACGTCCATCCGTTCGCTGCGCTTGCGCAGCGGGCTGAGCCAACGCCAACTGGCGGGACGCATGTCAGTACCGCGAACCTACGTTTCGAAGATCGAAAACGAGAAAGCTACGCCGACGCTGTCGTCCCTGGAACGGCTGGCGCGAGCCCTGGAGGTGACCGTGCCAGAACTGCTCAGTGGCGGGGAAAAGAACCGTCAGGACGAAATCAGCGAACTGATGAAAGATCAGTTCATCGCGGAGATTCTGCCGTTCGTATCGCAATTGAACGGGATGCAGATGTCCAGCGTCCTGACCCAGTTGCGGGATCTGACGATAAGGCCAAGAAGAACTGCGTAAGCGAAAAGGTTCATGTGGGGACAGCTCTCGGCTGGCCGCCGGACGAAAGTCCGGCTGCTTTTGACTTTGAATTTATCCGGGCGTACCACCAACTGAATGCCGGGACCGAACTTGGTCCCGGCTTTTTTTGTGGCTCCGTCACTCGCGTGCTCTCGCCATAGCGATACCAAGAAACACCAGCGCGGCACGATTTAGCCGCATTATGTCTTCGTCAGCGAGGCGCCCAATTCGTTTGCCGATTCTCGATCTCGGAGCAGTTGTTATCTTATCCACCATCAGCCGGCAAACTGCTCGCAGACCATTACTCTTGCTGGGCTCAACAACCAGCCGAAATAGCGGAGCGTCCGTCGGGTCGGTCGTGAAAGCACAGATGGTGATCGAATCCGTCATGTCGAAAGAGTCATCTTGAAGAATCAAAGCTGGACGCGGCTTTCCGGCATAGTCCTTGCCGCCGGCGACGGTCCAAATCTCTCCGCGTTTCACACTGTGCCCCAATCAGATACGGCATCCACGAAGTCTTGGTCGTCCCTGGCTCGAGCGCTGTCGGCGACAGCGAGGGACTGCCGACGTGCCTCTGCTTCAAAAGCAGGCGAGCGCATATCCGGAACCCAAATTTGGAGAGGCCGCAGACCCTGCTTGCGCAGGCGGTTGCGGTGCGCTCTGACCTTATCCTTAGACGGCTTAGAAGCAGTTCGTGCTCGCATGCTCGTATCTCCTTGGTTACATGTAACGTAGCAGAACGCACCGCCGAAACTCAACCTGGCAAGAATCCCGAATAGATCGACCGACATCTATCCAGCATGAACCTCGGAGAAGTTGGAAGTGCTTTTTCTCATTTGTCTGCTCGCGCCGCATCTTTGCATCAACCCGAAACGAATGGATGGCAAGCGGAATCTGCGCGGGATAGCGCGCCAGTCACCGCTTCCGCAGGCGACGATTCCCTGCTCGATGCCTACTCGCGCGCGGTCACCGGAGCCGTGGAGCGCGTCAGCCCCTCGCTCGTGAACATTGAAGTGCATCAATCTACCGGACGCTCGCGTTCGGGAGAAGAGCGCGAACGCCGCGGCGGAGGCTCGGGCTTCGTGTTCACTCCCGACGGCCTGATTCTCACCAACAGCCACGTTGTGCATGACGCGCGCCGCATCGACGTAACTTTGTCTGATGGTCGGCGCATGCCCGCGACCGCGATCGGAGACGATCCCGCGAGCGACCTGGCAGTGATCCGCATCGATCAAGCGCGCGTAGACGAACCCGGCCTGACCGCAGCTACTCTCGGCGACTCACAGCAGCTTCGCGTGGGACAACTGGTCGTCGCGCTCGGCAGCCCTTATGGCTTTCAGTCCACGGTAACGGCGGGCGTGGTAAGCGCTCTAGGGCGTTCGCTCCGCTCGTATTCCGGGCGACTGATCGACGACGTAATCCAAACCGACGCCGCGCTCAACCCAGGCAACTCCGGCGGACCGCTGGTCGATTTCGCAGGGCGCGTCGTTGGCGTGAACACCGCGACCATTCTGCCGGCGCAGGGAATCTGTTTTGCCATCGGCATCAACACGGCGAAGTTCGTGGCCAGCCGTCTGCTGCGCGATGGCCGCATTCGACGCAGCTTCATCGGCGTCTCGGCGCAGACTGTTCCTGTACATCGGCGCGTCGTGCGCTTCTACGATCTGCCGAAAGAATCGGGCGCGCTGGTTTTGTCGGTCGAAGAGAATAGTCCGGCGAAGCGCGCGGGCCTGCGCGATGGCGACATCATCGTAGCGCTCGAAGGCAAGCCAGTCGCGGGCGTCGACGATCTGCACCGCTTGCTGGCCGACATTCGCGCGGGCGCGAACTGCTCACTCACGGTGCTGCGGCACACGGACAAGCTCGAGTTGAAGATCGTGCCTGAAGAAGCGGCGAACTGAGAGCCGGTTCGAATTTCTTTCTCGCTTAGCCATCAAAGAATCCGAAAATAAGTTTTCCCTATTTGGGAAAACCCTGTTTACCATTTCATAACCGGCATGGTACCCCCCTCCCCCTCGGTATATTGGAATCATGGTCTTAGCGGGAAAATGCGATTTAATCTATTGGGCTCAATAGCTTACGGGTAAAATCTTGAGCCGTAAGGAGTTATCCTCCTGCGGCCGGCCTTTGACTCCATGGTTGCGCACTGCGCCCGCTTCCATGATGGACTGATTGCGATTGGGGGGCAAGGTTAGATGTCACACGAAGCCTGTTTATTTGAGCACCGACTTAGCGGCCTTTTCATTCCGGCTTACGAAGCCGCGGTAATCTAAGGTTGCATGACCTTGGGATGTCGAGTGCCTAAGTTTCTTGGCTCGGTTAACTAGACTTGGCTATACTTAGATGTATGGCAAAACCTGCAGCCAGGCCCAAGTCCGCGATGGATACGCTAGTTGATTCCTTTAGCGACTTGGTAGAGGACGCGAGAAAGCGAATGTCCCCCGAGGAGTTCCGCAAGGCGGAGAAGGAATTTGACGAGATTATAGATAAAGCTAAAGCCCGCGCTTCTCGCGACGGGCGTCGTGAAACCGCCTAATCCAGGCCTTCAGCTCTTCTTTCTTAACATCTGGCTTGAATTCCTTTACGGCTGCGACGAATTCATCTTCCGTTCCGTACTCAACGGCGAATGCTAGTTTTTCTGCGAGGTCTCTCTTTCGGCGAATTAGGTCCGCGTCGATTCGATCTTCCTTGGGTGGTTTCCATCGACCCGCCATGTTCGTTCTATCTTCGCGCTCTTAACGGTGAAAAGCTTGCCAGACTTGAATTACCATGCCGCCCGCAATCGCCAGCGCCTAGGCCGATCCGCCTAAAACCCGTATAACTCGGCTGGTCTTCGACATCGGAATGCTTCGATCAAGGCCTGAGCGCACGACTGAAACCAGAGAAACGAAGACTAGCGCCATCAGCAGGCAGTAAGCGAGATTCGGGCGGTCGATGTCAAACGTCCCCCGAATTATGGAGATCATCACCGTCAACCCAATCGCCGCAACTATGATGAAGCCGACTCGGGCCTTCATCAAAGCAGATTACCATTGTCCTGAACGAGTCCCGCCACCTTACTCCCCGGCCGTCATTGCTTCCCTGCTTCCCGGCGTGTTAGCCTCTTACCGAAGGGGATCACTTTGCAGCACAAAGTTCCTGCCGGGCTGGATCGCAAGGAAGCGGAAGTCTACCGGCATCTCGATCCAGAGCGGCTCCCGAAACACATCGCCATCATCATGGACGGCAACGGGCGCTGGGCCAAGCGGCGGCACATGCCGCGCGTGGCCGGGCACCGCGCCGGGGTCGCATCCGTGCGCTCGACCGTGGAGACGGCGGCGCGCATCGGCATTCATGCGCTCACGCTTTACGCCTTCTCGGAAGAAAATTGGAAAAAGCGTCCCAAGAGCGAAGTTGATTTCCTGATGGGATTGCTGAGCCGCTATCTGAAGGCTGAAGTTCCGACGCTGAACGAAAACAATATCCGCCTGGAATACATCGGCCGGCAGCAGCAGTTACCGGATGACGTGCAGGAGCGCATGGAGTGGGCGCGTGCGAGTACGGCGCACAATACCGGCACCGTGCTCACGCTGGCCCTGAACTACAGCGCGCGCAGCGAACTGGTGGATGCGTTCCGCTCGATGGTCAGTGCCGCGTCCCAGAACGGGGGCATCGAGCATCTGCATATCGACGAAGACACGGTCGGCGAACATCTTTATACGCGGCACCTGCCCGATCCCGATCTGGTGGTGCGCACCTCGGGCGAGATGCGGCTGAGCAATTTTTTACTGTGGCAGTTGGCTTATGCCGAGATTTATGTGACGCCGACTTTGTGGCCGGATTTCCGTGGCGTGCATCTGCTGGAAGCCATTGCCGAATATCAGAAACGCGAGCGCCGCTACGGCGGGCTGAATCACGGGGATGCGCACGGCGAACCCGCGAAGGTTCACAAGTAGCCTCTGGAGAGTTGAACAGCAGGTTCCTCACCGGGCTTTCAGCCCGATTCGGAATGACAAAAGTTTTGTAAGGGTGACACACTTCTCTTGCTGAAGCGCATTGCGACCGCGGTCGTCCTGATTCCGATTGTGATGTTGCTGGTGCTGCGCGCGCCCGTGCCGGTGCTGGCGGTTTTCGCAGCCGCAGTGGCGCTGGTCACAGTGCAGGAATTTCTGAAACTCACCGAGTCCTATGGCGTGCAGCCGCTCCGCCTGCCGACTTACATTTTCGTCGGATTGATCTTCGCGCTGCTGGCATTCAGCGCAGCTGCGGAAACGCCGCAAGTTTCCGCGCTCAAGTTTGTTCTGGGATTGGGATTTGCCTGCGCGCTCGCTCCCTTTATTTTTCTAACGATCGCCATGCGCCGTGCGCAGTTAAGTGGAGCGTATCCAGCGGCGGCGGCCTCGGCGTTTGCTTTCGTCTATATTGCTGTGCCCATGGCCATGCTGGTGCAGCTTCGCCAGCAATGGGCTGGAGCATTCTGGCTACTCTATTTGCTTCTGGTTGTTTGGGCGGGCGATATTTTCGCTTACTTCGTGGGCCGCTCCGTTGGCCGCCATCTAATGTCGCCGCGCATCAGTCCGAAAAAAACCTGGGAGGGCGCAGCAGCCTCGCTGGCCGCGAGCTTGCTGGTCGGGAGCCTGCTTTTCACTTATGCGCTCCAGATCAGCTCGTTCCTGCTTCGCATGCGGCTCATCGAGCGCCGCGACGGCCTTTTCGGGCTGGAGAAACCGGATCTGTGGCCGATCATCCTGCTAACTGTGGCGCTGAACGTCGCGGCACAACTCGGCGATCTGGTGGAATCGCTGATCAAGCGCGGCGCCGGCGTGAAGGACTCCGGCGCGATTCTTCCCGGCCACGGCGGCATGCTCGATCGCATCGATGCCCTGTTGTTTGCCGCGCCGGTACTGTGGTTTTACGCGGCTTGGCGCGTCATGCAGTAGTACCATGAAGAAATGGCGGACTCGCCAAAGTACCCTCCACTGATTTCTCTTCACGCAGATAGTGCCCTCAACAAAGGCAAACTTGAAAAGATGGAACGGCTTCCGACTGATGCCTTGTGCGCCTCGCTTATGCCCCCATTGGAAGACTGCCTGAAAACACGGCGGGATGGAACTATACTAGATGGACATCATCGAATTTACGTTCTTCGCCAGCGGGGCGTAGACGTTGACGCTCTTCCGAGGGATGTCGTCACCAAGGATCAGAACTAGGATGCGCAAGGAACTTTACTGGCTCGATGAATCATGGCCCGGCAAGCTCGCCGTGGGTCCGCGCCCGCGCGGTGGAGACTGGCTGAAGGGTGACATCGCCGACTGGAGGCGAGCCGACGTTGACGCGGTGCTTTCGCTGCTTACGGCAGAGGAGGAGGAGCACTTCGATCTGCATGACGAAGCTCGCGAGGTTAAGGGCCAAGGGATGGAATTCGTTTCGTTTCCAATTCCTGATCGTCAGGTTCCGGGGTCAGAAGCGAAGTTGGCCGAAGTTTTGGAGGGAGTCTCCCGCTCTCTCTCAAAGGGCAAGAACGTGCTCGTGCACTGCCGACAAGGAATCGGGCGCAGCGGGTTGGTGGCGGCTTGTCTTCTGGTGAAAAAGGGCATGAGCCCAGGCGCTGCCGTTGAGTCTGTCTCAGCGGCGCGCGGGCTGCCGACTCCAGAAACCGCGGAGCAACGCGACTGGATTGATCACCACGCTGTAGGGCTAACGGCCACCCGATGACGAAACGAATCGCCATCCTGGGTTCCACCGGCTCCATCGGCCGCAGCACGCTAAGCGTAGCCGAGTCCTATCCGGAGCGCTTTCAGATCGTCGCGCTGGCCGCAGGCAGCAACTTGGAAACAGCATTCGAACAGGCGCGCCACTGGCATCCGCGCATGATTTCGATTGCGGCCGAGTCCGATGCCGACGTGCTGCGCAAACGCCTGAAGCAAGCCGGCCTGAGCGAGATCGAGGTCGTGCATGGCACAGCGGGCACGGTGAAAGTTTCCACTCATCCCGACGCCGACTTCGTGGTAAGCGCCATCGTGGGCGTAGCCGGGCTCGAGGCTACGTACGAAGCCGTGAAGGCTGGAAAGACCGTTGGGGTAGCCAATAAGGAATGCCTCGTAGCCGCCGGCGAGTTGATCACTGCTGAGGCGCGCCGCCAAGGTAAGCCGCTGTTGCCCATCGACAGCGAACACAATGCAGTTCACCAGTGCCTGCGCGGCGGCCGCATGGAAGAAGTGGAGCGCATCTGGCTCACCGCTTCCGGCGGGCCGTTTCTAAATACGCCGCGCTCAGAGTTCAGTTCCATCACGGTGGAGCAGGCGCTGAATCATCCCACGTGGAAGATGGGCAAACGCATCACTATCGATTCGGCGACGCTGATGAATAAGGGCTTCGAAGTCATCGAAGCGTGCAGATTATTTCACATTCTTCCCGCGAAGGTCGAAGTCCTCGTGCATCCGCAGTCGACGATTCACTCCATGGTCGAATTCATCGATGGCAGCATACTTGCTCAGTTTTCGGTGACCGACATGCGGCTGCCGATTCTGTACGCTCTAACATATCCCGAGCGCATTCAATCGGATATGCGCTTCCCAGTGGGTGACTTGCGGCATCTGGACTTTTGCCCCCCGGACATGAGTAAATTCCCTTGTCTGCGTATTGCGTATGAAGCGGCTGAGGCAGGCGGGGCAAAGACGGTCGCGCTGAACGCCGCCGACGAGGTCGCCGTCGCCTCGTTCCTCGAAGGCAGCATTGGTTTCAATGACATTCCCAGGATCATCGAAGACGCGGTTTCAGCATCTAATACGGGGAAGCTGGAGTCTATCGCAAAGGTGCTTGAGGCCGACGCCGAAGCCCGCCGATATGCTCAGGAGCGAGTGTTGGAAATTACTAAGAGAACCGGAAGGCCGCAGGCAACATCTGTAGTGTAGTGGCTGAAGTTGAGCGGGTGAAGTGAAGTGGCTGAATCTTACGGGGAGCTGTTACTTTTTTATGTCTGATTTCTTTATCGCCATCGCTGCCGTCGCCGTCGTGTTGGGCTTCATGATTCTGATCCACGAGTTCGGCCACTATGCCGTGGCCAAGCTGCTCGGGGTTCGGGTCGAAGTTTTCTCCATTGGCTTCGGCAAGCGTCTCTTCGGCTTCCGCAAGGGAGACACCGATTACCGCATCGCCGCGATTCCCCTGGGCGGCTATGTGAAGATGAGCGGCGAGAATCCCATGGACGCGCGCTCCGACGATCCCGCCGAGTTCATGAATCACTCGCGCTGGCACCGCTTTCTGATCGCGATTGCCGGCCCCACGATGAATATCCTGCTGGCCATCTTTCTGCTTACCGCCGTTTACATGGTGCATTACGAGTACGCGGTTTATCTCGACAAACCGGCGGTGATTGAGGGAGTGAAGCACGACTCTCCCGCCGACAGGGCCGGCTTGCAACCGGGCGATCAGATTATAAAGGTTGACGGCATCGAGAACCCGACCTGGGAACAATTGCAGCCTCGCGAGTGGCTGAGTCCCAACCAACCGCTGGCGGTCACTATCCGGCGCGGTGATCAGACCTTTGAGAAAACGATTGTGCCTCGGCCCGTGACTACGTCTGAGGTGGGTTCCGCTGGGTGGTTCCCAGAGGACATCGTCATCATTAACAAAATTGAGGCCGACAAGCCTGCGGCCAAGGCCGGGCTTAAGGAAGACGACAAAATTGTGGCATTGGATGGCAAGCCGCTGGTTTCCATCGAAGCCATGATCGAGCACCTCCAACTGACCAAGGGCAATCCTGTCGATCTCACTGTAATTCGGGGCAATCAGACTTTGAATTTTCGGCTGAGCCCAGTGCTCACGGATACGGAAGACCCTAAGGAACAGCGCTATCGGCTGGGGTTCTCTCCCAAGAGCGAGACCAAGGTTACGAAACTGCCGTTCGCCCAAGCCCTGACTCTTTCGCTCGAACAGAACAAGAAATATTCGCTGCTCATTCTGGAGCTAGCCAAGAAAATTGCGCAGCGGAAGGTTTCCCTGCGCGCGGTCTCCGGCCCAATCGGTATCGCGCAAGACGCCGGCTACGCCGCCCAGCAAAAAGGCTGGACTCCGCTGCTCGAATTGACGGCAGGCATCAGCTTGAACCTCGGCATCATCAACCTTCTGCCCATCCCCATTCTTGACGGCGGCGTGATTCTGTTCTTGCTGATTGAAGGCCTCATGCGGCGCGACGTCAGCATGCGCATCAAAGAACGCGTCTACCAGGCCGCCTTCGTTTTCCTGGTGCTGTTCGCCGTCATGGTCATCTACAACGATCTGGCGAAGACGTTGCCGGGGCTCATGGGCAGGTTGCCGTAAGGCTCATTGCAGAAATCTGTTGCATTGCAGCGGCATTGGCTTTAATACATAATGCAATGCCGACGTTCATCCAGCCCTTTCCACAACGGTCGACGGTCTCCGAAGACGCGGAGGGGCTTCACATTTCGATCCCTCCCAAGCGCGCTTGGACCATCTTCTTTTTTGTCTTATGGCTTACGTTCTGGACCTACGCTGGGATTCAGGTCGGACATAAACTGCTGAGTCACTTCGATCTCTTCACGGCCGTCTGGATGATCGGCTGGGCATTCGCGGAGATCTGGGTGAGCTTTGGGATTCTCTATATACTTGCCGGATGCGAAATTATAGTAGCTACTTCGGAAAATTTGAGCCGGAAGACAACGATCTTCGGGCTCGGACCCACCAAATCATACGTCGTTAGAGAGATGCGCGATTTGAGGTATCAACCCGAGTTGGGAACAGGTAGAGGACGCAAAGCGAGCCAAATTGCTTTTGACTACGGCGCCAAGACTGTTAGGTTCGCACGGGACATTGAAGAGGCGGAAGCAGCGGAACTGATTACTCGTATCAAGCAGCGTTGCAGCATCGCCCAAAACCCATCGCCTAAAGGGCCACAACTCAGGTTCTGGCAGCAGCGGTAGGCTTCCGCACACCTGCTTGCATGCTTCTTTCGTGTGAGATACAATGTATCTCAAGCGAGGGATCATGGCAGCGACCGAAATGGTTCACGTTCGAATCGAAAAGCG
>Ga0302140_10011466_pt1 | contig 10903 bp, 5 predicted proteins | sample I_Bog_E1_1_FD_202095 | JGI IMG/M metagenome (GOLD analysis project Ga0302140, IMG submission 202095) | Peat permafrost microbial communities from Stordalen Mire near Abisko, Sweden - I_Bog_E1_1 | ecosystem: Environmental > Terrestrial > Soil > Wetlands > Peat | place: Sweden: Abisko, Stordalen...
TTTATTTTTTGTAATTTGAAAATCAATTTTTAAAAAAAATAAAAATTTTGTTGTTAATATTTAAAAAAAACTCATTTTTATAAAACATTAAAAAATATCAAATTTTTGTTTTCTTAATTAAATTGTTCTTTTTTTGAAAAAAAATGCAAATTCTTGTTTTAGTTTTATTGTTTATTCAGGAAAAAATTTTAATTTGTAAATTTAAACTGAAAAAAAATAAAATATAATGGCCAACCGACGGAGTTTTGCTGAAGCCGCTGAAACTTATTCAAATGAAATAGAGTTCCTCATAAAAGCTTTAAAATCCAAAGAAAAAACTTATAACTTTGCGGATGTTGCGTTTAAATTAAGCAAAAGAGGCGTTGTGACCCATAATCGAATCCTTCAAATAAAAAATGGCTTTTTGTTCTATTACAAGCGGGTGCCCAAAGATTGGAAAGCCAACTCTTTTCATTTACTAAAAGCTAATCCAAAAATAGCAATCAGACTTACTGAAATTTTGGTGCATTATTTAGGAAATGATGAATCCAAAGGCACAAAATACATTTTTATTCAGGTAAATTTGAAGAAAGTCATTGTTTTTAAAAACGGAAAAAATTATATTGAAAATTTTGCTAAAGGTAACTCTAAAAAAAAAATATCCTATTTTACAGTAATTTATTTCTAAGACGCATCTGTGTTTAAAGACTTTCAACCAAATACAAACAATTTAGGTGACACTCGATTGGTTTTCTCAATCAAACTCAAAGACAATAGTATCAATAAGGTCAATATATTTATAATATAATCTACATGTATACATATTTTATTAATATATACTATCTCCAAAAATACAAAATACGTTTTATTTTTGTTATATTAAGATTTACAAAAAACATCAATCTGTATATAAATTTTAAATAAATAAATTGCCTTAGATTTTGGATCTTTTGGATGAAAAAATAAAATTTGAAAAAACGCCAGAACCCCCAAAAGAAATTCCCAAAAAAGAGAATCCTCTGCCTTCAATCAATATTTCTGAGATCTTCAAGAAAAAAGAGGAAGATGTTATAAGAAACTCAAATATAAACGATGAGTCCTCATCTTCTTACCAACAAGAAGAAAATGAGGAAAAAATTGAAGTTTATGAACCAGAACCGGTCACAGAAATTTATGTAAAAAAAGAAGTGCCTGTTGAAAATTTCGAGGTTTTCAATTAATTTAGCTGTAATTTTTCTAATTTCTTATATCAATAGCCTATCTCAGAAGTCAAAGACCAAAAATATCTGGATTTTCCTCAACAATCACATCTCTTTTCTAATTTCAAGCCCAAAGAACTCAATAAATCATATTTTAACCATAATCTCCGGAATTTTGAGGAAGATTTCTATGATTTATTGGAAAACGTTAGACTTCAGCCCGACTCCAAATTAAAAGAGCAAATTTATAGTGACATTTTCGCTTTATTGGGAGAATTTAAGTTGTTCACAGAAGCAACGGCTCTAAATTTTATTTCGAATTTAGAAAATGTCGATCAAACTTTATACGATTTCAAGCAAATTGAAGAAAATGATAAAAATTCCAAAGCTAAAATTCAATCTTTTTGTTCCGAAAAATTTCATGTTACTATAAAATGCGTGATTTCAATGAAAGAAGATAAAAATTTGAAGGAGTCTTCACTTTATGAAAGTTTCACCTCAGATTTCAAAGAAATATCGAATCTTTTCAAGGCTTATGAGTTCCTCATGAATGGAATTATCGCTTATAATGAAACTTCAGAAAAAACCTTGAATTTCCGTATTCCCCTAGCAAGAATTATCACATATAAAGGCTATAGAATGTTGATATTAACTAGAAACCCCTTTGTTTTTGCAAAGGAAATGCTATTAATTCAAGGCTTTTATGAGCAAAATTATAGAATTTCTATGAAATTTTTGGATGATTTTTCGTTTTTCTCTGAGTTTTTAGGCATTAATTTGATGAAAAACTCAAAAACAGGGGGTGTGTCAGAAAAAATGCAAGTATTTCAAAGCCAACTTTGCTCTGAAAACGCATATTATTATTTAATCGAGCCTATAGAACTCATTCCAAAAGACCCTAAATTCAATGATGATTTTAATTTAAGATTGAGACCAGAATTATTATTTCAAAGCGACAATAAGTTAACAGATGAAGAAATTTTTCAGGATTTAATAGAAGAAATAGAAAATTTAAAGGAAATCCCATTGGACTCAATGAAATTGAGCGAATTATTTCATAACAGAGGCTTACCGATGCGATATTTGGGTGAAGCATATGAAAAGACTGATCAAGTATATTTAAAAGAAATTCTGAAGAGGGAAATTATTGCAAGAACATGCAAAAGAATGCTAAATACTCATTTACAAGATTTTATGGTAACAGCACAAAACCAAGATGAAATTGCCATAGACTTTTTGAATTTGCTCTTTGGATTTGGACAGGATACCGAAAGTTTCTGGACTGATCTTTTACCTGAAGAAATTCAAACATATTACTTGATAAATCTGAAAATTACACATGAAGATATTAAGGAATTTCTCTTTTATAAAGTCCTTTACCAATGTTCATTAGAAATCATTCCTGATGTCCATTTAGAGTTCCCTAATAAGAACATAACCCCATTGAAAATTTCAGATTTTGATGTTTTTTCAATGAAATCTAAAGGGTTCTCTTTAAAAGGTATGAGTTTTTATTATGATCTGAAAAAAAAATCGAACATTGGAATAACAAAAGACCTCATGACCTGTTTTCATGCCAATTTGGGTCTTTTTAATATGAATAAATTGTTGGGAAATGTGACCTCGGCTAATGAATTTGGGTTGAATTTGATAGAACTTTATTTAAGAAATGAAAACTATGAACAAGCGAGAATTTCGCTTATGAAACTTCTGTCAAATTCGGAAACTGGGGTCAGTCCCTTAATTAGATGCTCATTTTTACAGTTTAAAATTCATTTGGCAATTAATGCAAATGATTTTCTCGAAATTTTCGTGTTTTTGTTGAAAACCCTTGAAAAAAATTTTGGTCCATTTCATCCATTTCATATTTTGCTTTATCTTGAATTAGCGAAATATTATAAAATTTCACGGAAATTCAACGATGCTATTTTTCTCATTAAAAATGCTTTGATTTGCGCTTCTAAAGTTTTGGGAATGAAACATTGGATTTTCGCGAATATCTATGAGGAAATGGGTGATAGTTATCTTCTTTTGGAAAATCGGGAAAACGCATTGTTCTATTGGCAAAAAGGATACGAAATAGTGAGAATCACAGGACTGGGTTTTAAAATAGCTGAGCTTTTACTGCGGATGAACAAATTATTGGAAGCGAAGGAGTTTTTCCTTAAGATTTTAAACAAGAAAGGCGATTTTTTCAAGAAAGATGAGAAAAATTCAGAGTTATTGGAAAAGAACGAAAGAAACCAGAAAAAAATTAAGGATTTTGAAGAAAGTGACATCGAAATTCTGCTGAACCTCAGTCATATAAGTTTGATATTGAATGAGATATCGGATGGAGAAAAATATTTGAATTTGGCTTTGGAAATTCAAAGAGATGATGATTTTTTGATTGAATATGAAGAAAAATTGATTAAGATAGGTTTTTTTTTGGCTTCGAGGCGAATAACTCAAAAAAATAGAAAATATATCTGGATTATCAGTAGGAGTGTAATTGAATGTGGCGAGAGAAAAGTCCTGAAAAACGAAGCATTGGAAGGATTGAAGGAAGAAACAAAAAAACATTGGAATTTGCTTGATTTTTTCAAAGATTTCTTCAATGAATTGGGTTTCATTTGTGAAAAAAATGAATATATTAATGATAGTGAGTACTGGAGAGTGTATATGAAAAATTTGGAATTGAAGGATCCACATAATCTGAAAAAGAGTTTGAAATTTCTGAATTATATCATAATTTTGGTTGGAGAAAATACATTCATTGAAGAACTGATGAAATGATGGTAGAATATTCGTTTAAAATAAAAAATGAAAAAAAATTCCCGTCAAAATATTATTACCGTAATTTTTTGTACATTTTGACAACTAGAAATTTTCATATTTTCCAAAAAACATTTAAAAAAAATTGTTTTAAATTTTTTTTGATTTGAAACATTTTTTAAAAATTCCAAATTAAAAAAAAAATATTTTAAATTTCTGTGTTTTAGTTTTTATTAAATAATACTTGAGGAATGTGATTTTCAGCGAAATTAATTTCGTAAATATCAATAAAACTAAAATAAATTATTTTTCTTGATTTAAAACAATATTCATTGTGACTTCCTTTTTTTTTATCCTTAAAATCTTCTCCTTCACCCAATTAACCCCTCCAACTAAAATTTTTTGGTAAAATGTATTTACCAGGCCTTTGACCACCCTAAAGAGCCCAATATTTTCCTTTCCTTTTTCTATCAACATTTTCTTTAATTTCTTTTTATCGAAACTGGCTTTCTTCATGCTGATTCTCCTTTTGAAGAAATTTGTTTTTTTGAAGATTTCAATTTTTCCGCCTCTTCTTTTAAATTTGGTTACACTATATGGCGATATAATGACATCAATTCCCTCATAATTTATATAGGTATCAGTTTTCTCATTATTTTTTGTGTTCACTCGGTTGATATTTTTCTTTTTCTTTTTCTTAGCAGAGTCAACTCTTATTTTTTCCATCACATTTTCTAAATTATTATATGGGAAATAAAATTCATAACTTTTCGCAATATCATCATAATTAATTTTATCAATATCCAATAAAGTAGTCGTGGGCTTTTCAATCGGATTGAGTGTTTCAAATTGTTGATCCTTGCTTTTATTGGAGCTTTTCTTTGATTCCTTGCTTTTATGGCTTTTACTTCTGTTACTATATTCAGAAACATTTTGTTGGTTTTTCCCTTTCTCTTTCTTCAAAAGTACCATATATTCAGAGAAATCATCATCAGTTTTTTGTCGATTGGATGTTAAATTCGACAATTCCCTATTAGAAGTTCGAATATCTTTAAGTAACGCAAGTCTTTTCATATCTCTTATATCTTCATTGGTGTTTTGAGTTAAACTGACCTCGTATGGGTAAAACTTTATGGATTTGTTAGATTTACTTGATTTTTTGGAGTAAATTGAATTCTTTGATAAACTGTCTTTGGAAGCTTGTCTATTAAGACTGGCAGCCACTGTAGTTCCTGGCTTCCGTCTCATTGAACTTCTAGGTTTTCTAATATTCACACTTGAATTATTATTATTGTTGTCATCAATAGGTGAATTAATGTTGATTGCAGTATTATCAAGATTCTTATTAGAGAGAAGAGAATCACCTTCGGGTCCCAATTTACTGGGAAATCTCAAAATTGACTTTTTTCTTTGGCCTTCTTTAAACTTTGGACTTGATGCTGGATTTTTATCTTCAAATCCAACTGAATTATTTATGATCATCGGGTCATTGGTCACATCTGAATCTAAACGATTGAATTCCTTCTTGATTTCCATTTTTATGTTATTCGTTGAAACATCAGAACTATCATCATCAGAATCATCGGAATTCAAGTCATGGGTGAATTTCTGAGCCAGGTTCTCATGTCTTTCGAAATTCTTCAACGCATGCGGATTCTTTTTCATTATTCGTTGAATTGGCTCTCTGATTTGATCTCGACTATGATTATATCGTTGCAAAATGCGATGTTTTGATAAGTTGAGATGAAGCATTGAGCAATTGATGATATTATGGTCATTTTGTTGACATGCGGGACATATTTGATATAACCCTTCAGTTTCTTGATATAAATTGATCCTATCTTTCAATTGGCAATAGATTTCATGATCATCACTATTGCTTTTGATGATCGGCATGAAATCTGCTTTCCTAATGAAGAAAAGAGTCGTGAAACCTGAACTTCTGGCACTGGTTTCTCGAGGCATTTCTGAAAAGAAGGAATATTCTCCAAACAATTCATTTTCTTTCAAAGTTCTTAAAATCGTGAAGGGTTGTGAATTTCTCGGAGTATCCACAAATAATTCAATTTCCCCTTTTCTCACGATATATAAACATTGATCTTCTTCTAATTCATTCAAACCATAAACCATATCACCAGGAGTTAGATTGATTTCCTTGATGTGATACACTAATTTCCGCAGACTATCTTCCGAAAAATTCATATAAAATAAAGGAAACTCTCTCAAAACGATTCCATTGGCATTAAGAAGAAGTTCCTCCTTGAGATTCCTTGAAAGCTTATTAATAATGCTTTGGGTTTCACTTTCGTTTTGTCCTCTTTCCTCCTGCCAGATATATTCAATATATTTTCTAATCCTTATTCTTAAACCTATATTAATATTTTTCTCTTTCATATATGCGTTAATCAAAAGAATCGTCTTCTTTAAATTATGGGTCTTCTTATTGATATCCTGCAAAACCAATCCAATGCAATTTATAACATAAGCAAAAATCCCACATGCCACATAGATAAAAAATATAGAATATACACGTTCTGTATTAGTTTGTGGAACGATATCACCAAAACCCACAGTATTCATCACAATCACCACATAATAAAAGGAATAGATGTATTTGATCAACCATACATCATCTGTTAACCTATAATATTGCAACCAGGTGATTTCATAATCCATACGCACATATGCAACATAATACCATGCGCATGCGAAAAGATGTGACACAAAAATGACGAAACATATCAACCGAAATAAAGAAAAAGTGTTGTAATATTTTTCCTCAACAAAAAAAAATTCTTCTATGCGAGAAATTATTTTATTGAGATTGGAAACCCTCAAGATAAATAACAACCCTATGAAATTTATGATGCTATCTGGAGGAATCAATTGATTGAACATGCTTATTCGAAGAATCTGATCGTATAAATAGAAAATGCTGATTATGTCGCTGAGAAATTGCGTCTTGATGTAATTCCTGCAGATTATTTGCCGGTTTTCTATCAATTCTCCTTTGTCATAGAAGGCTGTGTTGAAATTTATCAAAAGATCCATAATAAAAAAGCAAAATGAAAAAGCGCGGATCCAAAAAAAAAACCCAGGACTTTCACTCGAGTAATAATCCAAAATGTTCACCTTGAAGGTGAGATTCAAAGGAATTATAATTAAATACAACAGAATTAAGAATAAATGAAGAATATCCCATAACATTTTGAAGGCATTGTTGGGATGGATCACATATTTCAGGATTTTCCTTGAAAATTTCAGACATTTCGAGCATCTTTGGAATTTTTTCTTATAATTTATGATTTTCTTCATTACGAAATCCAACAGATGTCCGATCAAATTTGAATTATTAGTGTTATCATCTTCCTCTAAACCGTTTTTATACTGATAGTTTTGAACCACGCTCCAATCATTGATCAATGTATAATGCAAAGATTTCAATTTCTTTGGTTTTCTATAGATGGTGGCATTGATAAGGCTGGTCATGAATTTCTTTACGATATAGAATTGACTGATCAATTTATAAAACTTTGAATTGAATTTAGCGTCGCAAGCTGGATTATTATTATTATTTTTGGGCGATAAGCCGTTGATATCTGAAAAAGTTTCAGGCGGATTTTCCAATATTTTTGATTTTTTCGGGGATTTACAAGGGCTGGCTGTGTCTAAGAGAGCTTTTTTAGGTGAAGTGAATAATGAATTAATAGGTTGGTTTAGATCATCCATTTCATTTTTTTCCATTTTCTGATCTTCGCCTTCTTCCTTGATAATCGACTTTTCTGGATTATATTCCGTGAAATTTTGATGTGTGGTGTTCTGTTTTTTCCCAAAAGAAATGATCTTGCTGTTTCTATAATTAACATTTGGTTTATTTTCGTTTAAGGTCAAAGTTTCAATTTTTTTCTTCGATGAAGAAATTGAATTTCGTGTGGTTTTGGCCAATTTCTTCGATTGTGTGTAATCATCTAAACTGCTGTCAGTGCCGCTTTGGGATTGGATCATATTATTAGGGATTTCCGGTCTAGTTTGTGAGAAACGTTCGAAGTTCTTCGGTGGTTTTACAGTGAATTGTTGTGCTTTTTGGAAAATTGGCTTTTCTTCATCATTATCATTAATTCGGATATGGGGTGACAATGCAGTTTGAGTTCCAAATTTCATTGACTTGTTTTTGTTGTTACCTTCATTTTCATCCTCTAAAATCAGGATTATAAATTTAGCTTATTTTAGGAAATTATAAACGAACCATTTGTTATGTCGATTCTTGGGTTCAAATTGGGAATGTTTTCAGTCTTGCTTCGTCGGTAAAGGTCATGAACTAATTGAACATCGGAATTCTCAGAAACGGAACTCTCGCGCTTCATTATTGATGAATTGCTCATATTTTTTTTATTTAGAAGGAAATAAAGTATTAAGACAGAAAATCAATGTTAGAGATTATAATATTGTTTTTTTGTAAATTAATGGGAGTTATTTCATTTTAATTTGAATCTCTGACTAGAAGGAATGTATGAGTTTGGGACAATTTTATATTAATGATTTTCCGAAGAAATTGGAAAATTTTTAGGTTTTAATTTTAATTTGATATGAAAAAATGAAAATCAAAGTTTTTCAAAAATTCCACAGTAATAAGTAATTTTTTTTCATTTAAGGAATTTGGTAAAATGGGATTATTTGGTGTGAAATATCTATTTTTTTTAAATATTTTTGAATATTACAAATTTAATTTGAAGGATTATTTTCGATTCATTTGAAATTTCTTTGATGCATTCCATATGACATCGATATTGTTCATATTATTTTTTAAAATTTTATTTCATTGAGTTGATGACGAACTTGCCGCATTCTTTATAATTTCGAAAAAAAATCAAGAATGCAATATCTCATTTATTGAAAAAAATTTGAATATCCAAAATTTTTAATGGATTTTGACGTGGTTAATATTGAAGAAAATGTGACTTATTTTTTGACCGAAATGGGGGATTTGGATGAATATCAGAATAAAGACTTACAGTACAATTCTGCACTCACTGACACTGCAACAAAATTTTCTTTTTTATCATTGAACCCAACTACAATACCACAAGATCCCAGAAATGTTGTTGTCGAAAATGAGCCACCCAAGGAAGATCACAAGATTAAGAAAATTTGCGAGGAGATGAAAAAGATCGAGATCAAAGACGAAAATTGAATCTCTTATAAGATTTTAAGTAGTGGGTGGGTGGGAAAAAAAAAAATATTCGAAGAAATTTTTTTTTCATTTTTTCAATCTTTGCAAAACTTTAAAATTGTTTTGTTTTGAGAAAATTTCATTTAAACATTTTATCTTTTTATCGATTTAATTTGAAATGAGAAATTGCAGATATATCTCTGTTTTAAAAAACCATCTCAGTCAAAACTCCAAGGTAAAAAAAAATCAAATCAAATTATATTGGTTTTTCAATGCAGGCGTTTGATTATGATTTTTTTGTGATCGGAGGTGGCAGTGGTATGGTTTTTGTTAAATTTTTCTCTTTCTAACTAATTCTTTTCCAGGTGGCATTGCAGCTGCTAGAAGAGCCGCAAGCTACGGTGCAAAAGTTGGTATTGCCGAAAATATTCGCATTGGAGGTAATAATTTATTTCTTTGTTTTATTTCGAAGAAATTTATCATTAATGAATTTGTCCATTTTATTATCCTTAATGAGACATTTTTTTCTCATGTCGTTGACATATTAAATTTTCAAAAAAAAATTAAATCTTTTCCTTTCTTTTTTTTCTTAATCAATGGATTTTTTTAGGAACTTGTGTAAATGTTGGTTGTGTCCCGAAAAAAGTGATGTGGTATTGTGCCAATCATGCCGAAATGATCCATGAGCACATTCATTATGGTTTTTCAATCAAGGAGTCATCGTTTGATTTTTCTGTTATAAAAAAAGCCCGAGATGAATACATTACACGATTAAACGGCATCTACGACTCAAATCTCCAAAAAGATAAAATTGATCGTTTTGTTGGTGAAGCTTCTTTTCTTGAAAAGAATTTGATTCAAATTAATGATAAACAAGTCTCAGCTAAACATATCTTGATCGCAACAGGTGGAAGACCGACCTTACCAAATATTCCAGGAAAGAAATTTGGAATCACCTCAAATGAGTTCTTTGAAATTGAAAAACTTCCTCAAAACGTGTTGGTTGTGGGAGCTGGATACATAGCTGTGGAATTAGCAGGAATTTTTAATGGTTTAGGCGTCAAAACTTCCTTAGCTATCAGAAATGAAACTTTTTTGAGAACTTTTGATCTTATTATTCAAGAGAAATTGCAAGTAGAGATGGAGGCCTCTGGGATTACATTTCTCAAGAAATCAATTCCATTAAAAGTTGAAAAGAATCACGAATCCAATTTAAAAACTGTTTATTTCGAAAATGGTCAATTCATTGAAAATGTTGATTGTTTACTTTGGGCGGTCGGTCGAGAGCCAAATGTTGAGCCTTTGAATTTGGAAAAAGTCGGAGTTCAATTGGAAAAGGGATTTATCAAAATCGATGAATTCCAAAACACCACGGCCGAAAACATTTATTCAGTTGGTGATGTATGTGGGAAATGGCTTTTGACTCCAGTGGCGATCGCTGCAGGCAGGAAGTTAGCTGATAGGCTGTTTCACAATGAGCTTGATAGTAAAATGAACTATGAATTCATTCCAACAGTGATTTTTTCACATCCCCCTTGCGGAACTGTTGGATTTTCAGAAGTAGAAGCCATCAAGAAATTCGGAAAAGATAATGTCAAAGTTTATTATTCGGAATTCGTTTCGATGTATTATTCGGTAATGAAAATGGAGAGAAAGCCGAAAGCATATTTCAAGATGATCACAACTGGACCAACAGAAAAAGTTGTTGGGCTGCATTGCATTGGACCTGGAGTGGATGAAATGATACAAGGATTTGCAGTGGCTATTAAGATGGGAGCAACAAGGCAAGATTTTAATAATA
>Ga0302140_10011467_pt1 | contig 10903 bp, 5 predicted proteins | sample I_Bog_E1_1_FD_202095 | JGI IMG/M metagenome (GOLD analysis project Ga0302140, IMG submission 202095) | Peat permafrost microbial communities from Stordalen Mire near Abisko, Sweden - I_Bog_E1_1 | ecosystem: Environmental > Terrestrial > Soil > Wetlands > Peat | place: Sweden: Abisko, Stordalen...
GAGACATCTCTGGGCCGAATATCGCGATACGCTCCATGAACAAAGGACGTTGGACCCGGCCACGGGCACGCTGACGCCGCCTGTCTTCCGCGCAACAGTGCCCGCGGCGGTGATTTTCACGACGGAAACGCTGGTCGATAGCCGCGTCCGTACCGAATTCTTCAAGCATCTGCCAGGTCTTTTCACCGGCGTTGGCATCATCGGCACCTTCTCGGGTCTCATCCAAGGCCTTGAAGCTTTCAAGGTGGATGTCCCTCGGAACCGAGAATACGGAGCAGGTCGCGGGTACGACGTCCGCACGCGACGTATTCGAGGCTGCACTGAACGCGGCCGAGGCGTAATGTAGGGACCGATCAGGCATGAGATGGGGCTGGTCCTTTTTCTTGCCTACACTCCTGCTTAACCCCATGAGTGCTTGGGAGGGTTCAATAGTTCAGCGGTTAGAAATTCAAAAAATTTGCACATCGCGGCAGGGCATTCTTAGTCTACGGCTCGCTGGCCAAGAATTCCGGTGCGCATATAGGCGTCAGCGGTCCCGTCCGCCCAAAGCCGCCAGGCAGATTTAAGAGGAAAAATTGCAAGCATTTTGCAGAACGCGACGTGCCGCCTGAGAGAGGCCGCCGCGGAGGTTTCATACCCTTCCGTCCAATTGACAAATGTAGTGCCGTGAGACCGCAGGCTGCCTGGACGGCTGGACCGACCGGACGCTGATTGCCACCCTCCCTTACTCGTTTGCCCGCATCGGCGCGGCTTTGCAGACGGAGGTCGAGGATCTATGACCTAGGGCGCCACCAGGCAGGGGTCGCTGCCCATGGCTTCGACGCGCCTGGTGAGGTAAGCCCGCTCACCTGATTCTTTGCCCCCGCCTTGTCACTTCTCGCGTGTTCCTCTTGCTGAACGGGATAGGCCGTCGAAGAGCCTACCATCTCAAAGTCTAGCGTCTCGTTTATCAATCGACACGTTGAAATTTCCAAAGAAAAGGATAGCCGACTGAGTGGCTACCGACAGCACTACCCCAACCAACAACTACACCCGGGGCAACCTTCGTGGAATCGTATAGATTGTCGGGAGCTGCCACGAGCTTGAACCCCGCACTTTCAATTACTGACGCGATTTCTGCTTTCGGCTTTGACGCCAAAAGCCTAGGATGGGAAGAAATGCACGTTGGAATGTCGCACACAACTTCGATATCGGCATCCATCAGCACAAATATTCCTCCTGGCTTAAGTGCATCGTGAATAGGCTGAAATGTTGACGCCGTAATGTTAGGCTGGTAGCCAAAAAATGAATACTGGCCTGCAGCGGCCCATATAAGATCGAATTTAGCGACACTGGGAAGCTTATCAAAAGTTGTCGTCAAACGAATGACGTTTCGTTGGGCGTCATCGCCAACAAGCCGCTTTCCATTGACTGTAACCTCACTATCCGGCTGATAGGTCTGTGGCCTCGAAATGTCATACACCTGGACACTTCCACTCTCGGCGGTCGCAAAGACTTTGGGCCAAAACCCAATACCCCCGAGCGGGCGATAGTCCAATTGTATTGCGGCCACGCTCGCGCCGGGCTGAAGCTCGGTGAACTCCGAAAGTAAACCAACATCGCACAGCTTGTTATATTTAACGTAGGGCGTGTTATTGAGCGGGCAAGCTGATACGTCCGATGCCATCGTGCTCATTGATGCGCCCATCACGTTGCAGTAAATAGCCGAGCATCCGGCCACAACTAGGCCGCTTAGAAGGCGATCAAGAATCATGGTCAATTCTCCATCATTTAAGGTAGACCGAATTTCTGACATTCAGCTGGCACGTTGGGTGAAATTCCAAATCTTTGGTGATGCCTAGGAGAGCTAGGTGTTGCGAATATATGGTCAGGCTTCAGGCCAAGAAAATTCCGCTCCGCCATGGTGCGATATAAGCTCTCAAGATTGTCGGCAAACTGGGGAGAATCGAAGAGAGTCGACTGGTCCCGCGCATCATTAAGAGTAGCCTTATATTGTCCGAGGCGCTCCGGGCAATCTGCCAAGCTAACCGCAAGTTCGACGTACTCTATTGCCGTCTTGCAAATCAGTTCGTCCAGACCGACAGCAGTCAACAAACTTGCCCCCACGCGGGAAGCAAAACTTTGACCTTGTAGGGTTACAATAGGAACTCCTGCCCATAGGGCGTCAGCCGCGGTTGTGTGGGCCCCATATGGTGTTGTATCCAAAAATAAGTCCATATAGGCATAGCGCATCATATGCGCACAGAACTCCATTGGCCGCGCAAATATTAGACGATCACTATTTAGCCCACGCTTCGATGCCACCATTCGAAAATTCGCGGCAACGCTTGAATTCTCCTCGAAGAGCCACAAAACACTCTGTGGAACACGCGTCAGAATATCAATCCACGAGTCAAATAGTGTCGGCGTAACTTTATAGGAACCATTAAAGCATCCATAGACGAAACAGTCATTTGGAAGTCCATACTCAAGGCGCCCGGACGCCGTCCGAGAAGCTGGGATCGGACGCTCTCGGCTATTGGGGTAATAAGAACTTGGCATATAGGCGAACTTTTCTGCCCAGTTGCTCGCCTCACTTAATGGAGCAACCCGCTCGTCGGCTATGACATAGTCTATCCAAGGAGCACCTTGCGTACCAACATACCCCAGGAAATTGACTTGAACAGGTGCGGGCCGAAAGGCGAGTAGCTCAGATTTCGAAGCCCGAGTGTATCCCTTCGTGTCGACTAAAATATCGACACTATCACGGGCAATGTTTAGGGCATCGCGGCGTGGGTCACCAGCTCCAACTGTTACAACTCTATCGAATGCACGAAGCATTCGTTTACGGATAGCACTGCCATCTTCATGGCTATAGTCGTATCCGATCACTTCGACGTTCCGACGATTGTGACATTCAAGTACGTTGGTGAGGAGTAAAGAGGTGGCATGCGAATTAAAGTCCCCGCCCAGGTAGCCAATACGCAATCGCCTAGAGGACGGATCCTCCACCGTCTTCTTAGCTTGCTCACGTATGCCCAGCCATTGTCGAGAAATAGCGGCAACTATGCTATCCGCCATTATCCGATGCAGTTCTGTGTCGTCGCTGACCGAGAGAAGATAATAAGGGTCTAATATACACCCCTTCTTTGAGCGCAGGCGGTTTTCGAGGAGCAAGTTTAATTCTTGTCGTCTACTCCAGTCACCGTTTTGAGCAAAGCGCAAGCCGATATGGGCCAACTCCTCGGCAACGTCTTCTCCCCAATTATTAAGGCAAACCAAACAATCAAATGCATTATTCAGTCTGCCAAACTGACAGTATAAGAGGAAGAGACTGCGTTGAACGTCGCAATTTGTCTTCAAAAGTCGTTCTGCATTCAAGCACGATTCAAGTGCCTCTTCACGACGGCCAAGGCGGATAAGAACGCGCACAATAGCCAAATGAGCTTGTGCAGATTGTTGGAATTGACTAGCAGCGGCGCGATAGCTGCTAAGGGCGCCATCGTAGTCGCCACCCATCTCAGCAGAGCTCGCTTGACCTAGAATGTGCTTCAGACCAAACCGGACACTGAGCGGCGTCATGGACACACTCATTCGAAGTGCTCGGGTTTGGTCAAATTTTCATCGCTTAATTTAATTGCCATCACGGCATCGTCGGGGGGCATGAAACTGGTGGATTACCTTGAGACGGGTCTCCATTGTAGGTATAAGCTGTTGTGAGATTCCCGTCTTGACTGTGTGATATGCTCAAAGAATCACAGGATCCGCTATTCATGGTCACCGGGTAAGTGATCACACACGCTTGACCCGACGGATAATTAGGAGGTAGGCCGTAGCAGGCGCCTTGGTCTTTTGAATCATAGAGCGTCTTCTGAAAGGCCAGATCTGTAAATAAGTCTTGATCCTCAGCGTCAAGAATGTCTATTGCCGCAGAATAATGGAGGGTCGTGAACGGGGTTGCTGAACCGGTCGGCGACGGTTTGGGCATTGGGTTACAACAAGGAACACCGTCGCGCTGGCGTTCGACGATTGCTTCCGCTGTCCATTCTGGCGCAAAGTCATTCTGATCGGTGTATTCACCAGTTGGTGCGGTCCACTTGTTCGAAGGCCCATCATCTTTGAGTGTCCAGTGCATCTCAGCAGGCATTTCAGTGACTGAAACCGTAACTTCAATGACATCACCTTGAGATACGGGGTAAGCGTAGATGAAAGGAAGCCCGTTCGAGCCTGGCGATGTACCGTTCGGATATCCCGTGACCGTGTAATCTTCCCAAAAGGCCGCAATTTGGGGAGGCCCATTAGTTGAACAGGGCCACTGTTCAATAACGCCTGCCTGAAATAGATTATCGTCAAAATCACCATTGGGAACTAGGTCTGACAAACCGCCAATTCCTACCCAATGGCTGACCGCGTAGAGTATTTGCGTGTTCGGACAGGCCCCGCTCTTTGTCGGAACAATCACGTCCGGGACGGTTATCTTGCCGTCAACCTCATATATATCGCCAAAGTCAGGGGTAGTTCCGCCAAGCTGACCGAGCGCAAAATATCCACCTTGGATCGCAGAGCCATAGGGCGTTGGCCAAACATAGCTGGTGCCCGCTATCGGCTGTTTGGAAGGCGCGTATTTGTTTCGACGTATCTGTCCCATAGTCCGATAGGCGTCCGCGATCCTTTGCCTTAGCTCGATCCGCATTGCGAAAAAGCGGTCGGAAGGAATGTTGAATAAACCGCTGGCATGCCGCGCTTCCAAAGACCGTTGAGAGTCTTTGAGTGTCTCAATCAACGCGACGCATGAGGCCATTGTAGATCCCGGATCACCAGTTCGGCAAACGGAGCCGGCAGCCCGTGCCACGGAAGCCGGCCCTCCTGCGATGATTAGAATTACCATCGCCGTGGCGGAATATAACTGCGCACGACGGCGCGTCTCGGACGACTTTGATTTTGAATTCATGAGGGTCTCGCCTTTCCGACTAATGATAAGCGACGAATTGTCTGCAAATTTAGGGCTTGGACGATTGCATTCCTCACCGAAGGTTAGACTTTGACCGGGATATGCTCGTTTTCGAAGAGTTCTCATGGTAACATGACGCTTACGTTAGGTCAATGCTGGACCGGTTCAACCGACATTCCCCAGATGGCCGGCCCACCCGGCCGTCTCGGAGGCAGTCTACCCGCCGTCCGCGCCTTTGCAACGACGAAAGTGCCGGGACGGTGCCCGCGACCAGCGCCACCGGCGGTCCCGCAAGGTGGTCATCGACCAATGGCTGACTGCCTCGGGCAAGGTCAGGGTGCGCAGGAAGTTGGCGAGGTTGTAGGCCAGGGCATGCAGTTGCAGCCGCACCGCGTTCGCGGCGAAGCGGTGGCAGGACAGGCGGGTCCACACGATCGCGTTCTTGCCCTCCTTGATGTGCTGCTCCGCCGTGCCCCGCTGATTGTAGAACAGCGTCACCCGTTCCGGCGGACGGGTCATGTTGGTCACAATGAAGCCGATGCGCGGATACAATTCGCCGGGGTGTTGATTTCCAGCAGGGATTGACCCAGCATTTTCACTTCGGTTTGCCCCGCTTCCGATCGAAATAGGAACAGGCGAATCAGGTGCTAAGACATCTCATCCGTGGGTCACCAGGCGACGTAAATCCTCGTCGAGTTTGGCTCAACTTTTGATGAAATTCAACAGGCGTGGACCCGGAAGCCTATATCGCCGCCATCATAAACCGCATGGCAACCGGCCACGCCTGCAAAAAGGTGGATGCCCTACTGCCGTGGAACTTCAAACTGGCCGAAGCAAAAGCCGCATGATCAGAAAACGCAACGTGGATCACGGCTGACGCTTACGCTACTCTGGCAACTCGGCCCGTTCTTTGTCACGCCGTGGCGAGATCAGGCCAGCGCGGGCGAGGCGCCGCAATGGAGTGTCTGGCCGCCGTCGCGGACCGCGAACGACCCTAGGATGGTCGTGTCAGATGATAGTCGCATGGCTGGCGAACGAACAGGTTTGGGCAGGGTATTTGGCACCGATTTGGGTGGCCCACTCGCGAATCATGTCCGCCGTCCTGGCGTCGTTAGGATAGCGCTGGGAGGGCGCCTCCGTAACCTAGGACGGCGACCGCAATTCTAGGTGATGTTGGCCAACCATGCCTGCGGTCGCAAAATGCAAGAGGCGGAAACAACGAAAAACTAACTATGCGTGAAACAATCTGGACGACGGCCGCACTTCGCGTCTAGACCGACACGCCGGATTCGGCAAACGGGGTATTGACGATGCACAAATATGCGTGCGTTACTCCGTTACGGAACGGATTTGGCGGGGGCGACCATGCTGGATGGAATAGCGTGCGCCTTTCGTTCCGTTTTTGCTTACGCCGGCTCCCGACCATCATATATCATGCGCCGCCCGGACTCGGTCTTTCGCGCTACATTAGTCGCAGCTGCACTGGCGGCATCCGGCGCTCAGGCAGCCAATGAATTTACTTTGCCGGCCAGCTTTTCCGTAGATTATCTGGGATCGGCGAAGCTCAACGTGCCAATCGACGTGCCGCCCGGCACGTCCGGCATGGTGCCGCATCTTTCGCTCAGCTACTCCAGTTCCAACGGCAACGGCTATGTCGGTGTTGGCTGGACGCTCAGTGGCTTGCCGGCCATTACGCGCTGCCCGCACACAATTGCCACAAACGGCGCCGCTTCGCCGGTCACGCTCAGCAACGGCGCGGGCGTTACCTCCTATGACGTGTTCTGCTTCCAGGGCGAGCCCTTGGTGCAAGCGCAGCAGCAGAGCGCAGCGGGCCAGCAGGCCTCGCAGGGGCAGCAATTCGAGCCGGGGCAGCAACTCTGGGCCATGAGCGGTTCATACTACGGGGCGGCCGGCGCCACTTACACCACGGAGATCGAAGGGTTCAGCCGAATCGTGTCTAACGGCACCGCGGGGAGCGGGCCGGCATCCATTGCTGTGTATACGCGATCGGGTCTGATCTATCAGTTCGGCGCCTTCGCCTCCGACAATTCGCGTGTGGTGTGTACAACCAATTGCACCGCGGGCACGGTGATGACTTGGATGCTGGACCAAGTCACGGATACGGTCGGCAATACGATCACCATCACCTATCTGCAGAACAATCTGCGGGCCTATCCCTCGACCATTGCCTACACCACCAACTCCGCGCAACACCTGACCACCGCGCAGAATGTGATCACGTTCGGTTACCAGACATCCGGCCGCAGTGATGCTCCGCTACAATACCTTGCCGGCCAGCAAATCCAGACCGTCTGGCTGCTCAATACGATCACCACGGCAGTGAGCGGCAACACGGTCAGTAAGTATACCCTGGCGTACACCAGCGGCCTGACAGGGCGCAGCCAATTGCAGTCCATTACACGCTCCGGCGTCACGAATTCGCTGCTGCCGCTAAGCTTCACCTACTGTAACAGCTGCGGCGGGCAGCCACCGGATTTGATCACAAGCTTCAATAACGGGCTGTCCGGCGCGACGACCTTGACTTATTTATTGACCATCCACAGCGCGGTTTATACGCCGCCTGGCAGCCTTGCCACATACCCGTCACAGAACATGACGGCGCCACGTTATGTGGTCGGTCGGGTTACCGCGCCAAACGGAATCGGCAGTCTTTACACCGTCAACTACACCTATTTCAATGGTTTGCAGAACCTGACTGGCCGAGGGTTCCTGGGGTTCGGCTACATGTGCGCCTGGGATTCGCAGACGCAAATGATGAAACAAAGCAGTTATGTTCAGACCTTCCCGAACATCGGGTCGGCGTTCAACGTGATGACAGTCTATACCGGCGCCAGTCCGAACATCCTTGTGAAAAATGTTGCGACGCGGTATCTCAACGGCGGCACCTATGTCGCTTATAATGGGCGCGGCTGGCCTTACACGACATACGTTATGGGCACTACGACGACGGGGAGCGATCTCTACGGTAACCCGCTGCCAACCATATCGAAGACCAACATTCCCGATTCGACAACCGCCTCGTATGGTAACATTGGCCAAGTCACGACGAAGACTACGCAGGATTATGGCGGCGTCAACACCGTTTACCAGGATATCGGGACGTATGCATATCAGAACGACACGGCGGGATGGAACGGCAATACCGTGCCAAACTGGATTATTGGCCGCCTGACCTCGAACCAACAGGTTTCGTCATTCACTGACAACAACAACTCAGCGAACAACTCTGGCTCGACCACGCGGCTGACAACCTATTCGGTCGATGACATCACCGGGTTTACCACGAACGAGACGGTGGACCCGAGCGGTGGCACGGGCTTCACGTTGTCAACGACCTATACCTATGACGGCTATGGCCATAAAATCACGGCGTCGGCGGCCGGCGATAGCCAGACCCGCCTGGAAAGCTGGAACTACAATGCGCCAGGCGATCCCGGTCATCAATTTGTCTATCAGCACACCAATGCACTGACACAAAACACCTACGCCACCTTCGATCCGCGCTGGGGTCTGCCCATTACCAGCACCGATGTGGATGGGCGCGTCACGACGATCACCTATGACGATATCGGCCGCAAGACAACGGAAGTGCCGCCTGACTTGTCGACGGTTTCGATCGGCTACCATTATTGCTCCGGTGTTCATGGTGGCTCGCTGAGCTGCCCCTACGGTGCCGAATATGGCATTGTTACGTCGCAGATGGGCGCGCAAAGCCCCTACCAGATCGCACCAACGACAACGGTGTTTTACGATACGTTGGAGCGCGACGTTGGCAGCATCGTGCAGAATTTCGCCGAGAATGGCTACGACAACGTCACGACGACCTATAATGCGCAGCTACAACTCGCCAGCGTTAGCCGGCCCTACGCCACCGGCGCCACGCCGCAGTATACTACCTACAGCTACGATTCTTTGAACCGTGTCACGCAGACCAATTACCCTGACAACTCCTGGGACACGGTGACCTATGTCGGGACCGATCAATCGATCACCACGGGCATTACATCCAGTTACGCCGGCCAGAATATCTGGAAGGCGTATGACGGTCAGGGCAACCTCGTTTATACAATCCAGGGTGTTACCGAAAGCGGCACGTTCACCAACATCTACACTACGTTCCTTTATGACGGGTTCAACAACCTAACGAAAGTCACCGATACCGACGGCAACATCACGACGTACGCTTATGATAACCTCGGCCGTAAAACCGGCGTTGTCGATCCAGATGCCGGGACGCGCGTGCAATCCTACACTGCGTTTAATGAGCTGAAGGCCTATTTCGACCTTACCCTGAACATCACTGAAATGACCTACGATGCACTGAGTCGCATGGTGCAGCGCTGCTGGACCAACGGTCAGCCGTCCGGTGATTGGGTGACCTGCCCCCACCCCTCCGCGAACGAAGTCAGCGAAACATGGACCTACGACACGGCCGCGAATGGCGTGGGCGAGCTGGCGCAGGAGGCCACGACGCAGGGGAGCGGCTATAAGGCCGTCCACACCTATTACGGCGCTGGCGGCACGCTGGGCGACCTGGCCAACTCGACCATCACCATAGGCAGCCAGAGCTTCAGTTACCACTACAACTACGATGGCGATAACCGCCTGATTAACTACAATGCGCCAAGCGGCGCGGTACCCCAGACGTTCCGTAACCAATACGGATATGTTGTGGCGCTGCAGGATTGCGTGAGCACCTGCTTCTCGGTCTGGTCGCCCACAGCGCAGGATGCGGAAAACCATGTGCTCACCGTGGAGTACGGTAACGCCATCGCCACAACCTACACCTACAGCCCCACCACTGGGCTGATGACCGATTTGCTGACCAAGGACCCCACCAATACCCACACCCTGCAATCGATCGCCTATAGCTGGGATCAGCTGGGGAACCTGAAGCAGCGCGCCGATGCGGCAAACAGCCTGACCGAGGCGTATGCCTACGACGAGTTGAACCGGCTCACCACCATCGCGCTGCCCAATAACGGCAATGCTGTGGAAAACAGCTTCAGCTACGACGTGCTCGGCAACATGACCTATAAGCAGGATGTCGGCACCTACGCCTACCCGGCGGCGGGCCAGGCGCGCCCGCACGGCGTGATCGGTATCACGGCCAGCGGCCAGCCCGCGACCAGCTTCGTCTACGATAACGGCGCCGCCAACGGCAACGGCCTGCTGACCAGCGAGGGCGGCGTCATGCCGCGCAACGTCAGTTGGAACGTATTCAGCATGGTGGACACCACCACCTTCGCCAACGGCACCATATCACTGAGCTACCAGTACGACCCCGAGCATAACCGCGTGATGCAGACCGAGACGAACGGTGGCACAAAAAGCATCACCTACTACCTGCCCGATGGCGAGCTGACGCCACCCAACGGCTCGGGGGCGGGCGGCCCGGTGTGGCATACGTATTTCATGGCGGGCGGCCAGCGCGTGGCAGAGAATTGGGGCGCTACCGCCTCGGCAACTAATTACGGCCCAGCCACCACGTTGAACCGCCACTACTTCCATACCGATTACCAGAACACCATCAGCCTGGTCACCCAGGATGGCTACGTCTACGGCAATGCATCCAACCCGACGCAGGACAGTGCCGACGTGTTTGGCGTGCCGCGATTCGCGAACGGTACGGCCGACCCGACCTGGGGCGCTAATGACGCCAGCAAGCGACGCTATATCAATCAAGAGGATGTGACCGACGCACAGCTGATCGATCTCAACGCTCGGCTCTACGATCCACGGCTCGCAAAGTTCTTCTCACCTGACCCGGTGATCAACGACCAGGGCGATAGCCAGTCGTGGAATGCTTACGCATATGCAGGTAACAATCCAATGTCCAAGAGTGACCCAACCGGGCTTTTCTATGTCAGAGGTGGCTGGCCTAATTCGGACAGCGCTATAAGTGGAAAATCTGCCTGAAAGCGGCAATAGTGCCGCGTATCAGGAGCGAGC
>Ga0302140_10011468_pt1 | contig 10902 bp, 13 predicted proteins | sample I_Bog_E1_1_FD_202095 | JGI IMG/M metagenome (GOLD analysis project Ga0302140, IMG submission 202095) | Peat permafrost microbial communities from Stordalen Mire near Abisko, Sweden - I_Bog_E1_1 | ecosystem: Environmental > Terrestrial > Soil > Wetlands > Peat | place: Sweden: Abisko, Stordalen...
ACGACAACCACCTAAATGGAAAGAACAAGGAGTGTGCGCTGAGCTTATAATTGAACTCCACCAACTTTCTTCTTTGTCTCCGAAAGTGAATGGATCGTGACAGGCATGATTATTTAAAGATCAGGAGTTCGGGTTGTTGGGTTTTGGGCCGCACGAGAATGCCGGGAGGGGAATGGCAGGCACTTTGTATCCCGTTGCTATGTGCCGTAATTGCTGTTGAATCTGATGGAGCCAACTTTCACATGGACCACAAATCAATTTTGACTGTGACCCGATATTTCTCCTTCGAGAGCGCACCACGGCTGATGCAAGCAGTGCCTAATTGACAACAAATAATTTACCGACAACACAATAGGACGGATCTGGTAAGTCTTAAGAAATTTTCCACATTTTTCGCTGCTAGAAGTCTCGGCACTATAAGACAACAACATCTAAACAGTTTCCCGAAGATAGAAGCACAATACTAAGAACTGCACGTCACTCGGGTGCCTTCCTCTCCTTGTCGTACTTGCTCCTGCTATGAAAAGTTATTTTCCCCCGCCGCTTGCTTTATGTACTTGCTTGCAAGATTACCCCCATTAAGTTCTAGTCACACCTCAGCTGAACATCTTAGCTCCTGTGACTTAATTGCTATTCCGCATCATGATTATTGAAGATTAGTCGTGCTCCCTGCTCCTTCGCTATAGATATACCTTTCTGATCAGATGAAGACGCTAGCTTTCCAATTTCTTGTGAATATATCAATCGATTCAGGAAGATACTGTGCTTTTTGGATACAGTAATCTCCTTATTTTCGTCTTGGTACAGCTCGGGGTGTCACGCCAACCATCAATTTATGGCACATTTTGTATCTCTTTATGCCCTCAATATGAGTCTGTAGAATCTAAGCTTGCTCAAACGTAGATACTGCAGACTAAAGTTCAAATTTGGAATAAGAGGTGGGGAAATTTAGAGATTGACAACGAATTGACTTTGACAACAAAATGCACTACCAGAAGTTCGAGCACTAGTTGTATCTTGTAAAGATATGTGTCTTTGAAATATTCTTGATGAGGCGGGTTGATCTATGAGGGGATTCATGTTACTCTGAACTGTGAACAGGCAGCTGAAGCTGAGTGAATGATTAAATGTTGGTATTTGAGGCTGAACAATCAATCGATGCGCTAATTAAGTTTAAATAAGTACGTACACAAAGATAGCTATTTGGTCACAGATTAAACACAATCCAATTCCTTCTCCGTCCACTCCCAAAGCTTCTCCGCCACATCATCGTCATAAGCATAAACACTCTGCTTTCCAGTCACACCTACGGGCTCATAGTATTCTCCACTCTTGACACCCTTCGCAGTACCAGCCCAAAGTTGATTCTTGACCCCATCTTCCACCGACACCGCTGTCAAAGGAAGCAAGACATTTCTTATCACCGTGATAAACCAACTCCCACCATTGGAAGTGAATAGCCCCGTCTTGATATCACCAGGATAAATCGAGACCGAGGTGATTTCCGGAACATGCTTGGCAAGGGCACGAGCATAAAGGAGGTTTGCGAGCTTGCTTTGACAGTATTTGTCTACGGGGGACAACTCCTTGGCAGTGCTTTTGAAGCTATCGAACAAGAGTTTGCCTTTGCCGAATCGGTGACCAGCTGAGCTGAGAATGATAACACGTACATCGGCTCCAGGAATCAAAGCAGTCTGGAGCAGAAAGGGCTTGAGAAGTTTGAAGAGGAGAGCGTGGCCCATGTGGTTCGTGCCGAACTGTTTCTCGTATCCATCTTCGGTGGTGACGTGTGGGCCGCCCATCATGCCTGCGTTCAAATAGAGAGTATCGAGACGGGATACAGAGCTCAGAAATGTTCGAGCTGCTTCCTTGATTGACTTGAACGAAGCCAAATCGAGGCGCAGAAACTTGACCGACACTCCTGGTGAGACTTTCCTAATCTCTTCGACTGCAGCTTTACCGCTTTCCTCGCCACGGGCTGCAATCCATAGCTCGGATGGAGTGTGCTTTGAGAGATCTAGTGCGCTTTGTTTGCCGAGGCCGAGGTTGCCGCCTGTGATGAGGATGACTTTGCCTTTTAAGGACGGAATGTCCTTGGCTGGATCGAAAGATATACTTTTGTTGCCCATAGTGAAAGGTGCAAAATATTGGAAGAAGAATTGTATGGCGAAAGATGACAAATTATCAATTAAATTTGATAGTAAAGGACTCAGAATGAAGGTGAGGTTGACACTATATAAGCATACGCGCATGGCAATAACAAGCGGACTTAAAAGTTGGAGAAGAACCCGGAGGTCCGTAGGCTGTATCGATCTCCCCTTTCCATTCGATTGTTTCAAAATGTCCTTGTCTTGATTTGTACCTCTCTTGGCAGCTCTTCTGTTGTGGAGCTTGGATCTCATTCGCCAGATCGCAAAACTCGCGATATGATTGGTTGGTCTCTAACAGTGCATGTGCATCTTCGCCTAGGATCACCGGAGACGGAGATAGAAAACAGAACGCCAATTCATCAGTTCGCATTTCATTTCCTTCTATTTGTTCTATGCATTGTCTGTGAACGCCATCTCAAGTGATAAGCAGCATGTTGATCAAAAGGCGTGATAATGTCAAGGACGACTTTCAATAGATGCTTGCTTAATTAGTTTTTGAGCAAAGATATCTAGATATATTGCCCTTTCCACATGCAAGAACTAATACACTTTGGCGCAATATTTGATATCAATGTAGTTGAAATAAGATATCCGATAAAATAAGTGCTTTTAATCAATTTATGCGGCAATGTTTATCCCATTCGTCTTCGTCGCAAATCCTGCTCGCTCCCCCGCCTCCTTTTTCCTATCAATGACAATATCGCCATTCTCTTCAGCATACTTCTCCTTCACTGCATCATATCGAAATTGTGCTGCGTGGTGGTTCCGAGGTAAGTGCTTGTCTCCTTTTTTGCGTCGCAAATTCTCACGGAATGTGCCTCTTGGCACAGCATAGTCCCTCCACATAATACCACGTTCTTGTAGCACAGGAACAAGTAGCTCGACGAACTCTTCATACGAGCCCGGGTTGGAAACGTCTGCAACGAGATCAGCAGTTGGAAAGACCTCACGACCGAACGAAGGTAATTCCATTTCTAAGGGACCATTCGCTAAAGCCCCTAATTGCTAAGCGAGTCGACCCCTGAGATCTGATCGAACAGATCTGAAGAAAACGGGAGGGTAAATAGACTTACAAGACACGATAAACCCATCGACATCAGCAACATTGATCCACCCCTTAATAACATCAGCGATCATGTCAGGTGTTCCCACAGGCATCGTCCCAAACCCACAAAACGCAAAGTCTTTACCCAGCTGTCTCGGCGTTGTGGTCGGTGTCAGAAAACGTTTTACAGCTTGAATCATAGTATATACTGAATTATCCGTGAGAAGACCTTCAGAATTGGAAGGCTCATTCAATGGGAATTTGCTCAAATCTAAGCCTGTGAAGCCGCTGACACATGGGCCACCTTCCCAGTCGGCATACTCCATCGCAATGTCGTGCTTTACTTGGGCTTCTTCGAAAGTTCGTCCCACGATAGGGACGATATTGGGAAAGAAATTGATATCGGTGGGATCTCGTCCCTCAGCTGCTGCTAGAGCGCGGACCTCTTTGACTAATTTTGCAAGATAGCTTGGCTTGTTGCCGTCACGGAAGATGACCCTAAGAAACGGGGAAATTAGCGAAGCGGATTTCAACTTTCAGGATTCATAAAGGAACGAACTTTACGTACTCAGCATAACGTGCAGCAAAGATTTTGCCGGCTTGGGACGATCCAGCTTGAAATAGAACAGGAATTAGGTGTGGAGACGGATGGGACTAGCCAAGAGCAGAAGTCTTATGAATTTCTCCATTAAGGGTGATTTTGTGAATATTTTCGGGGTCGGAAGCGCCTTTCTCTGGGGGCCATGTCTGAGCGCCGTTTTCCCAAGAGCCTTCCCAAAACCTAATGTCAGAAGTTTGTCAATCAAATGCCTTTCGATAACATGACTGTCGAGTGGGTGGGGTGCTTCAACTTACGAATACATAATATCCATGAACTCATGAGCTTCATTGTATCGTTTATCGTGCGGGGTCCCAATATGTTTTCCCATTGCTTTGGCAGCATTACTACTATAGCTCATAACAATGTTCCAAGTTATTCGACATTTAGTCATGTGATCCAGTGTCCCCCACGTCCGTGCAAGCAAGTATGGCTACATCAGTTAAAAGTTGGAGCTGGTTATTCAGATGAAGTCCTCACTTACAGAAATGTATGTTGTACTTCCAGTTATTCCGATAGAAAGCGACTTCGTGACTGAAGTCATCGCAGCTTCCATTACAACAGGATCGAGCTGGCCTGCTGCATGACCACCCCGAAAGCTGGCATCGGCTTTTCCTTCGTATATATCATGCACTAATTGAAAGTTAGCGAAAGCTATGAGTACGTCTTTATCGACATCTCTTACCTACATAGGTATCGGCAAAGAACACTGAAGTGAGTTTTCCCTTATCTGCCAGTTTTGCTAGCCAAGTGTAGTACTCTAGTGTATCCTTGCTGCGAGAATTATCCTTTGGGTTTCTATAGTACTCTACCCTCAACACTGCATTTTTCACAATTGCCCGTGTAATCTAACTCCGAAAAGAGAGCTAAAGAATCACAAGCATACTTCTATTCCCCTATTCCCATGTGACTACCCGTACATGTCAAAGAAAATCATGTGAATCTGCTTGTTTGGCGCCATGATTGCGATTAGACTGGCACCTTACAAACTATTTCAGTCTTCGAATCTGAAGTGAGCAATTCAAGAAATCTTATTTTGAAAGTCATCGAAGTACCCGCGAATTCTTCAAAGGTTACATTTTGGTGGGGGGCTGGCTTCTACCAGTGGTGCAATGGTTTAGTGGACTCCTGGTTACACCTCATTGGGCACACAACCCTGAGCCCGAACAAATTTCCCAAGCACGGCAACATTTTGGAATAATTCTATGCTTACGAAGTAACCTTATCGCATTGGACTCAGTCTCCACAGATCTTACTTGCAGTTGTCGGCCCGTGCTATACGCCAAGGCGGGGAGCAACAATATCCTGGTGGGGTTGCTTAGGGTTTGAGAATGGGGGGAGCTCGGGAGTTCCTTGCATCTTCTGACGGCACTGGAACAGCTCCTGCGTGTATCCCATGATAAATATAGCTTCATTATCAGAGCTGAAAGACAGAAGAAGCTTCGTCGACGTGAACTCTTCAGCTAATTTGGGATTTCTAAAAGCTTCCATCCACGATGGACAGCGAAAAGCTACAGATTGGATCAGCCGGATTGGCTCATCAATTTCTATCTCCAAGTGTTGTTTCCATACTCGGAATTGGCTTACTATTGGTTTACCTCTACGTAACTCACCTCACTTCAACCGTGCTTAATGGATTCACTTACCAATTCATGAATAGCGAGAAGCTTACAGAACAAACTTTCCCAAACTTGCCAAAATTCCAGAAGTTCCCGGCGTGCTCCCTTTTGTTGGACATCTACCGCAGCTCGGTGGTCATTTGAAAGTCAATGATGCCGATATCTATAGCAGATGGAATGCACTCATGAAGTCAGAGTTTGTGCAGGTCAGACTCGGCGACCAACGCATTCTTGTGCTTTCAACATGGGCTGCAATGAAAACCCTCTGGGTAGACAAGAACAACTCGCTTCTTGACCGACAACATCAGCCAGGGTTCGTCGATAAACTTGGGATTGATATTTCTAGATCACCACTAACTAATGTGATCAAAAAGTGTCGTAACGCAGCGCTGGTGAGTCTGAATCACTTGAATCGTGGCTGTGAAGAGTGCTCCGCTAATCAATAAACAGAAAGCTCTTGGAAAGCCGATGTGGCCGGAATACTATAGACTCATGGAGCCTCATCTAGCTGGGCTGATCAGATCCTTATATGAAGATGGGGAAAATGGCAAAAAACTGATGGACCTGTATCCATTGCTCCGACAGGTGAGCATTTAACATCACGTCGCCCAAATTTCCCAAGTGACGATTGTGTTCACAATGCTAATATTCAAGTAGAACTCGGTTGATCTCACACTGTCTTTGACATACGGTGTGAGAGTGGGAGAATTCGATGAAGAATTCACAAATGCATTGCTAGATTCAATCGCTGAGATTTCCTCAATCCGCTCGTCGACAGTTTCCTGCAAGCATTTCGTGCCACTGTTGAGGATTTTCCCAGAGAAGACTTCCAGAACGATGAAGGCTGTAGAACAACGTACTAAACGCATCAATATTCTCTACGAAACGTACTTGTTGAAGGTTGAGAAAGGAGAAGCTGATCTCAAGTGCATTGTCTCATCTCTGGGAAATGACAAATTGACCCTGGATGAGATTCATGGCACATGTGTATCTCTTCTCCAAGCTCCACCTGACGCGGTTGCTTCAGCTACCTACCAGTGTTGCGCTTGGTTGTGCTCACCTGAAGGCCAGCCTTTTCAAAAAGAGGCAGTTGATGCTATTCTCGCCGCTTACAATGGTGACCGAGATGAAGCATGGAGAATGGCTTTCAGAGAAGAAACGGTACCATTGATCGTCTCCTTGTATAAGGAAACACTTCGATTCTGGCCAACAGCACCCTTCGGATCTCGTGCAACAAGCAAGGAGATCAACTTGAATGGAACCATCATACCCAAGGGTATGGGAGTGTTGATGGATCACAGAGGAGTAAACCATGATATTGACCACTATGGAGCCGACGCTCGTTCTTTCAATCCAAGACGATTCGTTGACAATGACACGCCGCTGCCACATCTTGCGTACGGCACTGGAGGACGGATCTGCCCTGCATATCAGATCTCAAACCGCATCATTAGCGCGAATTTAACAAGGTTATTGCTGGCATTTGAGATGAAGCAGGTAGAGGGAACTCGTCTTCCAAGTATCTCCAGGGATGATTACTCTGATGCATACGGCAATGTGGCATTCTCTCGCACGTATGACTGCTCATTCGTTGCACGCGATGAAAAGTGGTTAAAGGGCATCATTACTTCTGAAAAGATGTAGATAAATTTAAAGACAGATCAAAGGTAGTGAGGACATTGTTGTTGAATATTTTTTTCGGTCTGTATGAAGCGACGAAAATCTTCGCGGCCAAGGCCAAGACTTTGTTTGTGTGGTGCATGCTCTAGATGATAGAAAGTCTATACCTACTTACACGTTAACGTTTGACAAGTATATCAGATCCGTGCCAAAGGGAGAATTGTCTCAACGCATTTGTTTAATAAGTTAGAGATATGCCAATTGTAAAATATCCTTTCATATTTTCAAGCTTGAGAAAGTTTGCCCAAATTGATCAAACAGAATTGCGAAATCTGCTTGCAACTTCTCAGTACTGGACCTTTGCCTGGACCTAGGTCGGGGCATCGAAGTTCGCTTGCTGATCATGGAGTAAACAAGGGGCGGCAATTTGTTCCTGAACATCTCCACCTTTCCAAGCTATCATACGGGAATAAATCTTGGTTCCGATGAAAACAGTGACACTTGCTCATTCACTCTCCCCACTCTGTAAGTGTTTGGCGTGGGGTCGGGAGTATGATCCCTGTCCCGATCAAGACAATAATCACAACATAGTTGTCTCTACTCATTCCACTTGAGCAATAAGGAGGAGCAAAGACAGCAATGAGTTGCGGACCCACCCGTTATCAGTTTATGTACGCGTCCATGAGTTCTTCTGCAAGGAAATCTAGAGAGAACCGGCCTGAATGCCCTGATGGAGTTAGTACAGCGGCAAGCTTTCGGTAGGGAAGAGCATTCCGTGACGATGCATCTCTTGGCAATGCAGAGTGTTGTCGCTGGGTGCAAAGAGAGATCACAATAGATAAGGTACCCGGTAAAATATTCTACCAGGCATAGTCGAGTGTCTTATCTCTACACTCGTCGGTCTCGAATCTGCAGTAGATATTTGAAATGCCTTAATACCATCCCAATTTTACCTCTTCTAATATGCATCCCCAGATCCCAAGTGCCAGGCTCTTGGAACTCTGTCCTCCTTCAATTTCATCTTGATTGAGAAGAGATCGCTTCCTTGTCTCGAGTTCACAGACTTGCAGTAATGGGCAAGGTTAGCAAAGCCCTCAAGTGGACAGAGGTCCACGAAGTATGGCAATCGTGATCTCTGCCCCATCACTCCACCAGAACATACTTTCGGCTATCTCGCGTACTTCGCATTCTGGACCAATAGTGGAACTTCGATTACTTCTTTCACGCTTGGCAGTTCGTATATTAATATAGGGCTGAATGCCAGTGACACCATTGTGGCCTGCTTTATCGGAGGCCTCATCTCTTCTATTATTGGCATCTTCCGAGCTCGTCCTGGGCAGGACTATTCAATTGGATACATAAGTATAGATTTGTCAGAGGTTGCGGCAAGCGTTGTCACTAATTTTGAGATATAGACGGCATTAAACAGGATTTCTTTCGGGATGCGGGGAACGTATATTCCAATCTTCATCATTTTCATTGGTGTGATGGTCTTTGTAAGTTTCATCTCTCCTGCACTGTGGTACTCTCATGACGCTACGCATTTTGAAGTATTTACTAATCAAGCTTAATTCTACAGTCAGGCCTTCAAGCATATTATGGTGCCCAAGCATTGACTCTCATGCTAAGCGCTATCTTTCCGTCTTTCAAAAACATGACAAACACCCTTCCCGCATCAGCTGCAATTACCACCAAGGATTTAATCGGATTTGTGCTTTACCTAATCTGTTACATCTCGATTCTTGCCTTCATTCGACCCCACCAGCTACGCTTCGGTTTATACCCTGCATTTGTTACCACGATTACCGTTTTTGTCGGGATTCTCATCTGGGCAGTAACTGCAAATGGCGGAGTTGGAGAGCTCATCTTGTCCAACACAAAACTCACAGCTGCTCAAAGAGGTTTCACGCTGAGGGAATTTGATTTCGAGGAGGACTATGAGACGTGGGATAGGAAACTTGGAAGGAAGAGCCCGGGAAGTCAGCTGGATGGGAGAAGGGGAATGTTCAGTGAGTGCGATCTCTACCATCAACCTGCTGATAATATCTGATACCAATTGTTAGGTCAACGTGCATATCAGCAACTGATAGCGACTGCGAAACCTGCGGATGGATTGCCAGGTAAATTTGTAAGAAGGGAACAGGAGCAAGATGTATCCTGAATATTGCTAACGATAGAATTGGGCCACAAATCTGATCTCCTGCCGTAAGCTGTACTCCGAACCTGGTCGAATAAGAACATCATAGAAGATAAACTAGCTTCTCTCCGTAGCCTAAATAATCCCTTACTCCCCGCTGTCAATCTCCAAAGACCTAGCCTTTCGCGATTTGAGTCCCTTCGACTTGTTGATCAGAGGTGACAGCGTGTCGTTCAATGCACAAGCTGCTTGGCCGAGTTCAATACCCGCTTCAATAGCCCAATCAAACTCAGGCATGACGGCCAGGAGGACATCGCCAATGAGACCGATCGTGTCATCACAAGAGTACTCTCCCATGCTCCCGAGTTCAAAACCAAACTCCGCTGTAAACCACTGAGATGCCTGCTCTTTGACCTCGTCATAGAACTGGTTGTCGAAGAAGCTGGCCATGTTGCAGAAAGTGTCAGAACCTTTCATTACTTTTGGAGGAGGGCCGCATCCTTGTCCACACCTAGGTTCGAGCACCGGAGGGATGGTCCAGTCCTTCTTCACGCAGTTCGTTCCCGAGGCGCTTGCATTTGCGGCAGATGCCAGGAGGCCAATGAACAAATCGCGATAGTCTGTACTATTGTAGCTCGCATTAGGTATGCTAATGGTCAAGTCGCCCGGTTCCGGGTTAGACTCCTTGTTGAGCCAAGTTGCTTGTCCTAACACCACCACCCCTGTTTCGCAGGATGTCAAAGCGCCGGGTGAGGTTGGCGTGGGACAGATCGTTTTCAACACCGAGGACAGAGTTGACATTAGCGCTGGGCCTGTAAGACTAGACCCAACAAGGACCGAGGATTGGCCCACTTTACGAGTTCGTTGGCTTCTCGTAGAGCACGGCTGATGACCCCTCACACACTGTATAATGGACGCCTCCGACAAAGCCTACAGAACTGGACTGACATTCCTCTACCTTTCCATAGGGGTCCGTGAACGTATAGGGATATTGGAAAGTCTGAGTTGTGGGAGGCGGCGGAGCAGGTGTCGTCAGCGCTTGGGGTGGTAAAGTTGGCCACGGGCAGGCGTTGTAGGTCGATCCAGTGTTGGTACCACTTTGAGGAACGATCGAAATTGTGGCTCCATTCGTCCACTGGCACTTCGCCCCAATGGTCTCTCTATCTTCGTATACAAGACATGGAAAAGAAGTAACTGGTGAAGGTGGCTTCGTCGGAGTCAGGCTGGAAGTAAGGTTCGTAGTCGCCACGGTCGCACCTGGCAAAACGCCTACAATCAGAGACTCAGAATTCATGTTCTTTTGCTCTTTGGGAATTGAAAAAGTTCGCACTTACATGCACTGGCTCTTCTAGCCAGGCGTTTGTTTGCTGGTGGCGCATATATCCAAACTTTCTCCACAACCTAAAGACACAGACAATCATCGCGTTCCAGATACTCGGTGCTGTGTCTCATGAAGCTACCCTCAGACACAGAAGGTTTTGAAGAAAGTAATGTAGATCCCCTTCACATACCGGGTTGGGGTTTAGTTCAGCCCATATCTTCACTGCTGCCATCTGATTGCAATCATTGTCTTTACCTTCGAAAGGCGTATACTGAACAATGGTAAGCCCGTTAATATCTACAGGTACTTTTGTCTGCCCTGGACCAGAAGCTACGCCGACGTAGGTCTGTACTGTCACTTTGCGGGGCGAAAGTTGACTTTGAAGCATGTCCGTCAATAGTTTGATTTTGCT
>Ga0302140_10011472_pt1 | contig 10898 bp, 7 predicted proteins | sample I_Bog_E1_1_FD_202095 | JGI IMG/M metagenome (GOLD analysis project Ga0302140, IMG submission 202095) | Peat permafrost microbial communities from Stordalen Mire near Abisko, Sweden - I_Bog_E1_1 | ecosystem: Environmental > Terrestrial > Soil > Wetlands > Peat | place: Sweden: Abisko, Stordalen...
TATGGTTCACGCCGGGTTGCCCGATTGATCCCACCCTCTCTTCCGTGTTAAAAACCTTGCATGCGCAAATGGATGCGCGAGCGCCTCACGCGCCGCAAAAAGACTCCCGCAGAGACCTCCGATCAGCCCGCTCCTCCGCCCTTGCAGCCGGCCTATTTCGACGCCGAGCAACCGCCCAGCATCGCCGGAGACACCAGCAAAGACGCCCGCAACAGCGAACCGGAAGTCTCCGCTCCAGCTCCGCCGGTGCGCGAGCCCCGACCCGTTCGCCGGGCGCGTCCGAGCGCCGCAGAGCCGCGTTCCGGCGAGGTGCGTTCCGAAGCCCAGCCCTCTGAAATGCCGCCCTCGCCAGATGTGCGCGAGGTCCACGATTCTGCCGCGACCCCCGCTTCAAACACCGGTCGCGGCCGCCGTCGTCGCGGTGGCCGAGGACGCGGTGGCCGCGGGCGCGAACAGGCCGTTGCTCAAGCCTTTGCCCCCGCCGCGGTGAAAGGCTCCATCCCGGTGGTCTCCGAAGAGACCGCGGCGGATGATTTTTCGGACGTGGGCGAGCCAGAAGGTCAAACCCCGGCTCCGCCAGTTGCTGCAGCCGCACCGAAAGTTCCGGCGATCCCCGCCGCGCCGCGTCCTCCGAAAGGCGTGGTCGTGCTGGCGATCGGCCTGCCCGGTTCCGGCAAGAGTTCGTGGTTCAAGCGCCACAATGTCGTCGCGCTCTCCAGCGACATGGTGCGTTCCCTACTCTTTGATGACGTGCGCGAGCAGCGCTTTCAGGATCTCGTCTTCTCGAACCTTCGCTCCATGCTGAAAGCGCGGCTCATCGCCAAGCGTCCCATGAACTATGTGGACGCCACCAACCTCACCCCGCAGGAACGCCAGCACTGGATCAAGCTGGCCAAGGATTACCAGTACGAAGTACACGCCGTCTTCTTCGACGTTCCGCTCGAGGTTTGCGTTGAGCGCCACCAGCGACGCGACCGTGTCGTTCCCGAGGACGTAATGCGCCGCATGGCTGCCAAGCTGAAGCCGCCCGCGTTTGAAGAGGGCTTCGCCAAGATCACAGTTGTCCGGGTAAAAGCAAAGGAGCCTGCGGCCAGCTAGGCGATCCTCAGAGGCAGCGTCGAATAAATAAACTTGTCATCCCGAGCGAAGCGAGGGATCTTGGTTCTTGCCCGCTCCACCGTTATTGCCGCAGTGGGCAAACACCAATATCCGTCGCTTTGCTAGGGACGATAATGCTTGGTGGGATCGGTAACTGGTCCCAAGATCTCGTCGACGTCTATCCCTTCAGGTGCGGCAGCATTTCCTTGAATGCCGGCGACGACGAGGAGCGCATCAGTTCGTAGATCACCATCTCGGTCGAAGAAATCACCGCGCCAGCGGCCCGCATTCTTTCCAGTCCGATCTTCCAGTTCCATTCCGTTCGCGAGCTCACCGCGTCCGACGCAACGTGCACCAGATAGCCTTCGCGCAGCGCCCCGAGCGCCGTCTGCATCACGCAGATATGGCTTTCCATGCCGCACAAAAGCAGCGTGTTGCGATTGCCGGGCAGGCGCTTGAGCAGCGTACAAAACGCCTCGCTGCCGAAACAGGAGAACCGATCTTTATCGATCGCCTCGGTGTCCGGCAGCAGGGAAGCGACCTCCGGCACAATCTTGCCCAGCCCCTTTGCGTATTGCGTGCTCACGACGGCGGGAATCTTGAGCACCCCAGCCGCGCGGATCAACAGCTTCGAGTTGCGCACCAGTTCTTCCTTGTGAAAGATCGGCGGCAGCAGTTTCTCCTGAATATCCACTACCAGGAGCGCACATCGATCCGCCTCCAGCGGGCGGCGCGCAATTTCGGTGTACTCGGCGGAAGCATTCTCAAAGGCAGTAACCATAAACAACTCCTTGCACGTGCAACCGGCCAGATCAACGGCTCCAACAAAGTTTAGCGCGAACGGGGAATCAGCACACGAGATCACCGCTCCTGGCATCACCCTCTGGTTGACCCACGTTGCCACTCGTTGGATAATGAATGCGTTGCCCCCTCGTTCAACGGCTAGGACACCTGCCTCTGGAGCAGGCTATCGGGGTTCGAATCCCTGGGGGGCAGCCAATTCTTTTCCTACAATTCCGCGTTTCCCGTCCCCTCATCCCATCCGTGTCTGTCGATAAAGGGACGTCCGCCCATGCCAGAACTCCCAAGCCGACGCCGCTTTCTAAAAAAAGCAGCCTTCGCTGGCGGAGGTGCGCTGCTCGGCTCCGTCGCGCTGAACCAGATCTCTCCCAGAATCTGGCGTGAACCGCTGGAGTTTGAGCCCAACCACAGCTATTGGGCGAGAAGTCAGCCACCACAGAATCCGCCGTTGACCAAGGACATCGCTGTCGACGTCGCGGTGCTCGGCGGCGGTCTCACTGGACTCTCCGCTGCCTACTATATCCGCAGCGTCTCTCCGCACAAGCGCGTCGTCGTCCTCGAAGCCAAGGGCTGCGGCAACGGAGCCTCGGGACGCAACGGCGCCATGGTGCTGACCATGACCGAAGACCGTTACATGGACTTCAGTTCTGCTCCCGCCGCTGACAAGACCATCGACAAAAAGATCTATGACCTCACCGCCGAGAACATCCGAACCTTGTCGAAGCTCAGCGCCGCCACCGGCATCGACTGCGAACTGGAGACCAACGGCGCTCTGCAAGTGCTCCTCACCGCCGACGAAGTTAAAGCGGCGAAAGCCTACGTGCAGCAGGCGCAATCCCTCGGCATGCCGGTTGAGTTCTGGGATAAGCAGCAGCTAGTCAACGCAATCGGCACCGAACTCTACGAGGGAGCCTTCTACGACCCCAGCGGCGGACAAGTCCATCCCATGAAGCTCGTGCACGTATTCAAATCCGCCGCCGAGACCGCCGGCGCGGAAATTTACGAAAACACAGCCGTGTCCAGCATCGAAGAAGGTCGCGAACACCTTCTTCACACCACCGACGGACATGCCATCAGAGCAAAGTCGCTGGTGCTGGCGACCAATGCCTTCACCTCAAGACTGGGATTCTTCCGCAACTCGATTGTGCCCGTCCACGAATACGTTGCCGTGACCCAACCCTTGAGCGACCAGCAACTGGCCCAGATCGGATGGCGCAAGCGAGTTCCGTTCAATGACACCCGCACCGAAGTCTTCTACCTCGGCTTGACCCAGGACAATCGAATCCACATCGGCGGAGGCAGTCCCAGCTATTCTTTCAATAACGGCGTCGGTGATGGCGGCAACGCTGCCTCCCATTTCGCTCAACTCCAGCGTGAGCTGGTACGAATCTATCCCAGCCTGTCCGGAGTCAAATTCGAAGCAGGTTGGAACGGAATCGTCGACTGGTCTCTCAACGAATCACCCTCCGTCGGTTGCACCGGAAGAGATAAGAATATCTTCTATGGGCTCGGATACAGCGGACACGGCGTGAATCTGACCTCAGTCTTCGGAAGAATCATTGCCGATCTCGAAGCCGGCCGCGATCAACCCTGGCAACAGTATCCCTTCCTCAACGCCAGCCTGGATTACGTTCCGAATGAGCCCTTTCGCTGGCTGGGTGCACAAGCCGGGCTGGCATGGTATCGCCTGACGGAGAGTTAGAGTCCGTCAAGAGTCCGAGAGTGCGAGTTCACCACTTTAGTCCCTTGATCGCGAATGGCCCGGCGGGCGGCTTGGCGCAGCACCCGGGAGCAGACGAAGTAGAGAAGAAGAAACGCTGGCGGAGCAATCAACAACCAGGCTGCGATGGCGTGCACTTCCGCCAGCCACAGCGTCGCCATGGCATGCGGCAAGTTCGCACGCACCATCGCCAACATCTGCGCCAGGGACAATCGCAAGGGCATGGCGCGAAACAATTTCTCACCCAGGCGGATCAAGGGCACAAGCAAGATCAATTGCAAGGGATAGATGAAATAGTTCACGAACTGGATGGCAGGCAGGTTCAGCCGGAAAGTCAAAGCCGCTGCCGCACACAGGATGGTGGTTGAACCGAGAAGAGGAAAGACGCCGAGGACAATCCCAAAAGACAGGCTCAAGGCGATCTTCTCAGGGGTGATTCCCTGGGTGAGGAGGACCGCTACGGGAGCGGCCAAACGGCGATGGAAGAAGCTCTGCTTCATGCTTACCGAGTAGCTTGGTCCTGTGCGCGCCCTCACCTGGCGGCTGCCGACGCAGATGATTCAGCTCCCCACAAACCTCGCATACAAACTCCGTGCCACTCCCGTGTCGGTCGTCCCCTTGATGATCGCCCGCCCATCGGGAAACAGCGTCATCTCATAAGGCTCGCGCCAAAACTTCAGCACGAACTCGTTGTGCCGCACCACGCCCAGCGTTTCCAGCCGCCGCTGCATCTCGGTAAAATCAATCGGCCGCGCCCGCTCGTGAATCTGTACCGAGTTGCGCCCGCACATCGTGATATGCGGACGCCCTTCACCCGCCAGATGCACAAAATCCCGCTCGCCACACGCCCGGCATCCCGCCCGCGGATTCCCCGCCGCAATCTCCGCTTGCTCGTTCGTCCACACGTCATACGACAACAGCGTCTTCCGCAACCGCTCGGCCGCCGCCCCTCCGATCAGCAACTTCACCGCCTCCGTCGCCGCTATCGATGCCACCAGGTTCACCGCCGTGTTCAATATCCCCGAGGTCTCGCAAGTCTCCACCATGCCCCGCGGAGAATCCGGAAATATGCAGGCCATGCATGCCGTCTTACCCGGCAACACATTCAGCGTCACCCCATAACTGCCCACCGCCGCCGCATAGATCCACGGCAGGGAATTTTCCACCGCATAATCATTCACCAGATACCGGGTCTCGAAATTGTCCGTCCCATCAAGAATTAGATCCATCCCTTCAAGTAGCGCATGAATATTTCCCGGAACCAGATCCTCGACCTGCGGATCTACCGTAATCTCCGAATTAAAGGCCGCAATTCTCCGCTTCGCGGCGATCGCCTTGGGCAACGATTCCGCTGCATCCTCTTCCTCGAACAACGATTGCCGCTGTAGATTGCTCGCTTCCACATAATCGCGATCGATAATCCGCAGCGTCCCGACCCCCGCGCGCGCCAGCAGTTGCGCCAGGGCTGACCCAGTCGCTCCGCATCCCACAATCGCAACTCGGCCCGCCGCCAGCCGCCGTTGGCCCTCAGTTCCGATTCCGCTAAACAGAATCTGCCGCGAATACCGTTCCTCGAATTTGTCTTTCTCCCCGCCCTGCCTCAAAGAGGTCACCAGTTCCTTCCCGCAAAACCTTTATTATAAGTGTGTCTGGATTGCTTCCGCTGCCAGGATGCAGACAACACGGGCCTCCTGTGCTTCATCGAATGTAGACAACGGGCCCAAGGAAATTATTTGCTGAGACGGTACGCGTCATTCATCATCTTGATTATTGTTTCGCTCGGCCCGGCCGCCCGTGCCGGATCGCCTCAGTCCCCTTTTTCGCATTCATCCCAAGGCCCGCAAACAGAACCGCAAACTGCGCCCACCTCCTCAGCGACCTCAGCTCTTGCGTCGATGTCCGCCTATGTCGGACGCACCGTGCAATCCATCGAGCTTCCCGCCGTTTCGGATTCCGCCCGCCTGCTCGAAATGCTCCCGCAAAAACCTGGCCAGCCGCTCGACCGCGACCAGGTCCGCGAGAGCATCCGCATTCTTTTCGCCACCGGCCGTTTCGCCGACATTCAGGCCGAAGTCACTCCCTCCGGTTCGGCCGTCGTGCTCACCTTCACCACCTCGCTCAACTTCTTTGTCGGCGCCATCGACGTGGAAGGTGCTCCCAATCACCCCAACGCCAACCAAATCGTCAACGCCTCGAAGTTCCAGCTCGGCGAACTTCACACTCTCGACAAACTCGACCGCGCCTTGCAGAATATCCGCCAGCTCATGCAGGAGAACGGCTATTACCGCGCCCGCGTCACTGCCGAAAGCACTTCCAACGCCGCTACCCAGCAGGTCAATATCCTCTTCCACATTACTCCGGGAGAACCTGCTCACGTCGGTGAGGTCAACATTGCCGGCCACTCGAATTTCTCCCAAGGCCAGGTTCAGGACATCGCCAGGATGCACTCCGGCGATCGCGTCACCGCCGCCCGCGTCACCAATTCGCTTCAGCATCTGCGCAAGAAGTTCCAAAAACAGCAGCGCGTCCTCGCCCAGGTTTCTATTGCCGAGCAGAAATACCAGCCCGATTCCAACGCTGTCGACTATACCTTCTTGATCGAACCCGGTCCCGTCGTCGTGATCTACACCCAGGGGTTTCACGTCAGCCGCGGCGTCCTCAAGAAGCAAATCCCCGTCTACGAAGAAAACGCCGTCGACGACGACCTGCTCAACGAAGGCCAACGCAACCTTCTGGATTATCTCCAGTCTCGCGGCTTCTTCGACGCCTCCGTCGAGTTCCAGAAGGAAACCGGGCCCGACGCCCTCCGTGTCATCTACCGCATCAACCCTGGTCCGGTGCACAATCTCGTACTCATCGAGATCTCTGGAAACAAATATTTCTCCACGAAACTGCTCCGCCCGCGCCTCCAGATCCTGGCCGCCAGCAAGTTCATTTCCCACGGACGCTACAGCGGAGCCTTGCTCAAGAACGACGTCGCCAATCTCCAGGCCCTCTACATCTCCAACGGATTCCGCCAGGTCAAGATCCAGACCAAAGTCGACGACAACTATCACCACTCCGATAACCACCTTGCGGTTCACCTTCAAATTGAAGAAGGCCCACAGACGATCGTCGACGCTCTCCATATTGCCGGAAACCAGAGGATTGCCCTTAAGACGTTTCCTGAACTCAATACCGCCGCAGGCCAACCTTACTCCGAACTGAACCTCGCCAACGATCGCGAGTCGATCCTCAACTACTACTTCAACCACGGTTTTTCTCACGCCACTCTCGAGATCACCACCAACCCCTCCTCCAGCCAGCCCAACCACGAAGATGTCACCTTCACCATCCAGGAAGGCGAACAGTTCTTCGTCAACCAGGTAATGGTGGCCGGGCTCGATCACACCCGCGCCTATGTCGTGCAGCGCGAAATCCAAGTGGCTGCCGGACAGCCTCTCAGCCAGGGCGACCTCCTCGATACCCAGAGCAAGCTCTATGACCTCGGCATCTTCAGCCAGGTCGACACTGCCGTCCAGAATCCCGAGGGCTCCGACCCCCAGAAAAATGTTCTCGTTCAGGTGGGAGAAGCCAAGCGTTACACCTTCACCTACGGTGTCGGCCTGGAATTCGAAACCGGTCTGCCGGCCGGAGACAACTCTCCCGGCGGTGGTACCGGGGTAAGTCCTCGCGTCGAATTCGATATCACCCGCCTCAACGTTGGCGGACGCGACCAGACCTTAACTTTCCAATCCCACGTTGGCCGCCTCCAGCAGCGCGGCCTCATCAGTTACGAAATCCCCAAGCTCTTCAACAGTGACCGCTTTAAGCTTTTCTACACTGCCTTCTATGACAACAGTCTCGACGTCTCCACCTTCACCTCGCAGCGTCTGGAAGGAAAAATCGATCTCCGCCAGCAAATCGGCAAGCAGCAGGCCAATCACAATACTTCCATCACCTACCGCTTCGATTACCGCCGCGTGAAAGCCAGCAGCCTCGTTTCAAATTTTTCCCCCGCCGAATTCAATCTGCTCTCTCTGCCTGCCCGCGTCGGCGGTCCTGGCTTCACCCTAATCCGCGACAAGCGCGACAACCCCCTGGAAAGCACAAAAGGCCAGTACTTCACCCTCGACACCTTTGCCGCATCCAGTTACGTTGGTTCTCAGGCGGATTACGGCCGCGCCCTCGCTCAGGATTCCACCTATTACGCCTTCGGACGTCCCAATCACAAGTTTGTCTTCGCTCGCTCCACGACCCTCGGTCTGGAGCAGGTCTATAGCAACACTAGTGTTCTGCCGCCGGGAGCCTGCCAAATAGTCCTCTTAGTTAATTCTTGCCCCTCGGGTATTTCGGTAATCCCCTTGCCCGAAGTCTTTTTTGCCGGTGGGGGCAACTCTCACCGTGGTTTCGGGTTAAATCAAGCAGGACCTCGCGATCCCGACTCTGGCTTTCCCGTCGGCGGCACGGCGCTTTTCGTAAATAGCATCGAACTGCGCTTTCCCAGCGTCAGCCTGCCCTATCTCGGAGAAGGTTTTGGCTTCGCCATTTTTCACGATATGGGCAACGTCTTCACTGCCGGTCACGATATGGTCACAGGGCTCATGCGCTGGCACCAGCCCAACCCTTCCCAGTGCCTGCAATTCAGCCCTCTCACGCAGGCCACACCCTATAACAATTGTGTTACCAGCTTCGACAATTCTGGCTACGATTACACTTCTCACGCGGTCGGCCTGGGGTTGCGTTACAAGACACCCATAGGCCCTTTACGCTTCGACTTCGGGTACAATTTGAATCCGACGGCGTATATCACTGGCTACACGTTCAGCGCGCCGCCGAATTCGGCGACGCCGGCGTTTCTTCCCGAGCGCTTGGGCCATTTCAATTTCTACTTCAGCATCGGGCAGCCATTTTAGGGCGACTATTTCGGGTAGCTATTTAATGATCAGCTTTCGCACCAGGACAGCGGCAACCGTGGCGGCTCTTGCACTTCTGCTGGCGCTGCTCGCCTTGCCGCCCCTGCACGCCTCGCAAGTAATCGACCGCATCATCGCCACCGTCAACGGCCAAGTTATCCTTCAGTCCGATTGGGATGAAGCCCTGTGCTACGAGGCGCTGCTCTCCAACCGCTCCCTTGCCCAGTTCACCGACGACGACCGCCGCGCCGTTCTCGACCGCCTTATCGACCAGGAACTGCTTCGCGGTCAGATGAAATCTGCTGACTTCCCTCACGCCACCGACGCTGAGGTCGCCGCCCGCATCGCCGATGCCCGCAGTCAATCCCCTCAGGCCGCGTCTGTTGAGGGTTGGCAATCCCTTCTGGCCCAATACCATCTGACTGAAAAGGATCTTTTCGACCACGTCCGGCAGCAGATCGACCTGATGCGCCTCGTCGATGCCCGCCTTCGCCCTGCCGTCCAGATCGATTCCAAGTCCATCGAGGCCTACTACCGTGATCAGTTCGTCCCTAAATTGAAAGAGTCCGGCGCATCCGAAGTGCCCCTCGCCGATGTCTCCAACAAGATCCGTGAACTCCTCACCGAAGAAAAGGTGAGCGAGATGCTCGTCTCCTGGCTGCAAACCTTGCGTTTGGAAGGTCAGGTTCACACTCCCGGCGTCACGCCCTCGTCCAACGACCCGGGAGTACAATCGCAATAGCATTCGCAATGACCGTGCCCCCCGCCAAGCCCGCCCGCCGCTGGTGGAAATATCTCCTTATCTTTGCCGGCGCGGCCCTTCTCTCCGCGATCGCCCTGCTGATTTACGTCAATACGGAATCGTTCCAGTCGCTGGTCCGCCGCCGCCTCGTCGCCGAGGTCGAGCGCATTACCGGGGGCCGCGCCGAAGTCGGCAGCATTCATACCACTCCCTTTCGCTTGCAGGTGGATGTGCGCAACATCACCGTCCACGGCCGTGAATCCGCCACCGACGTCCCCCTTGCCCACGCCGACCGCATCGTCGCCCGCTTGAAGATCAGCTCGCTCCTTCGTTCCGAGTTCGGCTTCCACGAGCTCATCCTCGAGCAGCCCGTCATCCACTTCGCCTTTTATCCCGACGGCACCACCAACTTTCCTCAGCGCAAGGCCAGCACTTTTAGCGGTCAGAACGTGATCGAGCCGCTCTTCTCTCTGTCCATCAATCGCCTCGAACTCCGCCAGGGTCGTGTCTATTGGGACGATCAAACCGTTCCCCTCGACCTCGCCGCCCGCGACATTTCGCTCGACATGGACTATTCCTTTCTCCACGGCCAATACAATGGCCGCCTCTTGCTCGGCATGGTCGAAAGCAAGCTCCTGAATTGCCGCCCTTTTGCCTGGATGACTTCCGCCGAATTCAGCCTCACCTCCAGCTCTGCCGTCTTTACCTCTCTCCAGTGGAACTCCGGACACTCTCATCTCTCTGCCAGCGGGCAGGTCACGGACTTCCGCCATCCCCATCTCCAAGCCACCTACGATGCCCAACTCGATCTCACCGAAGCTGCCTTTATCGCCCGCTACCGCGATCTCCGCTCCGGTTTCCTCGAACTGAAGGGAAGCGGTGGCTGGTCGCTCGACCAGTTTACTTCCAATGGACTGCTCACTCTTCGCGATCTCGCTTGGCAGGATGATCGCGTTTCTTTCTCCCGAGCGTCTCTCACCACCGACTACTCCGTCAGCGATCAGGAACTCAAACTGTCCAGGATGCAAGGCAGGATCTTCGGGGGCAGCTTCACCGGCGATGCGGAATGGAATCATTGGCTCGCGCCCGAGCAGCACCTCTCGCCTGCGGCTAGAAAAAATCTGGAGACCGCCACCATCTCCGCAGCCCCACCGTTGAACAAGTCCGGCCAGAAAACGACCAAACCGGCGGTCGCACCGAAGCCGCCAGCAATCCAGACCGCACAGATCTTCCTCCATCTGCGCGATCTTTCCGCTGCGGACCTTTCCTCCGCCCTCAACGCTCCCGAGCATCCGCTGTCGTTGCTCCATCCCGTCGGTTCGGCATCCGGAACTCTTGAAACTCGTTGGAAGGGAACTCGCCGCGACGCCGAAGTCCAATTCGCCCTCGATCTCACTCCACCCGCTCATCCCGCGCCCAAGCAACTACCCATCACCGCCCATACCAGCGGCCTCTACCACGTCGCTACCGACACTCTGGATCTTCCTCAGTTCACCCTCGCCACTCCAACGTCCCACGTCCAGGCCTCCGGCACATTGTCGTCCGCCTCGGCGGTCCACCTCTCCATTTCCACTTCCAGTCTTGCGGACTGGCTACCCTTCATTTCTGTCGTTCGCGGTCCCGCACTATTTCCTATCGTGCT
>Ga0302140_10011473_pt1 | contig 10898 bp, 6 predicted proteins | sample I_Bog_E1_1_FD_202095 | JGI IMG/M metagenome (GOLD analysis project Ga0302140, IMG submission 202095) | Peat permafrost microbial communities from Stordalen Mire near Abisko, Sweden - I_Bog_E1_1 | ecosystem: Environmental > Terrestrial > Soil > Wetlands > Peat | place: Sweden: Abisko, Stordalen...
ATAGTTTTTTATATTGGGGAAATGGAGACAAAAAGCTGAAGAAAAGCAGGTCGCGAATGACCTTAAAGGGAAAGTAAACGTGGGGTTTGCATGGATGCTTTCCCACGAGCGGTACGTCATTGAGGATGCATGAAGTGAAGGAGAAGGGGAAATCGACGAACGTCCCTCTGCAGCTGGAACAGGGAAGATTTCACACATCTCTGATAGTTGCTAGGTAGAAGGAGAAGGGAGATAATTGCAAGAACACTGCAGTCGGATATCATAGTTTGCGGAATCGTGCGTCATGCTTTGACAAGTATGAAATACGGAGCCAAAGACTGTCTATGCACACCAGGTTGCTCCCGCAATCAAACACCGTGTATTCCATCTCGCCTTCCCTTCCGAACCTCTATTCATACTAGTGTCGAAGAGTATCGTGGGCATTCCCGGCCCTTCTGATCATTATCCATTGCATAATCATACACAGTCCTAGACGACTGAGAGCTCCGTCGAACTGCTATTCTCAGAACGAGAACCCACCACAGTTTTCCTTTGCGAACTGTTAGCTTATTCCTTGCTTGCGGAAGAACAATAGAGAAGACCTACAATTATGCTTCTCCGCAACCGCCATGCTCAATCGAAAACCCGAAACCCTCTCAAGAACAATCACAGCCCGCATACATGCAACAAAAACCCCATCACAACTCCTGGTTCGGCTTGTTGACCTGGCATTTCGCCTGAACAGGGGGAGCACACTGCTTCAACTGATCCCAGAAGTGCAAGCCATCCTCACAAGCAAGCAGGAGCGGCTCGCGTCTGAAATCGCAATTGATGTACTCGCTGCAATTCGTCGGGTTAACCCACTCACACGCAGCTCCACCGTTGCATTTCGCTGGGCACTCGAAGGTGACTGTAGCGTCGGGGTTGCTTGGATCTTTGAAGGTGATGGACTGCGATGGTGGCGTGGCTGGCGGGACGTAGGGGAGGGTTTGGACGTGGACGGTTGTGGTCTGCGCTGTGACGGTCGTGGTTGTGATGCCGTGTGCGAAGGAGAGGAGCAAGGCCGCGTGGAAGAACCCGAGGATGATGAAGAGGATGCCTGGTTCGAAGAATCCTAGGTGGCGTTGAGGAGGCATGGTGAGCTGCTGAGGGGGGCTTGGACGGAGGTTTGGGATGCGTGTCTAGGAATGAACGGTCCAAGATTGGGGAGAATTCCACTGCTTGAAGCCAAGTTCCAAAATTGGATCGGGTGGGATTTGCGATTGAGAGTTGTGAAGGAAGCTGGATGTTGGAAGGGGGAGGTGATGCAGCAGCGACTTCATCAAAGTCGCACTTTCCGTTTTGAGCAAGCTCGACAGATAGTTTCAAGAGAAATTTACTTTAGTGAATGATTCATTATTAAATTTGTTTATTCACAGTGATCAAGGAATTAACTTGTTTCAGGTGTTCTGATGACGAGCAAAGTTGGAGTTTCTGACACTTGTGATACACTGGACCGCAAACAAAACAAGCCCAGAATTGCTAGGACATTTTTGAAAACATAGTGAGATTTGGAAACCGCAGGCTCATCATATGAGTCAGTGGCTACAATCATCAATGACTGACTTTAAAACGATCATTTTACGAAGAAAGTGAATTTGAGTGAAGGTTGGTTTGCTGCAAGTCGCACTCAATGTTCCGAGATTTCTGGTACATTGAAATGTGGTCCAGCCCGTGTGTTTTCATCTGATCGAGACGTACTGAAACGAAAAGTAGGTACTCGTAGGTATCATCCGATTAGCTGGGATGAGTGTGAATACTAGGAACAGCGTCGTTTTGCGCGTTGCTTGACATTCAGAGGAACGATATGACGAGTGACTTTCATCCGATGAAAAGGGAAGAGATTGAATGATATTGTGTTATGCAGCTTGTCTATCATTGTTCCAGAATACTTGGGACATTGAAAGGTAAGTCTAGGTACTTGAGTGAATGACGTGAGGAATCTTCTCATCCAGAGCGATATTTAATAATAACTGTGATCATCCTCGCCCACCGATGGATGTGCTCTGTTGTACACCGCAATGAATTTCCTGCCAGAAGACAGCAAAAGCAAGCTCAAGAAAGAGAAGTGCTCGACAGCCTGAAGAGCGAAAATTGAAGCCCCACAATCGGTTCCTAGCCTTCTGACGGAAGTGACGTTCCCCAGAGCGACGAAATCCGCCGTCACCATATAGACGAGTCTTGCTCCCTGCAAACAGCCTATTCAAAGTGCTAGCTGTAGTCGAGTAGACGCAGAAGCACAGCTGTCACAGTTGCAAACAGGCAATTGGCGATTCACACCTGCCTATTCCCAAAGTTCTCCGACTTGCTATAGGAGTCGTGCAATGGGTATGCGACTTGAGATCTTGTGACAGCAGCTTCGAACTCGTTTAGATTGAAAATGCCTCTGGGTACTTTGACACATTGAGATGATCAGCTGCTCAGAAGACCAGAGGCGCTGGAGAAATCTCTATCACAGCCGAGGTTTTTGCCAGTGGCCTATAGCCAATTCAATGGATAGAATAATGGATGCAACGTCAATGAATCGGCGGAGAAAATTCTTCTTGCCATATGATGAGAATGACCGCAGATCTTCTTAAAAGAGAGAAGCTTGCAACCAATTCCACAATTAGACCCGTTTTGCTCTCCATTGCCACCCTCTGTTCCATCTTGAGGATCAGAGTGAGCATCAGGAAGGGAAGGAAACGATCTAGCATGCTCTTGAGTCCTATAGTAATAAACTTGCACACACCACTTGGTGCGATGAACGGTTGTGAGATTGTGAAAAGAAATTTTTTCGAACTAGCCCCAACATATCCACAGCTTTCCGAGATGTTGCAAATAGATGAAAATTTCTAGAATTGGTCGAAACAACGACCCCGCCATGATGCATATGCACGCGATAGCACTTGCTGTCCACTTCCTCATCTCCAGACGCTGATGCCAACTCAGCAGACTCCTAATTTAGGCTCACAGGGCCCCTCCCGGCACTCGAAATTGAGAACATGAACTGCATGTCCCTGCACCACGAGTTCGAGGTCAGTGCCACTGTCAGAACAATTTAAACCACGGCACAGATGCCATGCTTACTTTATTCGAAGCAGCTATGACGAAGTTCGCGTGATGCAACGTCCCGAACGAGAATAGAGCTCCCCGCATTGGATCTTTGTGCAGAAGCTGAGGACGCAGGCAACGCACGATGATCCTTCTCTCGGTGTGACCTGCCTGAACGTGTTCATGAGGCGTTAGTCAGATGACTTCGTCTTCTGCAGGTAAACGTAAAGTAAATTGAACCCTTTGCATTGCAGGAAGCACTGCTACCCCACAATATCACCTCAACCATGGTCCTTGCCCTCTGAACCACAAACAATTGCCTTCTAATTGAGCCCCTCATTGGCCCCCGCTATAAAATTCTCGCGTCAAGTTCGCGATTCTGGCGCGAGCGTGCATGCAAGTGGATAACGTAGATCGATAGAGCTATTTTGGCTCGTGCCCACTAGTTCCCTGCGCGTAAAGCCGTCATATCACACTGGTAATATTACAGCAAGCCCGTTACCGAGTTTCTCTTGGACGCGAGAAACGGAATTGGGTTCCTCCATTCCATGCTTCTCCTAGGATTGCATGGAGTTGGAGACCGAGCGCGGCTGAGGAAGAGAGCGGCAAAGCCCAAGTCGCGTGGACACCCTGCCTCGACACGAGGGAGACGCGGTTCGCGTCTGTTTTGATATTGCAGGATCGGGACGAGGTGACATTTGGGGCTGGGTTTCCTGGTTTTGGATACGCGGAGAGGGTGGTATTGGTGCTAATGGCGATCAATTTCCGAGATGCGGGAGACGTTGCAGGGAGGTGGCGGTCCCGAAGACGCGGTTGGGATCTCGCGATTTGAGGAGCTGAGGTGAGCGAGCACCCGTTCGCGGGACGGAAGGGCTTGTTTGCAACTTTTGCGGGGATCAAACGAGTTGAGATGAGGTGATGGACCAGGCATGCGGAGGAATTATTCAGCTGCGAGGAAATCCTTCTCATTGGGCTGGCGGTGCAGATGCACTTCTTCGGAGATGATGATGGGCTGGGGAAGAAGCTAGTTCTCGTCGCCCCGATGTGCAATGGAGGACTCGTACCATCAGTGTCACCATTCTTGAGCGGTACACTGTCAACAAGCGTGCTGGTGTTGAGAGTAGATACTTCACTTGCAAGTCCCTCGATCTGGTCCTTTGCAAATTGCCAGGTTTACACAATAATGAATTGAGATCCGGAAAGCTCTCGGCATGACCGGCGTTGCGCTCTATGACCGATTGACTCTTGAGATTGCTTGAGAGCGGTGGCACTCTTGGATGGGATTTGTGAATACCATCTCTTCTGATAGCCTGCCGTGTTAATCTTGACAGCGGCAAGCCCTACATACACACAAAGTTTCAAGAGCGGAGCGAAATGACGGATCGGTGATAAAGCTCTGTACCAAATATGACTGTAATTTAAGATACAAGACCGTGTATCGATAGGGTCGGGCATATCGATAGTTGGTAATAGTTGCAACTCTAAGTCTCGATAGCTGTGCAATAATGCACAGTAGTCCCCGTTCAAAGCAAACTACTAACGGAGCTGCAGGTGTCATCGGCAAAAGTTGACATCAGACTGAGTTCACGCCTAGACCTTGGAGGGAGGTTGGAAAAAGCAACCATGATGTGTTCCAGATGCAATTGCCGTGACCACGTTGACGTCTCAAACGGATGTCTCGGGCTTGAGTCCTGGTACTGCGTTGTCAGTCCGGACAACCACAACAAGCAAAGACAGGATCTGTCAACTGTCAAGAAACCTTTTCGTTGACAGAAAAAGAGGAGAGAGAGCGTAGGGTTTATGGTGCGGGATCGAGATGCGTGACCTAGTCCTGGACCCCAAGACGGATGCTTCCAGTCTTCGCGGTTCAGCTCTGGTGTCACCGCGGACCAAGACCCTACGGCTCAGCGTGCTGAAGCGGCCAACGCTCAGCTTGGGCGAATTTGACGTTTCGATCAGACGATATCAACGGGCCCATCGAAGCCGCGCTCTGAGGTCTTTCTGAAGTCTCTTGATCGCCCGAGACAGTGATGGAGATGAGCTGGACCCACAGGCGGCGGTGTCCCAATGAGCCCGTTGCTGTTGGTTGTTCCCCAGTCTGCTTTGTCGAGGTCGCATCCCGGCAACCCGTACAGGGGCCCACGGCCGGTGGGCGCTAAAGAGCCCGAAGAAGGAAAGCTTCAGGAACGAAGATGCGCTGAGTGGTCGGCCGGGACTCAAGCCCGTTGCCGCATCTCGCAAGGTCCAGACAGGGTTTCCTCGGAAAGGCCCTGTCCCTGCAGCTGACCCCTGACCCGCACAGCAAATGTGAAAGTCCCCCCCTTTTTGGATCACGCGAAATCCTCCCTTTGGGCCATTTCCCGGGGCACAGATGATCGTCGCAGACTCGCACACGAGTCAACCCTGATGAATAAGGATCCGTGAATCTGTGGAAGCCGCCTGAACGTGAGCAAGAGGAAAGATCATGCGACGCGGCTGGAGGCATTGCTCAGACGAAAGCAGCATTCTGGCTTTCTGGACGAATCCGAAACCCCCGTGGGCCGTGGGCAGACTTGAAGAGAAACGTGGAAGCAGAGCTTGGCTGGCAAGGGAGAAACATACGCAGTAGAGAAGGAAGAAGAAGAAAAATACCAAGGTACATCCTGAGTCTGGCGATGCCACTGGTGCGATTATGATCTGTGAGGCCGAGGCCCGAGAATCGAGAGACACTTCAGGAAGATAGGAGTTGCGGTGCCGCACTTCTCCGTGCAAAGCCATATACTCGCTCTGCAAGACAACGAGCACATCTCCCAACAGGAGAAGTAAGTGGTAGTGGTTTTGGTGAAAGGAGAACTCCAGGTCAAATGCGAAACGCTCGCGCATGCCTGTTGGCGCTGAAGCAGCGAATCGTCGACCTCATCACGATCCTGGAAAGGCACAGCTCAAAATACCAACGTATGGCGCGTGGCCGTTGGGCAGGGGCAGAAGCTTAGAATTGAGTGACCAAAGACTTGCGCTGTGAGCACAGCATGAGTCCCGTACGAGTACCCTACAACACACTGTGCTCTCGTGTGAAGAAAGGGGCTCCCTCGTGCAAGATCAGCTGTGGGACACCGTCTCTGGAGCCTTAAGTGTTTTCAAAATAAATGTTCTGCTGCTACAATAACAAAGTCTATCCGGCTCTCGAGATGAGGTCCAAGAGAGAACAGTGGAGAGGTCTGGGAGAACAGAGCCCCGAGAGAGAGGGCCAGGGGCAAAAGTCAAAGCTCCGATGCAGCACCACCGCAGGGCGCTGGCAAGTGGGGGTGCTGCAGACACCAGTATGCAATTTTCCTTGAAGAGCCCGTACAATGATCCAGTTCAACGTCTGCTCTACCTTGCGCTTCTGAACTGGACAATGGGTCGCCTTCAAAGTGTCTTGCGACGCCGATCTGGTTGTGGTGCAGTGTGCTCTGAATGGCCGTGAACGGGGTACATGTGGAAGTTGAAGGTCTCGCCGCCGCCCCCCTAATACAATCACGATTCCAGCGACGGCACTTCGACGATCCAGGAAGTGAAGAACCCGCAGCCATCGTAAGCGAATCTGCGGGCTGGGCTGGTAGGCTGCATCAAACGGCCCCAAGCTCAAGCCGCCCTGCAAGGTCAACCGACCCCGACCCCGACCACGAGCACAAGCCTGCAGGCACAAGCCTCGCTCTCCTGTCACCCACCTCACTTATTCTGGTCCCTGGCGAGAGGGCATCCATCCGTCGCCTGCATCCCTCGTCCCTCTTCTCTTCTCCTCCCTCTACTCCGTGTCCTCCTCTTCCAGTCCTTCCCCATCGCCTCACGCCCATCGAGCAAACATATCGCACATTCGAATCGAAATACAGGCACACTGTCCAGGAGAATACGAACTTCAGACCAAGGCGATCTGCGCCCGCCACATTCATTTACTCCGATTACCAGACGATTAATGCATTGTCACACGAATTTCCGACCGACCCTCACTCTGCTGCATCCATCCGCTCTGCGCTGCTTCAACGCGCCTTCTTCGTTCTAATTGCACCGTTCGACGCGCGCAGAACCTTCGAAACTCGCCGCGCCTGGCAGCTCATCCCGTCCGTCGCCGTCGAGACGGTCGCTCCACGCCCGATAAACTTTTCGGCAGAACAATCTCTGCATACATGGGGACATCGATTATCCAGGGATACCGAAACGACCTCGACACACCACTCCCCAAACCTGACGCACCACTCCCGTGTAGCCCTACACACTGGCAACATTGTACATCGACTTCCGACTTCTCGATATTCTCTGAAACGAATCATCACTGCCATTGCTTAGCGTCTCCGGACAGGATCAACCCTACCTCACAGCTGGTGCGTTATTTCCAAGACCTCCCGCCTTGTATATCCTCAGGGCTGATGCTTGTCCCTGATAGAATTTAATTCCCGCGCTCAAGCCTGCTGCCGGACCGGTCATTTCAGTCCTTCATTTCGAATAAACTCGGCCCCACAATCTGAAAGTTCCCTTTGGCTGCAACTTCTAGAAGCTTAGATCAAGCCTGTGGGCGTGCTCACTCTTAATCGTGGCGGTCAGTCTTGCATTTCAAAGTCAATTCCCTCGCGACCGATCTACATATTGACGCCATTCAGATCTCGCGGCACAGCAGGAACGGAGGAGCAGAATGAATCGGTTTCGGACAAAGAAGAAGGCCAAGGAGGCTGAGGGATTGATTCGAGTCTCGACCGATTCCGATGGACCGTCACTAGCACCAGTAAAGTCATCCAAGACGTTCAGACGAGGCAAGAAGATACCAGAACCGGAACCCAAGCTGGAAATTGATCTTGCCACTGCCCTACCGTCTTCAGACGACTTTCGAACCAGCCTTTTGATGAGTGGTCTATCAGCACGATTTTCTATGCTTCGCGAACAGGACGATCCGAAATCGAAGATCGGGAAGGCAAGCGATGACAGCGTTCTGTTTCCCAAACGGCAGTCCAGGTTAAACGACTTTGGGTTTCAGTCACATGGATTATCAGATATAGCAGAGGTGGCTTCAATCAACGGATCAATCAGACCCCCTTTCGCATTTGGCAGGGCCGACTCTTTTCACACAACGGATGGCTACGGAACTGATGATGATTCGACGCACACAGGCAGCATCATGAATCGAGCAAAGCCAGGCGAAGGAAACAATTTGTTTGGTGGCCGACAAAAGATATACAAGATCGCGGTTAATGCTTCCGGTTCTTCAAAATCCCCGACTGATAGTGCGAGTGGGGGTATGGGGGGTCGAGCTCTATATGAGAATGATGTTAGTCAGTCAGCCTTTCAACGACTCCGTGAGCGTGAAAGGGAACAAGAGCGGCGGGAACAGGCAGAACGACAGGAGCGAGAAGAGATGGAGGCTCAATCTTCGCGACCAAGCTCACCACCCCCTTCCGGTTACAACCGTAACCGTGAAACTTCATCAACAACCTCTTCAGCCGGTCCGTCCAACACCAGAACCTCCACAGCTGCAACCTCGTTCACCTCCCAAAGGACACCCTCTCTGAGTGGTGCACATACCCCAGTCACTCCCAACCTTCCCAATTCGGGCAATCCTGCGCTCGAGAGATCAACGACTAAAACCCGTCGCTTATACGAGACTGGTCTCGATCAGCATCTTCATGAACAGCAATTCTCTGCCATGAGCAGGATTGAAACATTGACTAGGCAGCGCACTCTAGGAGCCCAAACTCCACCCCTCGGACTTTCGCCAACAGCTGCTCCTAATGTGAACGAGAGGTGGGATCGGCATCAGCTTGCAGGGAAAGCTAGCATGCCGAATCTTCGAGCTGCAAGCCCGCCCCCAACAGGCGCTGCCATGGGTACTTTCGACTTCGCTGTCAGGCCGAGCAATGCCGCTGAGAGCAAGCCGTTTGGGATGACCTCTCCGCCATTGAGTCCTCCTATGAGTGAGCACGACGATCCTATTTCTCTTGCACTGCAACCCAACGACAGAGGCAAAGCTACTGCGTTAGGTGCGTTTTCGAAGCCTAATCAACCCTATGATGAGAACAAGTACTCCCAAAGACAACTTCAAATGCAACAAGGAAGAGAAACACCGCCACTTCGAAAGAATTCGCCTCCACGGGCCTTTGTGCCACGACAGCAGCAACAGATGAATCGCACTCGTGCTGATTCAAATGCCACTTTTGCGTCCGACAGCTCGAGATCAAACTCCTCCGCCCAAAGACATTTTCAACCACAGGAACGTATCCCAGAAGCCTCGATGACCGATAATGCTGTTCCAGAAAATAAAACCACTGGTGCAGGAACTTTTTTGAGTTCACCTGACGGAAGCTCTCAGGGCTCTCTCAACGACATCATGCAAGAACCTACCAAGCCAAAAGCAATCGTCAGACCCATGGACTTGTACGCTAAATATCGCCAGGAGCAGCCAATAGCCTTACAACGTCCTCCGGAGTCAGAACACCCTGCAAACAGACCGGCAGTCAATATTGAAACCTCAAATGGACTCACGGCTTCGCCTCCAGAACTCACGACCACCAATTTACAACCCAGTTCTGCAACCAATCCTCCTGCAGACTCCCCTACATTAGGTCCTACGGTGGGGTTGATTGACATTCGCCAGCATCTAAGATCAGATAGCAACAGCTCATCGATATATGGTGGGGTACCATCGGCGGGCATGACCTCGCGATTTCCGTTCGAGCATGCAGAACCGTTGCCGCAGAATGACTACACCACGAAGATCAACCCCTGGGACCGAGACGAATGGGATCATGACTATTATAGGGACGCCAATTTTGGCCAGGATGCTCCGACCGAGACGAGTAGAACGGATGATATCTTGCCCACGCCAATCTCTGCACGTCCAACAAATTTTGAAGCCACTGAACAAAATACACGCCCATCATGGGAAAAAGAAATGGAGAATCATCACACCAGAAATGGCAGTTCCGAGACTCAAAAAGAGCGCCAGGATTTCCAGAACGAGCTCGCCACCCGTCGGAGACAGGTTCAAGAGACTATGAAAAGAAGCTTTGTTGAGCCTGAAGGCAGGTCTGAGAGTCCCATGCTGGGATTGGAGGCGCCGAAAGATTTGATGACTTCGAGAAATAACCCACTGGGACTTCTGAAGACTAAGTCAAGTCGTGGATCGCTGATGAGTAAATCAAAAGAGCCTGGCCAGACCAAGGCTATGAAGATGTTAGGCATTGGAAACGCGACAATGACCAGTTCTCCCTCGCCAGGCAAACAAAGTTTCGAGGATAATCCGTGGCAACAAGAGGAAGAAGAGATGCTGCAAGGAGTCCCGAAGCCGGCTACCTCACCTCCACAGACCAGGGCTTTTCGACAGGCACGCCGGGATGCTCAGCGTGACCGTGAAAAGCAGGTTGCGTTGAGGCATCAACAGAATCAACAACGGATGGCAACGGAAGCGAGTGAGTCGGAATGGTCCAATACCCACATGGATCAACATCCACGCCAGCGAGCTCCGAGTGGTGACCGAATTCCCCCAAACATCCGGACTGGACCCCGTACTCAGAGTCATGAGAGGCGACAGCATCCGCCTCCAGTGACCCATTCGTTCAGCACCGGCCGTGGTCGAGACAGCAAGGACAGCGCGGCAACCTCTCACTCTGGATCAAGACCGCCCTCGCGCACTTCAAGAGACAGGTCCGGCTCTGACACCTCAGGTGGACGTTCTAAAAGCCGGAATGGAAGATACAAGGACGACTTGGCAAAGGCAATGGCTGAAGGCACGTCGAGCTCTGCCCAAGCCTATCACGAAGAACTTGAAGTCCCTTCCGCACGCTTTGCTCCCAGATCTCCTGGAACCCCAGGCATGGGATTTTCGCAGTCCCCGATGCCAT
>Ga0302140_10011475_pt1 | contig 10896 bp, 7 predicted proteins | sample I_Bog_E1_1_FD_202095 | JGI IMG/M metagenome (GOLD analysis project Ga0302140, IMG submission 202095) | Peat permafrost microbial communities from Stordalen Mire near Abisko, Sweden - I_Bog_E1_1 | ecosystem: Environmental > Terrestrial > Soil > Wetlands > Peat | place: Sweden: Abisko, Stordalen...
CTGAGCCACCAGCATGTGCTCGCGCCCGAGATGCGCACGGAGAAGAAGGCTTGGGCGGTGGCGCACAAGCTGCTGCACAAGGCGGCCATGCGGTTGCGGGCGGCAGATCTGTGGGCCGGCAGCATCGGGCTGGCCATCGGGTTTGCCGTGCCGCGCAGCGACAAGACTCCCATAAGCCGCTTCGGCGTGCCCACGAAAGGATGGAAGGGCGAATTGCATCTGAGCGAATGCCAGGATAATCAAACGCTGATCGCCGCACTACGTCGTCTATGGGAGTCCCGCCCTTCGGGCCAGCACTTCGAGCACCCGTACTTCATCGGCGTGCATTTGAATGGATTGGTGCCCGATCGGCTGCATACGCTGAATTTGTTCGATGGGACGGAAGACGAGCAGAGCCGCGCGCGCCTGCTGGCCGCGATGGACGCGCTGAACAACAAATATGGACTCAGCACGCTCGCTCCGGCCACCATGTTGGTGGCCTTCAAGGCCGCGCCCACGCGTATCGCGTTTCATACCATCCCCGAGATGTTCTGAGCGAAAGCCGCGGTCCATTCCCGCCCTGAAAATTCCTGCTCGAAGTATTTCGTTTGGGCGCATGCATTTAGCAATCCTCTGCATCATTTCCCTTCTCTTTATCAGGCCGGTAACGGTATCATTTTCCAGAACGGAAGTTCATACTGCATAAGTGCGCTTTTGCAGGGGTTGGCCTGAAGGGTAGACCTGACAAGGGCGGGAATCTTGAAGGAATGGGTGTATGGGCATGGAGAATTTGAGGCGGAGCGCGGCGTTTTATTCTGCAATGGGACTGAGCTTGTTGATCACAGCTTGCGGCGGCGGCAGCACAACACCTCCTCCCCCGACGACCTACACCTTGACCGTGAACTCGACCAATCCGGCCAGCGCTGTAGCGATTACCGTCTCTCCGGCCGACACCAGCGGCGCGGCCAACGGCAACACAAGCTTCACGCGCACCTATGATGCGGGGGCTTCCGTCACGCTGACCGCTCCGGCCACTTCGGGCGGCAATAACTTCACTTCGTGGAGCGGTGGCTGCACAAGCGCCACCGTCACCTGCACGGTGGCGATGAACGCCGGAACAACTGTGACCGCCAACTATACCGCTCCGGCGAAGATAACGCCGACGGTAACGGTGACACCCGGCGCCTCCAGCATCACCACGGCGCAGCCACTGGCGGTGAATGTAACGGTCACTGTTCCCGCCGGCGACGCGACACCCACAGGTTCTGTAACACTGACCAGCGGAACCTACACTTCGGCGGCGGCAACATTGAGCAGTGGCGGCGCGACGATCAATGTTCCCGCCGGCTCGCTCGCCACGGGGAGCGATACGCTGACAGTCAGCTATACGCCGGATACGGCGAGTTCCTCAGTCTACAACAGCGCTTCTGGAACGAATTCGGTGACGGTGACCGTTCCGGCGAGAATCACGCCGACGGTAACGGTGACGCCTGGAGCCTCCAGCATCACCACAGCGCAGCCTCTAGCGGTGACAGTTGCGGTGAGCGGCGGCGCCGGCAACCCAACGCCTACTGGCTCAGTAACCCTGACAAGCGGAACCTACACCTCGACGGCGGCGACGTTGAGTAGTGGCAGCGCAACGATCAATGTTCCCGCCGGCTCGCTGGCTACGGGGAGCGATTCGCTGACCGTCAGTTATACGCCGGATACGGCAAGCTCCTCAAGCTACAACAGCGGGACCGGAACATCGCCGGCGGTGACGGTGACACACGTCTACGTACTCACGGTGAACTCGTCCAACCCGGCCAGCGGCCTGGCGATTACCGTCTCCCCGGCGGACAACAATGGAGCGGGCAACGGAACCACGGCGTTCACGCGCACCTATAATTCGGGGGCATCTGTCACGCTGACCGCGCCAGCCACCTCGGGCAGCAATACATTCTCCTCATGGACAGGCTGCACCAGCGCCAGCACCGTCACCTGCACGGTGGCGATGAGCGCCAACACAACCGTGACCGCCAACTACGCCGCCCCGGCAAAGACCACGCCGACGGTATCGGTGACGCCGTCGGCATCCAGCATCACTGCGGCGCAGCCATTGTCAGTGACGGTAGTTGTCAACGGCGGGATCGGCAAGCCGACGCCAACAGGTTCTGTGACGCTGACGAGCGGCAGCTACACCTCGACGGCGGCGACGTTGAGCAGTGGCAGCGCGACGATCAATGTCGCAGCCGGATCGCTGGCCGGGGGTAGCGATACGCTGACCGTCAGCTATGCGCCGGATGCGGCGAGCTCCTCAGTCTACAACAGCGCTTCGGGAACGAATTCAGTGACAGTATTGATCACGCCGACAGTAACGGTAACTCCGTCGGCTTCGAGCATCACCACGGCGCAGCCGCTTACGGTGACGGTTGTGGTGAGCGGCGGCGCAGGCAATCCGACGCCTACCGGCTCTGTAACCCTGACCAGCCCAGGCTATTTCTCCGCTGCGACGACGCTCACCAGCAGCGGCGCAGGGACCGGCAGCGCAACGATCAACATTGCCGCCGGGGCGCTCCCTGCGGGAAACGACGTTCTGAAGGCCACCTACTCGCCCGATTTGGCCAGCGCCTCGATCTACATCGGAAGCTCGGGCACAGCTTCGGCGGTCTCGGTTACCTCGGTGGCCGCGATCACGGTGACTGCGCCAAGCACTTCCCTGGCCGTGACCGACCAGATTCTGGGAATGAACATGGCCGTTTGGAACGATACGACTTTCTCAAACGCTGTTTCCCCGTTCAAGGCTGCCGGCATCAAGGCGGTACGCTGGCCGGGTGGATCGACCTCCGACGACTATCACTGGGAAGGCACCAGCAACAACCCATTGGCCCCCAGTATGTGCCCCACCGGCAGTTACGCCTTCCCGACCTCTACGTTTGCGAACTTCGTCAACGATCTGGCAGTTCCGGCCGGCCTGGATATTGCGCTCACAGCGGACTACGGCAGTGATCCAGCCTGCACTGGTGGCGGCTTACCAAGCGAGGCCGTTGCATGGGTGACAAATGCCCTAAGCCTTGGTGTCACTGTGAGCCATATGACCGTCGGCAATGAGGAGTATGGCAGCTGGGAGGAAGACCTGCATGCCATTCCAAACGACCCCACAACCTATGCTTCCACGGTGGTAGGAGCGAGCGGCTACTATACGCTCATCAAGGCGGCCTCGCCGAACACGCTGGTGGGCGTTGACGTCGATGAGGACAACACAACTAATGGGTGGGATAATATCGTGCTCGCCAACGCGAAGGGCTCCTATGACTTCGTGGAATACCACTACTATCCGGAAACGCCCGGCAGTGAAAGTGATACCTTCCTGACGCATACCGCGGCACAGAATCTGACCAATAACATCAAGACGATCAGGTCGGAACTTACGAAGTGGGGAACCCCCAACACACCCATTTATGTGGGCGAGATTGGTGGGCCCTATACCAATCCGGGCAAGCAAAGCTGGTCGATTACCCAAGGCTTGTATGCCGGTCAGGTACTGGGAGAAATGATGAACGATGGCATCTCGCGACTGACTTGGTGGATAGGCTTCGGCAATTGTAACGGCCAAAGCGGAAACATTACTTCTTCAGTTTATGGTTGGCAGGATTTCGGGGCCTACAACGTCTTCTCTGACGGATCTGCCGATACCGACTGCCCCGGCGCGGGTCCCGTCGGCACGATGTCTCCTACGGCAGAGGCGTTCAACCTCTTTCAGAATGTGGCCGTCGACGGCGAAACGGTGTTGACCGCAGCCGTGACCGGCGACACGACGGATGTGCGCGCCTATGCGGCTACCCACTTTGGAGGGACAGGAACGGCGCTGGTTCTCTTCAACCTGAATGAAACCGCCAGCAGCCAGGTCGCGGTTACGCTCTCAGGACAAACCACAGCTACCAGCGTCTCCGTTACGACCTATGACAAGTCCATCTATGACCAGACGAATGCAACGCCCCCCGTCTGGGCCTTGCCCACGACCACCACGAACAATGCGCCGACTCTGCCGCTGACTCTCACCCTCACCCCCTGGAGCATGAACGTAGTCCTGATCCAGTAAGTGAGGTAGCGGCTCCGCATTCCGGCATTCGATCGCTAGCACGCAGCCCCGGCTCTCGCATGAGCTGGGGCTGCGTGTTTTTGGACGGGGCATTGCCGCGGATGGCTACACTAATACCAGCATGGACAGCCTCTCCTTATCTCCTGCGACGAGTTATCGAGGCCGGCTTGCGCCTTCGCCCACCGGCTATCTGCATGTGGGCCACGCGCGCACCTTCTGGACGGCCTTTGAGAGGGCGCGCAACGCCCGCGGGACACTGGTCATGCGCATGGAAGACCTGGACCCGGACCGCAGCCGGACAGCGTACACCGACGCCGCGCTCGAAGACCTGCGCTGGCTGGGGATCCCCTGGCAGGAAGGCCCGGACGTGGGAGGGCCCTACGCACCCTACGCGCAAAGCGAGCGTCGCGCGATCTATCTTGCGGCCTGGCGCAAGCTGCTGCAAGGCGGCTTCCTCTTTCCTTGCCACTGCTCGCGCAAGGATCTGGAAGCCGCGCTCAGCGCGCCGCATGAGAACTCACAGCCCGGTGCTGGCGGAGCACAAAGCAAGGTCGAGGCAGAAGCTTTGGACGACGAGCCCGTTTATCCCGGTACCTGCCGCTCACAGGGCAGGATCGCCCAGCCGCTTCAAGAGACGGCGAGCGAGATTGAGGAACCGGGCAGCTTCAACTGGCGTTTTCGCATCCCCAACGGCGAAGTGGTGGAGTTTGAGGACCGGAATCTTGGGGCCCAGCGGTTTGTGGCGGGGGTGGACTTTGGCGACTTTGTGGTCTGGCGGCGGGACGGGGTCCCGAGTTACCAGCTAGCCTGCGTGGCCGACGACGCGGCCCTGAAGATCACTGAAGTTGTGCGCGGCGAGGATCTGCTGAAGTCCACCGCGCGGCAGATTCTGCTCAACCGCGCGCTGGGCTTCGAGAATCCAGGTTGGTTCCACTGCCGGCTGGCGGTGGATGCAAAGGGCCGCCGCCTGGCCAAACGCTGCGATGCACTGAGCCTGCGCGCTCTGCGCCAGCGCGGAGTTACGCCGATGGAGATTTTGTCAGGGAAGTTTCCGGTGGAGGCTTGAAAACTGCGCGCTTCAAGCCTCCATCTAGATGGCCACTTTCTCCGGCTTACTTGTGCCGGATAAAAGTCCCGTTCTGCAGCTGGCCCATTGCCTGCCGCAGCTCGGCGTCGGTATTCATCACAATGGGCCCGTACCAGGCCACTGGCTCCTCGAGTGGTTTGCCCGAGACGAGCAGGAAGCGAATGCCCTCGGGACCGGCCTGCACCACGATCTCATCGCCGCGATCGAAGAGCACCAGCGAGTGGTTTTTCGCGTCATAGACCGGTGCAGCGTTAGGATCCACGGCCGATTCGGTCAGCACGGCCTGGGGAGTTGATGCATCCTGAAAGGTTCCTGCCCCGGCAAAGACAAAAGCGAAGGCGTTGCGCGTAATCTCCACCTTGATCCGCTTGCGCTTGCCGGGCGGAATGGAGATGTCCACGTAGCGCGGATCGGCGGCCACACCCTCGACAGGCCCCCTCTTTCCCCAGAACTCGCCGCAGATCACCCGCGCCTTGGCGCCATCGTCCTCGGTCACCTCCGGGATTGCGGCAGCCGGAATGTCCTGGTAGCGCGGGTCCGTCATCTTCAACGCCGCGGGCAGGTTGGCCCAGAGCTGAAAGCCGTGCATGCGGCCCTTGGCGTCGCCCGAAGGCATTTCCTGGTGCAGGATGCCGCTTCCGGCGGTCATCCATTGCACGTCGCCCGCGGTCATGCGGCCTTTGTTGCCCAGGCTGTCTCCGTGCGCCACCTCGCCGGCCAGAACATAAGTAATCGTTTCGATTCCCCGGTGGGGATGCCAGGGAAATCCCGCCAGATAGTCGGCGGGGTTGTCGCTGCGGAAGTCATCCAGCAGCAGGAAAGGATCGAACTCGGCGGTCTTTCCGAAGCCGAAGGCGCGTTGCAGGTGAACGCCTGCTCCCTCGATGGTGGGTTTGGTTTGAAGAATCTGCTTCACAGGGCGAAGCGACATGATTGACCTCCTCTGCTTACACTTCATTGGATGCGCGAAGAAGATATTCGTTGCAACAGGTATTTTGAGGCGAAGAGGAAAAACATCGACGCGCGGCCCTCTATCCCTCCAGCAGCAACAGCCGCGCGGGGTCGAGCCTCACCCGCCACGGCTGCGGCTCCGCGCTGAGCGCGCGCCAAAGTTCTTTGGGCACATCGGCTTGCAAGTGGGGTGGTTCGCCAGACTTGGGAGCGGCGTGCAAGCGCAGATAAAGCGTCATCTCATGGGGCGCTTCGCTGGTTGCAACCAGCCAGCAGAGAAAGGTGTTTTCGCCTTCGACGGACGGCTGGAACGCGATCTGATGCGAGCGGATACCGGCATGGGTCAACCCATCGGGAACGGTCTGGGCCGTTCTCAATTCGCATACCCACGCGTCCACGGCAATTCGATCTTCAGCAATGCGGCGGGCCTGGGCGATGTTCTTGCAACCGGTCAGCCGCGCTGCCACAACGGTTCGCGGATACTCGAAGAGCTGATGCTTCGGCCCGCTGGCAATCACCTTGCCGCAGTCCAGCACAAGCAAGTCGCTACAGAAACGGAAGGCTTCTTCCATGTCGTGCGTTACAAAGATCACAGCGCCATTGTAGCCAACCAGCGTCTCGCGAAGCTGCTCCTCCATCTGCCGCCTGAGATGCGGATCGAGCGCCGCAAACGGCTCATCAAAGAGCAGCGCGTCGGGCTCGATGGCCATCGCCCGTGCAAGAGCAACGCGCTGCCGCTGCCCGCCTGAAATCTCTCCCGGATAGCGATCGGCCAGCTCGGCAATATGCATCCGCTCAAGCTGCCGCTGAACGCGCGCCTGACGCTCTAGTTTTTTGAGCGAGCTCAACCCGAAGCCGACGTTCTGGGCCACCGTCATGCGCGGAAACAAGGCATAATCCTGAAAAACCACGCCGATCTTCCGGCGCGCCGCCGAGATTTTTTCGCCCGTTTCGCTGTCAAAGAGGACGCGGCCGTTCAGCGTGATGCGTCCCCGATCCGGCGTAACGATGCCGGCAATCATGCGCAGTGTCATGGATTTGCCCGCGCCAGAGGCTCCCAGCAATCCAAGCGCGCCCTGGCCTGAGCGGAATCCGACTTCAAGATTGAAGGTTTCCAAAGCCTTTTCAACGCGTATCTCTAGCAACGCGGAAGGCGCCGATTCGTCTGCGTTGCGCGGCCATTGCGGCGGCAGAATAGCAGCAGGGGCTAAGAGAGAAGTCGTCTGATTGGGAGCTGTCTTCCTTGTTTTCCTCTCCCAGTGAAGCAGGCGAATGATGGCGAACGATAGAATAACGATCAGACTCACCCATAGGAACGCCACGCGCATGTCGCCACCCTCGGCTGCGGAAAAGATGGCGATTGGCATCGTCTCTGTGCGGCCGGGAATGTTGCCGGCCAGCATCAGCGTTGCGCCGAACTCCCCCAAAGCGCGCGCAAAGGCCAGCACAGTTCCGGCCAGCACGCCCGGCGCAGCCATCGGCAAGAGCACTCTGCGGAAGACCATACTCTCCGAGGCTCCCAACGTCCGCGCGGCATCGAGAAGACGCGGATTGACCTGCTCGAACGCGCCCAGAGTGGTGCGATACATCAGCGGAAAGGCCACGACGGTCGCCGCAATCACCGTTGCCGGCCAAGAGAATACGATGATGATGCCGATCTGTTCCAGCGCATGGCCGATCAAGCTGCGCCTTCCGAGAAGCAGCAGCAGAAAGAAGCCGACCACAGTCGGAGGAAGAACCAACGGAAGGGTCAGAAGGCCGTCGATCCAGGCGCGAAGGCTGCCACGCACGCCATACATCAGCCTGGCAGCCAGCATTCCCAGAAAAAACGTTGCGATCGTAGCCACGCACGTGGTGGCCAGCGAGATCCACAACGGAGAGTAGTCGATAGGCAACGTCACGGTGCTGCTATTGTAAATCCGTGTTTCTGGAAGATAGCTTGCGCGATCGGGCTTGCAAGGTAATCGATGAAAGCGCGCGCCGCCGCTTCGTTGCGGCTTCGCTTCACCACCGCCGCTGGATAGGCGATAGGCTCATGCGCCGATTCAGCAGCGGAAGCGATCACGCGAACCTTGCCGGAGGTCATCGCGTCTGTTGCATAAACCAGGCCCGCATCGGCATTGCCGGTTTCTACATAGGTCAGAACCTGCCGGACATCTTTTCCCAGCACAAACTTTTCTTTGAGCTGATCCCAAAGATGGAGAGACATGAGCGTCTGCCGCCCGTACTCGCCGGCCGGAACGCTGGCGGGGTCACCTAGAGCGATCACCTTGATTGATTTGTCCGTGAGGCCATGAAAGTCATGGAGCTTCGAGTCAAGCGGCGCAATCAAAACCAGCGTATTCCTCAGCAGATTGCGCCGCGTGGCTGCAACGATAAGTCCGCTGCCCGCCAGATCGTCCATCGGCTTGGCTGCGGCAGCGATGAAGATGTCCACCGGCGCGCCCTGATCGATCTGCGCAGCCAGGGTTCCGGAGGAGCCGAAGTTATTGGCAAAAGCGATGTTTGCATGGCCTTGCTTGTAGGCAGTCTCCGTCTCGACGATCGCATCCTTCAGGCTGGCAGCCGCCGAGACAGTCAGAGCGCTCTGCGCCGGGCAACTATAACTGCCGATGAAAGCCATGAGCGATAGAAGCGAAAAGATGCAGCTACCCGGCAAACGCCTTCTTCTGACTTGACCCTCAGATCTCACGTCTTCTCCCTTTCAGATCACTGACCCTGGGACGACCAGCATACTCCTGAAATTGACGAGTCTTCCAGAAGACTATTAGTCGCCTAGAACGGAAGGCGCACGGTAATCACGGTAGCGTGATTGTACGTGTGGAAGTGCGTCAACGCGATCTGCTGGCCGGCGCCGAAGGTCAGGCCCAATCGCCCCGGTTTGCCGGAAGCGTCATGAGAGAGCGGAATCCTGCCAAAGATCAGGCCGGGCGTGCCGAATGTCGCGATCTTCCCATCGTTCGATCCGCCCTTGTAGAAACTGGAGTTGAACTCCGCCTCGGGCCAGAAGAAGCGGGCGACCCCCGTCTTCGCGACACGATATTGAATGGTGTTATTCCAAGCGACGGTATGCCCCAGACCTGCTGCGTTTGTTACCGGCAGCGAACCGCCCGCGGTCGAGGTGAGAGCCAGTTGGCCGAAGCCCTTTCCGACAGCCAGCGTTGGCGTAACCACGGCGCAGCAACTTCCGTTGCCGTTCTTGCCGGTGGGAATTGATGCCGCCAGAAACGCCGTCACGATTGCGTTGCCATGTTCCTCATTGCGAGCATAGAAGCGGAACTTCTCAAGGAAGGAAACATCTCCGAATCCGTCGGGTTCCCCATTCGATCGGTTGAAGAATGGCGGAACATTGACGATGATCTCCGTGTGCCGCTCGGGAATCAACTCCAGCCCCTTGCCATTCCCATAGTTCCACACCGCAAAGCCTTTGGGATTGTATTGGTGAACGAAGTCGGCGCGAATCTCCTGTTCGAGACGGGGCGTCACGGTGACCAGCGGAGTGACCCAGTGCGGCTGTTCGGCCTGCGTCGCGCTGACCCGCGCCTGGTAGTTCTCGATAAACGATGTCTGGCAAGAGAGCGAACTCGCGGTCCTCAGCAGGCCGAGAGAGACGAGAAGAAGATAATGGCGCTTGGTCATTTGTTCCTCCTGAAGATGAATGTGTGCTGGTGCCAAAGGGACGGCTCTGCGCTCCTGGGATCGGCAAGCGGGATGATTTCCTCTTTCCCAGGCGGGCGAGGCCAGGCTGGCGAGGAATGACAGATGAGTTCGATTGAGATGTATTGTAAACACAACATTGTCGTGAATGCAAGACAAACGTTCAAAGAATCTGGATTTCCTGGCAGCCGAGACAGGGGCCTCAAGGTAGAGAAGCGGCGATGGCCGGCGGTTTTTAGCCTATTCTCTCCCCGCGGCCGCTCCGCCTCGAATCAGGTGGTTTGCGCCATCTTTTGCAACCTGAGATTCATCTCCGCGGTGCATACTGAGAAACGATGAGACGAATGATGGCGAGCAAGATCCTAAGACTCATTTTCCTGGTATCCACGGCGGTTGTTTTTGCCACACCGGCGCTGAGGCCGCAGAGTGGCGTGACGGCGGTGCTGCCCAACGGGCGCGAGATTCGCCCCGCGGGCAACTGGATTCCTCTCGCGCCTTATCCCTTCGCGCTGGCCGTTCGCCCCGGCGGCGACGAGATCGCCGTCCCGTCGATCGGCTTTCCCTTTGCGCTGAATGTAATCGCCAATCCATCCGGTGCCAGCCCGTCTGTCATGAAGATGCCGCCGGGGACTCACAACGATCCCGCCGTCGAGGTTCATGCGGGACTGGCCTACTCGCTCGACGGAGCGCTGCTCTATGTAGCCACCGGCGACTCGGGCAAGATTCGCGCCTACCGCACCAGCGACTGGACGGCGACGGGGGAAGTCCCGCTCGATGGGCCGGTTGCGGACAAGGATTCAAAAGGAAGCTTTGCGGCAACGCTCATCATTTCGTCCGACGGCCGCACACTCTACGCCCTCGATCAGGGCAACTGGCGCATTGTGATTCTCGACGCGGCAACCCTGGCGCGAATCGCCGAGATTCCCACCGGCAGCTACCCCTTCGGCTTGGCGCTCTCTCCCAATGGCGCAAGGCTCTACGTCAGCAACACCGGTCTTTTCGAGTACACCACCATTCCCGGCATCAGCGAGACAGACAAACTCGGTACAGGGCTGCACTTCCCGCCGTTCGGCTACCCATCCAAGGCCGCGCGCGAGGGAACAGTAGCCGAGGGCAAGCAGATTCCCGGCCTGGGCGACGA
>Ga0302140_10011478_pt1 | contig 10896 bp, 7 predicted proteins | sample I_Bog_E1_1_FD_202095 | JGI IMG/M metagenome (GOLD analysis project Ga0302140, IMG submission 202095) | Peat permafrost microbial communities from Stordalen Mire near Abisko, Sweden - I_Bog_E1_1 | ecosystem: Environmental > Terrestrial > Soil > Wetlands > Peat | place: Sweden: Abisko, Stordalen...
TTTATCAAACTTTTCATGGTCTTTTAACATTTGCGGAAATTAGTTTTTAAGGAAAAAAAAAGTTACAAAAAAAGCAAAGAATGAAGAAAATTAATTTTTATCATAAAAAAAATTAATGTTTTTATAATATCATATTTGATTTTCTTGAAGAAATTAATTCGTAGAAATTATTTCAAATAACTATTAAAAATAATATCTTTTCAATTTCGAAAATTTGGTAAAATATCATCTATAAATAAATAAAATTAATCTCTTCCTCTCATTCGCAATAAAATTTGGGTAGAATGTATTTCTTAATATTTTCCATTCTGTATCTACCCATTTCCCGTTCCGATTGTTCAACAATAACATCATGTCAAGATCTCACTAACTGTATAATTTCAAGCTGCACTGTGACCAACAATTGCTATAATTATCAATGTGATGATTGCAATGGGAGCTTTGGTTGTTCCAACGATGCAGGCAACAACAATAATAATGCGACCACTCTGAGTGCTTGTGGTAATGTATCAAGCTGTCCAAATTCATGCAGTTGTTCGAGTACAAATAATTGCGGGACTTATACATGTGCAACCACTTGCACGGGGACTGGAATAATTGATAATGGTCAATGTTCAAACAATGGTAACACCAATAGCAATAATGGCAGTGATGCCAGCACCACAACTAATTGCGATTCTAGTCCTTGGAACTCATTCACAAACTGTAGTAACATTCCATGCAGTTCTCTGGAATGTACCGGTGGATCGGCTTCTTATGGCAAATATACTTGTCGGAGTAATGGTTGTTCCGGTTGGTTTTGTCCCAATCCTCCATGTTCACAAGATCTAACATGTGTCCCTACTACCTTGGATATTACAGAGCCGAACTTCTGTCTTTCTCTCAATTCATATTGCGACAATAACGGTCTTGGTGACCTTTGGTATTCAGATGTCACGCAATCTGGTGGGAATTATCAATGTTTTCGATGTTCAAGTTCATCAACAGTATCTGTGACTGATGAATCATATCTTCAAGACAGTACAGCTATCAATTCAGGATTAGTTGTTTTATACTTCATTCTTGGGTTTGGAGGAGCTTCGGGAATAATCTTCGCATTGGCGTTTTGTATGAATAAACATTATAATAATAATAATCAAAAAAGCCCATCCAAAACTTTAAAGGAGAAAATTCTGGGATCTGTGAAGGGTTTCTTTGATGGCTCAAGCAAAGAAAGTGCCATGCATTATTTCATCAATCATCATGATTTTTTAAGCATGACCTGTCTTGCAGATCCAATCCATAATAACTTCCTTTTGAATATACGTTGTTTTGTTAACAAATTTGCTGTTTATATCGCAGTGGCCTTTGTGTTTTGTGGGATAGATGTTGCCAATAGCGTGAAGAAAAACACCTGTGAATTTGATGGCAGAAATGGGTTCACAACCTCGCAAACTGATTATGAAACAAGTGGAACATCTTCTATTGAGCTTCCCACTTTGAATTTCAAAGCTTCTGCCTTGGTTTGGATCTTGAATAAATTCATTACTCTGTCTATTGGCTATTTGAAAGGCAAGGTGTTTTCCAATTTGAAACAGGCTGAAAAGAATAAAAAGTTCATAGTTTTGGTGTTTTCTTTGATTATTGAAGTGGTTTGGGTAGTGGTTTTGGCCAGTTGTATTGGAGCTGAGAAGAATATCACAAGCACAGCACAAGTGCCGAATAAATATTCATTATATTTTCAAACGATTGGGGTGGTCATTGCCTTTGAATGGATCGGATGGAGTAATGTGATCCTCGTTGGAAAATATTTAGTGGGAAAGATGTTGGAAAAAAAATATTTGCCTATTGCGACATCACCTACTACAGCCACAGTAGTTATAATTTAGAACGACCAGAATGCGCATAATTAAGTTTTTTTTTTGTGGGCGCTTTAAAAAACAGCACCCCATTTTTAATTGACAGAAATTTTACGAGATTTGGAAAAAAAAAGGAAAAAAAATTGATTTTGCATTTTGCATAGAAATTTTTTTTAAAAATAATTCGAAATTTTGGGGCAGAAATTTGTAAAAAAATTATAAAAAAAATAATTTTTGATTATATATAAATTTTATTCCAATTCTCATTAATACCAAAAATTCACGTTTTTTTTCTGTTTAACAGTCCTATTATGATTTCTTCGAATTCCTTAGATCGTTATACTCTTCTCCAACAACTTGGAGATAGCACCTTCGGTTATTTAGATCTGGCTCGTGAGAATTCTTCAAATTCTTTATTTGTGATAAAAACGCTAGAAAAGGCCAGGATTTCTGATCAAAACGACATTGATCGGATAATGCGAGAGATCCTGATACTTCGGAAATTGGCCCATATAAACATAATTCAATTATATGAGATAATCGAGGCTATAGATTATTTACATTTGGTCTTAGAATATGCAGAAGATGCGATTGATCTCCAGAACTTCATAACTCAAAACGTGAAATTATCAGAAACAGAGGCTTTTTTCCTCTTCAAACAAATAATCTCAGCTTTAGATTATATTCATTCTCAGAACATTGTCCATAGAGATCTCAAGCCTGAAAATATCTTAATAACCAAGACCCATTCTATTAAATTGATAGGTTTTGGATTAAGTAATTTCTATTCTAATGAATCTCTAATGAAAACCCCTTGTGGAAGTTCTTGTTATGCCGCGCCTGAAATCCTCTCAGGAAAGCTTTATTCAGGACCTAAGGCTGATATCTGGAGTTCAGGAATCGTTCTTTATAGCATGTTGGCTGGAAAACTGCCTTTTGAAGATGAAAATACTGTGGTTTTATATGAGAAAATCATAAATGGAGATTATGAAATGCTTGAAGGGATAAATGAAAAAACTGAAGAGGTTTTAAAGAGACTTTTGGAACCAAATCCTCAGAAAAGAGCGAAATTACAGGAAATTAAAGAGATTTTAGCCATAGGGGATGAGAAAGAAGAAGAAATTAAAGAAAAGGTTAAGAAAAATTATGGACTTTCGAAGGAAAATGGAGGAAAAGTTGAAAAAGAAGAGAAAAAGAAGGAGGATTTGAAAAATAAAAGGAAAACCCTGAACTTTATTCAGGAAAATAAGCTGAAAGTCTCGAGATTTAGTCTTTTCGCACCTAAAGAGGATCTAAATAAAGAAAAAACCCTGCTTTTCGAAGGGAAAAAGCATGAGATTTTAGAAAATACTGAAAAAATAGAAAAAAGGTCTGAAAATCAACAGGAAAAGTATGAAAATCATGAGAAAAATCAAGAATTTAATGAGAAAAATGAGAATAAAGATGATTTAAATAGAAGCAAAACCATTAATTCTAATAAAATATGGAATTCAGCAAGGAAAAGCGAAAAAGACCGTAGAAAGACTCAAATTCCTATGAAAAGCAATAGCGATATTAAGAAGAAAAGACTGAGTGATGTGATAATAGGACAAAAAGATGAGAAAATTAAGATTATTGAGAAAAAAGTCGAGAAAATTGAGGAAATGAAGGAAAAAGATGAAAAAAGAGATAAAAGCAAGAGTTTCACAAAGAAAAGCGAGAAAATCGATGATAAAAACAGAAGAAAAACAGATATTATTAAGACTTCCACTGCTGAAAAACAAAGAAGAGCCACTGAAATCTCGCATTTCGGACTTAAGGACCAAAAAAGCCTTGAAAAACCCATAAATCCTATAGAAAAAACTAATAAAACTCTTGAAAATAACGATTTCCAAGGAAAAGAGCCTTTTTTATTGAGAAATCAAGATAATAACAATAATTTGCTTAAGAAACCAGAAGAAATCGCCCAAAAAGCCTCGATTTCAGATAAAAGCGAAAGTTATAATATCAATGATAATCAAAGGAATTCCTTAATAAATTCAAGGGAATTAGTCAATATTCTCTCTATTGAGGAAAAGGCTCGAAGAGCAACTGCGATTATTGAGAAAAAACCTGAGTCTTCTGAAGAAAAAGCCAGAAGAGCTACTGCAAAATCAGTTTATAATGAGAAAAAGCCTGAAAACCTTGAGTTTTTAGGGAAAAACAAGGAAAATATAGAGAAAATAGAGAATTCCTCTAGACAAAAGAGCTATACTATGCAAAATAAAGGAACTATTGAGGAAAATGAGGAAAAAGTAGAGAATTTGAGGTTAAAAAGCCAAACTACAAAGGAAAATAAAGGTTTTAAAGCGGAAAGTCCTGGAAAAGATGAAAGTTTCGAGGAAAAAGACCGAAATTCATCTTCAGATTCTATGGAAATTAAGCAAAAGCCTTATAATATGAATGTTTCCACTAATTCTTATGATCCAATAGAGGAAAAGACTCAAAAAATTAGTGAAATCAAACCGAAAAACGAAGTTTTTAAAGAAAAAAATAATGGAATTGATAAAGAAATTGAGAAAAAGTCATTAAATGAAGAGAAAAACATAGAAAATAAACAAGAAACTCATGAAAATGAGAAAATAGTTAATAAAATTGAAGGTTTTGAACAAAAAGCAATAGAAAGTGAAGAAAATTCAAGGAATTCGTCCTCAGAAAAGCCAGAATTCAAAGGAAACATAGCCAAAACTGAGTTAAATAAAAGAAAAAGCCATACTCTTCAAGCCAAAAAGCCTTCTCAATTCACCACAGATGAGAAAAACCGCAGGAAAACCAATTTCGAGCAAAAAGCCTCGAAAATCTCTAATAACAGCCTTCTAACTTCTGAAGAAAAGCCCAGAAATTCGTCTTCTGAACTAGAAACTAAAGGAAAAAGCCTGAATATTCAAGAAAACACCCAATTCTTAATCAATAAAGAAGAAAAACAGCTTCAATATGATCAAAAAGCCTCTTTAAGAAGAGATTCTGAGGAAAAACCTAGGACTTCTTCATCTGAAATTGAAAAACAGAGGAATTCTCTTGAAAATCCTATATTAGAGAATAAAGAACAACTCAATAAAAGAAAAAGCCATACTGTTCAAATAAATAAAGAGTCTCAATTCAAAAAAGAAGAAATAAATAGAAGAAAAACGAATTTCCAAGAAAAAGAAGAGAAAATCATTAAGAAATTAAGAAATTCTGAGGAAAAATTAAGAGAATCTTCATCTGAAAAAAAAGAAGGTTTTCTAATAAAAAAAGAGGAAATTTTAGAGAAAAACAGAGAAAATCTCAATAAAAGCCAAAACTTCGAAGAAAAAGCAAGGAATTCCTCTTTAGAACAAAAGAAAAAGCAAGAAATTGTTGAGAAAAAGCAAGAAATTGATGAGAAAAAGCCTGGAATTGAGAAAGATATTCGTCCGAAAAGCCAAACCTCACAAATAAAAAAGACTTCACAAATTTCAAAAGAGGAAAAAGCCAGAAGAACCACTAATTATCAACAAAAACCCGCTAGTCAGAACATTAGAAGAGCAAGCGATATTGAGAAATATATTGAAAAATCTTCATTTGTTAATAAAGTCATTAATTCTACTAATAATCTCGATAAAAAACAATATCTTTCTAATGAAAAGCCTAATAAAGAGAAAATCATAGAAAATCAAGGAATTGATGAGAAAACTAGAGAAATTAGTGAGAAAACATTAGAAAATCATGAGAAAACTAGAGAAAATCATGAGAAAACATTAGAAAATCATGAGAAAACTAGAGAAAATCATGAGAAAACCATAGAAAATAGCCAAAACTCTCATATTATTAATAGCAACAATAAAGCTAAATCGAATAGTATAAGTTATAATGATCAAATCCTCTTAAAATCTCATGAAATTAGAAGACAATCAGCTGATTCCACTTTCAAACCTCTTGTTTTCTCCTTGAAAAGAACAGAGAAAATCATAGAAAACCCGAGTTTTCAAACCCCATCCAAAAAGTCCATTAAATACCTCGAATCTGAAAAGAACTTCATGGATTGCAAGGAATTCAGTTCTCAGAAAAACGACATAATTTCATTAGAAAAATCAGAGAAAAAAGCCATAAAAGACCTAATTTATGAATCTCCAGAAAGGAAATCCTTGTTTTTTGAGGAAAACTCTAGAAAATCTGAGATTTTATCAGAAAAAAATGCGAAATTAGAGAAAAGTCCTGATATTTCACATAATAAAATTCCTGAGAAATCAAGAAATAAAGCAAAAAGTCTGTTTTTTCCAGCTCAAGAACATTCTTTTATTGAGGATAATCTAATAAAACGCAATACTTTACGAGAAAACATCTTGACTCATTCCTCAATAGCGAATTCTTTGAAAAAGCCTGAAATTCTCAATGAAAATTATAGAGAAAATCAAGAAAACGAAGCCTCGAAATCACAATCCTTCAGTTCTCCTGATAAAGCGCGAGAGGATTTTATCAAGGAAAATGAGGAAAGACCTATATTGATAGAAGGGTCTTTTCAAGGTAAAAATCTCTCAGAAAACAAGTATTCTGAGAAGAAAAAGCCTGGAAAGGAGATTTTAATAGAGGAAATCCAAAATGGGAAAAGGCCTAGTTTGATAGAAATGAGTAGTTTAGAGAAAATCTATGATATTTTAAGAAAAGATAGGATGTCGTTTTATAATATTAAGAAAACCTTGGCTCAGCCGATCCAGGAAAAGGAGGAATTCGTGGAATTGAATAATTCGATTCTAAGTAAAGCCATTTCTGAAAGAAAACGATAAATTATATCAGAAACTATAGATTTTTTTGTGATATATTAGATAAATGAATAAAAGACTTCATAAAGAGGTTAGTTATTTTATACAATTATATTGGAAAATAAGTTTAAATAATAATAAATGTCTAGAGTTATGAAAGAAAATGATAAATTATAGTTTTTTTTGTGATATATTCTATACAATTAAATTGGAAAATAAGTTGAAATAATAATAAATGTCTAGAGTTATCATAACTGATAAATATTCATTAAAGGACTTTATGCCTTCACGATTGAATACTCCTATTATACATAAATCCTCTTACCCTCTTGTATCTTCTCCTAAATCCAGAGCTATATCAATTACCCGGCATATCAAAGCTGCTCTTGAATATACCACTTCTCATGATCTTTATCTTCAGAAAACCCAGGCTATTCTTTCAGTTGCCAGTAAAGAAAAAGACCTGAAGTCTTATTTGAATGAAAACAGTCTTGAAAAGGAAAACCCTCGATTTCTTCATCAGAAAATTAATCATATAGCTAAAATAGTCAATGCTAATGGAGAAAAAGATGAAGAGATCTATTCTGGGATAAAACATAGACTCTATGAGAGAAAAAATCAGAGTTTATCAATGATAGAAAACGATTCTTTTGATAAATCGATGAAAAGAGAAAATTCGAAGGAAATTACTAAGAAATCCTCAGAAATTCTGCTTCAGAAACGATATAATCAGATCCTTTATAGTGAGAATTATATAGAGAGATTGAAGGATAGATATCAGAAACACAGAGAGAAAAACGAGGATTTACAGAAAAATCTCTCAGATATGATAAAAAAACATTGGGAGGAGTTATTAAGGGAAAAAGAAAAAAAAGCTAAGAAGAAAATAGGAGAAATTTCGAGGATTTTGGATGGAGATGAAGAGGAAATCATGGCCATGAGGAATACGAAAGCCGGGTTTAGAATGAAGAGGAGATTGGAAAAAGAACATAGAAAGAGATATATGAGTCTTTGGAATGGACATGGATTGCCTGCGATTGGAATTGCTTATGAAATGAAAAGAAATAAGAAAAAAGAAGGAAATTTATTATGAGTTTTTATTAGGGAAAAGAGTTTTATAAAGTTTTTTTAGCTGTGGAATAGGGAATTTGTATTTGGCTTATATTAAAGAAAAAGTATTAATTTTTGTTAAAAATTGAAAATATGATAAGATTTTAAGAAGAAAAAATGGTTTATAACAAAAAAAAGTAAAAAAAACATTTTTTTATTACAAAAAAACATTTTTTTTTGTTATAAAAAACCATTTTTATTGTTATAAAAAAACATTTTTTTTTACACAAAATCAATTTTTTTTACCAAAACATTTTTTTCCTAAAATTCCATTTTTTTTTATTACAAATTTTGGCAAAAAATTTAATCAGTTCAGGCTATTAACTATAAAAGAATGATGATTTATCTCTATAAAATATATTAATTTTCTTCTTCATCTCCTTCAAGTCTTGTGGCATTTATATCCAAATTTGACAAAATCATCATTTTAGAATCAACTCTGATAAAATCCTCACCATACAATTCCGAGGAATGCATCAATATATCGGCTTGTGTCATTTTTTCTTCAATTTTTCAGTTTTTTGCAATTCTTTTACTATTTTATCTGTTTTCCTAAACTTTTCTCTGATGTTTTGTCTTATTAAGTGTTGAAAACTTAAGAAGTTTTTGCATAAAAGACAACAGGAACTGAGGATAATAAGAGCCATAAAGATTATTAGCATATACCAAAAGAAAAATTGTGATTCATATAGTTTTATCAAGAAGTAGAATTTTCCATTTATTAAGAGAAGGTTTTTAATATTATCTGTTTTTGTAAAAAGTAAGGTTTTTAGCAATTTTTTCAATAATTTTACAAAAAACATGACATTTTTAAATAAATGATAAATAATACCTTTTTAACTTTATTAGTTAAATATTGGCATTTCCTTTAATGCTTAATTTATAAATCGCAAAACCCCAAGATTAATTCATTATGATAACATTTTCTAAATACGCAAAAATTAAGAAACCCCTCATTTCTTCTTCTAATCTCTTTTAATGGCTTTTTTCCTTTCCATACTATGAAAATTTAAGAAAACCCCTCTTATCAATACGTAAAACTTACATCAAAAATCGTAATTTGGCTAAAATATACGAAATCATAGCTGAATCCTCGCTTTCAAAGATCCATTTTTTCTTCTGATTGCCAATTTTTTCTTGATATTTCTCGAATTCAATCAGAAACCGATTTGTGGCATTTCCGATCATATAATCCACATCCTTGATATTTTCTATTGCCACATCGCCTGTTTTCGGTGTTGTGTCATTCGAAAATAAAGAGAAAATATTCGATAAAGCAGTCAAAGTGGCTAAAAAGGTCAAATAACCCTATAAAAACTAAAAATGTAAGCAACTTTGTGGTTTTTCTTTGAATTTCTGATAAATTTTGAATTGTCCAATGGCCAGGATCCTGATATTCTTCTTGTTTTTCTCTAGATCTACCTTGATCAATTCAAATTCCTCATATTTCACAGCCTGGATCTCACTGAGCACTACTGTTTCTGGGCAATTAATGCTATCTTTATCTTCACATAGATCCCCATGTCTTGAATTTCTTAGATTATTGTTATTATTGTTATTGAGATCTCCATCATCTGCAAAGGTCCTCTTCATGATTTTCAATTTGTTTTTCTTTAAATTGGCTAAGGGCATATTAATATCCAGTTCCTGATCCTCAGTTGAGAACACGCCCTCTTCATCCATAGGACCTACTTCAGTGAAAACTTTGAATTTTTTTTCATCAAATTTCACTTTTTTCTGTAAATGCGGGAAAATGTCCTTTATTTGTTTATTTGGTTCAATTCTCATGAGAGTGCTAAAATTTTGATGAGGGATGTGGATTTGGATCAATATTTTCTGATTCTCAGGTCCGAACAATTTCAAGAACTCATCTTGTTTTTCCCTGTTTTCAAGTTCTTTAGATTCCTCATTCTCGAAGACATTCGAGGTTTTAAAGCCTTCAATTTCACAGAATGCCACTTGTTCAATGCCATATTCTCCGAATTTCTTGCTTTTCTCCAAAGGATCGAAACTCATTTCTGGTCTATAATCATCATCATCTTCAAGGATCCGGAGTTCATAGGCTTCTGGAACATAAGGATATTTCATAAGGCTATGATCTACTGATTGTGAGGTCATATAGAAGCATATGACGGTTATTATGACATCTTGAACTGAATTATTAATGTTTATAGGCACTTTAAGACTCAAAGGAGTGGAGAAAAAGAAGACTGTGATGAGTTTCGAATTAGGAGCTGCTTTTAAAGAGAAACGAGTAAGTCGGCCGTTTTTTTTCTTTGGAATTTTATAGATTTGTTCACTGAGAAGAGATCGACTTTTATTCTGTTCGAAGTCTATTGTCACCTTTTTGAACTTCTTCTTCGAATCGTCTTCAAGCCAATTAAAACTGAAGCGTTTCCTGACTCTTTGAGAGTTCTCTTTCTTCCTCAGACTTTCTTCCTCATTATTTTCGAGAGTTTCTGAAGAATGGTTGTTGCTTTTGATTTCATCGCAATCCTCATTCTTCTCACGAAAAGAACTATTCACAAGCAATAAATCCTCTGAAACTGCTCTTTGAGAACGAAGTCTATTCTTATTGATGTCATGTTGTTTGCAGGGGGATTCTAGGTTTTCATCGAAAGGATTATCGTTTTCTATGAATTCACCATGATTTCTTGATTTCTTTAATTGCTCTAAAGGCTTGAGCTCGGATTTAGAAACGAAGCCTTGAATGTCTCGAAGAATATCCTCAGTTTTCTCATGGCTAGAACCTAATTTTATAGACTTTTGTCTTTGCAAACTGGGGTCGATTTGAAGAGAATTTTCAAGAATGTCATGCAATTCGAAAAGATTCAGGTCTTGGAGAGTTCTGATTGGAATGTAGGGGTTTGGATGACGATAGAAGAAGGAAATTTGGGGGGTTAGTTGATGTTTGTTGAATTGTTCGAGCTCAGAAACTTCAGAGAATTGCATACGAAAGAGAGGAATTAATAAAAATGATTTAAAATGTTGAGATGATTAGAAAAAATATTTAAAAGAGAGTTTGCCTGAATTTTGTTAAAAAAATTATTTTTTTTGTATTTTTTACAAATTCAAAGTTTTAAAAAATCAAATTAAATCGGCAACTATCAGAAACTCCCAAAACTCTCTAATTTCAAACTTCTCCAAACAAACTCATAAAAAAGATAACTTCCTAAATAAAAAAACAAATTTTCCAAATCAAAATCTAT
>Ga0302140_10011479_pt1 | contig 10895 bp, 8 predicted proteins | sample I_Bog_E1_1_FD_202095 | JGI IMG/M metagenome (GOLD analysis project Ga0302140, IMG submission 202095) | Peat permafrost microbial communities from Stordalen Mire near Abisko, Sweden - I_Bog_E1_1 | ecosystem: Environmental > Terrestrial > Soil > Wetlands > Peat | place: Sweden: Abisko, Stordalen...
ATCTTTGTTGACGGACTGCGATGCGAGCGAGCCTCCGGAGGTGAGCAGGGTCTGCTGATTATTGGGATCCTGCGGCTGACCGGTCCTGGAATTCTGGTCTGTGAGAGATTGATTCGGATCGTATTGATTTCTTTCCAATTGATTTCGATCGTCGGGTTCGGGTGCGAGGGCCCTGGTAAGAGCCGCTTGAGAGGCGGTCGAGGTAAATCGTTCTCGGTCGGGATCCGGGGCATTCGGATTTTGCCCGATTTTGGAGACCATGGGTTCGAATTCGGGACTGGGAAGTCCGAGATGACTGCGCTTCCACCAGTAATCGCGGCTCAGCAGCGAGTCCTTGTCCGGGATCAGATCGCTCAGACGCATCCCGTCGTGCCAGCTGAAGCGGCCGGGATTGGCGACGTCGCCCCGAAGCGTAATCGACTTCTGGTAGGCAGAGACAATGGAATAGACGCGCACGATGTCGCCATCGGAGATCTTGGTGGTAAGTCCGGAGGGGTCCATGGCAACCTCCATGGTCTCGCGGCGTTGTCGGCCGGCGACCCTATCGAGCGAAATCCGGGAGTTGGAGGCGACTGCGCTGGTTTTTCCGGCCGCGTCCAGCAGATCGGCGATGGTTTCGTCCCCCCTCATCTCATAAATTGCAGGAGTGTTCACGCTTCCGGTGATGGCAACCTGCGGTCCGGCTGGCGGAATGTACAAGACGTCTTCCGGCAGGAGCCGGATGTCCTTCGATTTATCCCCGTGAATGAGCAGCGCATACAGGTCAAAGTCGGAAACGGTCTTTCCGTCGCGCTTCAATTCAATATGACGTAGCGAGCCTTGCAGCGAGGGTCCGCCGCTGGCAAAAACTGCGTCCACCAAAGAACTGAGGGAACTGACGGTGTAAGCTCCCGGCCGACGAGCCTGACCGGCAACATAAACCTGGATGGATCGGATTCGCCCCATGTCTACCGACAGATCGAAGTTCCGATAAACCCTGCTCACGGCGGAACGCAAATGCTGGTCAAGGGCGGAAAAGGGCAAGCCGGCGACGTGTACTGCTCCGACTCCTTCGAGATAAATATCGCCGGAGCGGTCGACCCGAAGATTGCCACTGTAGGTAGCCTGGCCCCAGATGCGAACACGCAATTCATCGTCGGGACCCACCACGTAGTCCGCGGTTACCGGGGTGAGTCCGCTAGGAGAGAATGTCGATGGGACGTTGCGGAAGAGGTCTGCTCCGTATACAGGAAGCACCTGGCCGGTGGTCTCAGCTACAAATCGCTGGAACTCGGTGGGCGGCTCCGGAGGCAAGCGTTGCCGCGATTCTCTGGAGTAGTTCGAGGGCTGGTTTAAATCTGTATCTTCAAAAGCGCTGGCTCGAGATTGCCGATTCTGATACTGAGGCGAGTTGATCAGGCCGTCCCGTGTTCCAGGCACGGGATTCGCGGGACAGAACCCGCTGGGGTCCTGGCACCTTGCGTCGGGGTTCGCCTGCTGGCCAGAAGGATCACTGGAAGGTGTGACAGGTGTGTCTGTCTGCGCGCTTAGGGGAAGCGATGCCAGGGCGAGAAACAGTGCAATCGTTACATGGGGATGACTTTCCATAAACCTGATTCAAACTCGTTCGTGTAGATTTCCCTTTCAAGTGTACGCCGTTTGCATCACCTGAAACTAGATTGAAGCAATGGCGCAAAGTCGTAAAGCTCTGGCCGATTCCGGAATTTGCCTGGATCTCAAAAAATCACCGTTTGTCGTGATTCGACCCCGAGAGTCTCATCGTTTCCGCTGAGATATCGCCCGTACGTTGAATCTCCTCAGTATATAGATGCCAACAGATGGCTATCTGGCTCCCACGCGCTGAAGGACGGCTGGAATTGTCCGAGACAAAATGACAAAGTCCATCATCAAACTCCACTTCCGCACGTAGGCTGCGTCCAGTCTGGCTCGATTCGGAAAACTGACGTCGCTTCTCCCGGACACCTGCCAGAGGCCAGACATTCCGGGCGTCGCAGCCAGATAGAAACCGACCAGATGCGAGTAAAGCCGAAGTTCGGAATGCACAACGGGTCGCGGGCCAATCAGCGACATCTCTCCGAGAAAGACATTGAAAAGTTGTGGAAACTCATCCAAACTCCATTGACGCAGAAACCCGCCGACGTACGTGATCCTCGGGTCAGTCATGTCCTTACATGTCCTGAGCCTGGCGAGAACATCGAAATGGCGGGCGGTATCGCCGTGCGAGCACCGATGCGGATCCGCATGCATCGACCGAAATTTCCAGATGTAGAAGACTCGCCCACCGCGGCCGATACGCGCTTCTCGATAAAAGATGGGACCCCGGGACGAAACTGCAATTGCGGCCGCTATCAATATTCCGGGCACCAGAAAGAGAGCTATACCGAGCGCTGAACCAAGGATATCGATCATCCGTTTGACGATTCGGTATTGCCAGCGATCCAATCTTGTATCCGATGGCACCAGGGAGAGTTGGGGGGCCAGTTCCGGTGACTGGGCCGGATTCCAATCGAATTCCGCAGTAAGAGCGTCGGCTTGCATCTTCTGATTTATCATGCAGTTGTGATTCCTTTTTGAACGGGCCTCTGGGCCATGTGGCAGTTTGGTTCGCGAACACCCATAGATTATTTGCGGGCGGATTTACTTTTAGATCAAACTCGGACAATCTCACTCTTTGAGACGTCGAGAGTCAGGGGCTACAACAGTTAAGTTACATCCTACCAGTATTTTGCATTAGGGGAATGAAGACTTCGTAATATTGTGTGGAATTAGATCCAGCGCGGGTACGGCCCGGAGGCGGTGAGCAAAACTGAACAACTTCCTACGGCGTGCCCAGAGAGACTCACGGCCGATGACTGAGTCGTAGCTCGCGAAATCAACTTTCGCTTTCGCGTGCCGGATCCCAGGCGATTTGCTGGCGTTATCAAGTACTCAATCGATGCAAACCTTTTCGTTTCGAATGCATCTGAGGCAAAACTAAATCCTGTCTGCCATACCAGGCACGGACTTATGCGCATGGAGGGGCGCTTTGCAAAGAATGCTATAGCAAATCTAGAACGCGGGGGGGGTGGCGGGTTTCCCTGCCTCCTTCGCTGGTGCGCCGGATGGCCCGGCGTTGTATACCTTTTGGATGCTGGAACTTCAGATTTTGACTCGTTTCGGCTACCTGAATTTCGGATCTCAGGCGACTTCAGGCCTTCACCCTATTCATTCGAAGATTACGTTCTCTTTTCTCCCGGCTTGCTACGTGGCGGACTCAAGACAAAAGTCCTTGAGGCCTTTGCATTCGGCTGCGTCGTGATCGGCAACGAGGTCACGTTTGAGGGGCTGCACTTAGACGGATAGGCACTGCAACTGGAGAGGCCAAATGAGATCGAAGATGTTCTCAGGACACCAGGCTCCCGCCTGCAACAGATGGGCGAGGCCGCTACTGTTGGTCAAGGATATCTTCAAAGCTTCGTGAGCCGGAGCAATTCCAAATGAACTGGCGAGAAGCACTCGACGGACCCCTGCGATAGATCGCGTGAAATCATTGACCCTGGCATAAAACAGCAGTGCGCGCGTGGCTTACTCAGGACCGCCTCTTCCTGCTTCTCATGGAGTCCATTCTGCATTGGCGGTCAGGCGACCGCAGAATGTCAAATGCCAATCGCGACAGGTCAATCGGATCTCCACCCTTCGGTTGGGTTTCAACCCCACATCCCGGGGGAAGGCAGGCACTCTCGTCATCAATAGAGTTGGTGTTCGTAGCTTCCCCAAAACACGAGACCGTAACGCGTACCGTCACGGTCTCACTGCGTGCTTGCAGAGATTGACCAGCGCGAAGCCTGCGCACAGACGGCTGTGATTCTTCTTCAGGCCCAGGTACCGTTGAGCGCGGAGGAAAAGATCAATTCTTCTGCGCCTCGCAAGAAGGTGCAATGGAGTCAGACTGGTACGCAGCCTCCTCCTGCTCAAGAGGACTCGCTACGCCTAATACCAAGACATAATTGGCATCGAAATGTTTCCGAGTTAATACTGATACTGGATTCGTCGTCGTCGATGCGATTTCCGAATGAGAAGATGGCAGCACGGCTTCATTCATAGAAATACAAAGATTGAAGCGACACATATTGTTGAAGAGCGCCCTCGACGCAATCGACGTGGCCACGGTACGCGGCCAATTGAGTGAGCCTGAGGCGGACAGTCCGCAGAAGGAGCCCTTATGTTTCGACGGACCGCAACAGTCATTCCAGCGCCAAAGCCCTCCCCAAATTCCAATCTCTACAAGCAGGAATTCCTGGTAGCCAACAGATACGCGAGGCAAAGGGGATCCTTCGTGAATTCAGTACACCGCTTCTATTCCATCATTCGCATCACATCTTGTTCAGGGCGGATGATCGTGGCCGTCAGACGGCTGATAAGTTCGAAGTCAACCATCTGTTTGTCAGCGCTATATTTCTCGACCTTGGACTTCTCAAAACGTTCAAAAGAACCAACGACCGTTGCGAGCGGGACAGAGGCAATGCCGATCGCCAGTGCTTAGACCATAACAGAGTGTCCGCCACTCGCATTCAGGTAGCCCGGGATCCAATTTCGCCACAAACCACACCGGGCATTGTGGCCTGCAACCGCTTGTAATGCGAACTCGCACACAACGGGGCGGTTGGATGAGTTTGGTATCGGATATGAGGTCTCCCCCGAAGCTCTTCGGAAGTCGGTGATTGCCGAGTATCCCAGTATGAATATCAAGACTGAAGTCGCCATGGAATTCGTTGGCGGCTTCGAATGCAAGACGCAGTCGACAGAAGCGACCAGTAGTGAAGATAACTGTTTACACGTCATCCGGGACGATAAACGGAGCAACTTCTATGAGCAGATCTAAAACTCATTTTCTCGGGATTCGCGATCGGATCGCTGCTCGTCCTCTTCAAACTGACAACACTCGAGAGTTCGGCCACGAAGGTTGTGATCGGCTCCATTCAACCACAGCGAATCGAACAGCCTGAGGATGCGCATGAAACTCCGTTTCAAGGATAACTCAATCCGATTTCGAGTCACTCAGTCGGACCTGACCCAACTCATCGATACGGGGCGCGTTGAGAAGACAATCTACTTCGCCCCTGATGAAAACCTGAAGATGACGTACGCACTTGAGCATCATCCATCTGCGACTTGCGCAAGTGTTCGCTATCATGCGTCGCACTTGAAAGTCGTACTACCCACCGCAGACGTTCGCACCTGGGGGCCGAGCGACCAGGTGGGAATATATGCCACAGTCGATCTTGGCATGCATGGCAACCTTGAAATCCTTGTGGAAAAGGATTATGCCTGTCTGGATCTTAGCGACGCCGACAATCACGACACCTTTCCAAATCCTGGCATCTGCGCTGTGTCGCAATGAACTGAACGAAGAATGAAATGTAGTACATACCGGCGATTGACCGAGCTGCCGTCATGCTTCCGCGAAAGGACTCCCATGCAGAATCCAAGCCCACGCTCAGAATGGAACAGTTCCTTGTCAGTGATGAAAGACCCAGTCGAGGTCCGGATCGACGGAAAGAATTTAGTGGCCTCTGAAGGTGAGTTGTTGGTGGAAGCTATACTTCGGGAGAAGGAAATCCCTCACATCTGCTATCACTCTCCGCTGATGGGGCCGATCCAGACCTGCGATACCTGCATGGTCGAGGTGGATGGCAAGCTTGTACGGGCTTGCGGAACGAAGGTGACCCCTCAGATGAATGTAGTGACCGAGTCCAAGCGGGCCAAGGATGCTCGTGCAGAGGCCTTCGATGTGATTCTCGGCAACCACATGCTCTATTGCACGGTTTGCGATAACAATAATGAGAATTGCCGCGTACATAACACCGCGCTGGATCTGAACGTGCAACACCAGGAGCATCCCTTCAAGCCGAAGCCATATGAAGTGGATATGTCCAACCCCTTTTACCGCTATGACCCGAGCCAGTGCATCCTGTGCGGCCAATGTGTTCAAGCGTGCCAGACGGTGCAGGTGAATGAGACGCTTTCAATCGGCTGGGAACTCGAGCATCCGCGTGTGTTATGGGATGGCGGCATGCAGATTGGCGGATCTAGCTGTGTCTCCTGCGGTCATTGCATTACAGTCTGTCCATGCAACGCGTTGATGGAGAAGTCAATGCTGGGCGAGGCAGGGTATATGAGCAACATGCCCAAGGAGTCGCTCAACAAGATGATTGACGTGGTCAAGGCAATCGAGCCGGAGATGGGCTACGGGGCGATCATGCAGGTCTCGCAGACCGAATCCAAGATGCGCGAGGAGCGCATCAAGAAGACCAAGACGACCTGCACCTACTGCGGTGTGGGTTGCAGCTACGATGTCTGGACCAAGGGACGCAAGATCCTGAAGATTGTACCTCTGCACGGCGACGCCAACCAAATTTCAACCTGCGTGAAAGGGAAGTTTGGTTGGGAGTATGTGAACAGCAAAGATCGTCTCCAGAAGCCCCTGATTCGGGATGGCGAGGGTTTCCGCGAAGCAAGTTGGGAAGAGGCGTTGTCGCTGGTCACCTCAAAGCTCGGCGCGATTAAGCAGCAGTACGGCTCGGACGCGCTCGCGGTGATCGTCTCTTCGAAGTGCACCAATGAAGACGGCTACCTCATGCAAAAGTTTGCGCGCTCCATCCTGGGGACAAACAACATCGATAATTGCTCACGGTACTGCCAGTCGCCCGCGACGATGGGACTGTTTCGCACCGTGGGCTATGGCGGCGACTCAGGCGGGATCGAGAACATCGCCAAGTCTGGGCTGGTGTTGATTGTCGGCAGCCAGACAGCGGAGAGTCATCCAGTGCTGGCAACGCGGGTGAAGAGGGCGCACAAGTTGCATGGGCAGCGGCTGATTGTCGCCGACCCACGCAAACACGAGATGGCGGCGCGCGCCGACATACACTTCCGTCCACGACCGGGGACGGATCTGGTGTGGCTTTCGGCGATGAGCCGGTACATGCTCGATAACGGACATGCGAAGCAGGAGTTTCTGGACAAGTGGGTCAACGGGCTGGAGGAGTACCGGAAGAGTCTCGACCCCTTCACAATGGAACATGCTGCCAAGACCTGCGAAGTGCCGCTGGAGACGCTGGAGCAGGTGGCCAGGGAGTTGGCTGCTGCCAGAAGTATTGCCGTTCTTTGGGCCATGGGAATCACGCAACACTCAAGGGCTTCGGACGGCTCGACGGCGATCTCGAATCTGCTGCTGATCACAGGCAACTATATGCGGGACGAGGGCGGAGCGTATCCGCTGCGCGGGCATAACAACGTGCAGGGCGCTGGCGATATCGGGGCTGCGCCGAACTACTTTCCGGGCTACCAGAGCGTGACCGATCCGGAAATTCGGCAGAAGTTCGAGGCTGGATGGGGAGTTCCGCTCCCGCCGGATGTGGGCATGGACAACCACCAGATGGTGGATGCGGCCATCGAAGGCAAGTTAAGGGGAATGTACCTTGCAGGGGAGGACATGATCCAGGCCGACTCGAATGCGAACCATGTAGCGCGCGCCTTTGAGAAACTGGATTTCTTCGTGGTGCAGGATATCTTTTTCAGCGAGACCTGCCGCTATGCCGACGTGATACTGCCCGGCGCTCCGGCGCTGGAAAAAGAAGGTACGTTCAGCAGCACAGAGAGACGGATCCAGCGGCTCTATCAGGCGCTGCCGGAGTTGGGAGACAGCCGCGCCGATTGGAAGATCACGCAGGACATCGCCAACCGGATGGGAGCGAAATGGAGCTACTCGCATCCGTCGGAGATCATGGCGGAGATGGCCTCGTTGACGCCGCTCTATGCAGGAGTGACCTTTGAACGGCTCGAAGGGTTCAAGTCGCTCCAGTGGCCAGTGGCGGAGGATGGTACCGATCAGCCCGTGCTATATCTCAACGGCTTTCCGTTCCCGGATAACAAGGCGCGGCTCTATCCGATGTCCTTTCGTGAGCCGGAGGAGGCTTTGGATAGTAACTTCGATCTCTTCCTCAACAATGGTCGCATCCTGGAGCACTTCCACGAAGGCAACATGACGTACCGTGTGCCAGGCATCCAGGAGGAGACGCCGGAGCGCTATCTCGAAATATCCGAAGAGCTGGCGAAGGAGCGCAATATCAGCTCAGGGCGCTGGGTGCGGGTCACGAGCCGGCACGGGACGCTGGTGATTAAGGTTCTGGTCACCAATAGAGTCTTCGGCAGGCAGGTGTACCTGCCATTGTTGTCCCAGGAGGGGCCGATCAATATTCTGACTGGTTCGCATGCGGACGAGGCCACGAATACACCCGCCTTTAAAGAGACCGCGGTAAGGATCAAGGTGCTTCCGGATCAAGGCAGCAGCCCTTTGAAGCCTCTCAATCCTCGCTTTTCCGGAAAGCCCACGCCGCAAAGCGGAGTCGAGGTTGAACGTAAGTGGAAACGTAAAGACTACCGAATGCCGGGAAGCGAGAAGCTTGTTCAAATCCAGCTATAGAGCACAGTGAGAGAAAGGTGAGGACTGCCATGGCGGTAGCTGTCAACTTTAGAGAGTTCCGTCCCGTCGATTCGCGCGGCGACCTGTTGCGCAGAGTGGAAAATGCCCCCGTCGAACACGCAGAGGCGATCCTCTCTGCCTATGAATTACTGCAGCTGCTCCACGAAAAGGGCATGCTGCAGCTGTTCAGCGGCCTGCTCAGTGCCGGCGAAACAGTGGTCAATCATGCCGTCGGCATCATCAGTTCTCAAGAGATGGTGACAGCCCTTCGAATCGGGTTGATCTTCAGCAACCTGCTTAGTTCGATGGATCCGGACAAGCTCGGCGCGGTGCTCGCGCAGGCCGGCAAAGAGCCTCCTTCGCTACTGACCATCGGCAGGCAGGCGACCTCAATGGAGGCGCGTCGTGGCATGGCGGTTGCAGTGGGAATGCTGAATGCGTTCGGGGCCGCACTGGGGAAGCAGCCGGCGCCAAAGCACGGTTAGGAAGCGTTTTAGATCGAGGGTGAGAAATACGAAGTAGATTCCGTGCAGGAGACTCGCTGCGCCTCGCGGAAACTAACCACGAAGTGTTTGTCCTTGCACGACCTGGGAAAAAGAATGAAACGGATTGAGGAGAGTTCGCAAAGGACAACTAACTGGAACGTACCAAGCCGAGGATCGACTTAGCCGAGGAGCTCAATGGACGCGTTAACACTCCACCGAATTCATTTTGCCTTCACTATCACCTATCACTATTTGTTCCCGCAATTGACGATGGGGCTGGCGCTGCTCATCGTTGTCTTGAAGACACTGGCGCTCAAGACGGGGCAGGAGCGGTATGCTGTTTCGACCCGCTTCTGGGCCAGGATTTTTGCCGTCAATTTCCTGCTGGGCGTGGTGACGGGCATTCCGATGGAGTTTCAGTTCGGGACCAACTGGTCGGAATTCTCGCGCCGCACAGGCGGTGTCATCGGCATGCCAGTTGCGATGGAGGGTATCTTCTCGTTTTTCCTGGAGTCTGCGTTTCTCGGGCTCTTCCTGTTCGGGGAAAAGCGGCTCTCTCCCAGAGCGCATTGGGCGTCGGCCTTCCTGGTCTTTTGCGGCTCATGGCTTTCAGGCTTCTTCATCATCGTGGCGAACGCCTGGATGCAGCATCCAGTTGCCTACCAGATGCTACCCAACGGCGTGTTTGAGGTCGACAGCTTCTGGGCGCTGCTGCTGAATCCCTGGGCGTGGCTGGAGTACGCGCACAATATGTCGGGCGCTGTCATTACGGGTGCCTTTGTGATGTCGGCGGTCGGCGCTCTCTATCTGCTTCAGGGCCGCGAAATCGAGTATGGCCGCACCTTCCTCAAGCTCGGTGTGATCGCCGGCCTGATCTCCTGCGCTACACAGATATTCCCGACCGGCGACCTGCACGGCAAGTATATGGCCAAGAATCAGCCAGCTGCGATCGCCGGCATGGAAGGCCTTTTCCACTCCGAGAAGGGCGCACCCCTGGTGGTGATGGGACAGCCGGACTTCGAAGGCGAGAAGATCGATAATCCACTGGCGGTCAACAAGGTCCTTAGTTTCCTGATCTACGGAACGTTCGTGGCGGAGGTGCAGGGTCTGGATCAGACGCCGCGCGATCAGTGGCCGACGACGCTCCCATTGCTGTTCTACAGCTACCACATCATGGCTGGTCTCGGCACCTACTTCGTTGCGCTGATGGGCCTTGCGGGACTCCTGCTGTGGCGCGGCAAGCTCTACACCTCGCGCTGGATCTTGTGGCCAATCCTGCTCAGCTTCCCACTGCCCTATATCGCGAACACAGCGGGTTGGATGTGCGCGGAGATCGGTCGCCAACCCTGGCTTGTGTATGGCCTCATTCGGACTTCACAGGGTTACTCAACGCATATCGGAGCCGGTACGAGTCTATTTACTCTTCTGGGATTCCTCGGCATGTATTCCTTGCTTTCCATCTTGTGGATCATCCTTGTGTTCAACTTCATTCAAACGGGACCGAACGCTTCCCATGAAGCGACAACAGGCCAAAGTGTTACGAACGTCTAGGAGGACGAATGGGGACCCTCTGGTTTTGGATCATGGCTCTGATGCTTGCCGCATACGTGGTACTTGACGGCTTCGACCTGGGCGTGGGGATCGTGTATCTCTTCGTCACGAAGAGCGAGCGGGACCGTCAGCACGCGTTGCGGTCGATTGGTCCCGTGTGGGATGGCAACGAAGTATGGCTGCTCGCGGCAGGCGGCACATTATTCTTCTCGTTTCCCCTCGTCTACGCTTCCGCCTTCAGCGGATTCTACCTGCCGATCATGATCGTACTCTGGCTTTTCATGCTGCGGGGCCTCAGCATCGAACTGCGAAGCCATTCGCACGAACCTCTCCTGCGTACACTCTTTGACGGCCTGTTCTCCTTTTCAAGCACGCTGCTGGCAATCTTCTTTGGGGCC
>Ga0302140_10011480_pt1 | contig 10895 bp, 9 predicted proteins | sample I_Bog_E1_1_FD_202095 | JGI IMG/M metagenome (GOLD analysis project Ga0302140, IMG submission 202095) | Peat permafrost microbial communities from Stordalen Mire near Abisko, Sweden - I_Bog_E1_1 | ecosystem: Environmental > Terrestrial > Soil > Wetlands > Peat | place: Sweden: Abisko, Stordalen...
GACCAATTTCAATAACGTGAAAGTCATCCAAGGGCACAATGATGCAATCAGAGATATTGCATTCAGTCCGAACGATTCGAAATTTGTCACAGCCTCAGACGACTCGACTTTGAAGATCTTCGATTTTGCTGGAGGAGTAGAAGAATCTATACTCACAGGGCACGGCTGGGAATGCAAAAGTGTCGACTGGCATCCAACAAAAGGGCTTCTTGCATCCGGTTCGAAAGATCATCTCGTCAAATTATGGGATCCTCGAACAGGACGGTGTCTCACGACACTACATGGCCATAAAAATACTATCACCAAGACCATTTTCGAGAAAGTGAGAGGAAATTGTCTCGCAACTTCAGCACGAGAGCAATCAGCACGTGTGTTCGACCTCCGAATGATGCGTGACATATGTATTCTGAAAGGTCACGAGAAAGACAATATCACGTCTTTAGTATTCCATCCAATCCACCCATGCCTTCTCAGTACAGGAGGCGACGGAGCAATCTACCACTACCTCCTAGACGAACCAAACACCCCACCAGGCGCACAAACAACCATAGCCCCTTACGACAGTCCAGATCCTTCCACTACGCCAGCACAAGTCATTTACCCAGCACACAAGATCCAGCACGCTCACCAGTACTCCGTCTGGTCAATGGACTGGCATCCTTTAGGTCACATCCTTGCATCAGGCTCCAACGACCGCACCACAGCCTTCTGGACCCGTGCCCGACCCGGCGATGTCGACGTCAACGACGACCGGTGGCACATCGGCGAAGCAGCCGCTGAAGCCAAAGGAACATGGGACCGCCGTGGCGCTCGTCGTAACCGCCAGGAAGAGGAAGAGCAGGAACTGGAAGACGAAATCGACGGTCTTGTTGACCAGAAAATGCCGTCAAAACCCCCTGTATTTCCTGGTATGCCTGGCCTACAGTTACCGCAGTTCGGAAAGGAGAACGGAGGTGCACAACCACTGTTCCCTGGTATGGGTTCTGCTCCCCCTCCTCCACCTATGTTTGGAAACGGTGTACCTCCCCCACTTCCCGGTCTTGATCCTAGCCATCCACCAGACTTCGCAAAGCTAGCAGAGATGCTTGGTAAAGCTGGACTGCCGCCTCCACCACCTATCAATGCTGGACAGATGCCACAAATGCCTGGTATGCTGCCTCCAGGTCTACTACCACCACCCGGATTCCCTGCTGGGTTTCCACCTCCACCACTGGGTATGGGCGCTCCTCCTGGAAAGCCTTTTCAAATTCCAGGCATGGGAGGTGGGGCAAGTGCGAATGAGAATAGAGAGAGCGAGCCGCCATCTTCGGGTGGTGGCAGTATTAGGAGGAGAGGGCCGTTGCCGAGTCAGGAAGAGAGCTTGCAAATGGAGCAGAGGAAGGGGAAGTATACTCGGGCGAGATGATGCAGTTCAAGAGGTAAAATGTATAACAGTGGATACCTGGCGTTTGGCAGATGCAGCTTTTCAGAACTTAGGCTTGATGAATGAAAAGCAATCTTGAGAATGAATTTCAACTCCCCGAGAGCTTCTCAGAACATCTAGACAAGGAGCTGAGGACTAAAAATTCGACCGTGCAGTACACGACACAACCCTCTTCTTCATTAGCTATCTTCTATTGTGTCTACAAGTCTTCGTATATTCTGGTACAACGAGGGTCAACCCTCGACCCAACAATCAAAACGCCATGCTATGATTTAATGCAATGCTAACACAAATACCGCCCAAATGCAACCTTCACGCTATGCAATACAATACAACTTTCGCGAGTTTATCCTTCTCTCTAAATCCCACACATCACCCCACGTCACAGATTCGCATTCCTCGGACTCGTCCTCGTCGGCACACCAGGAATCTTCTCCTTCTTGGCCCCCTCCTCAGGCTTCAAGAACGCCTTCTGCCTATCCGCACAATCTCTAATCACCAACGCACACACCGTATCCGCGCAAAGCCGCTTCCGTCTCTGCACAGGCAGCTTCGTCGCAAACTCCAGGCCGCTCGCCCTCTCCACCGCCTCGACCGGGACCTCGAAGTCCGTGATCGGTTTATCATTCGGGATGGCCGCGTTCGGTAGCACGAACGCACCTACAGCCACCGGCCCCGTCGTCGTCCCGTCTTCCGCGAAAATAACCTTGTAGAAGTGTGTGGGTACTGCGATATTCGGTGGGTTACCAATAACCTCGTACGATACCCGCCATTTCCCATCCACCTGATCTCGTTTCGGGAGATATAACGGCCCAGTAACGATTCGAACAGACGGGTACTTCTGTGTCAACCGTCTGCAGAAATCTTCGAAATGCGCCCAGTAATCGCGGTTGAAGCCCTCTCCGACTTGCGGACACATGTTCGTGAGGAAGAAAGTGTCGTTCATAGCCGTTTGGCTCCATTTCGCGTCTGCGGCTGGCACCTGATGGCCCCTGTCGTACCCGGAGCGGAAATAGTCTTTTAGCTTACCGCGGAACTTCTCTGGTACTGAAGGGTCCTCAAGGAAAACGGAGTGTTTGCGGTCCCCATCTGGAGAGGCTAGAGAGGCGGCGGTGATGTGTTCTGCTACCCAGGAGGGGTTGCGCAGACGTCGGTCAAAGGAGGAGACAAGCGCGGGGCGGGTTGCGAGATCTGCGATGGGACCGGGGAAGCCATATTGGAAGAGGCCAGCTGGATCCACCGGGGGAATTATGTCTTTTGCTGAGAGAGGGAGAGGCCCAGGTAGGGGTGCGGGGACAGATGTTGTTGAGGTTGCTGATACTGAGGTTGAAGATTGTGCCGCTTGGATTTTTTTCTCGGCGCGGGTGGAGTACATTGCTGCCGTGACGCCTGCACCAGTTGCTGCGCTGACGGCGGCTATTATAGCTATTGTGGTCTTTGACATCGTGAGAGGGTGTGCGGGCGTGCGAGGGGGGTATTTATTGTGCTGGAGGCAGAGCGCGCGTATGGTCACGGTCGAGACATAGACGCGCGTGAGAGCTCAGTCGTGGTGTTGATGTCCAAGTCACGGGCCAATTGCTGTCAGCGAGGATTTGAGAGCCAAGCGACCCCTAAGCGAACACCTACCCCCAAAGCAAGGCCTCAAAACCCAGATCGAGACGGTGACCTCCCCCTGTGCAACCCCAGACTGCCGCTGGCCAGTCGCAACGGCAGTCCAGCGCCCCAGACCGCAGCCCCCCAGCTTCTGCCCACAGTGCCCAGCTTCTGGAGACGAGCGCTGCATTGTCAGTAGTCTGTCACTGCAGTGCCAAACTTGTTGCTGTTGCTGGTGGCGGCCAATCTTAAAATAGGGACGCAGATTGCAGAGCCAAAGGAGGAGGGGGCACAGCGGCACAGAAATGCTGCTCGCATGCCATGCCAGGCCATGCTCACGCTCACCAGAGAAGGCCAGCTGTCGCATGATCTTTCCCCTCGCCGTGCCCAGAAGTCCAGCCAAGCAGTGCGAGCGTCGGTGCTGCTGTGTTCTGAGCGATATGAGGCCGGCTATTCTTCTGCTGTACTGCAAACCAGCTTCATCCACAACCCTCACCTCACCCAGCTCGCGAGCAATATATCCCGCCGAAGTCACTCACTATTAGCCTCGGGCGGAGGGACAACCGTCGGCAGCACGGCCTGAGGATGGCCCTCTCTGCAATTCACGATGCTGTTCCACTCACACCCATGAGCCCTACAGCTGGTCAATCACTTATCTCGAGCCCCACAACCTCGTTCCTACCGCTGAGCACGCAGTGGCCGCTGAACGCGGAGTGCTCCTCGCTCTTCGTCTCGCACACCTCACTCAGCGGTCTCTACGCATTCGACCCATATCTTCCCACCCAGACTTCTCTTCAATGCCTGCCGCCACAGGCAACGGCGTGGTGGGATCAATTCACGGCCCCGGGAGCCACGCCGACGGTCTTGGGTGGTGTTTCTCTGGTCTGTCCCCAGGCATACACAACAGCAGCGACCAGCGTTATAGACTCTTATAGCACACTCGTAGGGTGCTGTCCATCGTAAGTTGTGCAGGCGTTTGGGACTCGGGACTGCTTTAACCATTGAGTGCAGGAGTTACGACTTTGTCGCGTGGAACTCAGCTGCTGCAGACCCGAACCCAACACAGTGCAGGTCTGCTATATCGCCCACACGAGCGGTGACCTATATCGAACAAGACGGTACCGCAGACGTTTGGTCAACATCAAGTGTGACGGCGAGCGAGGTCTGGGCTTTTCATGTTAATGGGTATCTTGTCGCTCAGTCTGCAACATCGACGACCACGGAGCCCCCTACGGCCACGAACGGGTCGTCTTCATCTTCAGCGATGAGTTCATCGTCAACAACTGCGACTGCCCCATTAGACGGCGGAACGCCTTTTGGAAGAGCCACCATCATTGGATTGGCGCTCGGATTAGGCTTCATAACTTTATGTACCATAGTGGCAGCGATCAAGAGTTTCCTTCGCAAGAGGTTTCGAGCGAGGCAGGAAAGGCCTCCGAATCAGGATGCGATGATAGGGGTGCTATACCCAGAATTGAAGGATGATCCGCCGGCGATGGTTACGCCTGAGAATTTTGAGATGAGTCCGAGGACAATGCGGCGCGAATTATACCCTGAGTTTGGCCAAATTGGTCAAATTGGTCGGCAAGTAGCTTGAATAGGGTATCATCTAATAATTGAACCTTTTCTGTTATTGATTCAACGAATGGTCGCTTGACATCTTGAATATGTGAATAATCGTGACGGGGCATAAATATGCGAGAAGAACCCTGGGGAAACAGGATTTTAAGTCATATAGGAGCTGAGGATTATGGGAGAAAAAAAAGTGATCGATTGGAAAGACGTCTCCGGGATGGTACGGTATATGTAAGAACCTACCCTTCCACGGACGAATTCCCCACAATACTCGGCCTGCTTTTGATCCGTTCCGTAGATCCTGGGAATACTCCGTAGTAAGGTGGGATCAAGGCTGAACGAGGCTGAAGCTTCGATCTCACTGAGAAGATCTTGCCCTGCATTCTAATTGAAATCTGATAACGCAAACAAAAAAGAGAACTTGGTATCAGATTGGAAAGTTTTGTCTTGCAACTCGGTTGCATCGGTGGTATTCGAAGGAAGTTGAGATACGGGTGACTTAGGAATATCCCGAAGGTGCCACCAACTTGGTAGCATGGGCAAGTTGCCAAGTCTCCCAAAGGTATCAACTTTGATGCTTGACCTATATGTGAAATTCAGCAGTCATCGAACCGGTAACGACCCTATTTTGATGGAAACAAGTGAGCCAATCATGGAGGCCTCAAATCGCTGACGGATTCGGAAGGACCCCTGTCTGCAAGCGTCGCGCTATGTGGGCTGCCGATTGAGAACCTTGATGTCTACTTCCAAGACCCGATTACAATCACCGACGATTGACTGTGACAAAGAAGACGATTCACATCTCTTTGACCCGGCTACTCGTTTCTCCGACCACCTGAATACCCCTCATACCCTATTTATCCTATAGATAAATTGCGTGAAGACGACGATCATCGAGTTCGAAATTCTGTGCAACTTGCGGGAGGCCAATCCGTCAACATCCAAGGCCAGAAGACCTCCAACAAGAGCGTTTTTTGCGGCAGCCTTCAAATTTATTGAAAAGGTCGCTGCAGTGACTGCACCTCTGCCACTATGGCGGGAGATATGGACAATGATACTCGAGGCTGGATTATGTGTACCTTCAGTGGTATTGGTAAGATGTCTCGTGCATACAAGACTTGGAAGCCAGAGGTTAACATGAATAGCTTGTACTTTCGGAGCCAGCTTTATCTGCATCGATATCCTCATCCGCCACATACCTAGCAAGAGAATGAGGAACTTCAGGATACAAGACAGCAATGTCTTCCTGGCGTCTTCGTTGAGTTTGAGTTTTGGGGTCATGGTAAGCATCTTGCCACAACCTCACGGCATATGCTGATCGAAGCAGGCATTCTCCGCGCTCTATAGCATGCTTCCATCCTCGAAGAAATACCTGATCAATGGTGGTTACTCGCCTGCTGGCGCTGCTTGGATTCTCCTGGGTTGTTTTATGGCTGGCTTCGTTGGCATACAGATATTGTCGAGAGTTCTACACCATTACATACCGTCCAACGAGGTGGAATGCGATCATACCCACGAAGAAGGGCTGGAACATCACGACGCAAGCAGGTCAGCTTCCTTCGCTGCTCACATTAGAGGCCGACAGGGCTCACACCCCACAAGTGCTCCCGGAAAAGCGAATGGAAAGACTTCGGAAGCATCACCATTATTAGCTCCCCCAGAACCAGAATCGAAGTCAAAATCGAAGTCAAAATCGAGGTCGAAGTCGAAACGAAAGCAAACTCCACAATTTGACGCACCATTCGGAGGCGATGGGGCAGGTCGAAGTCGTCGCCGTGACGAAGCTGCAGAGCGGAGACCGTCCATGATCGAGGTTCAGAGGAGAGTCATGTCCTTCGTGAAGGATACGAAGACAAATTGCGACTCTGGTGGGCCATGTTATGGATACTCCGATCCTTGTGGTCAAGAATGTTTAAAACATCTCTCAGCAAGGCCTGCAACTGTTTCCCGCCCCGGTACGCTACGATCAAGCTCCGCATTATTTGCTCATACCTCTTCTGAATGCCCTCCCCCCTCAGCAAATGGAACGACGGAAGCTGCTATCAGACCTACCAGTTCGAATTCGCGTGCAACCAACGACGAAGCCTGCGAGTCAGCAGATGAAGACGATCCCGAAGCCCAGCACCATCACCACGTGCCCGAGAATGCCTTCATGAGCATTGGTCTCCAGACTTCAATTGCTATCGCATTACACAAGCTCCCTGAGGGTTTCATCACCTATGCCACAAACCATGCCAATCCGTCACTTGGTTTCTCGGTCTTCTTGGCTTTATCCGTACACAACGTCACGGAAGGCTTCGCTATGGCACTTCCGCTGTATCTCGCTCTCAGGTCTCGTATGCGGGCTATGTTCTGGTCCTCTTTATTGGGAGGTATTTCTCAACCCCTTGGCGCTGGTACCGCAGCAGTCTGGTTCAAGATCGCTGGAGCAAAAGACCACAAGCCCGGAGAAGCAATGTACGGCGGCATGTTTGCCATTACTGCCGGTATAATGGTTAGCGTCGCTCTGCAACTTTTTGTCGAAGCGCTGAGCCTGAACCACAACCGAAACCTGTGTATTGCATTTGCATTTCTCGGTATGAGTATCATGGGTTTGGCTAATGCACTCACCGCATAGAAAGATATCATAGAAAAGAAGCAGAGTAAAAAGGAAGATGCGCAGGCATTGTATGACTAACGAAAGAATCATAAGATTGGTGTTTATGGGGAGAAGAAATGAGATTGCGTTAATAGGATATTATTATGATGGGCGGGGGCGTTTGTTTGGTTACGAGCATGGTCTGGTTCTCAGAGATACCATACGATTAATTAGAAAAGTCTTGAGGCTGAATACCCAATAGATCCTTTGGACTTCTAGCAGCTAGTCTCTCTCTCCGTGACAGCTAAGATTGCATTGCTCTTCGACGAAAGCCCCTTGGAATCTGTGGCTTATGTCGCCTCCTTGGCTCTTCACTCGCTGAAATAGAGCTATCTGTCATCGATTATATTACAAGCATGAGGAGCAAGAACTTGAAATTGCAAGATAAGCGCCAGAATCCGAGAATCGTAAAGAAGGCATTGCGATTTACCTTCTTGGACTTCGCACGCATTAACAAGTGAGAGAATGACTAGCAACTTCGACATGCACTCGATTTCACTTTTGAGAAATGATGTTTCTATAATTTCTGGACTACTGAGCTGGGGTTCGCCTTGCTAGAGTCCGCTTCCTTGGGGTCCAACTTTGACTTCGCCTGATTCCGTTTGCAAACACCGGACACAAACCGCGACCCGTTTCACGCGCAGCAACCCTTTCCCAATCCCGATTTTGTGAGCCTCTAGTTTCTATCTCTCTCCGAAACTTGGAGAAGTAATAACTCTCAGTGTCAATTCCATCCAGAACACCGTCAAAAACATCATGGCATCACTGAATTTGACACCAACACAACAAACGTGCGCCACCGAACAAATAACCCTCATCACTCACCTCTGTGACGATGCTACTCCTTTCGTAACCCACGTCCAGCTCTCAATCCACGACACTATTGATGAGTTCTTCACCAAGTGCGCTGCCGCTTGGCCGCACGCATTCCGCTCCGCGACCGACATCAAGACGGTTTGCTACATGGAGGGCGCCGACCTGGTTGAGATTGTGCGAGGCTGAGCACAGGACTTGCAATACATGTGGGACATGGTTAGACGCCATCAGAGGGTGGGACGGGGAAGCAGGGTCGAGATCTTTCTTTGGGGTGGAATGACTGACGAAGAGGCTTTGGTTGGTGGTGTCGAGAGACTTGGTATCTGAGGGAGGAAGTCGAGGACAGAGGAGCTGAAGCTCGGGGTCTGAAGGATACATTTGGATGGAAGACAAAGGAGTCAAGCTTCTATCTCTTGGGGTGGCGCTTCGATCAATGTTGTTTACAACCTCACATTCGCGTAGCAAACGAGCCCCTTTTTAAGCGAGTGTGCAATCGAGGAGCATACTTTGGTGACCAAAATCGATGACGAGCAAAAAATGCCTTCAGATCACAGGAATGAATGACAACCCCTTTATTTTCTAGTCAACTCACTCAGTGAGAGGAAGGGTAGGAGGACAGGGGACCCAGTTGGTGGTGGGATTGACTCACCTGCGAAGCCTGTGCGATAATAGCAGCATAAATCGTCAGTCTGTAAAGGTGAACCGAATTTGGTACAGGCAAAAAAAAATATAAAAATGAAAAATAAAGAAGGGAGTTGAAAAATAGGAATAAAAGACAAAACCTTTGCCTCCTGGCCAACTCACTCAATGAGGAGAAGGGAGGAGGGAGGGCAAACCAGGCGAACTGATTTTTTAGGGAGGGTTAGTTTAGCCACTTGTGCGGTGGAGACTCGTCCTTACGGGGGTGCCCAGCGAGATTTACTGAAAGAGAAATCGCTTATTCAATGCTATTCAGGTCAATAGCTTTTTTTTAGCGATTTCGAGAATAGGTAGGAGATAAATTCATAGCAGCCACCCACTTCTACGGTATGATCCTTTGCATAAGGTAAGAGGGTTTTCTAAGGAGCAAAATCTCGGAGGACTCAGAAACTTGTGCTTTCTAAGGCAAGGCATACCTCGTCTTCTAGGACAGAAAGTGTGCTAAATTCTACGCAATGTTAACGAGTCAACTTGACCGGTTCTACTTAATGCTACACGACAGGAACTGGTTTATCCCACTATGTTGCGCACGTTATCTCTAGAAACTGGTAATAGCGGAAAGAAATTAGAAAAAGTCTTCAAGTTGCGCATATAGATTTGCAGTCTAGGAGAAGTGAACTTTTAGTTTCGTACGCATCTTAAGGCCCTGGGGCCTGAGAGTGCAGTCGGATTAATTAGCTTTATGGCCTGCACAGCTTTTTTAAGCTCCTTCCTTGCTTTAAAACACCTTCCTAAAAGTTTAGCATACTATCAAGCGATAGAGACCAACTTACCAACCTATAATATATCTCAAATCGCTCAATTTTAGCCTATGGATCAAATTATCACGGTTCAAGAATTCTCCTTCCCAAAGGGACGGACAGTCTCCTATTCTGACTCACCTATATCACTTTGCAATATCGGAGCAAAATCCTGCAATTCCGATACCACCACGCATCTTAACAGTCCAGTTTCTAATGATGATTTATATAAGCACCACTTTATAATTTCTCCCCAGTCATATCATTCTATCTATCTATCTCGAAACACGAAATTTTCCACCCAATACGCTTCAAGAACTTAACGACCAAATCATAATTGCACAAACATCAGTCACTATGCAACACCAAACTCAACACAGTCAAGAGACTATTGCACTTACCACCTACCTCCGCGAGGACTACTCTCACACGGCACGCCACGCCGAGCTGTCCATACACGACACCAATGCAGACCTCTTCTCCAAATGTGCCGCAGCATGGCCACAAATATTTCGCACGGCAAACGATATTGAGAGGCTTACGTACGTTCAGGATGAGCTGCTAATCGAAATTGTTTCGGGCTGCGAGAAAGATTTAAAAGAGATGAAGCATGGAACTGAACGCGGCCAGAAGGCAGGAAGGGAGAGAAGGGTGGAGATTTACCTTTGGGGTGGAACAACGGGTGCGGAAGCTTTGAGTCGGGGAATAGCAAGTCTTGGAATGTAATGAGAGGACGATGAGAAGAGCTCAAGTACAGATTGTGACTGGGTTTTGATCTTGTAGAAGTACCGATGTTAGTCAGTAAAGAAGCGCTTTATTAGGTTCTAAAGTAACCTACCGCAAAGCTTCGTGGAATAAAGCCAAATATGTACTAAAATAACCATTCCAATCCAACTATCACTTCAAAAGCGGATTCTCTGCAAAACCTTGAGAAGCACACTTATCTTCGTACACCAGAATGGTGCGGAACCTTACTCTGCCTCAATAGTGGAGCCAACCTAATTGGGTCTGCTCGAGGCAAATAGTTGGAATTGCTCGAACGCCACACTCTCAAAGCCCTGAATCGCACGTGAAATCTCAGAGAAGGCCGTATCGGAAAGATATTGGTGAGACTCAGCCCCACATGAAGATCAGCAAATAAGGAAAGGAGAACTTTTATTTTCATTCGCCTTCCAAATCCTAATGGTATACACGCTCGCAGCCAAAACACACTCTCGGCATCATCATTTTTCCTTTCCTCAACAGCTCTCATCACTCTTCAGAACCGAGAGTGTCTATTCATCTGCGCTCTCCATGCCGTGAAACCCACGTATACACCACCCAGAACCATGAGTACGATCAGCACCTTGAAGAACCACCAGCTCCAACTGCCACCTTTCTTCTTCCCGTTATACCTCTCACTGCCTTTACT
>Ga0302140_10011483_pt1 | contig 10894 bp, 8 predicted proteins | sample I_Bog_E1_1_FD_202095 | JGI IMG/M metagenome (GOLD analysis project Ga0302140, IMG submission 202095) | Peat permafrost microbial communities from Stordalen Mire near Abisko, Sweden - I_Bog_E1_1 | ecosystem: Environmental > Terrestrial > Soil > Wetlands > Peat | place: Sweden: Abisko, Stordalen...
AGCCCTCGTGGCCCGTATTCATGGCCTGCAGCATGTCGAAGGCTTCGTCGCCGCGGACTTCGCCGATAATGATCCGGTCCGGCCGCATACGCAGACTGTTGATCAGCAGTTGTCTTTGCCGCACGCCGCCCAGCCCTTCTACGTTCGGGGGCCGGGTTTCGAGCCGAACGACATCCTGATGTTTGAGCTGAAGTTCGGCCGCGTCTTCGATGGTGACAATCCGTTCGGTCTCCGGAATGAAACCGGAGAGGATGTTCATGAATGTAGTCTTGCCCGCTCCCGTGCCGCCCGAGATCAGGATGCTGATCTTCGCCTTGACGGCGGCGGCCAGGACCTGCATCATCTCGTTAGAAATGCTCTTGAGTTTCACGAGGCTCTCCGGCGCGATGGGGCCGCTGCCGAAACGCCTGATGGACATGCAGGGACCGTCTATCGCCAGGGGAGGAATGATCGCGTTTACCCGCGACCCATCCGGCAGTCTGGCATCGACCATCGGCGAGCTTTCATCCACTCGCCTGCCGACCCGCGAGACGATGCGGTCGATAACCTGCATCAGGTGCAGGTCGTCGCGAAATTTAGCGACTGTCTTCTCAAGAATGCCGCGGCGCTCCACGTAGATTACATCTTTGTTGTTGACCAGGATGTCCGATATCGTGGGGTCTCTGAGCAGGGGCTCCAAAGGCCCTAATCCAAACACTTCGTCCAGCAGATCGCTCTCAACCCGCTCTTTCTCGGTGGCGTTGAGCGGTACTTTCCGGACGGCAATAATCTCCTGAATCATGGTGGCGACGGCGGGTCTGGCTTTTCCGTCGGCCACCGAGGACAATTTTTCAAGGTCGATCTGCGACAGCAGTTCGGTATGCAAGCCGGCTTTCAACTTCTCAAAATCGAGGACTTCCATATAACTTTCTTCGGCCTAACTTTCCTTCTGCGCAGAAAGCATCCTGAATCCGAAGATACTGAATCCATTAGCCGCCTTCTTCCCTGTGTCGAGAGGTTTACCGCAGGCAGATCTCGCCATCTGCACAAGTGCTTTGGTTATCGGAGAATCTTCCATCGCCAGCGGGACCCCGGCGTCCTGGGCCGCCCTCGCAGCCTCATAACTGTTGGGAATTCTCCAGTTGACGGGCTGGGCCAGCGCCTTCGTAGCGCTGTTTTCGTCGATGCCCCCGTGTCGGGAGTTGAACCGGTTGAGCACTACCTGTAATTCGCGGCTGCGGTCCGTTGCGGAAAGAAACGCGATTAACCGGCGAGCGTTGCGCAGAGCGGGGAAACTCGTTTCCGTCACCAGGTAGATTGTTGCCGCCACCTCGAAGAGAATGTCCTGGATATCGCCGGTGCAGGTTCCCGCGTCCACCACTACGTAGTCGAACTCTTCGCGCAGGATACGGAACAGCCTCGCCGCCCCATCGGCCGTTGTCGAAGCCACCTTATATTGCTCAGGGGCCGCCAGAACCGCGAGCCCGGAACTGTGACGCAGCAGAAGAGTGGAAAGAAACTCCCCGTCAAGGCGAGCGGGGTTCAGTAAGGCATCCACAACTGAGAACGCGACCGTCATACCCAAGCCAAGCGCGACGTCGCCCCGTTCGAAATCCATGTCCACCACAACCACTCGTGCACCGGATTCCCTGGTGAGCGCCAGCGCAAAATTGGTCGCGATCGTGGTGACTCCCACACCTCCTTTCGACGGCACAAAGGCCAGCATTCTGCCCTGGGCTTTCTCCCTGTTCGGAATGCGGGCGGAAGCGCGTGCAAAAGCTTCGCGCAATGCTTCCGGAAGGACCGGTTCGATAAGGAACTCGCGAGCGCCCGCCTGCATGGACCGGCGCATCAGGCTCGCATCGTTTCGACTCGACGAAGCCATTACCGTCATCGTGGCGTCGCGGCCGCACAGGTTCTCAATCACCTGCAACGCGTTTTCCGTATCTCCATCCAGATCCACTACGGCGACCGGGCATTTCAGCCGCCCGATTTCAAGCAGATCGCTTTGCGTCGGCCAGGATGGGAATTCCCGTGCGATGGTAAATCGCGACTCGGCAAGCACCGTTGCGAGCAGGCGGCGTCGCGCGCCGTCGGGCACGATCAGTGCGACAGAGAGAGTCTTCGATCTGACGGAATCGGGGTTGTCGGACATGGGAATCTGTTAACTGGGCTGCAACCGGGCTTGAGCTTTGGCGGAGTACAGCGGTGAGGTTCGACTTCCATATCGAACTTGCGCCGCGGCACTCCTGGCCCAGGCGCTTCAACTGGTGTAGGTGGTCAGCTTGCCGGCTACCTGCGAAAACGCGGTGCTGATACTTGTTGCAAACGATTTCATTGTGGCGGTGGCGCCGAAAGCGATCAGGCCGACAACAATGGCGTATTCGATGATGTCCTGCCCGCTCTCGTCTTTGATCAGATTCCTGAACGACGATTCCAACCGGAACTGCGTTTTAACGAAGATTTTCAGTAATTGGTCTTGCATGCGAATGTTCTCCCGTCGCAGTAACAGCAATCGCGGAACCATGTCCGGATTTTCGGCGCAGGCTAATCCACTCAGCAGCTTAGACGCCAACGTGTATCGATCTTCAGGAAGCATAGTAGCCGTTTGTCTACACGATAGGGCTGGGCTGTTCACCTGCCGTAACACCACGGCAAAAAACCATGGACACCGTAATTGCCAAAAACGAGACACGGGAACGCTTAACACGCCATAAACAGAGGACGTTAAGGCGTTCGCCTCCGCGGCTGGAGGCGGCTCGGCTGTTGGTTGCCCAAATGCAACCAGAGCCGCGGTGGATAGCATTCAGAGTCTTAGCAGTCCTGTCCGCGTGGATGTCGCACGCGTAATCGAAACGCGGCCGGACATCCGGCTGTTGAAATGGCTTATGCCGGATGTTGCCCTAACCCTCGCACTCACGACTCTGCTTTGGATTTTCTTCATTTACGGAGGCGCCACCGCGCTTTTCAACGATTCGGATACGGGCTGGCATATTCGCGCCGGCGAGCAGATAATCTCGAGCGGATCGCTCCCGCACACCGATCCATTTTCATTTTCGAAGCCCAACGAGCCATGGGTTGCATGGGAATGGGGCGCGGATGTGCTGATGGCGGCTGTCTATCGTGCTTCCGGGCTCGACGGCATTGCCTTGCTGTATGGGCTGTGCATAGGGGCGTCGGTGTGGATGTGGTTCCGGCTGAACCGCGCGGCGGGGGGCAATTTCCTTCTGGCGGGCCTGCTCTTCGGACCGATGTCTTCCGTATTGACCCTTCACTGGCTGGCGAGGCCCCACATTCTGAGTTGGCTCTTTCTTGCCGGAACGGTCTGGCTTTGCGAGCAAATGCCGCGTCGTCTCGAGTGGCACCATCTTGCCCTTACAGCATTCATGACGGCTGCGTGGGCGAACCTTCACGCCAGTTTCTTCTTCGCTCCCCTGATCGTTTTGATTTATGCCGCCGGGGCGTTTCTGAGGCCGCTGATCTGGAAGGTTCCACGGTGCGCGACCAAAAAGAAATGGGGCAAGCAAGGGCGCAACTATGTCTTGCTCGCTCTGGCGGCCTCGGCGGGCACGCTGGCAAACCCGAACGGCTGGCGATTGCACCAGCATGTTTGGTCGTATCTTTTCGATGCCGGGTTGCAGGATCGGATTACGGAATTTCAGTCCTTCGATTTTCATCAGGCGGGCGCCTTGCCAGTCATGCTCACGCTCGCAATTTGTTTTGCGGGTTGCTTTGCGGCTCTGGGGGCGCGCAAGCCCGGACGCTTTCTACTTTCGATGCTGCTGACGGCACTCGCGCTGCGCTCCACGCGCGCCATCCCGGTGGCCGCATTGCTGGTGCTGCCGCTTGCCGGCGGGTCCGTTACGGCGGTTCTCTCACGCGCGCGCAATCTTGTCCCGGCATTGCGGCGAAGACTCGATGGCGCGCTCGATTATGGCAATGGCCTCGAAGCCGTACAGCGCCACTTTCGCGGGTTCGCGATCGTGCCGCTCGCCGCCATTCTGATCTTTATGCCGATCCGGACTCGCGCCGCGTTTCCCGCCGACAGATTTCCAGTGGGCGCATGCGGGATAGTGGCCGCTCTGCCCGCGACCACTCGCATTCTCGCACCGGATCTGTTTGGCGGCTATCTCATTTTTCGTTTTAACGCTGAGCGCAAGGTCTTCATCGACGGTCGCAGCGATTTCTATGGACCGGATTTCCTGGACCGATACCTGCGCCTGGTGGAAGTCCGGCCAGGGTGGCGCGAGGAATTCAATCGCTGGAACTTCACCCACGCGCTGCTGCCCCCCGACTATCCTTTGATCGCCGCGCTCGAAGCGAATGGCTGGCAGGAACTCTATCGCGACCGGACAGCCGTGCTGCTGACCGGACGGTCGAAGCTGTGAGTCGCAGAATGGCGCTGGACGGACTTGTGCTGATCGCTATGACGGCGGCCGCTCGTTTTACTTTCCGAAGCCATTACCTTTATGACATCGACTCGGTAAATTTCGCGCTGGCGCTGAAACGCTTCGATCCGTCTGCTCATCAGCCACATCCGCCTGGATATTTTCTGTATATCTGCCTGGGCCGCCTGTTCAATGCGGTTTTCCATGACGCCAACACAGCCTTTGTTGCAATCAGTATTCTCTTCAGTTGCGGCGCGGTGGCGGCGATCTATGCGCTGGCCCATAACTGGTTCGGAAGAAGCTCCGCGCAATTCGCCGGCGCAATCTTCGTTTTCTCTCCCCTCGCATGGTTCCACGGCACGGTAGCGCTTACCTATATTGTCGAAAGCTTCTTTTCCGCCTTCACGGGATATCTGTGCTGGCGCATTTGTTGCGGCTCCGCCCGGTACATCACGCCGGCCGCCTTCGTCGTCGGCGTTGCTTCCGGTTTTCGTCCGTCCTCATTGCTCTTTCTCGGCCCGCTACTGCTTTTCTCGCTCTGGAAAGCCAGCTTCAGGCAGGCAGCCGGCGGTGCCGGGGTTTTGGCGTTGACGCTGGCTGCGTGGTTCGTGCCGATGATCCGGATAAGCGGAGGCGGCGCGTACCTTTCATCCCTTGTGTCGCTGTGGCTGGCGGTTCCTTCGCGGAGTATGGTCTTTAATTCCTCAGCCGCGAACTCCCTGGTCCGCGCCGCGACGATCGCCGGAATTTACTGCCTCTGCTTCGGTTGCGCGGCGATTCTGCCTTTCGTGAGAAATCGTGCCAGCTCGCCCATCAACCGTCCAAAAACCGTGTTCACCCGGATCTGGATTGCGCCCGGTCTGGTGTTTTTCCTTTTCGTTTATCTGAAGTTCGTCAACAGCGGCTATCTGTTGGTTCTGGCTCCGCCGGTTTGCATTTGGATGGGTTTGTGGGCCTCCTGCTGCTACGCGAACCTGAGAATGCCCGCCGTTTGGAGGATTCTGGCGGTCGCGGGTTGTGCCGCGGTCAATACCGCAATCTTCATAGCAGCTCCTGTGTATTGTTCCTACGGAGAGGTCAGGCGATTTGAGAGGGAACTGCGCAGTATCGTCAGCGATTTGCCACGCATAGCTTCTTCGCGGGACACAATGATTGTCGGCTTCGATTCTCATTTCCTGGGGTATCGCCACGCGGGCTATTATCTGCCGGACTACCTTACCGTTCAGTTCCCGGAAGTTCGGCTCACCTCGGGAATGAGAATCTTTGCGATGGAGAACGGAAATACGCGGCTCGAAGCAAGCCTTGAAACCCCCTCTGTCCGCGACTTCATTCTGTTTCCGCTGCCAGCCGACGACGGCGAGTACACCGGCTACCTGACGCAGGTGCTCAAGCGGTTTCCCCCTGGTGAATTGCGCACGATCACACAGGGTGGTCGCGAATTTGTGGCTGGACCGGTGGCGGACCTGCGCTTTCTTTTCCCCTGTCCGGCGTCCGGTACGATCGCGGAGATAAAGCGACCATGACCTTGCCTTCTAATGGTCAGGAGAACGCATCGCTGCTGGTTATTGAAGCCGGAGCTACTTTGATTGCCGTTGCCCTCGCTGCCGCCTGGCCGGAAGCGGGGTCAAGCTGGCCTTCCGCAGTGGAACGATCGTTGGGCCGGCTGGCGCGGAGACGCGGATTGTCCGTTCTGGCGGTCGGCGCCGCGGCTCTGGCAATCAGGCTGGCCATTCTTCCCCTCTCACCCATCCCGCAACCATTCATTCACGACGAGTTCGCAAACCTGCTGGCGGCCGACACCTTTGCTTCCGGCAGGCTGGCCAATCCTACCCACCCTATGTGGGTGTACTTTGAAAGCTTTCACATCACCCTGAAACCGACCTACATGGCCATGTATCCCCCGGCACAGGGCCTGGTCCTGGCGGCGGGCAAGGTATTGGGTGGCAATCCGTGGCTCGGTGTCTGGTTCAGCGCCGGGCTGATGTGCTCCGCGATTTGCTGGATGCTGCAGGGGTGGCTGCCTCCCGGATGGGCGCTGCTGGGGGGCATGCTCGCGGTGATCCGTCTGGCTTGCTTCAGCTACTGGGTCGACGACTATCACGGCGGTGCGATCGCGGCCATCGGCGGAGCGCTGGTTCTGGGTGCCCTGCCGCGCATTATGCGCACAGCCCGGATCCGCGACGGGTTGTGGATGGCGCTGGGAGTCGCGATTCTCGCCAACAGCCGCCAGTACGAAGGCATGCTTCTCTGCCTGCCCTGCGCGGCAGCGCTTCTATGGTGGGCGGTCGCCAAAGCGCACCTGACCATTCCGGTTCTGCTGCGGCGCGCGATTGCGCCGGCGGTGCTCTTACTTGTTGCGGCGGGCATGATGGCGTGGTACGACAACAGCGTCTTCGGCAATCCTTTGACCCTGCCTTACCAGGTAAATCGGGCGACATACGCGTCCGCGCCTTTTTTCATCTGGCAGCAGCCCCGTCCTGTGCCCGTCTATCGCCACAAGGTGATGCTCGACTTCTATTCCGGTTGGGAACTGAACGATTTTCTGTCCGCGCGAACTCCCAGGGGTTTTATAAACGCGACTGCGCAAAAAACCGGCGTCCTGCTGGCCTTCTTTTTCGGAATGGCGATGCTCCCACCCCTGATCATGATGCGGCGAGTATTCCGGGATCGCCGGCTGCGGTTTCTTATTGTCACCGGTGCGGTGTTCGGGATCGGACTAAGCGTGAACGCGTGGCTTTTTCCGCACTACGCTGCCCCGTTGACTTGTGTCATGTACGCCGTTCTCCTGCAGGCAATGCGGCACCTGCGAGTGTGGCGTCCCGGTACACGGCCAGTGGGGCTGGCCCTGGTGCGCACCCTGCCCATGGTCTGCCTGATGCTGGCCGGCCTTCGCCTTTTCGCGCAGCCACTCGGGCTAGACGTTCCCCGCTGGCCGGCTATGTGGTACGGGACGGAGCCGCTGGGCCTCCCGCGCGCCCAGGTTGCCGCTGAACTGGAGCGCTACCCTGGCTCACAGCTCGCGATTGTGCGGTACGCTCCCCATCACGCGCCGTTCGACGACTGGGTCTACAACGCAGCGGACATCGATAAGTCGAAAGTCGTGTGGGCTCGTGAGCTGGAAAGCGGGGATAGCCGCGACCTTCTGAAGTATTTCGCCGGCCGCAGGGCCTGGCTGGTGGAACCGGATGAGAATCCGCCGAGAGTTTCTGTCTATCCCCGAGTCGCAAATTAAAAAGTGCCAGACCAATATTCAAAACGCGCACAGCTGGCCGTCGCCGTCGTTTTGCTGATGAGTGTGTTCGCGGTCTGTACGCTCGCCGGTTATTATTCGCTGGTAGAGCGGGAAATCAGGGCCTCGGAAGCCATCGTTATGGACGAAGACCGCTTTACAGGCATACGAGCTTTACTTCCGGCGCGCGGAACTATCGGATACCTCAGTGACACCGGCGGAATCGCGCGCAACCCGAAGGCTTACTACCTTACGCAATACTATCTGGCGCCTCTGGTGGTGGCTGAAGACCCGGAGCATGACCTGGTGATCGCCAATTTCGTTTCCCCTTCCGCCATAGCCACGCTCGCGGCGGCCCGCGGCCTTACCGTGGAACACGACTTTACGAATGGGGTCGCGCTCCTCAGCAGGCGCACGCGATGACGCCGTTGGCGATCGCTTTGCTTCCCGCCGCGATCGGCTTCCTGCTGATGCGCGCTGTCGGGGGCTTGGATCCTGCAGCAGCCGGCGCTCGCGGCTTTTGTCGCCACGATCTGTTCCGGCTCATCATCGGGACGGGTATCGGCATCGGGCTCTGTTCGGAGTTTTACTTCGCAGGGTTTGTGTTCGCGAACTCAGGACTGCCGGCGGAACTCCTGTTGTCGATCGCAGGCGGAATTATCGTGTTCCTGTACCGAAACAAGACCGGATGCCGCTTATGCGGAACGCTGTATCGAGCACCGGAGGCTCGCATTCTCACCCGTTATCTGGCCTGCGCATTTGCATTCCTGTTAGTCATTGATCTCGCCATGTTCTTCCAGGTAAGCGCGCGAACTCCGCGCGGAGGCTGGGACGCGTGGGCCATCTGGAATTTGCGGGCGCGCTTCCTCTATCGGGCCGGAGGTTCCGCATGGCGCGATGGTTTCACAGAGTTGCTGGCCTGGTCGCATCCCGACTATCCGCTATTGTTGCCGGCCTTCGTTGCGCAGAGTTGGCGGACGCTGGGCCGCGAGAGCAGCGTGGCGCCCGTCACCCTGGCGTGCTTCTTCACTTTCGGATGCGCAGGCTTGATGGCGTCTGGTGTGACGATCCTGCGCGGGGCACGCCAGGGTCTTCTCGCCGGACTTGTCCTTGCGGCAACGCCTTTTCTCTATGTGCAGGGAGCGATGCAATGTGCCGATGTCCCGCTGGCGTTCTTCATTCTTGCCACGCTGGTCTCCCTGGCCCTGGCGGATCGATTCAACAGCCCCGGCTTTGCGTCGATCGCGGGCGTGGCCGCCGCGCTCGCGGGTTGGACAAAAAACGAAGGGCTCCTTTGGTTCAGCGCGCTCCTGCTGGCCCGCGTTGTGATGGTGCGCGGGCGGTCTCTGCAGGCTTTTCTCGCAGGCGCTTTGCCCGTTTTGGCCCCCGTCATCCTTTTCAAAGCCTGCGTGGCTGCCTCGAGCGATATCTTCGGAAGTGCCGGCCGGACAGGCATGATGGCACGCGTGCAGGACCCGTCCCGTTACATCCTGATTGCAAAGGAAGCATTTCGGCATATCCGGGAATTCGGTCCCTTGCCTGCCGGTGCGTTCGCGATCCTGGCTGTCTATCTGGCGGTCTCGGGATTTCAGCGTGACATCCGGGACCGGGCAATTCTTCGCACCGGTACGCTCGCGCTATTATTTACCGCGTTTGGATATTGCCTGATCTACCTTCTGCGCCCCCTCGATCTGGCGTGGCTGTTAGACACTTCGGCAGACAGGCTGCTGCTGCAGATTTGGCCGGGTATCGTCTTCGGAGTATTCCTCGCTGCTCGCGCTCAGTTGGGCGCCGATGTCGGCAACGTCGTGGGAAGCGAAGCGCAGTTTTCCGGCACCGAGTCTCTGATCAGGCGATGCAGGTAGGTTCTCGAAATCTGCAGGCTGTGCGCCGCCATTGTCTTATTCCCCTGGCATTCATGGATGGCTCTGTGTGCCAGCATCAGCTTGTAGGCCTGCATTTGCTCTTCGAACGAAGTGCCGGGCAAGGAGTTCCCAGCACTCGTACAGTCCGTGTGTCGCATCGTATCGGGCAGGTCTTCCGGCAGAATCGCGTCCCCGTCGCTCAAAATGATGGCGCTCTGAATCGCATTCTCGAGTTCGCGGATATTTCCCGGCCACTCGTACTCCAGCAATACAGCCATCGCCGACGGCGCTATTCGGCTGACCGGCTTTTGATAGAGCCGCGCGTATTCCGCCACAAAGTGCCTCGCGAGTTGCGGGATGTCCTCCGTCCGATCCCGAAGCGCGGGAGACCGGATGACCATCACGTTCACTCGGTAATAAAGATCCTTGCGAAACGTTCCTTCTTCCACCATTTGCGCCAGGTTTCTATGGGTGGCGAATAACAGCCGCGCCTGCAGCGGGATCAGATGGCTGCTTCCCAGACGGCTGAACTCCCGCTGCTGAAGTACCCGAAGGAGCTTGACCTGGGTCTGCGGACTGAGTTCACCGATTTCATCAAGGAATAAAGTGCCGTTTCCGGCCTCTTCGAGATATCCTTTTCTCCTGGCCACGGCGCCCGTATAAGATCCCTTTTCCGCGCCAAATAACTCGGCTTCGACAAGAGTCTCCGGAATGGCGCCACAGGAAACCGCTATAAACGGGCGTTCTCTGCGATTACCCTGATCGTGAATGCAGCGGGCAATTAACTCTTTGCCCGTTCCGCTCTCGCCCGTGATCAGGACGGGAGCATCCAGACCGACAACTCGGCGGATCAAATCGTAGATCGCCAGGGAACTCGCGCCGGAACCGATCAGCGGGCCAAATCCGGAGGGAGGTAACTGCGCGCGCACACGCTCCATTTCACTCTTCAGCTGGGCATGTTCATGTGCCCGGCGCACCACAATTCGAAGCTCCGGCAGCACCGGCGGTTTGCGGATATAGTTGTAGACCCCGCGTTCGACGAGCTCCAGCGCCGTAGCCCTGTTGTCGTCGTCGGTCATCAACACGACAGGCACCCCGAGATCCCGGATTTCGTCGAAGTATTCAAGTTGCTGCTGAATCCGACAGAAACCGGAATCCAGGTCCAAAATGACCACATCGCACTGCCTCTGCAAAATGATCTGTCTGATCCTGTCTATTCGCCGCTCCAGAAAAAGAGAAAACTCGTCGCCGATCGTAGGGGCCAGAAGGAGTTGCAGTTCCGGGTCGTGCGAATACAGCAGCAGCCTAATCATTTCAGGCCTACCGGACGGAAGTATTCACGCGCATTCACGACCATACATCGATAAAGTGCGTCATTCCGGTTTTATTCTCAGGTTTTGTGCCCCGGTGTCCACATCGAGCTACTGGGGGGA
>Ga0302140_10011484_pt1 | contig 10894 bp, 11 predicted proteins | sample I_Bog_E1_1_FD_202095 | JGI IMG/M metagenome (GOLD analysis project Ga0302140, IMG submission 202095) | Peat permafrost microbial communities from Stordalen Mire near Abisko, Sweden - I_Bog_E1_1 | ecosystem: Environmental > Terrestrial > Soil > Wetlands > Peat | place: Sweden: Abisko, Stordalen...
GAACGAATGAACGTGGAAATTGTGCGTGAACAAGAAACAAACAGGATGAAGCATGCCGAGAGAATAGGGAAGATGCAAAACAGGAAGGTGCAAGACAGGAAGGATCACGGATCGGATTAACAAGATTCCGAAGGCAGTTCGCGCAAGTAAAGGGATATGGACATATTAAAAGGGGGAACACGTGATACATCATCGAGCTTTACTTCAAGCCTCGACATTTCAGATCCATTTCTTCTTCTCGATATATGATGTCTATTTTGGGCTGACGAAAGTCTCGGCACCGAAGTAGAAGTCGCGTCTGATCCACCCCTCCCCACAACCCCACGTCTGAAACGACCCCCCCACTCTGGTGATCTGTCATGTGAGAGGTGCACCCCTCACCCGTGATACTGTATCTATCTACAGTCTCATCAATGGTCACGTCGTACCTGCACCTGATGGATACGCACAGATCACCAGTTCTATGCCATACCAAGGTAGCAGCAGAACGGCTTCAGTCTGAGGGTCTCGCGATAGCAGCCAATGCATCAGCTGCTGTCGTACCCCCTCTTCCCATCTCATCTCATCCTCATCTCATCTTCATGTGCTCCGCACCATGAATCAACCCTAAACAATCCAGTGCATCCGAAGCCGACCGAGTGTCAACACCTGGAGCTCCATTTCCCCACCCGGAGTTAAGTTTATGTGAGCAGGAGGTCGCATTGGACAGTATCACATCAGCTCTATCTCGGCATCGCTAAGCGCGAGAACAATGACAATTCATCCACGATCAAACGTGTGCCCGAAACGCACAGATAATTAATCAATCAATCATGTTTCCAAAATAGAATTTCAAATAATTCCAAGTCACCATCTCATCTCACCGTATCCAAGCCATGCCACGTCCGATCTCCACCCGGAAGAGGAATGTACACCTTGGCAGCAGTACCAACCACGAAATACCTTCCCCAACGCGCGGATTGCGGTATCAAAAATAACCCAGATAGATTAGATGCAACAATCCACCCACCAACATTACCGCACTAATTAAACGACTTTGCCAACAGTGTCCAAACTCAGGCAGCCAGCGACGCACAGCCCTACGCACCACTCTATCTCGCAGCAGAAATAAAGTGTTTATGAAGCGGTTTGGGTGCGCTGTTCGGGCAGCCACCCGCACGCCTCAGGGCTCAAATACACCGCAAAGGTGCAGCTTGGGAGCCATTCAGCCACGCCTCGATCCCGGCGACGGACGAGAGCGGTGGGCTCAGCGCACGACTCGCGCCTCTCCACTTTCCTTTCCAGCCCAAGCCTCCCAAGAACAACCCAAGAATTAATTCAATTCCAACAAGAATAACACTAACTAATTCACACAATTGATGAATTGAGAAACATTGCAACGAGAGCATGCAAAATAATCACACACCTCATCAGGAAGTCGATGACGCGAGCATGGTCCGATGTCTTCTTGGAGGTCTGGACTCAGGATGAATAATTGCACACGCGCATGATTCATCACCACCCTCAGTTGATAATCAGGAGCCGAGCGTCGGGATTCTCTCGCTCGTCGGACAGCGAGGCAGCCAGACAGGGGTCCTACTTGGGTACCCATTCGTTTCCCTCTTCCGGGATACGACAGGCGAAGGGGCGCCCAGGGATCGGTGTAGGGCCTCCAGGTGGGAGAGGGCGTGCAGGGGCCTAAAGCGGGTCGGCGGTGTGGATGGGTGACGGCTGGAGATGTGAAGATTTTGTGCAGGCGAGAGTGGAGATCGTGAAGGGTCTGCCGGACGAGGGGTCATTCATCGTGACTAGAGAAGGCGAGATGAAAATTCACAATTGAGGAAATTTCTGTTTTCAGTGGAGATTGTCACGAGGAAATGCACATGCAAGAGATTGAAGCGGTAATGATTTTTGAAGTGTTTGTGATTGATGTGTTACTATGTTCTGAGATGGCTCGACCTCAAATCGAGGGAGCGTGAAAGACCTAGGAAATCGCCCTCCCTTTAACTCTCTGCACCTGAGTGGTGTGAACCGATTTCCTCTCCTTCGTACAATCATGCCCGTGTATGAAAATGAAAACCCGTGTGGTATTTTTGCTTCTAAACGCCGCCCAATGCTTCGCTGAGAATTCGCTCAAATCGCTAATGCCAATGCTGTGAATGCCAATGTCCGAGACCGAGAACTTAATACACGCTGATTGCGGATATTAAACTCGGTTGTGATCGTTGAGGGAGATAGAAGCCCTCATCGAAGAAGGCTTGTTGCTCGGACGGTGGTATTGATTGTTGTTGCTTGGCATAGAAGGATGTGGTTGCGATTTGCTGTTTCTCGGAAAAGCTGGGAAGGGCGTCGGATGGAGGTGATGGAGGCATTGACTCGTCTTCTGAAGAGTCGGAATCGTGGTCCAACTCAGGAGGGTGGGCGGAGTGTGACGGTGTGAGACGTAATTGAAGCCCCTCGAAATCTTCCTCGTCATCCTCATATTCCTCCTCGTCCATACTCGATACTGATGAAACGATGCTCTGTGATTGAACCCGTTGCAATGAAACGACGCCGGCTTCCATCTCCATATCATCGTCTGAATCATATTCGCTTTCTGAGTCTGAGGAGTCGGCGTCCTCTGCTTGCCAATCCTCCTCGGGGTCTTCGACAATGGCGTCGGCCCATTGGATGTGCTTTGGCTCTTCGGTCTTGCTGGCCTTCTTGACGGATTGGTTGAACCAGCTCTCTTGCTCCTGCTCAGCTTCTGCCAGCTCGAGCATCAATGAATCGAGGAGGTTGGCGTGGCCGACGAGCAGGCGGAGGTTGTGATCAGCCTTGGCAGCCTCGTGCGAGAGCTTGCCGCGGGCAGTGTGAGCCAGGTAGTAGGTTTGCGTGACCGACATTGCTTTTCTCTTCAATGGAGATATGGATGAGGAGTGAGAGAGGGGTGATCGAGAAGTGGTCGACATGGCTGCTTTGTATGTGGGTGTAATTGTTGAATGACTCAAGGCAACTCTTTTTTGGCGAGGCCGATTACCGGTGAGCGGAAGGGTGGCCGAGGTGGCTTTGTCAAGGGCGTCCAGGTAATCAAAAGTAGACTTCGGCGTGTTGATGGTAAGTGTTTGGTGAGTTGTTGGATGAATGTTCTGGATGTCTGGAGTTGTATTTGTGTAGATGGTGAGGATGAGTGAGAATGGATTGATCATGAGCAGGATGCGGCGCGTTCTTGTATTCAGTCAGCCAGCTGGTCTCGCAGCATTCATAACACCGACAGCTCCGCTGTAAGGTTTAAGGCCGCGAAGCACGATCCCTGCGACGACTCATCATGCTCGCACTTGGTGCTGACTGGGATGTGCGCCATGGGCATGGCTGCTCGGAGAGATGTTCAGACCGCGAGCCCACACGACCACACCAGCCCCAAACGGGCAATCTTTAGAGTCCCGCTCGGGGTTGTGACAGTGTGAAGTCCGCAGCGTACCGAGTTGGTGCGGTGTGGCCTTGCCAAGTCCTTGTCCACGCTCGCTGCTGGCCCACGCCCTTACCTCCGAATGCGAGCACTGATGACTCTACACGGCGACTTCAAGCCTGCGAGGCGGTAGCCTGCTCAGGCAATCGTTGGTTCCGCCGCCGACTCGGATTACTATCCCTCCTGCCCACTCTCCGGTTTTTAGGATGACAAACTCCTTGAGACGAGACCCTTTGATACGTGCCATCACGCCTTGTGACAAAGCAATCGACATGACATACTCAGATTAACAAGACAGAGTTTCCAATTCATTCCATGTTCCAATCATTCTCCCCAAACACCGGTAATCGTCGAAATGGGACAGTGCCATTATTCATCAGTCGGGAACTGGTTCACGATGATTACAAGCACTGAACACTAAACGCGTATGGGACTGCCTCGCAACTTGCGAACGTCTGCGTCCTCTGCTACTCCACAGTTCATCTGTTTGAGTATAATATCACGTTCAATTCCTCCGTGCTGCCCCGTTCGTTTAGAATACGCGGGCATAGCCTCCACGGCCGCGAACTCGCGGATTGTCCGTCGCTGCGAAACGCCAGCCTTCCCTAGACTGCGACGCATTTTCGTGGCTTCTCGCACTTTTGTGCGAACCGACCAGTGAGGTGTCGAGGAATCTGGCAGCCTTGACTCCCGTTTGGGGCATCATTGCGCGAGCTGGCTCGGACCCGAGCAATACGCGGGGCAATCGCTGGGCCACAGAGGGATGAGTTGGAGCCAACCGCCAAGCCGTCCGCAGTGCGCGCAGAAGTGCGCACGTAAGCAGGCTTGTAACGTTCACCACACTACTCAATTCTCCCATATGAGCCATCTCCTCCTATCAGGCAGCCAAGTGCTGGCCACTGCCACGAAGCTCAAAACAACATATGAATCCCGCTCTTCTGCAACCCCAGCGCCGCCTCCGTCTCTGTGGTGACTCGTAGATTAACTCTCTTTGCGCCGTTCATCGGGTGCAACCACGAGGCCGTTGTTGCAGAGCCAAGCAACACACACAACATTGTCCCAAAAGGGACAGTCTCCATGTCAGCATCGTGCATCGACAACATTGATGTTGTCGAATCTCAGGATCTCATCTCCGCGGGTAGTGCACTGCAGACACGCATCTGCATCTCGGGAATCTCAGGATGGCTTCTCGAAGGATGTGGGCCTTTCAGGCGAACCACCCCGCAATCCCTGAAGCCTCGTTATCGTGAACAGCCCTACCACACGTCCACACAGTGTTGAAGGCAAATGCCTCGTCCAGCGCTCAAGCAATCCCCAATCCTCCACTGTCAAGAAATAACTCGAATCCTAAAGTCGCTCAGGGGAGCGTCACAAGGCGCAATGCCCTCCCCCTCATCTCATGCGCCGCTGCTCGCCCGCAATAACCGGTGTGAAGATCCTCCATCCCTCGGAAAGAGTCGTGAACTCAGGTTCACGCGTCTCTGGGTGTATCAAACCCGTGGCCTGGCAGAAATCCAGGAAAGTGACCAGCAATCCGAAGTCCGAACTCCTTGGTAATCATAGGCGCCCAGCAGGGCATGAAAGGAGTGGTTAGGTCACCATGCTTGACGGCCGAGCTCGGAAAACCTTATTCTTGATTCGCGACCGGGCGGGAGTTTGGAATCTCCGCAATTGCCAAGGGGATAACTCTAAAAGCGAACGGCCTCCCATTGGTTGTTTTGACGAGTCCGGCGACAGCTTTTGTCATCCATCTTTCCGCCGATCCACGGACTTAACTCGAACGTCCTTGATTGGCTTGTCACTACGAGTGCTGACTGTGCTGTGACTGCCCCTCGCATCAGTTTCGCACGGCTGAATAATTCTATCTGCTGTGCTTTAAAACACCCCTATCCGCACCTCTGCTGGCCCTTCTCTTTCGGGGCAATGGCTCTCGGCGTCGGATGTAGGGGTTTACCAGACTTGCCAGTCAACACCAAAGCAGGTTCTTACGTGAGGCCTCATCTCTCTCTGTTTCCGGTCATGGATTCCAAACAACCAGGAGCTCCCTAACCTTAAAGCTTGGAAGAGCCAATTTCGCTGACTTGAACCAGGTCGCATAGCCTCAGATCGTTGCTTTCGTCATGAACTCGTCGTATGGGATGCCAAATGCGGTATCTGAGGCTGAGCGGGGTGATCTTTACGTGAGACCGAGTGAGAGGTGAGAAGGAAGGCTGATCAGCCTTGTGGGCCCCGGAAAAGGGGTGATCGGCCGCCCAGTCCACCGCCAGTCTGGAGACGGGCCTTCTCTCCTCAAGCTTTCACGTCAGCCAACCATCCTTCCCATCACAAATTTTCTTTCTAACACTTTACGTTTCTGATTAAAATATTATTATTGCCGTCCTTGGCTCGAGCGAGCTACGAGACAGTTGTTCTAGTTTGTCTGAGCGGTGTTGTACAGCATGTTGCTGGAATCGATCGGTACGACGGACCGCGTCCCTAGCTTTCCCCAAAGTCGTGACTGTGCAGCAGCTGGCAACCTTATCAACCCAAACGGCCAGCTTTGGCCGTCGGCGAGTGCCGCTCCGGAGATACTGCAACAGATATATTCAGCCAATTCGACACGAGGGATGCGTATCCGCCCGACGATTCGAAGCTGTGGTAATCGAAATCGGTGGAAAAGGGAGTTGTATCACGTGATATGCATCTGTCGGAATTTCCGGGATATGTGTGGAGATCGGCGATACACGAACGAATGCAGGAGCAGGAGAGAGGATACCGAAACTGCAGAAGCATGAAACGTTGTATGCGTTTGTGAGGTTATTCGGTAGTATCCGAAGATTGGAGGAGGTTTCTGTTGAGAGCAAATGAGCAGGAAGCCATTCTTTCCGGTTGAGACCTCAAGCGGGGACAGCATTTCTGATTTGGCCTCTTTGCCGCGGGAATCGAGACTCAACGGTATGTCATAATTCTCTCCGTTTTTGATTCTGTTCTATCCGCGAGCAACCATCAACGATCGAAGTTCTGGAGCTTTCTTGCATGAGCAGCCGAAGCTACTTCTCTAGAATTCCCGTCGCCCCGCAAAGAGCAGAGCAGAGTCTCTGAACCCGCTTCGAAGACCTTTGCAGCACCGAAGAGCTCGAGGACAGTTTCCCGAGACTTTCCTACCTCCAACCGCGGGTCCTTCGCTTAGCCAGATCTCCCAAAGTCTACATTTTCCAATGGAGTCTGTACCAGAACGCAGCACCGCGAGACACCGCTGAACGTTGCGACTAGCTCAGAAATATCTCTCGAGCTCATGTCCCAAGTTTTATGAGACCGCGTTCAATAGCGGTGTCGCGCGGTGGAGTTGATGTTTGCAACAAAACTGCGAAAAAAGGGGTCTTGTCACGTGAGCTTAGCGAGACTCTAGTGGGACGGCCTGAATAGATGCCAGGTACCTAGCGATTTGGTTCTGCATCGAGTAGGTCGACGAGCAGAATGGAAGCCGTACTGCAGCTGCCTATGCCAATGGCAAAACGTCAGTTGTTGCTGGTGCGCACGGCTGCAACCATTCAAAAAGGATAGGTGGGCAGAGGACTTTGGTGTATAATCAAAGCAGACACGATTATTGGCTGCTGGTGAAAAGATTGTTGTTGTCAATTTCAACGCATGGCATTCATCCGGTCAATCTGTCGCTACTGCCATTGTGTCCTTCCTTTAATGTTTAAGATCTGATGTTGCTTTCTTGGCGCGGGAGAACAGAACGGCACCGCTGCTTGGTCTTGGTCGCGACTCTTTTGAGAATGTTTCAATGCTTCCCCTTCAGCGGCGAGCTTATTGTACGAACATGGCGCTTGGTGGATTCATGACCGTATCGCAATGCATTATTGACCGCCTGCTTTGCCTTCCTCTTTTCTTCGGGAACTTTGTTCTGGTCATGCTTTTTGATAGCAGCGACAGTACTATTATACTCAAGTTTCGGCTGCATTCTTTTTATAGCTCTGTAGACTCATCATCATTAAGGGCTGCCTTGCAAAAACAAGGTCCTGAATCCGGAGAGAGCTGCCTTCCCTTCTCTACCTTCCGAATAGTCAGTGAACCGATCGACGGACTCAGTACTATCTAGTTGCACTAAATCTCGCCTGCAACAGTATATCATGGCCAGAGAGTCTCTCACTTGGAAAGTCCAAGATCTGAAAGGATTGAGAACAAAGATGAGATTGATGGCCGAGATCATTGCCGAATCAAGTGGAGATATTCCGAAGCGGAGGATGTGATTACTCATTCTTTTACATTCAGTATCAGCGAGAGTGAGTGAGGATTCAGGCAACCGGTACTCAATTATCAGACTGTGTTGTCATTCTCATTGACGTTGTCAAGCGGTCTCGACCCAACCAATACGGAAAGTTGTAACTTACCGTTGATCCGGTCCGCTGCAGGCTGGATACTCCTAGCACTAGGCGACTTTGAAAGGGTGACCCTGGGGGGGCCGGTCTTTGCAACTGGGGTATCGAGATCCATTGCGCTACTGTACCTATGAAGGACGGGGTTTGAGGGGGATTCGAGGGTTATGGTATGCATTCTTGCGGTAAACCGCTTGCTGCCTCAGTTCCGTCGAGTATTCAATTTTGTGGGTCAATATCGTCGTGGAAGTGGTTTCATATTCACTTGAATGCGCCACTTCTATTTCGGAATGAGCTATACGCGAGAGGAGCTAAACGGAGGGTAATCCTCAAAGCCTCAAGCAATGTAAAGGACTTTAATCGCCCTCTATGTAACAACCCGGAAATTCTCAGCGCCGGCACAAACATAAGAGCACAGCTGACGACGGAAGCTGGTGTCCATGTCACCCTCGCCGAACTCGATGCTATACATCATCTGGTTAGTACTCCCACGTTGTGAGATTAGCACATGGTCATTTAGAGAAAAGACAAAGGCAGGATGAGAATGTTATCGTATACTTTTCTACTGTCAATCCGCCATACGCACAGAATTATGTAGAGTATGAGAGTGTCACAGGCGAAGACCAGTCCAGACCGGATGGTGGTCCACACACCATGATACGAACCTGCTGAGGGCATCTATCATGTATGGGCGGTTGAGTACCCATTCTTGCGCCTTGGAAAGGGAGCCGATGGGTGAACTTTAATTGCCTTAAAACTAGAAGAAGATGGCCAAGGTTAGGTGAAATAAAGGATCAAGGGAATTTCTTATTCAGCTCCACAGCTGGGTGATACCAGGACTTAATGAACGTCGTTGCGGTAGCAAGATCTACAATATTTCAGATTTCGCAGAAGCGAGTTGCTAGATGTATTTCCATCTATGGGTAGCGTCCTCAGAAGCCTTCCATCACGAGCTATTCATTTTACAAGAGATAAACACGCCCGGGGAACTCCTTCCCTCAAGCTCTCCCAGCCGCGTCACGTGAGAACATTGAGTTCTACAATTTCGCACTTCCTTCACAAGTTGTATCAAGACCATTGCTGACGACTATTCTGGTCATAACACGGAAATTGATTGGCCTTCTCCTTATGGAGCCATTCTGTCGTTCAAGCACGCTTTTATTAAGAGACACCGATGTTCTGATCAAAAGTCCTAGTATTGAATACCAAGCTTGCAAAAATATATTTCAGCCTAGCGGAAACGTGGCCGATCTGTCAAAATAATGCTCTGTTGTCGTCTTCTCTGCCGCTGACAAGCAGGACCCTCTCATCCGACTTCAAGCCCCTACCTTGAGGCTTATTCAAAGAGCCCAACAAGCTTGTTGCTGGAAAGAAACATTACGCTGAAGCACGCCGTCTTTCACATATTCAGTATCCAGAATAACGTCATGCAGCACGGTAGGTAAGTAAGGAGGGATATGACTCTTCCTTGAGGAATTCGTGCCTCGAATGGTTTCCTGTGGAGAAATTCACTTATATACAAGTAAGTACTTCGTCACCCGAACTTTTTCTTCTTCCATCAGTCGATACTCCACGGGAATTCAGGCCCAGGTTTTGGCTATTTTGGGAATTTGATCTGAGTAACTCCTGTGCCTTCACGACTCGAAGAACTGCTACTTAATTACCACAAATCTCAAAGTAGTTGTGCACTTCGTAGATTCAGCTTCACGAAAGGCACCCATGGAGTAAGGCCATCTTAGATGAGCATGAAGGTAAATGAATGTAAACAGAGGAAACCCGAATCAGACTTCATGGCCAGCCAACAGTTTTCTCTCCCGGGCGTTTTACCGTGACCCCAAAACAAGGTAATCTTAAGTAAAAGCAAAATGACGAAAGATCTGGAAATGACAACATCTTCATCTTGCTCTACAGTTCGGACGAAGTTGAGTGCAAGTTGTAGTGCTGTACTCATTAAAGTAATCAAATTTTTCCTAAAGAGAGTAATGAGACTATGCTGTGCGATCAACTTGAGAGATTAAGGACCGTTACTCTTCTTCCAGTCTCCACTCTCAAATCGTTGATGTGGCTAGGAATTGATTGCCAGTGCTCAGTGACTCTGTGCCAACTCACTTATATATATGTACCTAAAAGAGACGTGGAATGAGAATCAAGTGATGAGCTTGAGCCCGGTGGCGAATTGTGCAGGGGTGATGAGGCAGGAGCATCCAATGATTGCAATTCGTGCTCAGATGGATCTCATACTCCAAGTCAGCGAGAACCTTTAATGCTGTGAGTGCTCTTCAGTTGCTTCAATTTTTCTAGCCTAACAAAGCCAATATCATACATCATAAGAACTCCCAAATACCCAAATCCTGCATCGCCGCACCCATTGAAATTGAAATTGAAATTGAAATTAGAACTCATCAACCTTCAGAACATACATCCTCTCGGTCTCCACCCTCAATCTATCATGCTCCACCTCCGCAATCACTTCCCCCAAATCTCGTTCAGCATTAACATACAACCCACTCAGACACTTCGCTCTCGGCTCCGCACACAACGCCACGAAAGTCCCACTCGCTAGCCCAGCAGAAGCCCACTCCATCTCACTCGCCTTGCTCGCCAGCTCCATCTGCCAGCCCGGCTCTTTCGAGAATCCGTCAGGATCCTCGCTGAACTTGCCATCCGGGTCATGGATGTGACTTGGTATTGGACCAGGGTTGACAGCGTAGGAGAAAATACCCTTAGTGCGGGTTTCCAGGTCGAGATGATGATGGAATTTCAGGAGGCCGGAGTGCGCTACGCCTTGGCAGGAAGCGAAAGGAAATTGTAAAATCCCTGGCACTGATGCGGTGGAGATTATTGTTCCTGTATTACGAGCGATCATTGAGGGAAGCACGGCGTGGGTGAGAGCAATGGGCGCACGGAGATTCTGTTCAATGGATGGCCAGAAGTCTTGCATTATGCTTTGCTCGCGAACGAACGAGCGAAAGTAAGAAGCTGCAGTGATATTGATGAGGATATCAACAGGTCCGAGGTGTTTTTCAACCAGTGTCACAATGTGAGCGGGTGCGTCTGGTTCTACAAGGTTTGCGGTCAAGGCCAGAGTCGGGGTGTTGTATTTCTC
>Ga0302140_10011496_pt1 | contig 10887 bp, 5 predicted proteins | sample I_Bog_E1_1_FD_202095 | JGI IMG/M metagenome (GOLD analysis project Ga0302140, IMG submission 202095) | Peat permafrost microbial communities from Stordalen Mire near Abisko, Sweden - I_Bog_E1_1 | ecosystem: Environmental > Terrestrial > Soil > Wetlands > Peat | place: Sweden: Abisko, Stordalen...
GCTCCGGTGACAATGGCGACTTGATCGAGAAGTGGGGTGCTTTGCTTTGAATTCATAGAAATAGAGTTTTGGAATGATGCCACCGCTCATGACACAAAACCAAGAACGATTCTCTGCCAGGAAAAACTCCCCTATTCCTGCAATGAATGAATTATTTGCCTTCTCCGCTTCATTTTCTCATGGAGGAAGCGTAGCTTTCCGGTATCGTCCCCGCACCCATGCTCATCTGCGTCGATTTCCAGCCAGCTTATACAGACGCTTTTGCTCATCTCTTGCCTGCCCTCCGCACCCGATTGGAAACTGCGAGGGAACAGGGGAAAGCGGTTCATTTTCTCTACAATGACATTTACTCACTGGAAGGAGAGAAGCTCGGCGACTCACAGGAAGAGACTATCGCCTGGATCGAAAGCGCATCCCTTCCTCTCCAGAATGCGCGGATGATTCATAAAAATTTCGGCTGGGTTTCCCATGCCGTCAGGGAAGGAGATGAACGCAAGATAGCCGTGCTGATTTTGCGCCATCTTCTGGAGTCGGAGATCTCTCACAGTGCCGAGATTTCTGAAAAGGATATGGAGCAGATTATCTTTGGGACTTCTGCCGAACTGGAGCACTTTCAGCACATTTCCCCGCTCGCCTGGCGTGAGATCAAGGAGGGTGCCATTGCGCTCCCGATGCTTTTCGAGGGGGGAGTCCATGCGTGGCTTGATGCCGTCCGCGGCGAAGAGGTTGAAATGATCGGAGGATTCCATCATCGCTGCTTTGATGAAATCTCGATGCTCCTCGAGGCGGGAGGAATCCCCCATCACCTGAATCACGATCTGATCTACTATCTGCCGGAAGAAGCGTGAAATAATTCTTCAGGGAACCCGTGGAAAACTGTTTTTCGTGATGGCGCAATACCCTTGAAGTCCCCTCCCCCAGCAACAATTTTTCTCCATATTCAAAAGTACCGTTGACAGAATGGAGAAGTTCTCCTATCACTAGTGGCTCAGTTTACGCGGGCGTAACTCAGTTGGTAGAGTGCAACCTTGCCAAGGTTGATGTCGAGGGTTCGAATCCCTTCGCCCGCTCCACTCTTTTACAGTGTGGAGCCAGGGTTTGCAGGCTTTTTGCCTCCCCTTTCAAAAAGCACCCTTTTGCTGTTTTTACCGGCACTCAATTGGCACAGCCTAACAGTGTAGAAGCCTCTTGGAGAACAGGACGCTTACGGAGTCTTACGAGGCATTATCGACACTGAGAACACCGAGCAGCGGGAGCTGCGGTGTAGACTGCGAAGCCGCCCGTATGGGCGAAGCCAGCTGGAGCTGGTGAGTCAAATCCAAAGAGATCCATTGGGTTTCTTAATAAGAATTCGATATATACCGCTATAGCAGCAAAGAGAAGCCATCTTGATCGCTATATTTCGCCAATCCAATTAACTTCTCTCTATATTACCGTTTAAACAGTAAATATACCTTGAATAAATGCTGCAGCTCAATATTCTCTATAAAGAATCCATTTATTACCGCTATGGCAGCAACAATGAATAATTTGAAAGAGGCCATCAGAGCTCACCGCCGTAAAAGCGGCCTCTCCCAAGCAGATCTGGCCAAGCTCGCCGGAGTCGGAAAGACGGTCGTATTCGACATGGAGCATGGAAAGGAATCCATCCGTCTCGACACGCTCGGAAAAGTCCTTTCCACACTCAATATGACCCTCTCGATCCGAGGCCCTCTGATGGCTTCGCCAGAGGGAATCGATTTGATCGCGAGAGCCACCGATTCGGAGCCATGAGGAAAGCCCTCGTGTATCAACAGGGAGTAAATGCTGGGCTTCTGGAGGAGCTTGGAGGAGGGCATTGGAGATTCAGCTACCAGGCTGAGTATAGCGGAATTCCTGTTTCCCTCACCATGCCTCTCGCTCAGCGAATCCATGAATTTGACTGCTTCCCGCCGGTCTTTGAAGGACTCTTGCCCGAAGGAATCCAGTTGGAAGCCCTCCTGCGTCGCTACAAGCTCGATCGGCAGGACATGTTTGCCCAGTTGATGTTTGCAGGAAGCGATCTGGTTGGCGCTCTCACTCTGGAAGAAGTGCATGAAGAAGGAATGGAGGTGGCACCATGAAATGCTGTCCCATCTCGTATGAGCCGATTCATGGAGAGGATGATTACTCGTCCCTTGGCTTGAAACTTCTGGATCGCAAGCTTGGCTCTCTGGCCCCCTTGATTTACACCGCCGCAGAGCAGCGGCAGGAAGCTCTGAATCGCGCCGGTAAAATGTCCATCCAGGGGATACAGCCAAAATTAAGTGCTGTGTTGAAAGTCAAGGAAGGCTGCTTTGGGATCGTGGATCACAAAGGACGGTATATTCTCAAACCCCCGAGCCTCGATTTCCCGGAACTCCCGGAAAATGAAGACCTCACCATGCGCCTGGCGGCAGCAGTCGGCATCGAAGTTCCCCTGCATGGACTTGTCTATGCACGAGACAAGTCTCTGACCTACTTCATCAAACGGTTTGATCGCGTGGGACGAGCGAGAATTCCCTTGGAGGATTTTGCTCAGCTCTCCGGCGAGAGTCGTGAAACAAAATACGATTCTTCCATGGAAAAGGTGGCTGGAATCGTTGATCGGTACTGCACCTTTCCCGCCATTGAGCGGGTGAAGCTCTTCGAGAGAACCCTCTTCAGCTTTCTCATCGGAAATGAGGATATGCATTTGAAGAACTTCTCCCTGATCACCCGAAACGGGCGCACCGATCTGGCTCCTGGCTACGACTTCCTGAATACCACGATTGCGCTTTCCAATCCGAAGGAGGAACTTGCCCTGCCCATTCGAGGTAAAAAATCCCGCATTACCCGAGCCGATCTCCTGAAGTATTTCGCCCGCGAGAGACTTCAACTCAATGATCGGATTTATGCCGAGGTCATGGAGCGATTCGAGAAGGCATTTCCCCTTTGGAAGGAACTGATCGCGGTCAGCTTTCTCTCCTCTTCAATGAAAAGCTCCTACGAGCAAGTGCTGAGTGAGCGGAAAACTCGCCTTGGACTTTGAGACTTTAAAAAAGAGGACAATAAGCGAACTTCCATTCCTCTCCCCTCGCATCGTTGTCACGGGAAGATTTTCAAATCCATGAACTCCACTGCCCTTCTTACCGAATGAAACTGCTTCTTACCTCGGACCTCCATACCCGAAAGGGCGATGGCAATGAATCAAAGTCATCCAGCTTGCTGAATCCCTGGCAACTTGGCCATTGCTTGGGTGAGAGCCTGTTTCGAATGGTGGGCTAAGTCCGACAGGCTGCTAGGTGTTTCCCCTTTTAAGTTTTCTGCAAAGGAATAAGAGTTAGGATGCATGCATCTTTTGCGTTCCCTTCTCTCCTCTCTGATCGGTGAGATTTCCTGGAATCCTCCCGTCTGGATTCAATCGCTTATCTCTCGGGCACGCAGGCATCCCAGATCGGCAGCAGCCGTTTTGGTTGCCTTCCTTCTCCTCGTGGCAGGAGGGGTATACCTGCATCACTATATCTCGCATCTCCCCAAGCCACATCGTGTGCTTCTTACTGCATTTCCGATCAGTGGGCCGAATCTGGTTCCTGATAATCGGCATCTTCCGCCTCCGCATCCCCTCATTCTCAATTTCAGCGAATCGGCCGCCCCTATCACGAAGATCAACAAGATCGTTGAGGAAGGTATCAGGATCGATCCGAACATCCCGGGCTTTTGGAAGTGGCAGGGTGACAGGCATCTCGCCTTCTTCCCCTTGCAGGAATGGCCGGCAGGACGCAGTTATCATGTCACGCTCGATCCCAAGATCGTCTCGCCCCACATCCTGCTCGACCGTCGCTCGATGGATGTTTCCACACCTCCCTTCACGGTGGAGATTCCGAAACTCGAATTTTATCAGGATCCCACCAATGCCTCTCACAAAGAGGTCGTGGCAACCCTCCAGTTCAGCCATCCCATTGCCGAGGGGGAACTTGAGAAACATCTTCATCTCAGCCTTGTAGGTGGTTCGCAGATTTTTCCACCGAATACCCCTCCTTTTAGCGTCGATTACGCGAATCATCACCGCACTGCCTATATTCATTCCGCTCCGATCACCTTGCCGGAACTCGAGGACTTCATGAAGGTTACCATCGATACCGGCATGAGCACGACGCAAGGAGGGGCGACACTCAGTAAAGAAGTGGAGGAAAAAGTGCGCATTCCCAATCGCTTTAGTCTGTTTAGAATCGACTCGGTGGAAGGTTCCGTGGTCGAGAAAGAAAGCGGGGAGCCTGAGCAGGTGATCGTGATCAATACCACCGCTGATGCCAAATCGGAGGAGGTCGCCAAGGGGCTGGAGATCTATCTGCTGCCCAAAAAGGAGAAAACACCCGATCCCAACGCTAAAGATGCTCCTCGCCGTTTCAATCAGGAGAGTGACGACGATCAGGCGGAAAGGACACCGCAATCCGGATGGGAGAGTCCCAGTCAGGTCACCGACGAGATCCTCAAGCAATCGACACTCCTGCCCTTCACCACTCTGCCAACGCAGCACCCGCTTTCCCGCCAGCACTGCTTTAAAATTGACCAGCATCAACCAGGAAATCTCTACATCAGACTGAAAAAAGGGATCGTGGCAGATGGCGATTTCATCCTTTCGGAGGATTTCAATTCACTGATCCCAGTCCCTTACCCGCAACCCGACATCAGCTTCCAAGGGAAGGGCGGGGTGATGGCGCTAGGTGGCGAACGGAAGCTTTCCGTCCGCTCCCGTGCTGTCCCTGCCATCGATTATGAGGTTGATCGTGTTCCTGCAGGCGAGATCAATCATCTGGTAAGTCAGACGGAGGGGGATTTTCAGAATCCGAATTTCCGCTCAGGCAGTTTTGATGAGGCTGACATGGCCCGTATCGGGCATGAAAAAATCGCCCTCAATACCGACGATCATTTCAAACCAAATTACTCCTCCTTCGACTTTTCCAAATATCTTCAGCCAGCGGCGTCCGGGCAGGAGCCCTTGCAGGGACTCTTCTTCATCAAGGCCAAGGGCTGGAATCCCATTAGCAAAAAATTCATGCAGGGTTCCTGGGAGAGTCGGTTCATTCTCGTCACAGACATCGGCATCCTGGTGAAGGAGAATGCGGATGGATCGCGCGAGGTCTATCTCGAGTCGTTGAAAGAGGGTAAGCCCCTACCCGATATTTCCGTCGAGATTCTCGCCCGCAACGGAACGGTTGATCAGAGTGGAACGAGTGACCAGGACGGCCATTGCTCATTTGCATCTCTCGGGAAACAACCCGAGGAAAAAAAACCTGTGGCGATCGTGGCGCGCAAGGGCAACGATGTTTCCTTCATCCCCTTCTCGCGCAATGACCGGCAACTCGATTTCTCGCGCTTTGACACCGGAGGTGTGGATGTCAATTCCCAGGCAGATCTTGACGCTTTCCTTTTCACTGAACGCGGAATTTACAGACCAGGGGATGAAATCCATGTGGGGTTCACGGTCAAGCAGCGGAACTGGGAAGGTTCCCTTACAGGTCTTCCTCTGGAGATCGAGGTGGTTGATTCCCGAGGACGAAGCGTCCAGACCAAGAAGATCTCACTGGATGCAGGGGGACTCAACGGCTTCACCTATGCCACTCGTTACGAATCTCCAACCGGAGAATATGCAATCAACCTTTACCTCGTTCGTAATGGGAAGCGTGATCTCCTACTGGGATCGACAACGGCTATCGTAAAGGAGTTTCTTCCCGATCGTCTGAAGATTGCAGCCTCCCTTTCCGAGACGGTGGCTCACGGCTGGATCCATCCAGAGAATATCCATGCCAATGTCGAACTGCATAATCTCTACGGCACTCCAGCCAGCGATAGGAAGATCGAGGCCAGCCTCCAACTCTCACCCTGCGGATTCCAATTTGAGGAATATCCCGGCTACAGTTTTTACGACCGCCTTCCCGATTCCAACACGCATATCAGAAGCCAGACGGTTTCCCTCGGTGAAAACAAAACCGATGAGAATGGTTCGACCCATTTCGATCTGAAACTCGAGCGCTTTGCCGATGCAACTTATGCAATGCATGTCAACATCACTGGATTTGAAGCCGAGGGCGGGCGCTCAGTCAGCACCGACTGTACCGCTCTTGTCTCTCCACTCGCTTCGGTTGTCGGCTGCAAGAAAGATACCGATTCGGATACCCTTGCGATGGGGAGCAAACACACAGTGGAGTTTATCGCCATTGATCCAACGCTCAAAAAAATCAAGCTTGTGAACCTGGTGATGAACCTGGTGCAGATCAGCTACATTTCCGTTCTGACCAGGCAACCAGACGGCACCTATTCCTACAAATCCCTGCCCAGAGAAAACACCATTCAATCGGAGGAAATCACCCTGCCGGAAGAGGGGCTTACTCATGAAATCCCCGCTGCCAAACCGGGTGAGTATTTCCTGGAAATCAAAGAGAAAACTTCCGGCCACCGCATTGCCATCACCCGTTTCCAAATCATTGGCAATGGGGATGTCTCCGTACCGCTGGACAAACACAGCGATCTCTCGGTGAAGCTGGATCGCAACCAGTATGACACCGGCGACGACATTTCCGTGAATATCACGGCTCCCTATACCGGCTCGGGACTCATTACCATTGAGAGGGACAAGGTTTATGCCGCACAGTGGTTCCACACGGACACGACCAGCAGTCTCCAGCATATCCGGCTGCCGAAGGGGCTTGATGGCACGGGTTATGTGAATGTCTCCTTCATCAGGGCGCTTGATGACAAGCAGGTGATGATCAGCCCGCTAAGCTACGGAATCGCTCCTTTCACGGCCAACAAGGATACGCATCAGCTCGGCATCACGCTCGGCACGCCTCCGCACACCGAACCAGGGAAGTCGCTGCACATTTCCTACAAGACGGATCACCCCGCCAAGATCATCCTTTTTGCTGTTGATGAGGGAATCCTCCAGGTCACGCACTTTGAGCTTCCCGACCCCCTTGCCTATTTCTACCGCAAGCAATCACTGACGGTGAAAACCACGCAGATCGTGGATCTCATCCTTCCCGAATTTTCTCTCCTCCGTTCTGCCGCGTTTGGTGGTGATAGTGAGGGGCGACAGCTCAACCCCTTTAAACGGATCACGGAGAAGCCCGTTGTCTTCTGGTCTGGTGTTGTGGACGCAGACTCCACGGAGAAGGATGTCGTGTATGAGGTCCCTGATTATTTCAACGGGACACTCAAGATCATGGCCGTCGCCGTTTCAGAGCAAACCGTCGGCTCGGCTCAAATGGAATCCCTTGTGCAGGGACCCTTTGTCCTGACTCCGGGAGTCCCGACCTTTGCCGCACCAGGAGACAGGTTTCAAGTGGGAGTCACTGTTGCCAACAATGTCAAAGACTCGGGCACTCAGGCGCAGGTGAATGTTTCGGTAAATCCTTCCGAAGGGGTTACTGTGGAGAAACCTTCAGTGCAGCAGTTGCAGATCCCCGAGGGAAAGGAGAAGACCGTGATTTTCTCCTTCCGTGCCGGAGAACAACTTGGCTCTGCGGCCCTAAATTTCAGAGCCTCATTGGGAGATTCAAACATCCCTTCGTCTTCACTGCGATCCACCCTGAGCATTCGCCCTCCCACTCCCAAGATGACTCAGGTAGTGGGAGGCAGCTTCACGGGCGAAGAATGCAAGACTTCGGTCACCCGCGCTCTCTATCCCCAATATAGAAAACTTGATGCGCTCCTTTCCGCAGTCCCGCTCGGTCTTGCGCACGGCCTTGTTGACTACCTCTCGGAATATCCCCACGGCTGCTCAGAGCAGTTAACCAGCAGCGCCTTTGCCCACCTCATGGTCAGCGACGATTCTGACTTGGGGCTCGATCGTGCAGAGGTTGCAGCCCGGATGGAAAAGAGTTTTGAAGTCTTGAGAGGCAGGCAGAATGCCCGCGGTGCCTTTGGCCTCTGGGCAACCGACGACAATGAAGGCATCGATTTTGTTTCCGTCTATGTCATGCACTTCCTTCTTGAGGCAAAGGCTGCCGGTTTCGTCCCGCCAAATGTGATGGTCAAGAACGGCCTAAGCAATCTTCAGAGAATGGTCATTCAGCAGCCTCAGAATCTCGATCAGGCGCGCACGATCGCCTACGCCATCTATCTCCTGACCCGGGACGAGGAGATCACGACCAACTACATCCTCAACCTTCAGGATTACCTGGAGAAAAACTACCCCAAGCAATGGCAGGGTGACCTGACTGGCGTCTATCTTGCCGGTTCCTGGTCTCTGCTCAAGCGAGAGGACGAGGCAAAAAAACTGATTTCCGCTTATCACTTGGGAACTCATCCGCTCAAGATGAGCGGCGACTACTACCAACCCCTCTGTGGCGATGCCCAATATCTTTCCATGATCTCGCGGCACTTCCCGCAGCTCCTGAAACAGATCTCCGCCAAGGAATTCGAAAACATCACGGCTCCGATTGCCAGAGGTGATTTCAATACCCTCTCGGCAGCCTATGCCGTCCTGGCCCTCAAGAACTATTCCCAGTCTGAAGAACAGCGTGTCGGCACGCTCAGCATCACGCAGCTCTCAAAGGATGGGGTGAAATCAGGAACGACCCAAACAAAGGGACTGCTCTTCAATAAGATTCATTTTGCCCCGACGACGTCCGCTCTGCTCTTTGCCGCCAATCCGCCCATCGGAGGGCCCGGGGCGTTCTTCCAGACAATAGAGGAAGGATATGACGCCCAACTCCCGGACAAAGTGATCGCCAGTGGCATGGAGGTGCATCGGGAAATCGTAGATGGACACAACAAACCGGTGACCACCGTCAAACTCGGAGAGGAACTCACGGTTCGCCTCATCATCCGCAGCCTCGATCGGGAGCGGCATGACAATATTGCTCTTGTCGATCTTCTGCCCGGAGGATTTGAAATCCTCCCCACCTCACTCAGCCCCGGCGCGGGACAACAGGGCTGCGATTTTGTGGAGTTACGAGAAGACAGGGCTGTCTTCTATACTTCCATTGAACTGGGAATCAAGGTCATCACCTATCGGATGAAGCCCACCAATATCGGGGAATTCGTTGTTCCACCTCTCTTTGCCGAATCGATGTATGATCGCAAGATGAATGCCCGGGACCTGCCGGCCAGGATCAAGGTGATTGAAGGAGAGTGAGGTTCTCATTTCAGTTCTTACTGTTGGTGGCATCAGGATTTTTCCTGCTGCTGTTGATTTGCTGGCTCCTGCTTCCTCGTCCACCGTTGCTCGAGGATGTCTCTTTTTCACAAGAGATCGTTGATCGTCACCATCAGCCTCTGAAGATCACCCTCAGTAGGGACGATAAATACCGAATCAGAGTTCTACTTTCGGAAATCTCGCCAGAGATGATTCGTGCGACACTTCGTCAGGAGGATCGTTTCTTTTTTTATCATTGTGGAGTCAATCCCATCTCTACGCTTCGTGCGGCATTCCACGCAGCCAGCACCTCAGGCATCCACCCAGGAGCCTCAACACTCAGCATGCAGGTGGCACGCCTTCGATTTCACCTTCAGACCCGTACTCTCTTGGGGAAACTCAGACAGATGGTTCTCGCTCTGGAACTGGAGCGTCACTACTCCAAGCAACAGTTGCTTGAAGCCTACTTCAATCTTGCTCCCTATGGTGGCAATCTGGAGGGAATCGGTGCCGCAGCCCAAATTCTCCTTGGCAAATCCCCTTCCCAAATCTCTCTACCTGAAGCAGCGGCTCTGAGTGTGATTCCCCAGAGTCCCACGCGTCGCTCGCTTCTCCATGGAGTCTGTCCGGAGTCTCTGACACTGGCTCAAAACCGTCTCCTGGAACATTTGCAGGCAGATCCCTCTGTCATGGGCTTCCGTGCGAAAAAAGTTGGCCTACTTCCCCATGAAGCACCTCATCTCTGCAATGAACTGCTGGCAAAGAACCCCCAGGAAGCAATCATCACCACCACGCTCGACCTCCCGTTGCAGCATCTTCTGGAAGATCGAATCAAAAGTTATCTTAAGAGTCTTCAATCTCTTGATGTCAAAAATGCCTCCGCGCTGCTCGTGGACAGCTCCACGATGGAGGTGCTGGCCCAGGTGGGATCAGCGGATTTTCACGACCGTTCGATTCAAGGGGAAATCGACGGCACGCACTGCAAACGCTCGCCAGGTTCCACCCTGAAGCCGTTCGTTTATGCCATTGCCATGCAGCAGGGATTGATCCATCCGCTTACGATGCTCAAGGATGCCCCGCAGAGTTTCGGTGAATATAACCCCGAAAACTTTGACCGTGATTTTGTCGGCCCGATTTCCGCGGAAGATGCCTTAGTGCGAAGTCGCAACATCCCTGCTATCGATCTGGCCTCCCGTCTCACCAAACCCGATCTTTACAACTTTCTTGAAACCGCCGGGGTGCGTTTCCCCAAGGAGAAATCCTACTATGGACTCACCCTGCCGCTGGGGGGAGCAGAGGTGACAATGCATGAATTGGCTCGGCTCTATTGTCTCTTGGAAAATGGAGGCCGCTTCCGTGCGCTCCAAACCACACTCCCTTCCACTCAGGAGAGTGGACAATACCTTTTGAGTCCCGAGGTCTCTTTCCTTACGCTCCACATGCTGGAGAAAAACCCTCCGCTGTTTTCTATCGGACAACAGGAAAATGCCGTGGCATGGAAGACCGGCACATCCAATGGATTTCATGACGCATGGTCGGTCGGCGTCTTTGACAAAATGGTTCTTGTCGTATGGCTTGGGAACTTTGACGGCAGAAGCAACCACAGCTTGGTTGGAAGAACCTGCGCCGGCCCCCTCTTCTTTCAGATCATCGATTCCCTACAATCTCGCGGATTGATCAATCTGACACCTCGTCAACCACCCCGGAATGCCAATCTCAAACTTGTGGATTTCTGCGCTGTGTCCGGGGGGCTTGCGACTGCGTCGTGC
>Ga0302140_10011499_pt1 | contig 10884 bp, 11 predicted proteins | sample I_Bog_E1_1_FD_202095 | JGI IMG/M metagenome (GOLD analysis project Ga0302140, IMG submission 202095) | Peat permafrost microbial communities from Stordalen Mire near Abisko, Sweden - I_Bog_E1_1 | ecosystem: Environmental > Terrestrial > Soil > Wetlands > Peat | place: Sweden: Abisko, Stordalen...
CTTCTTCTTTATTTTATCAGCTTTACAGTTATCAAAAAATGTTGATAATATGCTATATTACAACAAGATAACTTCTGTTAGCTTTACGCATATGCGATAGCTATCGGGATCGGAATTTTAAAGTGGGATAACGCGCAGGTCAGCCAAATAGTATTTCGAATACTTCTTCGATGCTGCTGACCACCTTTATGTCGATCTTATAACGCGATAAGTCGATTCCTTTTTTATCCTGTCCGCCGGAGGGAAGATTGTATTTTGAAATAAATATCTGCTCAAAGCCGAGTTTTTGGGCTTCGGCTATACGCTGTTCAACACGATTGACCGCCCGGATTTCGCCCGAAAGGCCGATCTCTCCCGCAAAGCAGGTTTTAAAAGGGACCGCTATGTCCTGGTGCGAGGAAACAATAGCGGCAGCCAGCCCCAGGTCGATGGCAGGATCTTCAACCCTTATGCCGCCGGTAATATTTAAAAAAACATCTTTCGCGCCCAGGTTAAAGCCGCATCTTTTCTCCAGCACCGCCAGCAGCATGCTCATGCGGCGGGTATCAAAGCCTGTTGCAGTGCGTTGGGGAGTGCCATACGGCGAAGGGCTCACCAAAGCCTGCGTCTCGATCAGCATCGGGCGCATGCCCTCCAATGTGGTCGAAATGGTGATGCCGCTGAGCAATTCATCCCGCTGCGACAGTAAAATTTCGGAAGGATTGGATACCTCGCGCAACCCTTCGCCGAGCATTTCGTAAATACCCAGCTCGGATGCGGAACCAAAACGGTTTTTTATAGTGCGTAAAATACGGTAAACATGGTGCCGGTCGCCCTCAAACTGTAGCACCGTATCTACCATATGCTCCAATATCTTGGGCCCGGCGATCATACCGTCCTTGGTAATATGCCCAATTAAAAACACCGGCGTACCACTTTCCTTGGCAAAGCGGAGCAATTCTGCCGTACACTCCCGTACCTGCGAAACACTGCCGGGCGTTGATTCGATATGGGATGAATGCAGGGTTTGTATCGAATCGATTACCACTAAATCAGGTTCCAGCTCTTCTATTTGTTTAAAAATATTTTGGGTCGACGTTTCGGTAAGAATGAAACAACCCGCTCCTGCTCCTCCGCCTATTGGCGGAGGCTGGGGGGTTAACCTTTCCGCCCGCATCTTTACCTGGTGCTCGCTTTCCTCGCCGGATACATACAGCACTTTTATATTTGGCATTTGCAGGGCGAGTTGCAGCATCAGCGTGGATTTGCCAATACCAGGCTCGCCGCCGATCAGCACTAATGAACCTGCCACAATGCCGCCGCCCAGCACCCGGTTAAATTCATTGTCAGGCGTAAGCAGCCGGTGTTCTTCTTTAAAAGTAATGTCTGCTACTTTAACCGGTTTGTTGGCCCGCTGCATAGTGGTTGAAGCCGTTTTCCAGTTAGGAACCGAAGTATTGGCTTTTTCAATAATTTCTTCGGCAAAAGTATTCCACTGGCTGCAGGACGGGCATTTACCCAGCCACTTTGCCGACTCATAGCCACAGCTTTGACAGAAATATGCGAACCTGGTTTTTGACAACTTTATTGATGTGCGAATATGCGGATGTGCAAATGTGCGGATTCCAATTTAAAATGCCAATATTTTTAGCAAATTAATTCCCGCTATTTACAGCTACAACTATTGCCTGATTAATTTTGTCAAACAAGTCTGCTGAAAGGATATCGTTTTGCTTTTGTAGTTCATCGGTTGCATAAAAAATATCGTTCCAGGAACCCATCCCGCCGAATACACTAGCAATATTAGCTGAAGTAAGAAGCTGCAAGCAATCCAAACTATTATGCTTTTCTACAAAGGCATCTTTGTAATAAGCCGATTCGGGTGTCTGACTGTTTAAATTTGACAAAGCACTTTTAAATACATTTGCCCAGTATCCAGGCCTATGTTCTTCGGCAAAAGCCAAAATATGCAATAGCGACACCCGTAGGTTATCTTTGGTTTCACTAACGGTCGACATAGCATCTAAAACGGGCGCATTTTTCTTAATCAAATCAAACTCAATACCCCTGCCGCGCTTGTCGTTTGCATTACGATTGATTACGGTTTCTTTGCAGACCCAATAGTTTGCATAATCGCCATAAATCGCTTCTATTATCCAATTACCGCCCCCGCCAACAAACGCAACCAGTTCGTGGTCTTTACCTTGTTTTTGATCTGAATGCCAATAAAAGATTTTTAACGCCTGGCATCCATTTTTTTTCAGAAATTCAAACCATTCCTCCGGTGTTTTTGCGATCGGTGTTTTGGAAGTTGCATCAACTACAAATTCAAGCTTTCCACAATAAATTAAAGTTGAATTGTCAAAATCAAGTTTAGCCGCATGGATACCTTGTCTTATATACAAGTTTCCATAAGAAGCCAACGCAACGTAAAGTGCAACAAAACCATTCATATATTTTCTGTTAGAAGCGCAGGCGTCACAATGCTATTCCCTCCCTGACAGCTGTCCGAACAATATGACCCAGCAACTCACGTTTCTCCTGGACTTCCACTTCGCTGTTGATCAAAATATCCACAGGAATTTCTAGCGCATTAACGATGGCGTGATTAAGTAAGGTGCTCAATTGGATTTTTTTTCGATCAGGTAAAGTTACTGGCGTAATGATTAGCAAATCATAGTCACTAAATCTATCATAATCTCCTCTGGCGCGGGAGCCAAATAACAGGACACGCGCACCAGGCAGGTTCGATTGGACCGTTTCACGAATGGTGTTATAGATTGTCGCGCTATCCATATGTCAAATATACGTATTCAACATAAACAAAAAATGCAGATGCTCCTAAAACATCTGCACATCCATAATCTGCATCCCGCACGTGTGGGACACATCTATAATCCGCACATCACAACTTAATCTCTTCGTCTTTACTTGAGAAAAAATGAAACTCGGTGATCTGGTAAGCAGGGTTGCTTTTCACTTTGATCCATTGCTTGTATTTGAAATACCATTTCCACTGGCGGCTGATAAAACCTTGTTTGATATAGGCCTCGATATACGGGTGAACACACAGAGTAATGCTCTTTTCGTTTTGCTCAACCAGGATAAAGTTGAAGTTGGTTTCAATATCGTCGATCAGTAATATCGTCGGGCGCAGCACACCGGTGCCATTGCAGGCCGGGCAAACCTCGGTCGTTACGATATTCATTTCAGGGCGCACGCGCTGCCGGGTGATCTGTACCAGTCCGAATTTGCTTGGGGGCAATATGGTATGCTTGGCGCGGTCATGCGCCATTTCGCCGCGCAAGTAGTCGAACAGGTCCTTGCGGTTGTTCGGCCGGTGCATGTCAATGAAGTCGATCACTACAATGCCGCCCATATCGCGCAGGCGCAGTTGGCGGGCTATTTCTTTAGCGGCTTCTTTATTCACCTGGAAGGCATTTTCTTCCTGGTTTTCTTTATTGGCGGTCCGGTTTCCGCTGTTTACGTCGATAACATGCAGCGCCTCGGTATGCTCGATCACCAGGTAAGCGCCGCCTGCCAGGTTAACCGTTTTACCAAAGGCCGATTTGATCTGCTTATCGATGCCGTAATGTTCAAAAATGGGCAGGTTGTTTTTATGCAGACGCACAATGCCGTCCATATCCGGAGATATCTCATGGATGTACGATCGTATTTCTTCCTGCAAAACATTATCGTTTACATAAATATGCTGGAAATCAGGGTTCAGGATGTCGCGCAGCAGCGTTGAGGTCCGGTCGATCTCGCCAAGTACTTTTTTTGAAGGCTCGATAGTTGGCAACCGCGTAATGAATGATTCCCACTTGGAGATGAGGTCGAGCAAGTCTTTTTGCAGTTCGGCAACGCCCTTTCCTTCAGATACTGTACGGATGATGACGCCAAAATGCTTGGGCTTAATGCTCTCCACGATCTTACGCAGACGGTTACGCTCGGTATTGCTCTTTATCTTTTTGGAGATAGAAGTGACTTCCGAAAAAGGCACCAATACCACGTAACGGCCAGCGATGGAAATATCCGAACTTAAACGCGGCCCCTTGGTTGAGATGGGCTCTTTTGCAATTTGAACAGGAATGAGCTGATTTTTGGATAATACGTCCGATATCTTACCGCCTTTATTAATATCAGGATCGAGCTTAAAGTTATCCAGCAATTTCGACGTATAGCCCCCGCTGCGCACCTGCTTGGTCAGTTTAAGCAGGCTTTGCACCTGCGGGCCAAGGTCAAGATAATGCAAAAAGGCATCCTTCTCGTAGCCAACATCCACAAAAGCAGCATTTAAGCCCGGCATGATCTTTTTGATCCGGCCGAGGTATAGGTCGCCAACGGTATAATTATTGGTAACCTGCTCTTTATGAAGTTCTACAAGCTGCTTGTCCTGTAATAATGCAATAGTAGTCCCGCCCGGGGATGAATCGATAATTAATTCCTTTATCAACTGCTACTCCATTTTTTTAAGCGGTATCCCGATAGCAATCGGGACCGCGGGTTAGTATTGGGTAAAAAACAAAATCACCCGTGTTAGAAAACAGGTTGTGTAAGCCTGGGGTAACAGCTTATTTTTTCTTATGTCTGTTCTTTCTTAAACGCTTTTTGCGTTTGTGCGTAGCCATTTTGTGTCTTTTACGTTTTTTACCGCTCGGCATAATAATAATTTTTTATTTGTTTTTAATTCTTTAGTTCTTTTATGTACTCATCAATGCGCTTATCAATGGTGGTATCAGGCATCAAAGCCCTGCTTTTTTGATAAGCCGCAATCGCATCGGGTTTCATCCCAAGCTGTTTGTAACACTCCGCCAGGTAAAAATACGGCTCGAAACCGGGTTTTGGCGAATGTTCAATTACTGTTTTAAACCTTTGCACCGCCTTATCGTACTGGCGCGAAGTTACGGCAAACATACCCAGGTTAAAGTTGGCATTTATGTTATTGGGGTCTTTACCAACCACATCAAGCAACAAAGTAACTCCTTTTGGCGGACCGCCGCCTTCCTGCCCAATGCCTAAACTGAACTGGTTTACATAAGCAACACCTAGCCCGGTTTCTGCGTCCAGGCTTGCCGGCTGCATTTTTGTCGCTTTGTCAAAACACGCAATCGCGTTTAAAACATAACTCGGCTGTGATACTGTATCCTGGTCGAACCTGAACGCATCATTAAAATGGGTCCCCGCTGTTACCCAATCGCCAAAAGTATTTTCCTTTTGTGCAATCGCCTGGTAATAAAATGCTGCAGGGGCGGGTTGGTTAACTTCGTCCCATTGCTGAGCCAGCTTTTTTTGCAGGCTTAGCTTTGCCGCGTCATCACCTGCCTTTTTCAGCTGGCTTTCCGTATCGTTTATTTGCCCGGTTAATGCCGGGCCAATGGCAATTTTTGCTGCCGCCGATGCCATTTCAACCGTAACGTTTACCACCGGACGCTGTTGTTGGGCGGCCGTGTTGGTGTGCCCGTCGGTATCGGCAGATTTTTTAACGCCTACCAGGTCCCTGCTATACAAAAAGCCCATAATAGCTACAACTACTATAATTACAACTATTTGCTTTTTGTGCATTACCCGTAAATTATTTAACCTTATTGCCCACCCTTACCTTGTCAACAAAGGTTTTAGCGGGTTTGAAACTAGGCACAAAATGTTCAGGAATAATGATGGCAGTATTTTTTGAAATATTGCGCGCGGTTTTTTTCGCCCTTTTTTTAACTACAAAACTTCCGAAACCTCTTACATAAACATTTTCGCCTCCAACCATGGAGTTTTTTACAACTTTAAAAAATGCTTCTACTGTCTCCTGAACGTCAACTTTCTCAATCCCTGTTTTTGAAGAGATTTCAGTTATAATTTCTGCCTTAGTCATATCTGATTTTTCTTTATTTATTATATAATTACTTAACTGATTTGGGGTTGCAAAAGTATCGGTTTATTCCCAAAGCGCGAAATAATTATCCTATTTTTTTTATTACAAATTAAGATTATGGCAAAACGCCCCCTTTTCGAAGTTAAAAAGCACGCTTTTTCATCGTTACTTTGCAGCAAATGAACTTTAACGACGAGCTGCTCAACTGGTACCTGCACAACAAACGCGATTTACCATGGCGAAACACCAACGATGCCTACACCATTTGGCTTTCCGAGATCATCCTGCAGCAAACACGCGTAGAGCAGGGGTTGCCCTACTTTTATCGTTTCCTGGAAAAACATCCTGACATACAAAGTTTTGCAGCGGCAGACGAAGCGGACATTCTTAAACTATGGCAGGGGCTTGGCTATTACTCAAGGGCGAGAAACATGTTGAAAACAGCGAGAATGGTAATTGCGGAACACCAGGGTACATTCCCCAATAACTATGGCCAGCTGATAAAACTGAAAGGCATTGGAGAATACACGGCCGCCGCAATCGCCTCCTTTTCAGCAAACGAGCCAAAGGCAGTGGTTGACGGGAACGTTTACAGGGTACTGGCCCGGTATTTCGGTATCGACGAACCCATTAACAGTCCGAATGGAAAAAAAATATTCCAGGCGATGGCGGATGATTTACTTAATAAGCAAAGTCCCGGCCTGCACAACCAGGCAATGATGGAATTTGGCGCAACACTGTGCAAGCCTAAAAATCCCGCCTGCGATATTTGCCCGGTGAAAGAAGGATGTTATGCCTTTTTGAACAACAAGGTGGGCATCCTGCCTGTAAAATTAAACAAACTCAAAATCCGCGAAAGGTACTTCAACTATTTCCTGCTTGCCGAAGGCGGCACCTTATTAATTAACCATCGGGACGATAAAGATATATGGGCCAATATGTACGATCTGCCACTGTTTGAAACCAGCAGCCTTGTCCCGGTCCCTGAATTGATGTCATCGGTTGAGGTGAAGGAACACTTTGGCCCCGATATCATAATCGACGAAATATCCGGCATAATAAAACATGTCCTTACCCACCAGCGCCTATACGTCCGGTTTATAAAAGTGCAAACCCGGCCGATAGAATTGAAGGCTGGCTGGCAATATATCCCGGTAGAGAATCTCGGAAAATTAGCCCTTCCCAAAGTTATTTTTATATTTCTAAAAAATATTTTTAATTTGTAAATTATTTTTTGTTGTTTTAAAAAATATATGTCGGGCGTAAATAAGGTAATATTAGTGGGCCATTTGGGTAAAGACCCGGAAGCGCGCGTGTTAGAAGGGGGAGTTTCGGTAGTAAGTTTTCCGCTCGCGACATCAGAAACATTCAGTAAAGACGGGCGTAAGGTTGAACAAACGGAATGGCACAATATCGTTATGTGGCGGGGGCTGGCCGATGTAGCGGCAAAATTTCTGCAAAAAGGAAAGCTGGTTTATATAGAGGGTAAATTACGCACCCGATCATTTGAAGATAAAGAGGGCATTAAGAAATATACAACCGAAGTGGTTGCCGACAATTTTACATTATTGGGTCGGAAGGCGGATTTTGAAAACGGCAGCAGCTCAACAAAACATTCCAATAAGCCTGATGAAAATAACGGCGGCAACGTGGACTTGCCGGATGATATTAATTACTAAACCTGTTATAGACCTGAATTTGACGCCGGCCGGATGGACGGCGTTTTTTATTTAACTAACCAGGCAAAACTGGTTCTTGCCGGTTATCCCAAAAAAATAAAGGGATTTATTTCTCAAAAGACACTATGACAATACAAACGCATTAAATAACTAAGTTTGGTATTTGCGCTTTAGATACATGAGAATTGCGATTACCCTTTCTATGACAATGGCATCTAATACACAGTCAACGCTAATGAATAAGAATGAATTTTTTTGAAAAAAACACCCTATCGGGACGCTAAATATTTCACCATATATGTCAATTGGGTATTTGTGGTTTGGCTCCGAAGAATCTCCTAATGATAAAAATGCAGCCAATGGAAGAAGAATTATTTCAACGACTATAATAATCGCTACAGTTTTAATTTTTATTTTGGGAACACCCTTTAAAAACATAATGCTGTTGATTGTTCTTTATTTCCCGGGTAAACAATTAATGCGTTCATATAAACGAATATAGTAATTCCCAATAACCGGACAAAAAATAAGCGAACAACCTGGAGGCTGTTCGCTTATACAGATAATCAGGCCAATCTGTTGGTTCTTATCTCCCACCCGGAGGGCAATGCTCCTTCAAATAATTAGTATACAACGTGCGCAAAAACTGTGTAGTTCCTGGCCCTTCGAATATGCCATGTGTGCGGTTAGGGAACGACATCAGCTGGAACTGCCTGTTGTACTTCACCAGTTCATTTATCAACAGTTCTGCATTGCGGTAATGCACGTTGTCATCACCGGTACCATGCACATACAATAAATTACCCCGCAGGTTTTTGGCATAAGTAACTGGCGAGCCTTTTATAAATATCGCGCGGCTTGCGCTGTCAATGGGTACGCCCATGTAGCGTTCCTGGTAAATATTGTCGTAACTTAATTGCCAGCCAACAGCCGCTACAGCAATACCGGTTTTATAAATTTCCGGGTGCTGAAACATCAGGTTCAGCGTACATGAGCCGCCGCCGCTCCAGCCCCAAACGGCTACACGGCTGGTATCCACAAAGGGCCATTTTAATACTTCCTTTGCACCCATGGCCTGGTCCTCGATATTTACCAGGCCAATGTTTTTGTAGATGGCTTTGCGCCATGCGGCACCTTTTGGGGCAGGCGTACCGCGGTTATCAAGCGATATATAAATATACCCGTCATCAGCCATGTTGCCGATGTATTCCGGATTTATACTGTAACCATACCAGTCGGTTACCGTCGCCCCGGCAGGCTCACTGTATACATAAAAAACAATCGGATATTTTTTAGTTGAATCGAAATTGGTAGGTTTCACCACCCATCCGTCCATTTCAACGCCGTCAACTGTTTTTACTTTAAAAAATTCGGGTCTGTTTTTGGCAGCTGAATTTAGTTTAATTACCTGACCGCTTATGTGTTTATGGTCAGGAAGGCTGATCACCTCTTCTTCAGGTTGTGTATAGATGTTTGAGAAAACATGCTGTGCAATCTTCCCGTTGGGCGATATTTCATAGTCGCTAGTTCCGTGTTCGTCCTCCGGAGTTACACGTTCGGCGTTGCCGCCTTTAATTTTTACACGGTACAAATATCCTTGGGTCGCATTATCCGGCGAGGCGATAAAATAAATATAACCGTCTGCCTCGTCAATCGTGCTAAGGTCAATCACATCGTAGTTGCCTTTTGTTATCAATGTTTCCTTCCCTTCTGTGCTTATTCTGTAGATATGCCGCCAGCCATCTTTTTCGCTTAGCCAAATAAACTCCTTTCCTTTATTTATCCAGTTCCAGCCAATGGGATCGCGGCCATCGCCGGCATCTATCCATGAATTGGACTGCTCATCGTGTACCAATGCCGCCGTGCCGTTTGATACGTTACAAACAAATATTTTACTCTCGTTTTGTGCGCGGTTCAATTGCTGCAAAATAATTTGGTTCGGGTTTACCGTCCATTCCATTCGCGGGATATAATGCTGCACATTATCACCGGGAACATTCATCCACGTAGTTTTAGCGGTGCTTACATCCACTACACCAATTTTGCACGAGCTGGGATCCTCGCCGGCAACGGGGTACTCAACAGGCACAACATAAGGGTAAATCGAGTCGGTCGTATTCAGCATCAGGTAGTTTTTTATCTTAGTGGCATCTATCTGCCAGTAAGCAATAGCGCGGCTATCCGGCGACCAGCGAAACCCGTCACGGTCGTCAAATTCTTCCTCGTAGGCCCAATCAAAGGTGCCGTTGATAATTTTTTTTGTGCCATCGGCGGTGAGCTGTTTAATGGCGCCGCTGCTTAGGTCCTCTACATAAACATTATGTTCGCTTACATAAGCCGCTTTTGTGCCATCGGGCGATAGCTTCGCAAACATCAGCGAAGATACCGGCCGGTCTTTACCAAGCTGCTTTAGCGTTTTTGCGCCAAGGTCGTAAATCCAATAATCACCGCGGGTATTTTGGCGCCAAACCCTTTTTGAATTGGTATAGATCAGCACCCGCTGACCATCATCCGAAACCGAATAATTTTCGATCTGCAACGCCGAACCGCCGGCGGGCGTTACCATTTGCCGCGTTAAAACAACGGTTTTTTTTGCGCTGTCGCGTGTATCCAGTTCAACCAGGCCACCGCTTTGCAGCGAGTAGTACTGGTAACCGTCTGCTGCCCAATGCAATCTCCCCCGTTGTGCCCTTACCGTAAGCGAAGACAACAGCAACAGCAAAAAAGCCAGGCAAAAGCCCGGGAAGGCGTAAAATTTCCTAATCATAAACTTTTCGTTTTTATGTTATTTAATAAAATAATGGGTCAGTAAAATTTTGCGTTAAATTAGCACTTTATAAGTTCAAAAAACAAAGCCTGTATGAAGAAAATCCTGTTGGCAACAGCCCTCTCCTTTTTATTTGTAACGCTAAGCTTTGCCCAGCGTATCGATCGCAGCAAATTTATTAATGACAGTCTCGATTACTATATCAACCGGGCATTAACCAACTGGCGCATCCCCGGCGCGGCTGTATGCATTGTAAAGGACAATAAAATAGTGATGATGAAAGCCTACGGCATAAAGGAACTGGGGCAGCCGGATAAAGTCGACATCAATACGCTGTTTATGATTGGCAGCAATACAAAGGCTTTCACTGCCACGTCATTGGCCATACTGCAAACGCAGGGCAAGCTGAATTTGGACGATAAAGTGACCAAATACCTGCCCAAATTTAAGCTGGAAAACCGCCCCGCCGGCGAAATGGCCGTTATCCGCGACTTGCTATGCCATCGCCTGGGTATGCAAACTTTCCAGGGCGATTTTACCTTTTACAATACCAACCTTACCCGCGATGAAGTGATACAAAAGCTTGGCGAACT
>Ga0302140_10011501_pt1 | contig 10883 bp, 9 predicted proteins | sample I_Bog_E1_1_FD_202095 | JGI IMG/M metagenome (GOLD analysis project Ga0302140, IMG submission 202095) | Peat permafrost microbial communities from Stordalen Mire near Abisko, Sweden - I_Bog_E1_1 | ecosystem: Environmental > Terrestrial > Soil > Wetlands > Peat | place: Sweden: Abisko, Stordalen...
AGAAACTGATAGCCGGCATGATAAAGAAGAACGAAGTCACCATAGCCTGCTGCTGCGTGGATGAAACAGTTGAAATCAACAACCCCACGCCCAGCATGCACAGCAGAAAAAGCACCGAACCGAGGAACAAGACCGAAATGTGGCCGCGAAAGGGAACCTGGAACCAGAATGTCCCAACCGTCGCAATCAGCGAAACATCGAAGAGGCCAATCAGGAAGAAAGGCAGCGTTTTGCCAAGAATAAACTCGACCGGACGGATCGGCGTCACCATGATCTGCTCCAGCGTGCCAATCTCCCGCTCGCGGACCACCGCGAATGCCGTCAGCGTAATCACCAGCACCAGCGTCAGGCTGCCGATCACTCCGGGCACAAAAAACCACCGGCTGCTCAACGAGGGGTTGTACCACGGCCGTTGCTCAAGCTCCACTGAAGGAATCGCCTCAATCAGCTGCGGCGCAATCCGGTAGATGCGGTCCTGCTGGTGGTCGCGCGCAAAGCCCAGCGCGATCTGCGAAATGTAACTCGATGCAATCAGGGCCGTGTTCGAGTTGGTTGCATCCACAATCACTTGCAGCGGCGCGGTCTGTCCCTTGCCCAGCTTCTGCGCAAAGCCGGCATCGATCTCCAGGCCTACGGTGGCCTGGCCTTGATCGATGAGATCGCGAATCTGCCGCGAGTCGGTCAGTTGCCGCTGCACGTCGAAATAAGGGCTCGATGTAAAACGGGAGATCAGCTCGCGGCTTTCCTGGCTGTGATCAAGATCCAGCACAACCGTCGGGACATGATGAATATCGTAGGTGGCGGCGTAGCCAAAAACCAGCATCTGGATGATCGGCGGCCCAAACAGCAAAAAGCGCGTCCGTTTATCGCGGAAGACCTGGATGAATTCTTTGATCAGCATCTGCTTCAGGCGCCCAAACATGCATTCTCTCCTTTACTCCAGCCGCTTGTGGAATGCGCGTGTTGCTAGAAGCGCGAGCACGAGCGCAAACACGCCCAGGGGAATGAGATCGGCGTAGAGCATGGCCGTGGGCGTTCCCTTGAGGAAAATCTTCTTCAGCACTGAAACGTAGTAGCGAGCCGGAAGAATGCGCGTAATCCACTGCAATGGGACGGGCATTTGGTCGATCGAAAAAAGAAATCCAGACAGCAGAAATGCGGGAAGAAACGTAACCAACAGCGCGATCTGACTGGCCGCGAACTGGTTCTTCGCAACCACCGAGATAAAGAATCCCAGCGAGAGCACAACCACCAGAAACAGCGCAGAGCTAAACAGCAGTGTTGCAAACGAGCCGCGGAACGGCACGTGAAACCAGTAAATCGAGATTGCGGCGCACACAATCACGTCAAACATGCCGAGCACAAAATAGGGCGCCAGCTTGCCCAGCATGATCTCCATTGCGCTCACCGGAGTCGAGATCAACTGCTCCATCGATCCGCGCTCCCACTCGCGCGCAATGGTGAGAGATGTAAGAAAAGCGCCGATGACCGACATCACCAGCGCAAGTACGCCGGGTACGATGAACGCGCTGCTCTCCAAATCCTCGTTGTACCAGGTGCGGGTTTCAACGCTCACCGGAGCGGGCTGAATCGACTGGCCGCGCTCGCGAAGCCAGTTCAGTTGAACCTCGGACGAGTAGCTTTGAGTGACCGCCTGCGCATAGCCAATCAGCACATTGGCCGTGTTGTCATCGGTGCCATCCACAAGCGCCTGAACCTGCACTGCGCCGCCGTTGCGCAGCCGCGAAGAGAAGTCCCATGGAATGACGATCCCCATCTTGGCGTGGCCGTCGTCAAGCGCTCTGGTGATTGCTGAATAATCGTTCACCACGCGCGCCACATGGAAATATTCGCTGGCCTGAAAGCGCTTCAGCAGATCCTGGCTTTGCTGGCTGCCGTCGCGATCAAACACATAAACGGGCAGCCCTTTCAGATCTAGATTGACGCCGTAACCAAACAGCAGCATCAGCGTTACCGGCATGATGACTACAATCGCCAAGCTGCGCGAATCGCGCAAAATCTGGATCACTTCTTTCCTGGCAATAGCCAAGAGACGCGTCAAACTCATGCTTTGCGCTCCTCTCCGGCGTTGCCAGCCGTCGTGAGAGAAACAAAAACATCTTCCAGGCTTGGGCGAATCTTCTCTACGCGGCTCACGGCGATTCCGTTTTCTGTAAGATATTTCTCAATCCGCGGCGTTGCTGCGGCCGCATCCGCCACAACCAGATGCAGGGCGTTGCCAAACACCGCCGCATCCAGCACGTCTGGCGCGGATTGCAGCGCTTCCACTGCCTTGCCCAGCGGTTCGCACTCAATCAGCAGCAGTTCTCCGTTCATCGAGTCACGCTTCAACTCCGATGGTGTGCCCAGTGCCACCATCTTGCCTCGAAAGATCAGCGCCAGGCGGTTGCAATATTCAGCCTCCTCCATGTAATGCGTGGTCACAAAAACGGTCACGCCCTCTTCTGCCATCTGGTGAATCAGATCCCAAAACTGACGCCGCGAAATCGGGTCGACACCCGAGGTGGGCTCGTCCAGGAATAAGATCAGCGGCTTGTGCAGTACCGCACATCCCAACGCCAGCCGCTGCTTCCACCCGCCCGGAAGCGTGCCGGTGATGAGGTTCTCCTGGCCCTTAAGGTTCGCCATTTCGAGCGCCCATTCAATCCGTTCTTGCAACTTGTTCGAGGGCACGCTGTAGAGTCCGGCGAAAAGGCGGAGGTTTTCGATGACCTTGAGATCGTTATAGAGAGAAAACTTTTGCGACATGTAACCGATGTTTTGACGCACTGCTTCGGGATCGCGAGCAACATCGTATCTCGCCACGAGCGCGCGCCCCGAAGTAGGCTTGAGCAGCCCGCAGAGCATACGGATGGTTGTGGATTTGCCGGCTCCGTTCGGTCCGAGAAACCCAAAAACCTCGCCCTTGCGCACTTCTAGATTGATCCGGTCGACGGCCACAAAATCGCCGAAGCGCTTGGTCAGATTCTCCACTGACACGGAATCTTTTTCAAGCATGGGGCGCCGCTCCGCTCTGGACCGCATCCACAAACAGATCCTCGATGGACGGCGCCACTTGCTGAATCGCGTCGAAGGGAATGCCGGCGTTCTTTAACCGCGCCTCAAACTCGGGAATGCGGCGCGCGGCATCGTCCACCACCACATGCAGCCCGTCGCCTGTCAGCACAAGGCTTGAGATTCCGTCCGCGTGTTCCAGTGAATCTCGCAGTCTGCGCGGCTCCGCTGAAGTAACGGACAACACGCCTTTACCCATTCGCGCCTTGAGGTTCGCCGGTGTGTCGCAAAACAGCAGCTTGCCCTTGTCCAGCAGCGCCACGCGATGGCAGCGCTCGGCCTCATCCAGATAAGCTGTCGAAGTGAGGATTGCCACGCCCTCCGCGGCCAACTCATACAGAATGCGCCAGAAATCGCGGCGAGAAACAGGGTCGACGCCCGTAGTCGGCTCATCCAGCAGGATCACCTTAGGGCGATGAATGAGCGCGCAGACCAGGCCGAGCTTTTGTTTCATGCCGCCGGAGAGTTTACCCGCGAGGCGCTTCCTGAACTCGCTCATTCCCGCCGCTTGCAGCAGTTGCAAGGCACGCTCTTCGCGCTCTGTCTTTTTCACTCCGAATAAGTCGGCATAGAAGCGAATATTTTCATCCACGGTCAGATCTTCATAAAGCCCGAAACGCTGCGGCATATAACTCAGCGCGTGCTTGGCGCCCTCGGGATCGCGGACGACATCGAAACCGGCTACCGTGGCCGCGCCCGCATCGGGCGGCATGATGCCCGCCAGCATCCGCAGAGTCGTCGTCTTGCCTGCCCCGTCGGGACCCACCAGGCCGAAAATCTCCCCGGCTTGCACATTAAAGCTCAGAGCATTCACCGCGCGCACGCCGGGAAAACTCTTTGTCAGCGCTTCGGCTGCAATCACGGATTGGAGTTCATCCGTCATTGCCTGGCTGCGGCCAGCTCAAGGTGTGCGTCCGCGGGCATGCCGGGTTTCAGTTCGCGATTCGGGTTATCGATGTCGATCTTGATCCTGTAAACAAGAGTGACTCGCTCCTTGTTTGTCTGCACGCTCTTCGGCGTGAACTCCGCGTCGGAAGCTATAAACGAGATACGCCCGTGGTACTGCTTGCCAGGATAGGTCTCCGTTGTGACAGTTGCTTCTTGACCCCAATGAATACTGCCCAGATCGCTCTCTGCTACATACGCACGCAGCCAGATGTGATCAAGATCCGCAAGCGTCACCACCGGAGAACCCGGCGCAACCACTTCTCCAAGCTCAGCCTGTCGCACAGTAATCACGCCGCTTGAAGGCGCATGAAGAATCGCGTACGTCAGGTTCACCTGGCTCAGCCCAAGGTTTGCGTTGGCCTGGTCCAGATTAGCTCGCGCAATCACGATGTCTTCTTTGCGGCTGCCTTCAACGGCCTCGTTCGTGCGCTGTTGAGCGGCCCTAAAAATCGCCTCGGCGCGCTTCAACGCAGTCGCCGCCAGATCGCGGTCTTGCGCGGAGATCTCATCTTTTCCATAGAGCTGCTGAGCGCGATCGTTATCGAGCCTTTTTTGGTCGAGATCGGCCTGCGCATCCTTCATGGCTTGCTGCGAAGCATTCACTTCCTGCTCGCGGGTTCCGGCCAGCGTGAGCGCCAGGTCAGATTCGCGCACGCGAACACTTGCCTCGTCGATCCGCACCTTCTGCCGGGAGTCAGCGTCTTCCAAACGCGCCAGCAGTGCGCCCTGCTCAATTTGCTGGCCCTCCTCTACCGGCAACTCGACAATGCGCCCAGGCACCTTGAAACTCACCAGGCTCTCATGCGCTTCGATGTTTCCAGACAGCGTAAGCTCATTCGCGGGCGCGGGCTTCTTTGTCAGCCGCGGATAGAAATATATGCCGGCAGCAATCGCCGCGGCCAGAAAAATCACAATGGGGATGATTCGTTTCATAGCACCAAACCTCGCAAACAGGAATCCATACGGCAACTTTCCGAACAATTCACCTACGGATTCCCCATAAATTGCACAATGTTCTTCTCCGTATCGCCCATGGAGCGAGCGAGAGCAAACTTCGCATCCACATGGCTCGTAACGGCAAGAATATAGTTCTCCTGTGCGCGTGCCAGTTGGTCTTGAGCCGTAACCACCTCGACGTTGTTGGCTGTACCTGCTTGAAAGCGATCCTGCGCGAGTTCCAGTTCCCGCTGTGCCAAATCCTGGCCATCCCTTGCGACAGCTACCTGCTCGGCAGCGGAATCCATATTGAGCAGCGCCTCTCGAAGATCCTCATCGATCCCTCGCCGCAGATCGGCAATCTGATCGTCGATGCGCTTCACGCGGCTGGCCAGTTCCTGCGCCTCGCCATCGCGGTCACGATCGAAGACCGTGAAGTCGATCTGCCCTTGCAGCAGCCCCGTCGGTTGCACTCCGCCAATGCTCCGCCCAATCGCGCCGAAGTTACCATTGATGCTGAGCTTCGGATAGACTCGCGCGTGGCTTGCGCGCTGCTGCTCCACCAGGCTCTGCCGCTGGCGGTCAAGCGAAAGATAGTCAGCGCGAGCCAGCAGAGCCGCAGGCGCAAGCGTATCTAGATCGGGTTGATTCAGATCCCGATAGCGAAGCGGCTCAGCCAGCTCCAGTGGCGTGTCAGGACTCATGCCCAGATTCCGTGCCAGCGCCAGCAGCGACTGCTTGTATTGGTTCTCGGCCACGAGCGTGGCTTGCCTGTCGTTGGCAAGCTGCACTTGCGCGCGCAGCACATCCACGCCTGTCGCCGTCCCCGCATCGTGCTTGTCCCTGGCCAGCTTCAACAGCGCATCTGAATCCGTCACCCGCGACTGCGCGGATTCCACGCGGGCCGCGGCAGACTGCGCATTTAAATAGAGAGCAGCAATCGAACGGACGATCAGATCGCGCGCATCCTGCAAGTCCATCTTGTCCGCACCCAGCGCCAGTTCGCTGGCCTTCAATCCGCGATAGCTTTGCAAATCAACAATGTTTTGCTGCGCATAAATGCGAAAATCGTAATTCGAAAACGGCCCCACAACATCGGGAAAGCTAGGCGCGGAGATGCCAAACGCGCGCAGGTCGCGGTTTTGCACGTTGGCATAGGTTTGCGCGCTTACCCGCGGCAGCAGCGCAGCCGACAACCGGCGCTCTCGAGTGCCTTCGGCCTCATCGACCCGCGTGCCGGCCACAAGCACATAGAGGTTGGCCTCAAGCCCCTTCTGAATCGCATCCTGCAACGTCAGGCGAACTGGGATCGGCTGCTGCGCTGCACAGAGCGCGCCGGTCATCGAACCGCCGAGGGCGCTCGCCAGACCCAGAAGAACGGCAACGCGGAGTTCTGATCTCATGATTCCTGCTCTTGACCTGGGCGCGCTACCGCCCTCCAGAAATGTTGAAAGCTGTCTTCGATCCATGCCTTTAGCGGAGGTTCCCCATGCAGCGACCACAGCAGCACCGTCCCCATGCACGTTTGCAGCAGCTGTGTCGCCACCACTTTCCTTTTCAGGCCGGAGTCAATCTCTCCGCGCTCCTGCCCTAGGGCGACCACTTCTGCAATCATCTTGCGCCCCTCGCGCATGTTGCGCTCAATGATGGTTCGAACTCCCTCGCTGGCCAGAAAGGATGAAATGAGGGCGCGCGCCAGGCTGGGGCTGCGTCCCGGCTCTTCGGCCAAATGAAGCACCAGATCGTGCAGCACGGAGTGGATCGACTGCTTGCCTTTCCCGGCCAGCGCGGAAGCCTCCTGCACCTTGCCAAGCTGAATCTCGGCCATCACACCCAGCACATGGTCCTTGGTCTCAAAGTAGTTGAAGAAGGTTCCCTTGCCCACGTCCGCGGCTTCGGTAATGTCTTCCACCGTGACATTGCTGAAGCCGTGTTCCGCAATCAGTTGCAAGGCGCATCGGAACAGCCGCAGGCGCGTCTCCGCACCGCGCCGTTCCCGGCGTCCCATATCTGCCCGGTGAGGCGCTTCTCCGGTGGCAAGAGCCTTTGCGAGAGCAGTTGTACGAGTTTTATGACCATTCTTCATAGATGAGTGTTAGGCGTTTATGACTACTGGTCATATTTTTGCGCCAATTTTCCTCGTTTGTCAAGAGGTTCGTTTTGCTCGTCGATGTGGTTGGACGAAGGAAGAATTAACTGTTGGAAGAAAGAACTTCCCACCGGCCAAAGTATGGCTTGGGATTTGCACCCTTGCCGTACATCCGTCTGCCTTTGAACGTTACTGTATACAAATGATGGATTGCGGCGGGGCCGTATGCCTCGATAATCGATTCACTGTCGGGACAAAAGACGTCGAGATGGTCGTTCCAATCTTCTTTGAACGTCTCTTGTTCTCCGTGAAGAATCATAGGCACTCCCATTCGGTTGTTTAGATAGTGCTGAACGTCGAAGAACAGCCTGCTGCGCGTATGCGGCTGGCCGTGACGTCCCCCTTCATCCATCACGCGTACATTTGAAGAAGCATCCGCCTCGGGAACGATGCCGAACAGGTCGTAGTCGGAGTGAATGTACGACGCGGCGGCGCTGTTGCTCGATACGCTGAAAAGAACGCAGCCAAAGCGCTCATGGGAGGGGTCCATCTGGACTGAGTATTGCTTTCCACCAGGAAACCAGGGCGACGGCGGGCCAACCTTCGGGATATAACAGAGATGCTTGAATTTGAGCCACTCGTCAACGATCTTATCTGTATCCTCAAAGGCCCCGAGCATTCCCTCGATCTCAGGATTGACGACCAGTCCGGCCGTTTTCTTCTTGCCCGGAATACCTGGCAGCGACACATCCTTGTCGGCGGTCTTAGCTTTGCAGTCGATTCGCTTAGGGACGTAACCGTGGACCCCGATATACTGCTTGCCGGCCGGGTTTGAAGCGCGTAACACGATCCACGCCCGGAACTGCTTGGCCTTCGCGGCATCGTGAAATACCTTGATGTCGGTTGGGCGCATGTAATCATTGACGGACATACGGGTTCCTCCAGTCTTTATGGAAGGACTTCATGGCTGACTCGGACAATGCGTATCATGCGGATATCACGCCGGCTGCGCCAACAAAATAATCAGTTCCATTTGCGGATTGAGAAGATCGGCCGGAGCATAGACGGCGAAGTTGCGGGCGCGCTGCACCGATTCCCAGATAGGACCGGACGCCTCGATGGCAAAGTACTTGTGTCGCAGTTTTACTGGGATCGACCGGGGCGGTGTGGCCACATATTGAAGTCGCAATCCAGCCAGCGCATTGCGGATCAGCATCTCAAGCTGCGTTGCGGAGCAGGCTTTCAGCAGTTGTGGGGCGCGCTCAATCAGCTCCGCATCGCGGATGTCGGCCGAGATGGCCAGGTAGAACCGCGAACCTTCGAAATAGGCGTCCTTGTCGATCGAGGTTGCGTAAATGGTATCCCTGACCATTTTGAGGGGGAGCGCGACGAAGTTGCTGGGGACCACGGTCTCGAGCATGACGCGGATGAGCCGGTCCAGTTCCCCAAAGCAGGTGCCGAGCTGCTCGTGGTTATAGGTGGGCAGGTCTCTGGGGGCGATCTTGCTGGAGAACGAGGTCAAGGCGCCGCCCAGGTCAGAGAACTCATTGAAGAGCATCTCCGGCTGAATGTTGCTCGATTCCAAAAAGTGGCGGAGCACGGGGAGGTGGCTATTGATGGTGTAGAGCAGCCAGAAATTGGCTACGTCCGAGGCGGTAAAGTCGGCCAGGGACTGGTTCTTCTGGCGGCGGCTGCCTGAGAGTTGACTGCTGCGGGCCACCAGCAGTTCCACCATATTACTCAGGATGCGCTTGAGAGTGGGGTGCGCATGAATATCGATAAGGGGCGGAATATAGGCAGGGTCGACTTGGTAGATGCCGGTTTCAGACCGCAGAATGCGGATAAAGGCAAGCACCACTGAACCCTCGCGGTTTTCCCCTTCTGCGAGAATCTGAAGGTTCTTGCGGGCCACCTGGACAGGCTTTTCCCCGCTGCCGGTATTCTCGTCGCGAACCATCAATAACTGCGCCAAAAAACGGGTGCTTACCCGCCCCCGGTCCACGGATACGTTCATTCCCCCTTGCAGGTACTCGGGCACTGCGAGGTAAAAGATGCAGCTTTGGCGTCCATCTTGGAAACATTCGTCGAGCAGCCTGGCCGGAGGCGGATATTCCGAGGCTGGAATGTCCAGTGGCATGGCATCGGGGAAGATGCCGGAGGCGCGAGTGATCGCGAGCCTGCCCTCTGACAGGGCCTTGGTGTCGATCTGAATCTCGCGAAAACCCCAGGAACGGGCATTCAGCGAGTCGAGATAGAACCGGGCGCTGTCTTCAACAAAGCGTTCCTGCGCCTGCAAGTGCTGGGGCGAAAGAAACGTGCCTTTTGACCAGATGACGGGTTGAAGCTGTCGCATGTGCTGAGCAACCTCGGCTGAAATGTGATGTTACTGGTTGAGGCGCGGCGGTGTCCAAGCCGGGGCGCTGGGGCAGGGTGAGTCCACGAACATCGTCGCACAGGCCAGCGAAAGAAGGAAAATATTTTTTCGCAACATCTCTGCAAGGCCTGGGTTAGGGTAATATGAGGCTGTCAAAGATTCCTCTGGACAGCAAACCCATTCCTGTGGTTTCTTTGGAAACATCGGTTCTATCCGCAATTCCCCGCATTTCAGGAGCTATATGGCCAGAGAGAGTACCCAGCAGAAACTGAGTCGCGTCCGGGCACCCCGGGTGCAGATCACTTACGACGTCGAGGTTGGAAACGCCATCGAAATGAAGGAGTTGCCCTTCGTGATGGGGGTCTTGGGCGATCTGACGGGGCAGCCCGAGAAACCGCTTGCAGCTCTCAAGGACCGCAAGTTTGTTGAGATCAACCCCGACAACTTTGACAGCGTGCTGAAAGGCATGTCGCCCCACCTGAAGTTTTCAGTAGCTAACAAGCTGAGTTCCGACCCTAGGGCCGGTCAGGTAGCCGTCGATTTGAACTTCGAAAAATTCGAGGACTTCTCGCCTGCGAATGTAGCTGCGCAGGTGGGACCCATCAAGGACTTACTAGACCTTCGAACAAGGTTGTCGAACCTGCGTGGCAGTTTGCAGGGCAACGACCAGTTGGATCAAGCCCTGTTCGACGCGGTTTCAAAGACAGATGAGCTCAATAAGCTGAAGGCCGAGATTGGCGCAGAGGGGGATAAACATGAGTAGCTCGGCGAACCCGTTGGCGGCGCAGGCCGTCGAAACAACGACTACAGAAACTTCACTACTGGATCAGATTGTCTCTCAAGGGCGGTTTGGCCAGGACACCATTGCCCAGGAACGCGGCAAGGACATGGTGAAGGAGTTTGTCAATCAGGTTCTCGAGGGCAAGATGACCCTCAGCCGCGATGCCGAGGCAACCATCGGAGCGCGCATTGCCGATATTGATCGCCTGATTTCGCTGCAACTGAACGAGGTTTTGCATCACCCGGCCTTTCAAAAGCTCGAGGCAACCTGGCGTGGCATCAAACACCTGCTCGACCAGAGCGAAACCAGCGACATGCTCAAGATCAAGCTGCTCAATGTCTCCAAGAAGGATCTTCTCAGGGATTTGCAGCGCGCCCCGGAGTTCGATCAGAGCGCCTTCTTCAAGAAGGTCTATGAAGAGGAGTTCGGCGTATTCGGCGGCGCTCCTTTTGCCGCGCTGGTGGGCGACTATGAGTTCGGCCGCGGCGGCGAGGATGTGGAATTGCTTGAAAAGGTCTCGCAGGTTGCTTCCGCGGCTCATGCGCCCTTCCTTTCGGCAGCCGCGCCTGAGATGGTTAACCTCAGCGACTTTGCGCAGTTGACCGGCATCCGCGATGTTTCAAAGGTCTTCGACAGCACGGAATATGCCAAGTGGAAGTCTTTCCGCGCTTCGGACGATT
>Ga0302140_10011502_pt1 | contig 10883 bp, 7 predicted proteins | sample I_Bog_E1_1_FD_202095 | JGI IMG/M metagenome (GOLD analysis project Ga0302140, IMG submission 202095) | Peat permafrost microbial communities from Stordalen Mire near Abisko, Sweden - I_Bog_E1_1 | ecosystem: Environmental > Terrestrial > Soil > Wetlands > Peat | place: Sweden: Abisko, Stordalen...
CCACGAGCAAGCATCGAAGCATGTACCCATACTTGCAATATTTCCGCGAAGGAACCCGGATGCGGCGAGATGCCTTTTTCAGGTCAGTATTAATAACGTGTTTGTTTTGGTCCCGTTCGAGGCAGCTACCTAGGTTCCTGTTCCTTGGACGAGCTGGGGGGAGGGCTTAGGGCGGAGGTCAGGTACAAACCTGTCAGTTGCTGGGCCTCATGTCGTTGATATTGCAGGTGGGCCCCGTCCGAAATGGCAGTGGCAATGACCACATAGTAGTGCGTGATGAGGACGCTGGTAGTGCCGCTGGCCATGGGACAGAACGCGGGCAGAGCATGTTCGATTGTGCGCATGGATGAAGCTAGACTGGGGGACAGAAGCCTGGGGCTGGGGCTGAAGCTCTGCTGGGAGGTCGCGGTGCAGTTTGCCCAGGAGTGGCGCACGAGGGTCCACTGGCAGGGCAGGACGGAGCTGCTGAGATGAGTGGTGGATGTTGCTGACTTGCGGCAGACCCACGAGGGGCAAGTGAAGCTGCAAACAGACCGAGTGGCTCGAGGGCAGTCGACAGCCCCTCATCCTGACGATGGCTCAAAGAGGTATGTCCAGAGGGGGGAGAACTCACAACCATACATGCCGCACGCACGGGAAGGGCGAGCTGCCTCAGTGCTTGTGCAGTGCCCGCTGCCTGGCAATCCGGTGCAGCATGGGCTCTGCAAGTTGCACGCAGCATAGTGCGTGCAGTTTCCTTGCCCTCACCCTCGCCGTCACCCCCTCTCTCTCTCCCTCTCCCTGAACCCTCACCCGCACCAAGTGGGATAATAAAGATTGCAGGGATGGCTAGCTCCAGCCAGGGTTGTGACACTTGCATGCTCCGCCAGTGCGTACGTCCGGGATGGATACCGACCCAACTGGGATCCTCACCTCGACGTCTCATTCGGTACTAGGCGGATCTCGAATCCTGACCTCTCCGTTAAATCCTTCACCTTGAAACATAAGGCGATCTTCACGCCGAGCTTCCTGCCGTAATAGGGTGGCCTGCCTCGTGGGACCTCGCAGACGACATAAGAAGAAACGTAAGCAGCGCCTCCTCCGGTATGAAAGGACCAAACGATTGACTGGCAACGAAAATTAAAATAAGTTCTCCATGGCCACCCAAACTTGGCGGCCGAGTCGAAAAGGAATGACTGGACGACGAATCCTGCCCGGCCCACAAATAGAATCTTGCTTCTGACCAAAGATTGTCGCTGGAATAGTCTATTCTTGCGAGGCTGCAGACGGACAAACTTAGAAATGCAGCAGGGAACATTGCGAGTCTTGAGAGCCAACAGCCCTATGAGTCCTGCTTTCGACAGCGCAAGTCTGGTTGTCTGTTTAGAAGTCTCGTGATGGCTGGTGTTTTGGGGTTGAGTTAGCCCTCCCCCGCGGTCGCCAAACGGATGTGCGGTTCCTTGATGTGCGGCAGCATGGAATTTAGGTCGGCATCGGGAGGCCAATGGCCTGATCAAGACGCCCAAGTTTCAACTGGCCAGGACCGAAGGGACGGCCGTAGATGGGGGCGCGAAGTGGCTTGCGTTCCACTCGACCCAAGGCTCTCGGGCGCCCCAAAGCATCTGGCGGCAATCTGTTCTGCAAGCTTCCAGGCTCGCATCTCGCCCGTTCCGTCGCACAGGAGGCTTGATCATCGGGCTCACAAGATGCTGGGGCTCGCGGCCGGGACGGCAACAGTGGGCTTGGTGCTGTGGCTGGAGAAATTCTTGTTGTTTCCAACGCCTGTCACTTCATGAGATGAAGGACCTCGGTCAATTACCGCCATGTTGGAAACAAGACCAGCCAGTGCGACGCCGCAGCGATTTCCAAAGGCACTTTCCGAGGGTCGGGATGGGTGCAATCTGCACTTCCGAGTGATGTATTGAAGGTGCATACCTGGTCTTCAGCTCGCAGGCCGGTGATTGAAGGAGCGGCGCATGGTGGTGGAAGTTCCTTCTGCGGTCTGCAGATAGCGGTGTACCTCAGTCTCAGGGAACGTTCCCAGTGACCTTCCTCTTCCTGGCACGTTAGTAGTCCCAATTAGCTCTTGATCTCTCCAAAAGCAGGACAGTCCGGCCCCCATGGCTTCAGTACAACGTCTTACCGCAACAACCAAGTCAACGCGAGGCGCTCATGACGTTCCTGAAGATTAATTGAGATAGTGCGTTCGGTCCTTCGGCTCAGTGATCTCAACCAGGCTGAGAACCACTGGCTAGTCAGTAGTAGCAAGAAAAAAATCGGGCTAAGGGCTCCCAAGGACAGCTGAGTGAGGTACCAACTTCCAGACGCTGTAATTGACATTTTCCCCGAGAAGTGCAACGGCGGCGCGCTTCCACGGCGTCAAACAGCGCGCGAAAAACTTTATTTCCTCGTAACCTTGTAACCCAAACTTGCACCTGTCCAGCAACGAGGCTGCCACGAGCTCTGCAGTCAACGATCGCGGGACGGGGCCACTCACGATTGTTGTTCAATTGACCTGCACGAAGCCAGGAACGTTCCCAGATTGATTGTTAAGTAAGCCAAAGTTCGTTTTGGGGAGTGCCTATCATGCCATTTGCCTCTGGCAACATCCAAACGCACCAAAGGAGCGATAGGAGCCAGGTGGAAGGACCTGCCCGGATAGGGCGGTGACTCGCCGTGGCTTGCAGAAACAACGCTGCGCATACGCCGGTCTGGTATTTCAAATCGAAGAGCTGGCACTTTGTCTGTGGGTGCTCTCACAACGAACGGCAGCTGGCATTGGACTGTCTCGGGTCTCACAACTTGTGTCGACTGTAAGCAGCACGAACTCTCGGAGTGGGCAGTTCGTCAGCCTGAGCCAGGAGTCTGGCAATGAGTGTAGGAGGCGAAGGCTGCAACATTCTGCAGTCGCTGAAAGGCAGCTTCAGTTGAGCATTGTTCCCTGGGGAAAGCTCTGATTCGACCTCGCAAAATTTCCTGTGCACACCGGCCGAGGATCATCCGAACTTCAGGGTCACGGGAAGTTGCATTGCGCCAATCAAGGAAGTCGAGTTGGGGAGTGGATTGATGTCTGCTTTTTCTCGCCAAACTCCGCCTCTCAGTGGCTCCTGAAAGATCAGCACTGACGTGCAGGTTATCAAGTGAGACAATAATCGGAAGGTAACGCGTGTTCGGGATGGGAGGATTTTCCAGCTCCCGGGTCGGTCAACAGCGTGTCTCGTTTCATTGGAACCAATCATTGATCGTAGTACGCGGCTCGCCCAAAGACAGCCCCTTTTTGGGGACCATTGCGAATTGAAAGTCCGTCACGTGCGCAGCGTTCATGATTAAATCTTATCAGATGAAGCCCAGAGATCTTCGTACTTAGCAGTAACTTAGACTGACACCCATCAAAGCTATTTTGGACAATGCTGAAAGTTCTGAAGATCGAGATCCAATTCAATCCGGGCTTTACCGCCCCTCGCGATTTTGTGGTCCTATTGGAGAACTAGGGCGTAAATTTATCGATGGAGGTTGCGAAGGTGACTGTATGCAAAGACCGAAACTCACGGGGGAAGACACTGACAGGCCAACGAGTGCTGGACTTCAGTCCGTCTCTGTCTCTCGGCTGAAGTGTACCAGGTTGATGGGTTGAGAGGCGCCTCAGGTGACAATGACTCGTTTCTTGTCAGGAGATCGGCGAATTGCAGCTCGAAGCGAATGCCTTCAACTTTTGACTTCGCACGGCCAAGAAGTTCTGACAGCGCGTGAAGCTTCCAGATCTTGATGGGAGGGCGTGCAGATCACAAACGCCTTGCCGTCAAGTCTCCCCGTAGCGGAGGAGATCAAGGGATTCCAAGTCGCGGACGTCGATCCTTCACCAAAGAGATCTCGACCGCATGCTCGGAAAAGTGTCTCAGCTGCCTCGCTGACTCGTCGCCCTCATGGGTGCTTGATTGCTGCGATCCGAGTGCCTTGCCCACAGGCCTTCCGGACGATGCGGTGGGGGATGGATCCCTGTTGCCATGCAGCTCTACCGCGAAGCGAGCGCAGATCCCCTGACAGGGTCCATTACTTGGTACGTCCGTAGACGACGTCTGTCGTTTGGGGAGAACTTGGAAGGAGAGACTTCAACTCCACGCTGACGCGACCGGTGTGGCTTTGCGGACTCCGTGGACCTTGCAGCGTCGCTCCTATTCGGGATGATTGGAGCAGGACTGAGGACAGCCCGCTCAGCAGGAGGCTGACGAGTGCTTCTTCCCGCCCTGGCCCTGCTGCAGGGCCGCGGGCGTCCCGAGCCACCAGTTCCTCCTCGCAACGTGCTGGGCATGCCCCACGCGTCCCCGTCGAAGCTTCCATGATTCTTCCCATGTCGCACCATTCCAGCTGCCAGGCTTTCCCCTCACCTTCCTTATCGATAGAGCTCCCCTCCCGATCATCACCAAGCCACACCGGCCCCGCCAGCCGTGAGGGCTCGAGAACCTTGCGGCACGCGTGTTCCGAGGGCCCCATGATGCCTTTCTCATCGTTCATCGATGGCCCAAAGGAGCTAATGATCGTCCCAGAAGGGATACTCACGGCCTGCGCCACCGCTGGTGGCCCACTTGGTCCACGGTTTAGCCACAGCAGTTGGTGCTACTGGTGAGTATGGGAAAGTCGAGACGCCTCACGCTGCCTAGCCAAAGTCTGTTCAAGCCGCTGACACGACCCCTCCAAACTATGATTGCAAGTCAGCAGTCGTTCACGTAGCTGCCGACGATGGAAGCAGGCTTCACCTGGCTACGGCTGACGATGGCATACACGGCAGAGGTCGCACAACTCACAGACAGAGGCTTTCGGCCGTCGGACTCCCGGCGGTCTTCTGCAGGTATAGTGTGCTGCCGCAATTGACGATGTGACTGCGGCTGCAGCAAGGCTTCGTGGTTCTCCTAGCTCTCACTGCCAAGCAGAACGGTGTCGACCATGGGAACAGGACGGGGTCCAGGCGTCAGGATTCAGCTGCGATGCCGCTGTCGTACTGGGAATGTCGAGAGTGAAGACGGGGGAAGTTAGATGGGAATCTCGAATTAGTCTTCGCGCGAAATCACATGACCTTGCCTGCTTTCTTCCTTCTTCATCAGATTGCCTTGAAATTTGGCATTTCTTGAGTTCAAATTTCAACCTTTGACATCATCAAGCTCCATTGTCTTCCTGCCGTTCCACTTTTCCCGCCACGTTTTGCAATTATGCAGATTTGAGTTTCAAGCCGCAAAACCTGTGCCGCGTCTCAACATCGCACGGCAAGCTGGTTCTTCGTCATTTTGCGAATCCGTAGCATCATCGGGAAGATGTTTGCGTATTTACCATTTAAGTTACACTTGTAAGCCATCGCGTCTTCAGCTATTCCAAGCTCAGACGAATCTCATTGGGAGCCCACTTGTTCCCGTAGCACTTCCGTTTTGTCTTCTGCCGTTGTTATCTTATCAACTCCACGGAGGATCAAGAGCTAATAATCAGACTGCGCTGTAAAGGTGAACAAGGCCAGCAAGGGTCCACCCAACCCTTCTCACCACTAGTTGCTATAGCCATGCTCTAATTATAGGGGTCCTGTTAGTGTATTTGCACTATTCGGCATTCCGTCGAGAGTTTATTCAGATATGGAACACAAGTTATTCCCGAAAGGAGACTTCCTCCCCACAACAGACTATTTTGAGCATCTTCCAAGAGCCCTCGGGCCTCTCTGCTTTGTTCTGAGTGTTATCTCTTTCCAAAATCTATCTACTTCAGTAAAAAATTAGTGTTGATCTGCAGATGGGCCATCTCACTCTTCTTCTCTTTTTCGACGCTATTTCGCACATGGCTGTTCATTTCCTTCTTTTTCAGATGATCGAGGCTAGCGGCTCATTTTGACACGCCGGCGCATCGGATACGCATACGTCACAATACTTCATTCTCAGAATAGTTCACCGTCGTGAGATCGTCGAAGTCATCCATCATCGAGCATAGGATAGCGGAAGTTGACCTTCATGAACTTTCTGCCCACCAATTTTGGTTTCGTTTTAGTACTTAACCTCTGTGTCTATCATTAGATCTATGATGGAGAGTCTGCGGAGCAGCATTCCGGATCATCCTTTCCACTTTCTTAATTCTCTGCATTGCTCCGCGTTGAGCCCTAGATCTACGATCGAATTTTCTGAAAATGCCGATAGAATTTGTGGAAACTTCTGTTGGGGGGGGGTTTTAGAATCACATAATTCCGCGTGGTATATTCTCATGATCTGTACATTTTGAACATTCGCAAGATCTATGATGCAGCGTCAGTAGACGAGTTACTGTTCTTCCATTCTCTCATATGCTTGCCAATCCGCAGCTCCAGTATGACGGAATCTCAACCTCACTTCACAGGCTCCCCGTCAGTATTTTCTAAGATCCCAGATGAAATTCTTTGGCGTCCATCCGAAATAATCCTTCCTTGCTTCCCAGCTCTTCCTAACCAATTTTGATGAATGTTGAAGTTCATCTCTTTCACTACGTGCCTCCTTGCTCGTTGCTATTTGATCCATCTCCAGCGTCCTTCTCACACTGAAAGTAAGCAAATTTCTTGTCTAACAAATCCCGTAACCCTATGAGCGTGTTTCTATTTCCAGACGAGATATTTGACCCATCCGCTTACCTAGAAATTGAATGAATCATCTCCCCTCCCCTTTTCCCAATCTGATTCAAGTTCTCCTTCACTCTTCCCACCGTCTTAACAGTAATTATTTCCCCCCTAATGGGCTAATATCCTTCTTTGACTCGTACTTCTCTAAAGTCTGTATGTTTTTTAGTCGAAGTGCCTGTCTGTTTTCAAAATATTCCTAATATTGAACAAAACATCTTATTCCCTCGTACTCCATCAACCTCTTGATCAAATCTTCTCGGTCCATCTCAATTTTGACGCTTTTAAGTCTACCTCTTGACTCGGTCTTATCCCTCTTGAATCACACCCTGTAACATACATATCTTCTGTATGATATGCTCCAACCCACAGCACTTAAATTCAAAAATTGCTGCCATTATAACTCCAGTTCAACTGATCACCAGTAAAGCCATGTATAACACCTTGCTCCATTACTTCGCATACGACAACTTGTTCACAACCTCGCAAAAGCGTAACCAGTGGCCGCTAGACTTCGCGAATATTCCAAAAGCTCCGGGACAATTCATATAACCTATGAATGAATACGTCTGGTCTGGTCGGGCGATCAACTGTTGGTTCTATTTCTCGGTGTTGGCAAATGAGATCCCTCTCGTTCCCCCCAAGGTCTTCGGCGGTTGTCCTTGCAAGGAGCCTTGAAATGGTTGGGAACTATGAGTCTCCCGACCCCCCCTGAACCTATCCCAGAAGTATATATATGAGCATCATCCCCATCATTTACGATCGTCTCCACTACCGTGTGACTGACTGCCTGCTTTCGCAATCGTCGAATATCTCTCACTCATCAATTAAACCACAATTGTCTTACCCCTTTATACTGTCTTGAGCCTGGATACGCCTCTCCTCACATGAATCGCCAACATGCAAGGTGCATCGTTCTTCGCCCACTTGCACTGCACCTGTCGAGTTTGTATCGTCGCAGCTACCGTCGGCCTCCCCTCACTTATCTTCCAGAGTGGTATCTCTCTCCTCTCCTCTCGCTTGTGTCTATTTACATGATCTCGTTTGTTCGAAAGGTCTTGGGGCAACTAAATCTCATCGTGAAAGCTGTGCGCAGAGTAATGATACAAGAGCCACAGGCTCTAGCTTCTCTTCTTTAACCTATCACCGAGAATAAATACACAGCTTCCTATCCCGGCTGGTAATCGCATACGCTTGGCCATATATCCTACTGACAGAACATCGCGCTTCTGTCACTTCTTCATACTTAGTGACCCCGAAGTCCAATTCAATATTGTTGCTCCCTCTGAGCCCTTGCCTTTTTCTTCATCATGTCAGTCTCGTCAGAAACAAAACTGCCTTCAGTACAAGTTCCAACACTGAAGCCCATGGACCTTCGAGAACTGATGTCTCCATCTAACCCCATCATCTCGGCTGGATCATTGATGCTCTGTACAAACTCAAACTAATCAGGTTCTTCACACACCTTCTCTCCCAAAACCACGAATCACACAACGCCCCTTCATCCAAGTAAAATGAGCCATCAATTCGGAATCCCAAGCTGCTTCTTCTAACCTCTCCACGCTCTCTCTCCTAGCGCTCAGAACCAGTCAGAAACCTCCATGCGAAGGTCTATTATAGAAACTACCGAACCCTCAAGCAGATAAGAGAAGATCGCTCTGGACGGTGAGACATCGACTGGCTCTCGCAATAGTGTACTAGCTTGATGCAAAGCTAGAATAAGATATCTGGCTACGTCCCTTCCTTGGTTTCAGCTATACCTCCATCTTCATGCATCCCTCCAGCACTTACCCTCCAAGCAAAATATCCCCCGGCAAACGCAAAGTACACACCCAAAATAAAAGCAGCAATTAACCCAAATCCAGAATTCTCAGAGCAGAATCACATAATTGCACATCGACCCCCACAAAAAGGCAAATGAGAAGGCGTATATTCCCTTCACAAGCACTTCTATCATACATGCAACCAATTCTTGCATATCCATCCACCTCAATCGCATCCCTATTGACCTTAGCTTTAATCACTTGGCCTCGCTCTCTTCACCCCGTTCTCCAACGCCCAAAATTAGTACTCCTCGTACAGGGAAGCGTCGTGACATCCATCCATCCCATCATATTGTACAAGCCCTCTCCCGAGACCAAACCAAACGCCATTTCAAAGCAAAGACGTGTGATGGTATATTGCGGTATCAAGCAAGCGGAGTCATGTACAGGGAAGGAAATGTGACGAGGCCGGGTCTCGTGTGCATAGCAATGATAAAAAGAAAGTCGTGTGCGTTGGTACAGGAAGGATGCCTTTCCCAGTTCGAGCCTGAAAAGCAGGTTCGAAAGTTTTGATCGGGGGACTGGGAATTACACCCTCTTCCTCCGATGCAGCTTCCATTCCGCTTTCGTAACCTTCATTAGTAATTCCTCGTCTTTGACTGGAATCCAGCTCGTGAGCACTTTCATCGCGTTTTCGAAGTCGCTGTCGAGGAGGATCTCCCTGGTGCCGTCGATGAGCGCCGCGGATGTGGCGTGCAGGACATCGAGCCCGCCGCAGAAGGGTCGATCTTTTGTTGCAGAGAGCGAGGGGTCGGAATCCCCGAGCAGCATAAAGACGTCCCACACACGGAGTTGGGCTGGGAAGGGGATCGAGTAGTTGAATAGAGTGAGGTACCAGCGGGTGCCGTAGGCGGTAGGCTCAATACTGAGCTCGTTCTGGGAGAGTTAGCGAAGTCATGGAGGGAGAAGGAGCGGTAAGTCATACAAGTTGCTTAGCAACTTCACGGCCGTCAAGCCATTTCTTATGGAATTCATCGAGAGCAGCCATTAAGCCAGGGAATCCTGGCTCGTAAAGCTTGTCGAGCCCTCTAAGGGTCCACATCCGTACCAACATGACGAATGTTTTCTCCTCATCAAAATAGCAAAGAAGCGTAGCCGCCAAGGATGCCATGCCTTGAACATAACCTGTGTCCGGGAAATATAGTGACAAGGCGTGAAGAACCCGAAATAAAAGTCTTTGGCCGCCACGATATCTTTTCCTGAACATGATATGGCTGTTGATCGTCCTAGGAACATCAATGTCGATCTGGACGTCGTCTGCAGAGCTGGCATCCTGTAGCTTGTGGAAGGCATGAATGATTGACTCATCAGACGCACTATCCTTCCTCTTCTTCGCTGAAGTCCTCAAGAACGAGTACCAGGCTGCAGCTCGCCATCTGTCAGGGATACCCTTCCAAGTTCTCTCAATGAGTTTGGGACTTCTAGCGTCGAATTCAAAATCCATGCCCTCTCCGTCCTCACCAGTCTTCAGAACCTTAGCCATTTTCCTCCACTTCTCAGCACGCTCCCATTCCTTCTTCTTGAGACCCTCCACAGCCTTGCCACCTTCTTCGTCCTCCGCTATATCAGCTAAACCCGGGGGTAGAGTAAGCATATCACCAGCTTCGTCCATCCATCTTCGGTCGCTGTTCCCAGGTAGACGGTTTGCAGCGGCTCTGATCCGGCTAGTACTCCTCTGAGAGCCATTGGAAGCAACCGTATTCAGAGATCTTGCAGAGACTTTGCGACTGGGGGCTCGCTTATTGGCTCCCTTGGTCGAATTTGCTGCGGAGGAAGGAGACCTTGTAAAGCCTCGATTTTTCCGTGGCGACTCGGATACTTGTTGGAGAACCGTGGAGACTCGCTGAGGTGGCCTCGGTTCTGGTGTACCAGGCCGTGACAATCTTCTCTGCATATTGATGAAGCCATATCGGTCGACATCTTGCCCGTGCACATCTTCCCAGTCCTCGATACCTCCAGCCAATTCATGCTCTTGCCTAACAGACATTGACGTCTCGGGTCTTTGATAAGAAGTATGCCCGTTTGGGCGTAAGTGGCTATCAGAACTACGCTAATTAGTAAAAGATCGCAGAGAAGCTTTCACACGACCCACGTTGCTGGCTCTTCTTCCACCAGGGGATCCTCGACATTTGCTCTCTTGGTCATTGCTGCGAATTTCCCATCCTCCCAATCTAAACCGGTCCCTTGTTCATACATTGACCTGACCTTCTTCGATTCTTTTTCGAGATCGTCCGACAATATTTTGATAGACGGCGAAGCTAACATTGAAAAGCTTGGTTGTCTGACACCCATTAGCATATGGCACTACCCATCACTATGAGCAGGCATACCTCCGACCGCCGTTTGTCCGCGCATGGCCGTTTACAGCCTTCTTCCCGCCCAGCATCATGCTGCCCCTCTTTGAGAACGATAGCGACTCCAAAAATTCCTCATCTATCAGACTCTCGGTTGGGATCGGTGTGCTG